>OGJZ01000027.1_pt1 | contig 162332 bp, 232 predicted proteins | sample 1572321 | NCBI WGS metagenome assembly OGJZ01 (sample SAMEA2582086, study PRJEB24529) | metagenome | biome: Human gut stool | place: China | collected 2011 | reverse complement strand
ATCGCCCCGGCGAAGATGACCCGCATTTGAAAGTGCTGCAAGCCGCCCATATCAGCGATGATGAATATTTCAGCCACATGGTTCTTGATGACCTCAATCTCATTATCCGGGATATTCGGGAAGCCCACAAAAAGGACAGCGAGAGTGCGCCCCAGACCACCGTTGCTGATGAACTGAAAGAAAATCTGGAAGCAGTCGAAAATTTCAAGGGCAGTCGGGATGAAAAGCTGGTTGTCCTTTACTGTAAACAGCTCAGTGTCTTTTCCATCATATACAAATGCTTTTATATCCGTATTTTCATCAACCTCAGCGTGAATACCTACCGTGTATTCTTTATCTGTAACATTCTGAAAAGAATAGCAACCGCCAGCAGGAATACTGTCAGATACAAGTTCCTGTTTTCCTTCACAGAGCAGATGTACAGTAATGTCAAAATCGTTTCTATTCTGGACTGTCAACACGCCTGTATTAGACAAAATTTTTGCGTCAGAATATGTAATTACATAGGAATCAGGCGTTGACTTTTCCGCACAGACCACAGAACACTCCCACTGTGTCTTTGCTTTTGCTTTTCGATAGGCTTCCGAAGACTTATATGTTGAAAATATAATCATTGTACTTATAGCAAGAATGCCAATGATGACAAACGCTATTGTTACTTTTTTCTTCACAACCATCACCTCCACGCACAAACTTGAATTTACTTTAATAAATATTTTTCAAACGCTTTATGATTATCAAAGTGGACTTCTCTAAAAAACAGAACTAACCAAATAATATAGGTTGGTATAGCTATATATGGGGTTAAAAAGCAGGATAATAATGCTCCTGCCAACATTATAATAGCCCACATAAAGCACTGATTTCTTATATCACGAGAGATATGAGCTTTATCATACAATGCCTGTTCTTCTTTAGAAAATGAATTAAATCCTGAAACAAATTTTGCTGCTTTTTCCTTAAAAATCGCAAATAACACACCTATAATCAGAAATGGTATTACCAAAATTATACACGACCAAAATCCTATATTCATAATACATACCTCCGCTTCAAATTCCGATTTGATAGTCTCTTGAACAAGGCTACCATATGGGTAATTCTACCACATATCCATCCTTAATTCATCTAAAATCTTCACGATTGATTTACCATACATCTAAACCATCCTCTGCCTTATTACAGTCAATGCGCAAAATCATATTATCAAAGGTGGTTATATCAATACTATTGCAGTATTGGTTATATGTAGCATATATAAATTTCATGGCTGTTTCGTCCTTTCAAGTTTATTACAGATAAGCTGGTTGTATTGATAAATTGTTGTGTGTCCTAGAATTATCCTTTAGAACGTGAAACTCATGCTTCACTGCTGTTGTTTGCGGGCGTGTCGATTGCCAGTGTTGCAAGAAGGCTGGGACATGCCAGCATGACAACAACGCAAAAGACCTATTTACACATTATTCAGGAACTGGAGAATAAAGATGTAGATTTAGTAATGCGCACATTATCGGGATTGTAATATAACATCTAGGAAAAAGAAAACGAAAAGAACTTACGCTGATTATAAAGCTCTTGAAAAATCTCCCATTTCATGAAAATACTTCTTGACAAAACCCTCATTCTGTTTTACTATCATATAAAACCTACTAGATTAATATGAAATGTAGGAAATGAGAAATGGAGGTAAGCTTGTGAAAAAGAAATTATTAAGCCTTGGGCTGATTGCCGTATTACTGACAGGGTGTCTGACCGGCTGTGGAAGCAGCAAAAACAGTGTACGGATGATCAACGTTTCTTATGACCCTACAAGAGAATTATTTGAAAGTTATAATGAGATATTTGCACAGCACTGGAAAGAACAGACCGGACAGGACGTTGAGGTGATACAGTCCCACGGCGGTTCAGGAAAGCAGGCACTGGAAGTTTCTAACGGTCTGGAAGCTGATGTTGTGACACTGGCATTGGAATATGATATTGATGCAATCGAAAAAGCCGGACTGATAGAAGACGGCTGGGTTGATGAATATGATGACGACAGCGCACCGTACACTTCAACGATTGTCTTCCTTGTAAGAAAGGGAAATCCGAAAAACATTCACGACTGGGACGATCTGGTAAAAGACGGTGTCGGTGTGATTACACCAAATCCAAAGACGTCCGGCGGAGCAAGATGGAACTACCTTGCAGCATGGGGTTATGCGCAGGAACGTTACAGCGGCGATGAAGCGCAGATGAAGGAGTTTATCAAAAAGCTGTATCAGAATGTACTGGTGCTGGATTCCGGTGCGAGAGGCGCAACAACTTCATTTGTGGAAAATAATCAGGGCGATGTACTGATTGCTTGGGAAAATGAAGCATATCTTTCCATGTTAGACTGCCCGGACGATTATGAAATCATTACACCGGGTATCAGTATTCTGGCACAGCCGTCCGTTGCGGTTGTCGATTCGGTTGTTGATGAGCGCGGGACAAGAGCCGTTGCGGAGGAGTATTTATCATATCTGTATTCCGATGATGCACAGCGCATTGCGGCAGACAATTATTTCCGACCGGTCAATGAAGAAATTTTGCAGGAATACAGCGATGTATTTGATTTGAATATGAACTTAAAGACGATACATGATTTTGGCGGCTGGGACAGTGTTTCGGCAAAGCATTTTGCCAACGGCGGTATTTTTGATGAGATTTATGAAAAGTAAGCAAATGTGTTTGAGAGTGGAGGAGTCATGAAAAAGAAAAATAAAAGAGTGATTCCGGGTTTTGGAATTTCAATGGGTGTTACGCTTACAATGGTGAGTGTTATCGTGCTGATTCCATTGGCAACACTGGTAATCTATACGGCGCAGATGAGTTTCCCGGAAATCATTGCAACAATAACAAGGGGCAGGGTATTATCAAGCTTTTATGTCAGCTTCATCACCGCATTTGCGGCATCGGCAATCAATGCCGTTATGGGACTGATACTGGCATGGGTGATTGTCAGATATGAATTTCCCGGCAAACGCATTTTAGACGGAATGATTGAACTGCCCTTTGCATTACCGACGGCGGTTGCGGGTATTTCTCTTACATATTTAACAACCGACAGCGGCTGGATTGGCAGCTTTTTTGCAAAGTTTGGCATACAGATTGCCTATACCAGACTGGGTATCACCTTTGCACTGATTTTCGTGGGAATCCCGTTTGTGGTGCGTTCTATTCAGCCGGTGCTTGAAAAGTTAGACCCGTCTTACGAGGAAGCGGCAAGCGTGCTTGGTGCAAGCCGCACAAGAATCTTTTGGAAAGTCATTTTCCCGGAAGTTTTACCGCCCTTATGTACGGGCTTCGGACTGGCATTCGGCAGATGTCTCGGCGAATACGGAAGTATCGTGTTTATCGCAGGTAACAAGCCGTACTACACAGAGATTACACCGTTAATTATTATGTCGGAATTACAGGAATTCGATTATCCGAGTGCAACGGCGATTGCACTGGTAATGCTGATAGCGGCATTCCTTATTTTATTTATCAACAACCTGATACAGGCAAGAAATACAAAAATATTAAACGGCAACCGTTAGGAAGCGGAAAGGAAGGAAAAAATGAATCAGAATAAACAGTCTAGTTTTGTAAAGTGGCTGCTGATAACAATCAGTGTTTTGTTTTTATTTGTAATGCTGGTGCTTCCGCTGTTAGTTGTAATAACACAGGCATTTAAAAGCGGGGTATCCGCTTACTTAAAGGCAGTTACGGATAAATATACCGTCCGCGCCTTACTGCTGACACTCGAAGCGACACTCACCGCCGTGGTTGTAAATACCATATTCGGACTTTTTGCGGCATGGACGATTACAAAGTTTAAATTTAAAGGCAAGAAATTACTGACAACGCTCATAGATATTCCGGTTACGGTATCCCCGGTTATCGCGGGTCTGATTTTCATTCTGCTGTTCGGAAGACAGAGTGTTTTATATCCGATACTCAAAGCGTGTCACATCAAAGTTGTATTTGCAGTACCGGGTATTATCCTGGCAACCGTCTTTGTAACATTTCCGTTTATTTCAAGAGAACTGATTCCGGTGCTTGAAACGGAGGGGACAGACGAGGAAGAAGCCGCAGCGCTGATGGGTGCAGGCGCATTTACGATTTTCAGGAAAATTACTCTGCCGCATATCCGCTGGGCACTGCTGTACGGTATTGTTTTATGTACGGCGCGTGCAATGGGCGAGTTCGGTGCGGTATCCGTTTTATCGGGACATTTAAGGGGACTGACCAACACCCTGCCGCTTCATGTGGAAATTTTATTCAATGAGTTCCAGTATGTACCGGCATTTGCCGTATCATCCATTCTCGTGATTCTGGCAATTATTCTGCTGGTCATGCGGAGTGTGCTGGAGCATAAGGGAAAGACTACGAAAAAGCCGTTATAGCACGGCAGAAAGCAGGAAATTATGTATGTTGAATTAAAAGATATTAATAAAACGTATGCCGGCTATCAGGCTTCCAATCATGTCAGCTTCGGCATTGAACAGGGCAGGCTGATTGCGCTGTTAGGACCGAGCGGCAGTGGTAAGACGACCATTTTAAGAATGATTGCGGGACTTGAAACACCGGACAGCGGTGAAATCGTCATTGACGGCAAGGTGGTCAACAATATTCCGGCAAGTGAGCGCGGTATCGGCTTTGTATTTCAGAACTACGCGCTGTTCCGCTACATGACGGTGTATGACAACATTGCATTTGGTTTAAATGTGAAAAAAGAAAATAAAAAATATATAGATGAAAGAGTCCACGAACTTTTAAAACTCATCAGCCTAGATGGACTGGAAAAGCGGTATCCGAGCCAGTTATCCGGCGGACAACGACAGCGTGTGGCATTTGCAAGGGCGCTTGCGCCAAACCCGCATCTGCTGTTGTTAGACGAACCGTTTGCGGCGATTGATGCCAAGGTCCGTCAGGAACTCAGAAGCTGGTTAAAGGAAATGATTGAAAAACTCGGCATTACCAGTATTTTCGTTACGCATGACCAGGACGAAGCGATTGAAGTTGCCGATGAAATTATTATTACCAACAAGGGACACATTGAGCAGAAGGGAACACCGCTTGAAATTTACCAGAACCCGCAGACGGCATTTGCGGCGTCTTTCTTCGGACAGACGTCACAGATTACCAATTATCAGAGCTTTCACAGCTTCCCGAAAGTGGACAATGTCGATAAAGCGATTATCCGTCCGGAATTTGTCAAAGTATCCAAGAAAAATGAAGTACAGCGTTTCGGTCCTTCGGCTTCCGAAGGCGTTGTGGAGCGCGTGTCTTTCAGAGGTGACAGCTTAGAACTGCTTGTCAATGTAAACGACAATCAGATTATTGCCAAAAGAGGATTGGAAGAAAAAAGTATTGCGGTGGGAGAAAAGGTTGATGTATTCATATATCGGCTGTTTGTAACGGTCGGAGAAAAGGCAATGCTTTTGGAAAACCAGTCACTGGTAGATGATTCAGTATTTATCTAAAAATCAAGATAGAAAAGCCGTGTTGTGCGGCGGAATGGAAGGTGCCATGAAAAAGAAAGAACTCTCAACAGATGTGTTGATTATCGGCGGCGGGACAGCGGGCTGTTTTGCGGCGATGACGCTCGGAAAAGAAAAAAATATCAGCGTTCTGATTGCTGAAAAAGCCAATATCAGGCGGAGCGGCTGTCTGGCGGCAGGTGTCAATGCAATTAATGCGTATATTACGGAAGGCAGAGTGCCTCAGGATTATGTAGACTATGCCAAAAAAGATGCAGACGGCATTGTGCGTGAAGACTTACTGCTTTCAATGTCAGAGCGGTTAAACCATGTAACGGATGTTATGGAAAAAGCCGGACTTGTCATTTTAAAAGATGAAAACGGCAAATACGTTACAAGAGGAAACAGAAATATCAAGATTAACGGGGAAAATATTAAGCCGATTCTTGCAGAAGCGGCATCCGCACAGGAAAATGTAACGGTTTTAAATCACGTCAATATTACAGATTACATTGTGAAAGACAACCGCATTTACGGGGCTTACGGCTTTGATGTTAATGAAGAAATCTTTTATGTGATTCATGCCAAAGCGGTCATCTGCGCAACCGGAGGCGCGGCAGGACTTTACCGTCCAAACAATCCAGGCTTTTCAAGACATAAAATGTGGTACCCGCCGTTTAATACCGGTGCGGGCTACGCGATGGGCATTACGGCAGGCGCTGAGATGACAACCTTTGAAATGCGTTTTATCGCACTGCGCTGTAAAGATACGATTGCACCGACAGGAACGATTGCACAGGGTGTATCCGCAAAGCAGATGAATTCCAACGGCGAAATTTATGAAACAAAATACGGTCTTACAACTTCCCAGCGTGTATACGGAACGGTTATGGAAAACAGAGCCGGACACGGACCATGTTATTTAAAGACCGATGAGATTACAAAAGAGCAGGAACAGGATTTATACAAGGCATACTTAAATATGGCACCGAGCCAGACTTTAAAGTGGCTTGAATCCGGCAAGGGTCCGTCAGAGCAGAATGTGGAAATTGAAGGCACAGAGCCGTATATTGTGGGCGGACATACCGCAAGCGGTTACTGGGTAGACAATAACAGGGAAACAACAATTCACGGACTGTTTGCCGCAGGCGATGTTGCAGGCGGCTGTCCGCAGAAATATGTAACAGGCGCATTAGCCGAGGGCGAAATTGCGGCAGAAGCGGTGCTTGGATTTCTAAAAGATGAAAAGCAGACAGCGGCCAAAGATGTGGACAGTGAAGCAAAGCAGAATGAAAAGCAGGCAGAATACGAGCATTTCTTAAACAATCCGCAGGGACTGCTTACGACCGAACAGCTTGAGGAAACCATGCAGAAAATCATGGACCAGTACGCAGGCGGTATTGCAACGGATTACCGTTATAATGAAAGCCGTTTAGCCCTTGCAAAGGAAAAAATCACATCCCTGCAAAAGCTGGTGGACGGACTTGCGGCAGAAGACATGGACGATCTGCTCCGTATTTACGAAGTCAAAGAACGTCTGGTTGTCTGTCAGGTCGTTATCGCACATCTGCTTGCCAGAAAAGAAACACGCTGGCACAGCTTTGCAGAAAATGCGGATTATCCTGAAAAGAATGCCGATTGGGAAAAATATGTCAATTCCCGCATGAAAGACGGCGAAATAGAAATCATTTTCAGAGAACTGGTGACGGGAGGAAAACACTATGAGCATACGGATCACACAAAATAACTGCGTAGGCTGCGGAAGGTGTATCGAAGCCTGTCCCGGCAACCTGATAAAAAAAGATGCACAGGGAAAGGCAGTCATTAAGCACATTTCCGACTGCTGGGGCTGTACCTCGTGCTTAAAAGAATGTAAGACAGGCGCAATCAGCTTTTATCTGGGAGCAGATATGGGCGGTGCAGGAAGTACGCTGTCTGTCAAGTCCAAAGGGGACATTCGTGAGTGGTGTGTTACATCGCCGGACGGCAGTGTACAGGTTATAGAAGTCAACAAAAAAGACGCAAATAAATATTAAGGAGAGAGAGTATGGGAAATTTATCACATCTTGATGAATTGGAAGCAGAAGCAATTTATATTATCAGAGAAGTGGCAGCGGAATGTGAAAATCCGGTAATGCTGTATTCGATTGGAAAGGACAGTTCGGTTATGCTGCATCTCGCGATGAAAGCATTTTATCCGGAGAAGCCGCCATTTCCGTTCTTACATATTGATACAACATGGAAGTTTAAGGAAATGATACAGTTCCGTGACCATATCGCAGAAAAAATGGGTATTGAAATGCTTGTATATACCAATGAAGAAGGTGTAAAGGCAGGCATTAATCCGTTTGACCACGGTTCAGCCTACACAGATATCATGAAGACACAGGCATTAAAGCAGGCATTAAATAAATACCAGTTTACGGCAGCATTCGGGGGCGGACGTCGTGATGAAGAAAAGTCCCGTGCAAAGGAACGTATCTTCTCATTCAGAAATGCGGCACAGGCATGGGATCCGAAAAACCAGCGTCCGGAAATGTGGAAGCTTTACAACACAAAGATCCACAAGGGCGAAAGTATCCGTGTCTTCCCGATTTCCAACTGGACGGAAAAAGACATCTGGCAGTACATTAAGCGTGAAAACATTGAAATCGTGCCGTTATACTTTGCAAAGGAACGTCCGGTAATTTACCGTGACGGAAACATCATCATGGTAGATGATGACCGCTTAAAGTTAAGAGAAGGCGAAAAGATTGAAAATAAGAAAGTACGTTTCCGTACACTCGGCTGCTATCCGCTGACAGGCGGCGTGGAATCCGATGCGGAAACACTCGATGAAATTATCGAGGAAACATTAAGTGCAGTATCTTCAGAGCGTACCAGCCGTGTGATTGACCATGAGGAAGCAGGCAGCATGGAGAGAAGAAAGAAGGAGGGTTATTTCTAAAATGAAGGGATTATTAAAATTTATTACATGTGGCAGTGTTGATGATGGAAAATCCACCTTAATCGGACACATTTTATATGATTCAAAACTCCTTTATGCAGACCAGGAAAAGGCACTGGAGCTGGATTCCAAGGTCGGAAGCCGTGAAGGTAAAATCGACTACTCTCTGCTGTTAGACGGTCTGATGGCAGAAAGAGAACAGGGTATTACAATCGATGTTGCATACCGTTATTTTACAACAGACAACAGAAGCTTTATCGTTGCCGATACACCGGGACATGAAGAATATACAAGAAATATGGCTGTAGGTGCTTCCTTTGCAGACTTAGCCGTTATCTTAGTCGATGCAAAACAGGGCGTGCTGGTTCAGACAAGACGTCACGCAAGAATCTGTGCATTAATGGGAATCCGTTACTTTGTATTTGCAGTCAACAAAATGGACCTTGTAGGCTATGATGAAAAGGTATTTGCAAAGATTCAGAAACAGATTGCAGAACTGACAAAGGAACTGGATTTACAGAACGTAACGATTATTCCAGTATCCGCAACAGAAGGTGACAATGTTACCGTAAAATCACCGAATATGCCATGGTACAACGGTCAGGCACTCCTTTCGTACTTAGAGCAGGTTGATATTACAGCCGCAGCCAAGGAACAGGGCTTTTATATGCCGGTACAGCGCGTATGCCGTCCAAACCATGAATTCAGAGGCTTCCAGGGTCAGATTGAAGCCGGAAACATTCATGTGGGCGATGCGATTACAACACTGCCAAGCAACGAGCAGGCACATGTAAAGAGTATCCATGTAGGTGATAAGAATGTAGATGCCGCACAGGAAGGCCAGCCGGTAACGATTCAGTTAGACAGGGAAGTGGACGTATCCAGAGGCTGTGTATTATCCGTAGATTCCGGTATCAAGACAGCCGCAGCCGTTACGGCAACGATTCTGTGGATGGATGATGATGCTCTTGAAAACGGAAAGAACTTCTTTATCAAGCTTGGCACAAAGATGATTCCGGGGCTTGTAACAAAGATTGTTTCATTAATTGATGTCAATACAGGCGAGAAAAAGGAAGTATCTTCCTTACATAAAAATGAAATCGCAGTCTGCGAAATCGCATTTGCAGACAGAATCGTAGCAGATACATTTGCGGCACATAAGACACTCGGTGAACTGATTTTAATTGACCGTGTAACCAATATGACTTCTGCCTGCGGTGTTGTTACTGAACTGCATGCCGATGAAGACGGACTGGAAGAAAAGAAAGTCAATAAAAAGCTTCGTTCAGCTTTAAACGGTCAGAGTGCAGTAACCGTGGAATTTCTGGTAGGACAGCACGGCATTACACTTGAACTGGCAGAACAGGTTGAAAAGCAGTTAAGCGCAGAAGGCAGACATACTTATCTGTATGCGCCGGAAGCAGATGAACCGGTAGAAACCGTACTGCACCACCTGACAGAAGCAGGAATCGTTGTACTGCTTGTATTAGATGAAGCATTTGCAGGAAAGACCTTTGCACAGGATAACAAGACTTATTATAGAAACTGGCAGACGGATGGTACGCTTACCGTATCCGAAGCGGCAGAATTTGTAAAGAAAGTATCTTCCTATGCGGCGGGCGTATCCGTACACGGAGATTTTATCTAATGCTGCCAGGGGCACAAAGCCTTTCACCCGCCGGAGCTTGCTCATAGGAGGGCAGAATTGTGGGAGTGCGTAAGCGCACAACAATTCGTAGGCAGCATATAGACGTCCAGAGCCGGGCAAAGCTGTGCCAAAAGAGGCAGGCTGCCCGGCTCTGCGTTTATATACAGCGGTATACAGCAGCGGCACACCTCATTTGAAACTGTAATTTTTCCATGAAAAAGTAGTTGACACATGGGAGAATATGGATTATACTAAATTCAACTTGAAATCATAGTAAATAGATAGGAATAAGAGGGATATGAAATTTAACACACAATTGCTGCATGGAAATGCAATTAAGCGGTATCCTGACGGAGCGACACTTCCACCGATTAGTCAGGTCAGTGCTTTTGCATATGAAACAGCACAGGATTTGGAAAAAGTTTTTAATAACAGGGCACCGGGATATGCTTATACAAGAATCAGTAATCCGGTTGTCGATTCCTTTGAAAGAAGGGTCTGTGAACTGGAAGGCGGAAAGGGAGCGGTTGCCTGTTCCTCCGGGATGTCAGCCGTGACACTTGCCTTGTTAAACATTCTGGAAGCAGGCGATGAGATTATCGCAGGCAGCGGACTGTTTGGCGGAACAATTGATTTATTCGGTGATTTAAAGGCATTTGGCATTACAACCCGTTTTGCAAAACAGATTACGGTTGAGGAGATTGCACCGCTCATTACAGATAAGACAAAGGTTGTCTTCGGCGAAGTCATCGGCAATCCGGGACTGGATGTTATCGACTTAAAAGCCGTTTCCGAGTTTGTACACAGCAAGGGCATTCCACTGATTGTGGACAGCACAACGGCGACACCGTATCTGGTACAGCCGATTGCATACGGCGCGGATGTGGTGGTTCATTCATCATCAAAATATATCAATGGCGGTGGCAATGCAATCAGCGGTGTTATTGTTGACAGTGGTAAGTTTTCATGGGACAATAAAAGATATCCGGGATTTGCCGAATATCAGAAGTATGGTGAATTTGCCTACGTTGCAAAGCTGCGTAACGGAATCTGGAGAAATATGGGTGGCTGTTTAGCACCGATGAACGCATTTTTAAATTTTATCGGAATGGACACCTTAGGACTGCGGATGGATAAGATTTGTTCGAATGCCTTAGAACTTGCAAAGGCAGTTGACGGATTAAACGGTGTAACAGCCAATTATCCGGCATTGGAAAACAATCCGTATAAGCCGCTGGTAGAAAGCCAGTTAAACGGTATGGGCGGCGGAATCTTAACTCTGCGTGTCGGCTCGAAAGAAAGAGCGTATCAGTTGATGAACCATTTAAAGTATGCACTCAATGCAACGAATATCGGTGATGCACGAACGCTGGTAATTCATCCGGCTTCTACAATTTATATCCACAATACAGAAGAACAGATGCGGGATGCCGGTGTCTATGCAGATACAATCCGTGTCAGTGTCGGTATTGAAGACGGCAGCGATTTAATAGAAGATTTCACTTCGGCAATTAAGGATTTAGACTAAGAAAGCTTTATATCAGGAGGAAGTACAAATGGCAACAGATTATGCAGTGTTAAAAAAGGGCGGATTCATGCGCCAGAAACAAAAAAACAACTTCTCTTTAAGACTTCGTGTAGTCGGAGGAAATCTTACGGCAAAACAGCTGGCAAAAATTGCTGAAGTTTCGGATAAATTCGGTGATGGATACGTACATCTGACTTCCAGACAGAGTGTAGAGATTCCGTTTATCAAATTAGACAATATTGACGAAGTAAAAGCAGCATTGGCAGAAGGTGACGTTGAACCGGGCGTATGCGGACCGAGAGTCCGTACCATTACAGCCTGTCAGGGTGCGGCAATCTGTCCAAGCGGCTGTATTGATACATATGCTCTTGCAAAAGAACTGGACGACCGTTACTTTGCAAAGGAATTGCCGCATAAGTTTAAATTCGGTATTACAGGCTGTCAGAACAACTGTCTGAAATCCGAAGAAAACGATGTTGGTATTAAAGGTGGTATTCAGGTACAGTGGAAAGAATCCGACTGTATCCAGTGCGGTGTCTGTGTAAAGGCATGCCGCAGCGGTGCAATTACATTAACAGATGGAAAGATTTCCATTGATGAGAGCAAATGTAACTACTGCGGAAGATGTACCAAGGCCTGTCCAACCAACGCATACGATGAAACACATGGTTATATCGTATCCTTTGGCGGATTATTCGGTAATCACATCAACAAGGGTAACACGGTGATTCCGTTTATTGAAGACCATGATAAGCTGTTAAAAGTCTGTGATGCGGCAATTACATTCTTTGAACAGAATGCACAGGCAGGAGAACGCTTTAAGTTCACAATTGACCGTGTCGGCAAAGAAAAATTTGAAGAAGTAATAAAGGAGGCATATGCAAATGGCTGATTTTCAGATAGATGATACAGTAGATATTACAGATGTTGTCTGCCCGGTAACATTTGTAAAGGCAAAGGTTGCACTCGAAGAATTAGATGACGGACAGATTTTATCCATCCGCATGAATGATGGCGAACCGGTACAGAACGTGCCACGCAGCATCAAAGAAGAAGGACACCAGATTTTAAAGCTGATTGACAATGAAGACGGAACTTATGACTTGATTGTCAAGAAAGTTGAAGACGAATAAAAAATACGAAAAGGAAGGTATGGCAATGGCAGAACGAATTCATGCTGGGGATTTTGACAGCAAGGTTTTGGCAGACGGAACATTTGCTCTTGTAGATTTTTACTCTGACAGCTGTGTTCCATGTAAAAGAATGTCACCGGTGCTGGCAGAGTTAGAAGAAAGCTATGCCGGTAAGTTATATGTCGGTAAAGTCAATATCGCATATGAACCGGAACTCGTTGAAAAATACGAAGTGTCATCGGCACCGACATTGGTCTTTTTTAAAGACGGAAAAGAAATACAGCGTCTGACAGGTGTACAGAAAAAAGCAGATTTAGAGAAATTCATTTCAGAAAATGTTTAAGGAGGATTTAAAGAATGAAGATTACAGTAGCAGGCGTAGTAAAGGAAGTAAAGGACAATATCACGATTTCCGAACTGATTGCACAGGAAAATGTAGAAACACCGGAATACGTAACCGTTTCAGTAAATGATGAATTTGCAAAGAGCGCAGATTTTGAAACACAGCAGTTAAAAGACGGTGACAACGTAGAATTCTTATATTTCATGGGAGGTGGACAGTAGTGGCTTTTACAAACGACCAGTTAGAGCGCTACTCCCGTCACATCATTTTAAAGGAAGTTGGCGCTAAGGGACAGAAAAAATTATTAAATGCAAAGGTATTAATTATCGGTGCAGGCGGACTCGGTGCTCCGGCAGCATTATATCTGGCAGCAGCCGGAGTCGGAACAATCGGTATCGTAGATGCGGACGAAGTGGATTTATCAAATTTACAGCGTCAGGTTATTCATACAACAGCAGATATCGGCAAGGCAAAGGTACAGTCTGCAAAGGAAACCATGAACGCAATCAACCCGGATGTAACAGTCAATACATACCGTACATTCGTTACATCTGAAAATGTTATGGACTTAATTAAGGATTATGACTTTATCATTGACGGTACAGACAATTTCCCGGCGAAGTTCTTAATTAACGATGCCTGTGTAATGGCAAAGAAACCATTCTCCCATGCAGGTATTATCCGTTTCAAGGGTCAGTTAATGACCTATGTACCGGGAGAGGGACCGTGCTACCGTTGTGTATTTAAAGATCCACCACCAAAGGATGCTGTACCGACCTGTAAGCAGGCCGGTGTCATCGGTGCAATGGGCGGTGTAATCGGCAGTCTTCAGGCAATGGAAGCTGTAAAGTACATCTTAGGTGTCGGTGACTTACTCACAGGTTATTTATTAACTTATGATGCATTAAAAATGGAATTCCGTAAGATTAAGCTGCCTTCAGATACATCAGGCTGTGCAGTCTGCGGCGACCATCCGACTATTACGGAATTAATCGATTACGAACAGGCAGAATGTGACGGCAAGTAGAATAAGCCGAATATAAGACAGGGAAGGAAAACAGATATGGTAAAACTTTCACAAACAGATTATGAAAAAATGGTGGCACACGCAGAGTCAGAACTGCCAGATGAAGCCTGCGGTCTGATTGCAGGAAGAATTGACGGCGATGACAAGATTATTGAAAAAGTCTATCTGCTGACCAATATTGACCATTCCAATGAGCATTTTTCACTGGACCCGAAAGAACAGTTAGCAGCCGTAAAGGATATGCGTGCAAATGGATTGAAACCGCTTGGCAACTGGCACTCTCATCCGGAATCACCGTCCAGACCGTCCGAGGAAGATAAGCGTCTGGCATATGACAGCAGTGCAAGTTATCTGATTTTATCCCTGATGGACAGAGAAAATCCGGTGCTCAACTCATTCCATATTGAAGGCGATGTTTCGGAAAAAGAGGAATTTTATGTGGGATAGTCTGATTATTGGCAGCGGACCGGCAGGACTTGGCGCGGCAATCTACGGAAAGCGCGCCGGTCTTTCGGTACTGGTTGCAGAAAAAGAATACATGGGAACCGGTCAGATTGCAGAAAGCGGTCAGGTAGATAATTACCTCGGACTGGTCGGCAAAAGCGGCTATGACTTAGGTGAAATCTTTTTAGAAGATGCCCAAAAATTAGGCGTTGAATTTTACGAAGGTGAAGCCGTTGCTTTTGAAAAAAAGGAAAACAGCTGGAGCGTTTTATTTGAGAACGGCGAAGTCATTAAAGCCAAAACAGTCATTTACGGAGCAGGTGCAAAACACCGTCCGTTAGGTCTGCCGGAAGAAGCAGATTACGCAGGAAAAGGAATCTCTTACTGTGCAATTTGTGACGGCGCTTTTTATAAAGGCAAAACGGCAGTTGTTGTCGGCGGCGGCGATACCGCATTAGACGATGCACTGTATCTGTCCGATATCTGTACACGGGTTTATCTGGTTCACAGACGGGACGAATTCCGCGGTTCTGCAAGAACCTTACAGAAAATCCGTGAAAAGGAAAATATCACGGTGATTACCAATGCAGTGATTACTGCGGTTTCCGGAGAGAAGAAAGTGGAAGAAGTGACGTTAAATAACGGCACAAAGTTAAAGACCGATGGTGTTTTTGTGGCAGTTGGCATGATTCCGCACACGGAGCATTTAAAAGACTTTCTAGAGCTGGATACACAGGGCTATGTAGTCGCAGATGAAACCGGAAAGACCTCACAGGACGGCTTTTTTGTGGCAGGTGATGTGCGCACGAAGCATTTACGTCAGGTTATAACAGCCGTTGCAGACGGCGCCAATGCCGCAGTATCGGCTTCGGAATATATCCGTCAATTATAACTTATAACAGTTTTACAGGAAAATCAATATCATTAAATATGTACCCTTCCGGGTTGTCAGGCGGAAATTTTAAACGTCTGGTGGCACGGGAGGGTGATTTTTATTAAGAGGCAGTTCTTGTTTTTTTATTTTTCGTTTATTATAATAGAAATTATGATGTTAATTCTACGATATGCAAATTGAAACATCATTTAGAAAAAATAGAAAGATAAAGCAGTGTTTGTCACTGCGGAAAAGAGGAACGATTGATTCAGCGTGTACCACATTATTATAAAGCATTTCACTGTATAGCCTCAGACTGTCGGGACAACTGCTGTGTTGGCGGCTGGGAGATTGATATTGACGAAGAAACGGCACAGTATTACCTTTCCATGGAAGGTGAATTTGGCGACCGGTTAAGAAATAGCATTACCCGCACCGATGAATACTGTTTCCGTTTAAAGGACGGCAAATGTCCTTTTCTGGACAGCAAAGGTCTGTGTGAGATTTATCAGGTGCTTGGTGAAGATAAAATGGGCGTTGTCTGTACCCAGTTTCCGCGCTATACGGAATATTACGGCGCGGTAAAAGAAACCGGCATCGGACTTGCCTGTGAAGAAGCCGCAAGAATTATCTGTCAGGATAAGGAAGCATTTACATTTAATGAGGAAACGATTTCGGAAGAAGAAGTTTCCGATGCGGAATTTGATGCACCACTGGCAAAGCAGCTTTTTTCCGTGCGCAGTCAGATATTTGAAATGCTCACCGATACTAAAATGTCATTGGAAGATAAGCTGATACTTTTATTAGAAGTCTGTCATCAGTTGCAGGAAGCGGTCAATGTCAATGATACCGCCGCCTGCGCCTGGATTGCGCAAAGCAGTTATACGGAGTGGGGAAAATTTACAGATACAGATACACCAAAGCAGCAAAAAGACCGTCAGGCGAACGTTCCGCAGACAGCACAGAGCGATAGTGTCGATGTTGACCGTCAGGACGGGCTGGAACGCATTTTGTATGCGTATGATGCACTGGAAGTTTTAAATGAGGACTGGAACCGGCAGAAAGAAGAGCTGTTTTCGGTCCTGCACGGAGAAGATTTTTCGGCGCAGGCATATCGTGACAGCTTTGCGCGATTCAAGAGGTCAGTGCAGGAGCGTGAGCGGGAATATATTAACCTGACGGCATATTTTGTATTCCGTTATTTTATGAAAGCCGCATACGACCATGACGTATACGGCAAAGCGCAGCTGATTACAGCCAATTACTTAGTATTACAGGAAATGGATTTTCTGCGCTGGATTCAGAACGGTGAAAAATACGGATTTAAAGACCGTATGGAACTCATTCACATTTTCTCAAGAGAAGTTGAGTATTCAGAGGAGAATCTTGAAGACCTTGCGGAAGAATTTTTATTTGACGATATTTTTGAAAAAGAACAGCTTTGTGCGCTATTAAAGGGTTGACAAATGAAGCTGACAGCGTATAATTAATTCTAATAGAACTGAATAGGTGAGAAACCGTTGAAGTGGAGATAACAGCAGAAGATGCGCTTACAGAGAGCCGGGAGTGCTGAGAACCGGCAGTATGCAGTCTGTTAAATGGACCACGGAGGGTATGGTCAAAGAGATAGCTTGATTTTGTTTATCTTTAGTATTCCATAACGTAAGGCATACGTTACATGCCGGGAATATGATAGTATTCCATAGAGTTGTGTGACCGGCGGCAGAGCCGGATACAAAGCAAGGTGGCACCGCGGTAAGAAGAACCGTCCTTGAATGAACAGAGTATTTTTGTTCATTCAGGGACTTTTTTTATGTAATAGGAAATTCCGATAGAATTCCCTATTACACAAAAGGCACTACGTGCCGATGATGCACACTCGCGCGAAGATGTAGTTTGTCGCAAACGACCGCGCTCGGCGCGAGAATGTGCAAAGCACATTCTTATTTATAAAAGAAAAGGAGCAAAAACAATGATTAAAGAAGCGATTGCACAGTTAGTAAAAAGAAACGATTTAACAGCAGAAACAATGGGTGAAGTCATGGAAGAAATCATGACCAATCAGGCAACGGATGCCCAGAAAGCATCCTTTCTTACGGCATTAGCCATGAAGGGAGAAACAATTGATGAAATCACGGCGGCAGCAAAGGTTATGCGCGCACATTGTGAACGCTTTTTAAATGATATGGATGTACTTGAAATTGTAGGAACAGGCGGGGACGGCTCAAACACCTTTAACATTTCCACATTGTCATCATTTGTAGCTTCGGCTGCGGGAATCCCGGTTGCAAAGCACGGCAACAGAGCGGCTTCCAGTAAATGTGGTACAGCAGACTGCCTTGAAGCGCTCGGCGTCAAAATTGATATTGCGCCGGCGCAGAGTGCGCAGGTTTTAAAAGAAATCAATATGTGTTTCTTATTTGCACAGAAATACCACACAGCCATGCGTTTTGTCGGCGGCGTCAGAAAGGAAATGGGAATCCGTACCTTATTCAATGTGTTAGGACCACTTGCAAACCCGGCTGGCGCAACCATGCAGTTATTGGGTGTATACAGCGCTGAACTGGTAGAACCGCTGGCACACGTTTTACATAACCTCGGCGTAAAGCGTGCCATGGTTGTTTACGGCACTGACAGCATTGACGAAATTTCTTTAAGCGCTCCGACAAAGGTCTGTGAGTTTAAGGGGGACACCTTTAAAAGCTATGAAATTACACCGGAGCAGTTCGGTTTAAAGCGTTGTAATAAAGAAGAACTGGTTGGTGGAACACCACAGGAAAATGCGCAGATTGCAAGAGATATTTTAGCCGGGAAGCAGGGGGCAAAGATGGATGCCGTTCTTTTAAATGCCGGTGCGGCAATCTATATTGCTTCCGATAATCTGACCATGCAGGAGGCAGTTGATAAGGCAAGAGAACTGATTATGAGCGGTAAAGCGGCAAAACAACTGGAACTGCTTATTGAAAAAACAAACTAATTATGCTATAATTTCTTCATAGGGGTGAATTGGGGAATATACAATAACAAAATTGTATTGTCGCAGCAGACAGTTTTATGAACCGTAGAATTTTCACTTTCTACGGTTCTTTTTTATTGCATACAGCCTCAATGGGAAAACGCCGAATAAGGATAAAATGAGGTATGGCTTATGAAAAAAACAAGTTTAAAGAAGATGCTGATTATTACGTATGCAGCAATTGCGCTGATTGTTGCGGCAGTTGTGTCGGGTGTGGCAATTTATTACATCCGTTCCTCGACCGATATGGCATACAGCAATTATGAAGATGCAATGAATCAAGGCTACAATACGGAAATCAAATCTGAGGTACAGTCTTCTATCGCGGTGATTGAATATTATTACAACCGTTTTAAAGCTGGAGAACTTACAGAAGAACAGGCAAAGACAGAAGCAAAGGAAGCAGTCCGTAAAATGCGTTACAGAGATGACAACAGCGGATATATGTGGATTGATGCAAGCGATTACAGTCTTGTCATGCACCCGATTCTGCCACAGAATGAAGGGCAGAACCGTTATACCTTGCAGGATCAGAACGGTGTCATGATTATTCAGGAGATTATGAAGACAGCCAATAACGGCGGCGGATATAATCAGTTTTATTTTACAAAAGCAGATGGTGTGACAGTTGCCTTAAAAGTGGCTTATTCACAGAAATTTGAGCCGTGGGGCTGGATTGTAACAACCGGCAATTATGTCGATGATATGGAAGCTGAAATGTCAGAAGTAAAGGGACAGATTCGTGATAATTTTTCATCAATGGTTATGATGATTCTGATTATTGCGGTGATTCTTTTAATCGTTGCCATTATTATTTCCTATATTGAAAGTGAAAATATTATTGTGAAGCCATTGAAGCAGATTCAACAGATGGCGGCAAGAATCGCCGATGGTGATATTACGCAGGATGCTTCGGTAAAAACCATGAATGATATTGGTCAGACTGCCGTTTCCTTAAATACGGCACAGGGCAATATTAAAGAACTTGTAGCCAATATTTCAGGCGTATCTGAAGAAATCAGTACGGCACTTGACAGCTTCCGGGAAGCCTTTACACGGATGTCTGTATCTATCAGCGACGTATCAACGGCAGTAGATGATATTACGCAGAATGTAACTTCACAGGCAGAGTATACAAGAGCTGCCACAGAGGATGTTGAAGCCATCGGCAATGGCATTGTGCAGACAGAAAAAGAAGTAGAGCATTTAGACAGTAATGCACAGGACATGCAGACGTTAAATGATACTTCAACAAAGACATTAGATGAACTTGTCGGTATCAGTGAAGTGACAAGAGCACAGATTCTGGATATGTATGATCAGGCGGCAAAGACAAATGAATCTGCACAGAAGATTAAAGATGCTGCAAATCTGATTAACGATATTGCAGACCAGACAGATTTACTTGCATTAAATGCTTCAATTGAAGCGGCAAGAGCCGGAGAAGCAGGAAAGGGATTTGCGGTTGTTGCAGAACAGATTGCCAATCTTGCAAAACAGTCCGCTGAAAATGTCGTGGAAATTGACCACGTGGTAGAAGAACTTCTGGTGAACTCCAATCAGTTTATTCATGTCATGGAAGGCATGCAGACGGATGTTCATCAGCAGTTTGAATATATTCATGCGGCACAGAATGATTTCAACGCATTAAGCAGCAGCCTGAAAGCCTGTGTCAGCTCGGTCGGCGCAATTGATAACATGACTGCCAGCATTGAAATCCAGCGCCAGAATATCACAGATGCTTTAGCGAAGCTCAATGGATTTGCACAGGGCAATGCAGCATCTACAGAAGAAACTTCTGCGATGGCGGAAGAACTGGCGGATATGGTTCATAGTTCAACAGAAACAATTCAGAATCTGAATGTACATGTTCAGAATCTGATAGAAAATGTTTCAAAATTTAAAATTCAATAAATGATGTAAAACACCCACAGCTAAAAGTAAATGCCTGTGGGTGTTTTTTGCGTAGCGGGTAAAATTTCAGCGTGAAATTCCATGCTGAAATATACAGATATTTTAATTAAAAGAAAGTAAAAAGGGGTCGTATATTATATTCAATATATAACTTCGCTAAAGTCAGGTTTAACGAAGTTATAAGGCTGACTTTGAAGTAAGTGGAGTTTTTTATATTGTAAATCGTTTGAAAACCGCATAAATACTGGATTTGTACGATTATGGCACATAATTACTTATTGTACATAATTTTAATATATAATATAAGACTTTATATAAATTCTTATATTTTCTTATATTTTTTTATGAAAAATGTGTCAAAATGTGTCAACTTTATTCAGAAACATATTCAAGTTTTTTAATTTCATTTCGTAGCTGCTCATTATTAATATGCGTATATGTTTCAAGTGTAACTCCGATATCTGCGTGTCCCATTATTGTTTGTACGGCTTTAATATTCATTCCTGAATTAATCATTTTTGTACAGGCTGTATGACGAAGAACATGTGGAGTGACGTGTGGTAAAATTACTTTTCTACTCGCATTCATATCATCACTTAAATATTTAAGTGTATATTGTAATGCTCTTGCACTTAAATTTGTGCCTCTGTTAGTAGTAAAAACAAAATTAGAACAATTGTCAATCTTGATATTGGAATTTGTTTTATATGAAATTTGTTGTTGTTGTCTAAAAAGCTCTTTAACATACTCTGTCATATAAATGGTTCTGATTCCTGCATCAGTTTTTGGCTTAGATATTGTTAAACTTTGTTTTGTTTCGTGATTCTTTAATCGTATAGCTTGCTTATTAATAAAAATAATTCCGTTGTCAATATCTACATCATCCCAAGTAAGTCCTATAGCTTCGCTTATTCTTAACCCAGTATTTAATAAAATAGCAACAAGCGGATATATTCTTTCCGATTTTGGGGAATTATTTATTCTATCTAATAACTCTTCTTCTTGTTTTGGTGTAAGAGCTATTTTTTTTGATGAAGATTTCTTGTTGGTAATTTTTATGCTTTGACAAGGATTTCTTGCAATTAACCCATCATCGTAAGCTAATTGCATTGCCTGATTAATGACCGTAAAAATTGTTCCAATTGTAGAATTGGCATACTTTTTTTCATCCGATAATGTTTTTAGAAAATATAAAACATCAGATTTCTTAATTTCTCCAATTTTCATTTGACTTATTTTTGTTCCTTTAATTACACTTTTATAATTTAAAGAATACAATTCTTTGGAACTTAAAGAAATATCTTGTTTTATGTCTAACCATTTCCTAATAACGCTATCTAATGTCATGTTGGACTTTAAAGATAATCCCAAAGATGTTTTATAAATAATGTCTTTCTCTAATATTCTCAGTTCATTAAGGTTTTTTGCATAAACATATTTTTCATGCCCTGAATAATCTTTCCATCTATAGGAATATCTTCCATCATTCCTTTCGCTCTCGCCTTTATTTAAAACTCTTCCTTTGCTATCTTTCCTACTCATTTGTTTACCTCCTTTGTCATAGAAAAGAAAGCCTTAATACAATATTAAAATATCATATTAAGGCTTTTTGTTCAATATTTATATAACTTGAATTTTATCGAGATATTCTTCAAAACGTTTTCTTTTAATTATTTTTTGTGTACCTTTTGCAATAATAAAATCACATTCAGGTTGATTAATTAATTCGCGTATTTTATTTTCGCCTATATTGCTATATAAGGCAGCTTCTTCTACGGTAAGATTTAATTTATGCCATATTGGAACATGCTTATCTCTTTCCTGTGCTTCCAAATCCACCTTCACCTCTTTTAGTACCACTAAGATTTTCTTTTTCGTTAAACCCGAACTGTTCTACTGGCTGAATAATAATCTGTGCAATTCTATCACCTTCAGACACGATCCTTGTCTCACTGCTCTGATTATATAGTGCAACCATGATATTTCCTCGATAATCTGAATCGATCATCCCGACCTTATTAGCGGGAGCTAAACCCTGCTTACAAGATAAACCACTTCTAGCATAAACAAGACCGACATATCCATTAGGTATTTCCATTACAATCCCTGTGTCAACAAAAGCTGTTTCACCAGGAAGAATTTCTATCTTCTTCTCTTCATTATGTACAACTGCATATAAATCTGCTCCTGCTGCAAATTCACTGCCATATGTAGGGGTTTTTGCATTCTCATTTGTTTTCTTAATATTAATCATTTTCATCTTCTAAAATTCCTTTCTTGACTAAATTTCTAATTTCTTTGCTAATATTCATAGAAATGATTTCATTTACAATACTTTTATTATCCTTGTGATAATATGGATAATAAGTTGTGCCGTTAGATTGAACCTCATATGAAAAATAGTTTTCATCTATATTTACATAAAAATAAGCATAGATTACTGTTTTGTTGTTTGACTTATACATGGAAGAATAATATCTGTAATTTCCATGCTCATCATACCGAAAACCATATTCTTTTAAAATTTTATTGGTAATACCCTTAGCAAGCTTCAAAATAGTTTCCACCATCCTTTACATTTACTATAAATTTGTCTACATGTTCATAATGGTAATTTCTTTTTCAAGATATTTGAGATATTCATCCCACTTATCAATTATGTAGATATATTCCTTGCCTTTGACACATTTGAGTCTCATATCTGATTTAATATTCTCCCAAGTGTTCTTTTTAGTGACTAAATTTTGCAGGAATGAGTTTGTCATTCTGCCTATGGTTAAAAGCTTGTCAGGAGAAATTTTAGACACGATTTGTTTGTACTGTGTCAATTTATCATCTGGAATCTTAAAGTCAGTTTTAGGGAGATTTTTAGGTGAATAGGGACTTATACCTGCGCCATTTGTCTTAGGTTTTAATAATGGAATTACTTTGTCTGAATTGATATATTTGAACTTGAATAACACTTCAGAATCTGTTTCACTTATATCAAATATGATTGATGGATTCGACTGTTGAATTGTTTTAACGATATTGTGACCTCTTATCAATGAAGGTATATATGCTTGTAATGTACTATTGCCAAAATGAAAGACTTTATTTCCAAATTGGCAATCAATATACATATCTACATCTTCATATGTTCCATTGAGTTTTCTACAATAGTCGTTTGTATGAGAATCAATAGGAACTTTTAACCTGTAAATTCCTTTGAACTTATCATATAAGTAAGCTATGTTTATCACCTTCTTTTAATATTCTTCGTATTCTTTTTCATCACTTACTTTTGGTGCATTGTTTTCTGCTTCTAAGACAACATCTAAGCACTCTTGTCTATTGTCAAATATTAGCTCATTAAGACTACTATATAAAAACAAATAAGCGTGTTTATCGTGTTTGTCAATGCCAACAAAGTAGTCTTCGTCTACAGTTCGAATAAGTAATTCATTAACTTCGTATGTGCCTACTGGCTTCAGTATTCGAGCGTAGTATACAATTTTACCCCTTTTAATATCTTCTTTGGTCATTTGTAATTCTCCTTTGTTAATCACAATATAAAACTATTTTGTTCTGAGCGAGAGATTGCTTTACGTCAATTACATGTTGATTTTTTGAACCTCTGAATTTCAATGTGAGATCCTTTTGCTCATCTATATATTCTCCGTCTACAAGAACATCTACATTAGAAATTATCTTTTGTCTTTTCATATGAATATTTCTATCATGCTCAAATTTTTCATCTGGAAATGTTGGTTGACAAATTTTTGACATTAATGAATTCCACTCAAATCCTGTATACAACCAAATAGTTTTCTTAGGGAAGGAAATACGGATTTCTTGGACTAATTTGAGGACTTCATCAAGGTTATACTCATATAGTGGATCACCACCACTGAAAGTAATGCCAGATATATAATCTTTAGACAGTTCTGTGAATATTTCTTGCTTTGCCGATTCATCAAATTGAATACCGCTATCAGGATTCCACGTTTGAGGATTTTGACAATTATAACAATGGTGAGAACAGCCTGAGAGCCATAAAACAACCCTTAGCCCAATTCCATTACATACATCTTCATGCTCTATTTTGAGATAATTCATTTTAAATTACCTCCTTGTCATAGTCTGCTACAATGTCATCACACGTAAACCCATACTTCTTTTCAGCTTCTTTTCTAGCATTTACAGCATTATTAAAATCTGTATAATCACCTAAGTATTTGGTTTTATAATTAACAGTTATATATGCTGTCCACATATTCTTTTCTTTGTTGTAACTTACACCTGTTTTACCAGAAGTATTTACTTTGCTTAAACCTCTATTGTGGGAATTTCTTTGATTAGATTTTAGAATGATATTACATTTTCGATTGTCGTCAGTATCACGAGATAAGTGATCTGGAATTGAATTTGACGATTCATATTCACCATATTTTATTTCTGCAATTACTTGATGAATCATTAAAACAGATTTATTGTATTTATCATCTATTTTTACATTTGTCACCCAATAGCCTTTGTCGATATTGCCACGTTTATCAATTTTACGCCAATACCATCTTTTAACAATGTCGTAATCATTTTTGTCAATAAGACACTTGTTATTATTATCGTCTAATAAATAGTATGTATTATCGCCATTATCAATAAATTTATTTGTTTTAGTAGAATATTCCTTGTTCCTTTTTGCGATTTGTTCAGAAGCATAACATCCACAAGATTGTGTATGTCCAGTTTTTAACTGATATCCTGTAACACTTTTAATTTGTGGATTACCACAATCACATTTACATAGCCAATGTGCATTTGCCCTAGTTCCATTTTTATACTCTTCTTCGTCACGTTGTAAATCTCTTCCAATTACAGTTAGCCTTCCGAATTTTTGCCCAGTTAAGTCTTCAACTCTTAAGGGATTGTTGAATTTGGAACATCCGCATGATTTAATATGTCCACACTGAATAGCAGCTAATTGATTTGGTGGTGGGATTTCGCCACAGTCGCATTTAGTTCTAACATATATTCTATGATATTTCTTATTAAAGTAACTATCATATGATTTTTCATAGTCAATATCTGTTATTGTCAGTCGATTGTACTTCTTTCCTATTTCTGACTTAGCCTTATCTATTGCTTTATTATAAAATACAATTCTTCGTTTCTTCTTCGTTTCTTCCGTTAAAATTCTTCCTATAAATATCACTCCTTAAAATAAGTAGTAGAGGAATTTTTTATATCCTCTCTACTTATTTATTCTCTTATTATTTAAAAGTTTCGTGCGAAACTCTCATCTCTACCTCTTGCTGTTTACCCTTATTGAATGCACTCTTGTAATCACCTGTAAGATAACCAGTTACTCTACGAAGTCGTCTAATCTCTTTACATCCACACATAGGACATTCATCAGCAATATCATCCGTGTAACCACAATTGGTACACATATCATTTGGAACATTTATTGCAAAATAAGGTACGTCTTTATCCATTGCATAATTTACGATTGTTTCAAGTGCATCAATATTATTTTTTACGCTACCATTAAGTTCCGTATAAGTAATACATCCTGCACGACTATATCCTGTAAGTTGAGATTCAATATCAATTTTTTGCATTGGTGTAATTTTAACCCACACAGGAACATGGACACTGTTAGTAAAGAAATCTTTATCGGAAACATTAGGAATTACACCATATTTATCCTTGAACTTTTGCATTGAGGTGTAACATAAATTCTCGGCAGGACTAAAATATGTTCCAAAATTAAGCTTATATTCATTTTTGAACTCAGCACATCTGTCGTAGAATAACTTTTCAATTTTTTTAGCAAGTTTCATGCCTCTATCTGTTGTATGGTCACATCCAATAAGAATCTGAAGTGTTTCTGCTAATCCAATCTGTCCGACACCCAAAGTCCCATGTTTTAATGCAGATACAATCCCTTCTTCTGGAATATAACCTTCCATTACACCATTCTCGTACATAAACTTTGCAGAATCTGGCGACTGAGAACAAATCCACTCGAATCTTTCAAGTAACATATCTTTTGCTTCATGGATTTTTTTATCAAGTAAAAGCATAAAATTAGAGACTAAATTAAATTCTTTCTCATTTTGCGTCATATCATCATTATCAGGAATTTCCAAAGCTTCTTTTACTTCCATTGCTAAAGTAGGCATAATAATTGTCACAGGGCAGATATTACCTCTTCCATCTTTCAACTGACCAAACCCATTAATGTCCCATGTATTAGCGGTACGGCAGCCCATTGTGCTGAAATATGTCTTCGGATCGTTTTTATCATATCCCTCATTACCAGACCAATCCACATTAGCATAATTTGGATATAATCTCTGAGCAGTTGAACGCAATGCTAATCTAAATAAATCATAGTTTGGATCTACTGGTTTTCTATTTACACCTTTCATACACTGGAAAATACCACATGGGAAAATTGATGTCTTATGCAACTTACCAATACCTTTAATAGAAACATCAAGTAATGCTTTAGTTACCATACGACCTTCTGGTTCTGTACATGTTCCATAATTGATTGAAGTAAATGGGAGTTGATTACCTGAACGGCTCTGAAGAGTATTAAGATTATGATAAAGACCTTCTACTGCTTGATATACTTCTTTTTCTGTCATATCCATAGCGTATTGATAAGCCTTTGGTGCAACATCTGTGTATTCGTTAATTGGCGTAGTATCATTCATTCTTTCCGTAAATTCTTTATATAAAGGATTTAAAGATTCGTTGATGTATTTTAATCCGTTTTTGTAATGTTTATAAAAACTTTTTCTTACATATGGAATCATTGTCCAATCAAGATGAGTTGCTGAAACCCCTCCAAACTGCTGTAAAGACTGTAACTGAAATATAACAGCCACTAACTGAAATGCGGTGCTTACTGATTGGGCAGGTCTTACATCTGTTTGCCTTGTATTAAATCCATTGGCAAGTAATTTATCAAATGGAATACTGAGACAGTTATGCATTCCAACGGCATATGAGTTAAGATCATGGATATATATCTCATTATTCAAATGATTATTTCTTGACATTTCTGACATGCAATTATCTAATGCGTACTGTTTTAATACGGTATCACTTGCTTCACCAACCCTACCTCCGAATGATTTCTCATCAATATTGGCATTTTGATTTTGAACGTTTGATGCTGTAAGTTTTTCTTTGATAGACTTCATAAGATTAGTATTCTGTTCACGCACTCTCGTTCTATCATTTCTATAAATCACAAACGCTCTAGCAACATCTTTTCGCTTGCCATCCATAAGCATTGTTTCAATAATGTCCTGAATATCTTCAACATTCATAGACTTCTTATTTAATGATTCAATGTGATTTGTAATTACTGTAGCCTTTCTTTTTGCTTCTGGTGTAATTTCACCATCTACCTCGTCAAAAGCAGCAAGAACCGCTTTTATAATTTTGTTACGGTCAAAATCAACTTTTCGACCATCTCTTTTAATTACTTTTGTCAATATGTATATTCTCCTTTCTAAATTACTGTTATGATTGCATAACCAAGTACACATGTCGCAATCGCTGCTACAGCTTTCCAATCAATCTCAAATTCTATACAATCTATAATATTGAATTTCATTTTATCTCCTTTCTCAATTCCATAAGAAATCAACCTTTCTTGTGCTTTTTTAGCCTCGCAAACCCAGTATTCATGCGATCTGCGAGAACACCCCCTTTTTAAAATCACCAATTTTTTTCTTCATTTTTTACAAATTCAGCAACTTTGCCGTCATTGAGTAAAACAGTTTCGTTCTTGTATTCAAACTGTTCTAAGCAATCACCAACAGTAATTTCATCATAATTCATATCATTATTCATAAAAATCCTCCTTAATTTAGCGCAAATAATAATCTAAAACATATTCAACACATTCTTCTTCTGTGTCAAAAACAACATCGCAGTCTTCCTCAGATTCCCATGGATATACATTTTTTGTTCCATATCCAATAATAGGAATTCCTTTCATGCGAGCGTGTTCCAACTCTTGCCCTGTCCCTACAGAACTATTAGAGTTATTTAAATTAACAATTACCAAATCACTTTTGTCAATTTGATTCATAAAAAACCGTTTGATTTGTTTATGGGTCTTATGTAAAGTTTTATAGTAATTAAAAAAATCATTCGGATTAATTACTCTAATATTACCAAATCTTTTTGATTCATAATTTTCGAGTATATTTTTTACATTGTTTCTCCAACCATTAGCTTCTACTTGAGTTAATCCGCCAGTTTTACCTGCTAAATAAATCTGAAAATCTTTCATTTATCATCCTCCCAATTTAATATTTTGTTTTTACAATTACCGTTACTGTCCACTTTATAATTCTCTCTTAGTATAAGAATATTGAACGGAATATTTTTATCATGTCGAACACAATCTAAAGATGAACAATTGCGATTAGCACAATACATTCTTTTCTTATTTTCTCTCATTTTTATCACACTTTATGCCGTTTCATCGAAAAATTTACACACAGAAGCAACTTCTTCGACTGGTCTGTCGTAATTTTTAACGAGATAATCAAAGTTATCTTCCTTTCCATCAAACATAACTTTATCTGCCTTATATCTACGTTTAGATTCTTTCTTGTTTGGTCTCTTTTTCATTCGCTTTTTTAAAATTGAATTTTTGGCAGTTAAGTAAATAGAAATGTATGAGTCAAACAGATCATTTAAGTGTTCTAATCCGTCAGGCGTTAGAATTACAACTTTTTTTCTATTATAATCATAGAAATCTGCCAATCGGCTACCGTAGTACCAAGTACCTTCGTTGGTCTGATAACTTCTCCACTCCAAAAATTCCTTGTTTTTAATCATATCTTTAAACTCATTTTCGGTTACAAAATGGTAATCTACACCATCAAGTTCATTAGATCTTGCTGGACGTGTAGTGTAAGTTAAAATTCTTTCATATCCCAATTTTACTAATTCTCTTGCAATCGTGTCTTTACCACTACAAGACTTACCAACCAAGCAAATACTCATCAATTTATTCTCCTTCCACGTAATCTTTAATTTGATTTAGAAATTTTGCCTGAACAGTTTTGTCATTTGAGTACAGACAACATGTAATTAGTTCAAGCAAGTTTAAACTAAAAATTGCCATGATTGATTTTGCATCAATCTCATATCTATGACTTTTAATTGTAATTTCTTCATCAAATTTTGTTACAATCTCAACAAAATCATGCACTTTTCTAATTGTATCCAAACGAATAGTTACTAATGTTTCTTCCATTTCTTTCCTCTCTTTATTCATAGATTCTTATATAAGATATTTCGCCGTCAAAAATACCACCTAAAGTAGACACATCGCCTGTATTACCCCATCGGTTTGATATATTTGGAATCAATGTAGAAGTATCAACAACAAATTCTACGATAGAATCATTACTTATTGTATATTGTCCCAAATTATCTGTATGCTCATCGGCTTTACAGTCTGCAAGAATGCAAGGAATTATTTCACCGTTTTTCATCACGATATCAAAATATGTTCCAATTTGGGTTGTATAGTATGAACCTATTGCGCAACAGAATCTATTGTTGACCTTGTATATGCCTGTTTCATCTAATACATATTCACTTTTTAACCTGTATTGTTGTGAGTTTTTATTGGTGATATGTCGAGCATCCATATAGCTTTTAAACAGCTTGCCAGATGGAACGTTACAATCTGTAAAAGTAAGATTTTCTTCAATTTCCTCTAGCTCATCTTCTAATTCAATATTCTCTACAATTTCTTCAACTGCTATCATTTTTTGTTGTTCGTAATATGTTCTATATTTTTTATAAATATGAGAATATATTTCTGCTTTTTCTTCTTGTACTGTTGCAGCTACAGTTAATTGTTTATTATTTGCTGCCCACAATGGGGCGACACAAATAACAGCACTTAAAAATACTGTTTTTGTAATACTTCTTTTCAACGTATGAATCTCATACACCCACTTTCTTCATATTTTTTCGTATACAATTTCAAATATTTTTCATTAGAATTATCAAATCCAATAGGCTTTAATTTTGCTTCAACAATGCCGTATTCTTTTTTGATTTCTTCTACTTCATTATTCTCTTTTGTTCCAACCGTAACATATGTGTTGTCAGGAATCTTAGAGAAAATCTCTTTTAGTTGTTTCGCTTTATAGTACAAATTTTCACATTCACCTCCTCACTCTCATTAAATTCACTGAATTACTTTAATCATTTGTAAAAATTCTTCTTCTGAAATAATTGGAATATTAAGCGATTTTGCTTTCTGATTCTTAGAGCTTGTTGAATTGATGTCGTTATTAATAAGATACGATGTTTTAGAACTTACAGAACCTACAACTGTACCACCATGAACAATTATATCGGCTTTTAATTCATCACGGTTTTTATAATGATGAACTGAACCAGTTACAACAAATGTTTTACCTTGTAATGTTTTTGGCATTTCATCTAAGACTATATTAGGTGATTCAAATTTAAACTCTTTTGATAGTTCAAATATTTCTGAGCAATGTATATTGAAATACGAATTTAAAGAATTTATAAGGCTATCTCCTATACCTGATATACTTCTAAAATGTTCTGCGCCATCAGTAATCATAATTTGCATAAAATTACCTATACTTGAAGTATTCTCTATTGTACAATTTTCAGCAATATCCTGACTTGCTGATTTGCCGAGTAAAGGAACGGATAAACTATAAAGGAAACGCTCAAGACTTGTCTTACGAGACTCTTCAATAGAGTTAAGAAGTTTTTCAACAGATCTTTTACCAAATCCTTCCAAATCTTTCATTTCATTTTCATGATCTGATAAATGATAAATATCCTTAATGGAATTCAACCAACCAAGATTGATGAATTTCTCGATTGTAGATTCTGAAAGATTTTCTATGTCCAACGCATTTCGACTTGCTGCATGAACTAATTTGCCTAAAAGTTTACCTTTACAGTCTGGATTTTCGCATATAAGTACCTCAGAGTCGTTCTCTTTAATAATTCTTGTAGGCTGACCACAAATAGGACATTTACTAGGAATAATAAAATTACCACTCTTGTCAATACTATCATATACTTTAGGAATAACCATGTTAGACCGATAAACTCTAATTCTATCTCCAACCCCAAGCATCATGTCTTTAATATATGTAATATTGTGAAGAGTTGCTCTTGTTGTTATTGCTCCATTTAAGTCAACTGGCTCAAAGATTGCTACAGGATTAATCAAACCCGTCTTTGAAGTATTCCATTCAATATCTGTAAGAACAGTTTCAAATAATTCATCTTCATATTTATATGCCATTGAATGTCGAAAGAATTTATCTGTACGCCCCATTGACTCTGCAATTTTATAATCATCAACTGCCATAACAGCTCCATCATAAGGAATATTATGTGAGTCTGCTGATTCTCTTATTCGATTTAATAAGATTGCCAACTCTTCTTTCTGGTTAATTCTAGTTGATTTTAATATTGGTATAATCTCAAATCCAATATCTTTAGCCTTGAATAAATCTTTACTTGGCGTTTTATGTTCAAATCCCTTAATTACTCTCCAAGCAACAAATCTCATATTTCTATTTGTAGCTTCCTTACTATCGAGTAATTGTAATGATCCAGATACAAGATTCCTTGGGTGCTTATACTTCTTATCTTCTGATAATTTATCATTGATCTCTCTAAAAGTGTCCCATCCAATAATTGTTTCGCCATCAATGATAAGTTCATCCTTATATGGAATTTCCTTTGGTACATTTTCCATTGTTAGTACATTCTGAATGCATTCAGTACCTCTTACTCCATTACCTCTAGTTTCTGCACCGATTAACTTACCATTAATATAATGAAGAGACGTGGTTAAGCCATCAGCTTTAACAGATAAGAAACAATCCTTATCTCCAATAAATTCAATTAACTCATCTACTGATTTTGTTTTATCAAGTGAAAGCATAGGATGATTATGTTCAACCTCTTTTAATTCATCTGCAACTGAATAACCAACGTTATGTGTCGGACTGTTAGATAATACAATATCAGTCTCTTTTTCGAGACTTATTAATTCATCATACATTTTATCCCACTCATAATCAGGCATAATTGGAATTTGATTATAATAAGCATATGAAGCATTATTCAACTCTTTAATAAGTTGTTTTATTCTTTCTAACTTATTCATTTACTTCCTCCTTTTCTCCGCAATATTCTCTTAAGTATGTAAGCATTTCTGACTCTTCTGGAAAGAAGCCATCAACCTTCCTTTTATTCTGTAACCACTCTAAAAAGTTTAACCAGAATTGTCCCGCTCTCCAATCTGGCATATAAGTCATGTGTAATCGAGTTACTTCATTATAAAAATTATATAGTCTATTCGGATCTCTAATGTTAATCACCTCTTTTATTTCTTTTTATACCATCTCTTATATAATCTTTGTCCACATTTGTCACAATAGTTTTGTCTTGGTACACAATTATCAACCACATAGTTACATACAGGACAATAACATTTATCATAGCCAAGCAATTTTCTCATTGGTTTATTTTTTCTTTTTAACTCTTTGTATTCTTCATATTCTTCGCCTGAAATAATATAAAATGCCATAATTTCAATCCTCATACATAATCAACTCTTTTGCGTATGGAAGTGTTTCTACCCATTTACAAAATGTGTCTACCCACTCTTCTTTGAGTCTATGATGTCTACGCTGAAAATACATATTGCGAAGTTCTGCATAATTTGTATCCCATGTTCTCATTTGTTCAAATCCTTCAGGTAACATACGTTTTGCCCTAACAAGAAGACGGTTCATTTTTTCATTATCTTTTGTTGTTTTCTGTATTTCCTTATATTCCAAACGAAGAGATTCAAGTTTGCTTACTGTATAAGTCCACCAATCAATATCTTCCTCACAGAAAACAAACATATCCAAAGTAATTGGATTATCATTATTAAGTAATTTGTGCATGGTTGAACAACTATTTTTTGTATTAAAATGATAAGTATCACCTTCAGACCACCAGTATCTAGGCATATCTACATCTACAGCAACATGAATCATTCTCATAAATTTGCAATGTTCTGAACCAGTTTTAATGAGAGTCTGTGCAAGTTTCATGTCATTATCACCTATAATAAAAGGTTCACCGCCATCATCTCCATACATATAACATTTATCTGTATCAAAATTTTTACAAAATTCTGAACAGTGTTTGCCAGATGGTGTTTTTAGACAATTAAAACTATCACTCTTATGCCAGCTATTCTTCGGATTTCTCATTCCACGGAGACTATGTTCAAATCCCCAAACTTCTGTATTCTCAAACTTCATTTTTCTCCTCCTTTTGGACTAACCATCTGCATTCTGTCTGTTTGCCTCTTTCTTTACTTGAAATATACATATGTTCGCATTTATCTCTATCGTATTTACATATGCCGGTACTTATATCATAGAATGGACATTCATCTTGAAAATATGGCATTTCGTCTACAAGAAATTTCATTTTATTCACCTTCCTATACTATATAGTCAAATTTTTCTTTATTTTTCAAAGAAGTTTAGTTTACTGTGAATTACCAATTAACATTCATTATCCCATCTGATACTACAACCGCATTTACATTTAGACTGTTGCATTTGTATCATGGTTTTACATTTAGGACATCTTGCCGATACCCCCTGTGCCATCTAAAAATGATCTTGTTTCTATGATTGGTTTGTATCTTAAATGTCTGTTTCTATTCATTATTCTCCCTAAACCCATTTAATTTTTCTTCCACAAAACGGGCAAAACTTAAAATTTCCATACGCAAAATTATTTGGTACTATTCCAGTTTTAAGCGGATTGTGATTACACTGAATCTTGAAACATATATTGCCTTCTGAAAAGTCAACGTCATTAGAAGATTCCCATTTGCAAGTTTCATTATCGTAACTTGTGTCAATAACACGAAGTCCCCTGATTTTTTCTAAAGTATCAAATCTATCATTTAATACATCGTGATAAATCGGCTCTCTATCTAAAATCCTTTCTACTTTTGATAAACTAATTAATTTCATATTTTCTTTCTATAATAAATATCTCAATCCACTTAGATACTTTTCTTTTAACCTATCTGTAAGTGTATTTGTCAGCAACAAATGATCTTTCATATCGGCTAATTTAACCCAATACGCACATTTACGGTAGTTTGTATGACAAACACTCTTAATGCTTTTACAATAATCATCATAAGATACCTCTTTTGTTTTAGTTAGGATCTTCAATGCATTGGTAAAATTTTCAGGTAATCCTTTTGGATTATAATTTGTATCTTCTAATAAATTGCTAAAGCAACACATTCGTCTGTATATTCAGATGGAATCATTTCATTTTCAGCAACATATGTAGCGACTTTAAGTGCATGTTCTAATTTATCCTGTGGATAATACTGTTTTGCAATTCTTAATGCTGTGCTTACTTTCATCGGTTCTTTATCTAATGACACATTTTCCTCCTAATCTCCACATGAAATAATGGATTCTTGCTATCTGTTTATCTGTTGATATCAACAAGATAATTTACTTTCTTATTATGTGCTTCAGCATATTCAATTTCAGATTTTGTTGAGCTTCCAATATATCCATTGACATTGATTACGAAAATTTCATCTGCCATATCAATTTTTCTCTTGTGCATATCATCTAACATAATCTTTTGCTCATCTGTAAATACATCGCCTGAATGACCAAAACACCCAACTGAAATCACAATATAACCATTTAAGGTAAGTTCTTTTTGAACTTTCATAAACTCATCTTTAAATTTTGTACTACCACATAATGTAATCACTTTATAATCTTTTAATCCTTCACGGCATACACCTTCTACTGAATTTCCACACATAAATTCATTGCATTCTTTTCCTGGTCTTGGGCAACTCATATTCTTTACAACCTCCTTAATTTTCACAAGAAACTGTCGTTTATTTTGTTTCGTATTTAGCCTTTAATCTTTCTAATTCTGCAAGTTCTTTTTGTCTAATTTCTTCTTCTTTTCTTATTCTCTCTTTTTCCTTGAATGGTGCTGCGAATTTATCATTCATCAATTTAATATTCTTTTCATAAATTTTCCCATCTCCATAAGAACGAAGTTCAGCTAAATAGTCTTGAGCAATTTTTTCTGCCAATTTTCTGTCATCGTGATCAATATTTATACTAAAGCACACCCAATTATTTCTACATAGTGTTCCTTGCCTTACGCTATTACATCTTAAATCCTTATCAATATAGCAATTGTACCTTTCAGGTTCTTCTCTCATAACCCATCTGTTTTCATCATCTTTACAATCAAATAAAACTTCATGACAATATTTTAAAGATACTTTTGATAAATCTTTTTCATCAGTTAAATCTTTTAATGGTTTTACATAATAGTCACCATCCCCACATAAACAGCAATACTTATCCGCATCTTGACGATTGGTGAAATATCCGACTATATACCAGTCACTATAACAACCACCAAATACTCCATAAACCATATTTATACCTCTCTTTCATTTCATATAAATGACGGACATGAAATCCGTCTTCCTTGGCTTTTTGAGTCTCTGAAACACCCTATTTATGGGCATTCCAGAAATCTACATTACTCTTCTACTGTATTATTCTCTCTATCGAAGATAATTCTTTAAGAAATATTCAAAATACTCTCTGATAAACAGTCCTGAATATTGATTGTTTGGCATAAACATAATTGGAATATTATATTTAAACCAAAAGCTGTGTATTGATGCAATGAATGATTTCCGATTATATTTTGTATCATAATTTCCTGTTGCAATATCTTCATAAGAAGCATTTTCAATTAACAGAACTTTTGTTTTAGGTGCAAGACATAATTCTTTTTCAAATCTATCACGCTCTTTTGTCAGATTATTGCTTATCTCTTCGAGACTTGCTTTTCTCTCAATGACACATGTTGTATTAAAATACAAATCACGAGGTATGGATAACTTCTCATTTGCAGGAATCATGAACGAATAATCTCCATAACCGAGTGCTTTCTTTTTATATGAAATTCCTTTTCGATCAAAGTAATCTGTAATGTGGGAATTGACTTTCTCCCTTGTGTCAATAAGGATTGTAATGGAAGATATTAACTCTTCCATTTCCTTATCTGTGTACTTATATTTGTTAAAAATCGTCTTCGTCCTCCTCAATATCATTTTTTATTACAAATTTACTTAACCAAAATTCAAATTTATCAGGTACTTCTTTATAAATTTTCTTACCTGTAATTGGATTTATTTCACCAATTGGCTCTTTTTTATTCTTCTTTTCAAGGAAAATAATATATAGAATTGCACCTAGATCAAATGGATTTCGATTATACTGACTTGTCCACATTTTTACTTCTCGTGTTTTACCACTATAGATTTCAAAAAGATGAACATTTACAATAGATTTTTTAATATCAAGTTCAGAAACATAATATAGACGTTTACTTACTTTAGAATCCGAATCACTGACAATACCAAGAACTTCTCTTTGATTATCAAGTCTTTCCTTTAAAGTTAATTCCCTATAAGGAATTTTAGAAATTAATTCCTTAATAATTTGTTCTGAGTCAAGTTTATTAAATTGTTTTGCTGTCTCATTTCCATATTTTACAAGTACATCAAATGGAATATTATTCTTTTCAGCTTTATCTTTGAAGATCTGCTTCGCACCATTTAACAAATCATACAATCTTGTAATCTCAAGTAAAGTATTTACATCGCCATATTTCTTAAAATAATTGATTCTAATAAGTTTATTTACAATGGTCTTATTAATTGAATTTGAAAATAGTGCAGTTAATACATCAGTAAATGTTTCATACTCCGATTGCCCTAATTCATAAAGAGTATCAACAACCCCTTCACCAAAGCCTTTTACACTTGACAAATTTGGATATATTAATTTATTCTCTTCATTAATTGTCACTTTTCTGTTATCTGCGCCAAATTCATAATCGCCTAATTTATATCCCCAAAATTTAATTGCTTCTTTAACAAGAGCGTCTATCTTATCCTTTTTATTCTTTTCCTGATAATGATTGATTGCTACTTCATAGAATGTTTTAGTATGATGTGCTTTGAACCATGCTTGATAGGCAGAATCTCCACCCATTGAATAGGCATGTGGAGAATTAAATGCGTAAGATCCAGAAGACTCTATTACATTCCAAACATTATTAAAATTATCTGTCTTACCGATTTCTGCTTTCCAACCTTCTATTAATCGTTCCTGTAATTCTTTTAACATTTCAGGATGTATTTTATATTTCTTTTTTGAAATATTTTTAATAACTCCATATGTTTCTGCCATTTTCAATTCCAAGAATGATAATACTTTCATAATAGATTCCTGATAAATCATAAAATGCGCAGTATCAGATAATAAATCATCAATCTTTTTTTCGCCTGTAGTATATGGTTCACGATTCAAGAATGTACTAAGTAATGACGCAAAACCTGGTCGAATTGCTGCAATGAAGCTACTTAACTCCGCTAAATTTTGCGGTTTATACTTCTTAACTCGATTAGTGGTCGCTTCTTTCTCACACTGATTAACACAGCATGTAATACCATTTGCATAAATATCCCATGTTTTTTTATCACCATCAATCATATGTCTTAATTCATCAAATGTCGGAACTTCCATACCAATGCTGTGAAAGAATTTATATGTAAGATAAACACTATCTACAATAAGAAAATCCTCTTTTACATATCCGAATTCATCAAGATAACCACCTTCAATGGCTGCACACACTGTTCTTTTGCCAGTTGATCCAGAAACAGCACTTATCAATCCTACTTCTCTACGAATATCACCATCAAAGATAAAATGACCACAAGCATGTACTTTCAGATTAATTGTGATCCCTTGATATTCATTGCTCTGTTTGAACAACTCTGTATACTCTTTTGGGATAAAATCTTCTACATGAATATCATCTTTTTCATCTTCATCTGCATATTTCAGTGCCTTATTATACTCATCAAGATACTTTGAAATCTGATTCGCATCCTCTGGTTTAACTTCGTTTGCACCTGCATATAACTGCCAAGCTGCCTTTTCTTTAAGTTTTTCTATTGCCATTAATGGGTAACAGCCATGTTCCCCTAATAATTTTCTTGCTGCTTTAACAAATGGTTCTTGTGTAGCAACATTCAAATCAATATCTGGCATCTGACCAGCTAATACACGTTCCTTAGTCAAGAATCGTTCAGGATAAATAGGAATATCAGCATTGAATCTATCAACAGTTGTAAGTCCTAAAAGCTTATTTGTTATAAATGATGCAGCACTACCTCTTGAAGTAGTTGTTAAAATACCACCTTCATTTTTTATTGCGTCATCTACAATAGCCTTACTTGTTAAGAAATAATCCACAACACCAGCTTCCATAACTTGCTTTGCTTCATATCGAATACCATCTGCTTTTTCTTTTGATTTTTCTTTTTCTTTTGCATAAGCTTTATTAAGAATATCTTTGTAAATTTTACATTTTTCTTTATAGGTTTTTTCTTTGTAAACACTCGGAATTTTAAATTTTCTATCAAGAACAATTTCTTCACATTCTGTCACAAAAACATTTGTATTCATAATTGCTCTATATATTTCTTCTCTGTTTAAAACACCTTGTTCTTCAAATCTTTTAATGACTGTTTGAGTATCAGGATAATCGAGATACCAGCCTTCCTCATCTGGATAATTAATGTTTTTATATTTCAGAATCTGGTCACGCTTAACTGCATTTTCTTCTTTAACATAATGACTATCAAGACCACATATAATCTGAATATTATGTTCTTTTGCAATTCTTAAAATCTTTTTATTAAGTTCTTTCTGCTTATCAGTGTTGTGATACTGAACTTCTAAAAAGAAATTATCTCCAAAATATTTATGTATTTTAAGCCATATATCTTCTGCATCTTCATAATTCCAACCTGCCACGCAAGCTGATGTTACAATCACATTGTCTTTTGGAATATTAAATAATAATTCTAAATCAATACGTGGCTTATAATAATATCCATCAATATTTGCCATAGATAAAGCAAAATTAATATCTCCACGACCTTCAGCATTCTTAGCTGCTACAATCATGTGACAATTTGCTCTATCTTTTTCTTTTCTATCTTTTACCCAATATACTTCTGATGAATGTATATATTTAAGATGTTCACTCTCAGCAACTTTATATACTTGAAACTGATTACCTTGTGAACCATGTTCACCAGAATATAAGCATTTTGCTCCAAACTCATGTACTCTATCAGCGTATGCATTAATTGATTCAGCACAATCTGGGGTAGATGTATTACTAAAATCTTTATGGCAATGATAATTTTCAAGATATAAATTTTTCACATAATCTTCTGCTGAATAAGGAAATTTAAACGTTAATGTTGGAATAATTTTTTTAACTAATTCAATATCAGAAATATCAAGCCACCTCCTTAATCTCATCACATATTGCTTTTAATACAAATTTTCTACCAAAAAATCCCGAATCAAGTGTACACACAATTTCTAACTCATCATTCATCATCGAATGATCCTCCATCTCGTCAAATGAACCATCAAAATTCCACTTGATAATTTGTAGGTAATCATTTGGTTTTATTACAAGATGTTTATAGTCACTCATTTGACTGATTTCATATTCATCAATACCATCAATAAATACTTTTACAGGCTTAAAATTTGTACCAGATATTTTATCTATCTTCTTTATATTCTCCACAAGTTTGCGAGTAACATCCGAAATATTAATCTGAATATCTACATCTATAGAGGTGTCAGATTCCAATTCTGGAAGAGTTTCTTCTATATATAATACAAACTTATCTAAATCATCTTTCTTAATAGAAATACCTGCCGCAAGTTCATGCCCCTCACACTTTGCTAAACCACTATCATTACAAATCTGGCGAAAATCATCTACCCCAATTGCTCTCATTGAACCAGAAAATGTATCCTTAATGTCTTTTAGAACAAGAATAGGTTTTTGATACCTTTCCAATAACTTATTTCCAAGTAATCCACTAACACCATAAGGTGTATCTATATATGTAATAATCATCTTCTTGTCTACTTGAGTATCGCATTGTTTCAATACATCAGGTAATAATCTATCTACTTCTTTGTTTTGTTCTTCCTTGCATTTTTTTAATTCTTTCACGTAAGCCAAAACCTGTTTATTTTCGTCTTCCAAAAATGCTTTCATAGCAATTTCATTTTTACCCATACGATTACTTGCATTGACAATTGGTGCAATGCTGAATGCAATAGCGGTACTATTAAACTCAAAGCCACCAACAATTTTCTTAACTGCTGGATTATATATCTTCTCTAATCCCTTAGATACAATATATCTATTCTCCATAACAGTCATATCCATCATATCTCCAACAAGACCACATGCAGCTAAATCAACAAGTTCATCTGCATAATCTGTAAGATATTGTTCATCAAGATATTTACAAAACTTCCACACAACACCTGCGCCTGATAGTTGGGCATTTTCATAATTCCTCTGGGAAGATACAAGAATTACATAATCATCATATGATTCTTTCTCTTTAATTGCATGATGATCGAGTACAATTACATCTGTTCCCATTTCTTTTAATAACTTATATTGAGATATATCTTTATCCAAACTATCTACAATAATAAGTAAATCAATGCCTTCAAACTGAGATAAATCTTGCCCAATCAAACCATGCATTTTACCCTCATCAATATAAGTTTTAATGTTATCAGTAGAATGTCTGAAATACCTGGTCATTATTGTTCCTGATGTAATTCCATCTAAATCTGTATCAAATAAAATTCCAATACGCTCATTATTTACAATTGCTCTATCTACTCTTTGATATGCTTCGTCAATACGAAGTAATGAATCTAGGGGAAGCAAATCATCTTCTGTAGGAGTCAAAAAATGTTCAACGTCATTAATTCCTCTTTGACTTAAAATCGTATCAAATACTTCATCCTCATACATTCCACGACAATCATTTAGTATTCTATAATTCGTCTTCGTCATCCTCATCTCCAATCATTGTTATTTCATTCTGCAAAATATTTTCTAAACATTCTTTTCCTAAATCAGATGGCGAAACTTTATCCTTATATCCTCGTCCAAAATAACTCCAATATCCAAGTTCTATCTCTGTGAACCTAGAATAATTCTTTACCATGTCAATGTTTCTCATAATATTCTCTAATCCATATCCTACGTCATGCAGGAAAATTATCTTTTTGGGATTTAATTCGAGTAACATTTTGACTTGTTGAATAGAAATAGATCCACTTCCAAGAGATACACAATTTCTTATCCCATAAGAAAAGCATTGCATACAACTCTTTTCCGCTTCAAAGATGTAGATAGTATTATCTACTAAGAATTCATAATTTTGAGAATAACCAAATAATGTTTGACTCATGCTGCAAGGTACAGCATAAAAATATTTCATTTCACCATCAGCAACATCATAATTAAATCGTTCTTTGACACCCATAAGCTGTCCAAACTGATTTCTTATAGGGATAACGATACCTTGTGATTCTATGTCATATCTTATATCAAAAAATTTTTGTGAAAGAAGTGATATATTATCAGCAAGAAACTTCGTATTCCCACAATTAACATAGCAATTTAAGATGGAATCATCATATGTATTGACTTTATTTGTTCTTCGTTTTCTAATCTTCTCATAAAATCCTCCAAAAATTCCTTTATTATCAAAGAAATCATAGTAATCTGTAATACCTAATGCATGTCTTACTTCATTAAGGACATCTATGAATTCAACTTTTCTTTGTTCAATAATATATGAAAAAATATCTTTTCTGATATTTCTTGCATAATCTATAGTGTACAGATATTCATTATTTTCAAGGTTGATTACTATACTTTTCTTTGATGATTTTTCGTCTCGTCCAAATGATATATATTTAGGACGAATTACTATGTTACAATAGCCAAAATGTTCAAGAACATCTTTTAGCTTATCTGGGTGATTTATCAGTTCTTTTTTAATATCAGCTAACATATATCACTCCATAATTTGTTATTTTATTTCTCCATGTCGAGGTCTGCATTGACATGTCTCTCTGAAAATTGCAAAATCTCCTGAAAATTTAAGAAGATATGCAACCCCAGTATCGCTCGAATTATTACCATTACGTGTTTTTTCCACGAATAACATTCTCCAAACCGCATTCGGATCTGGCTTATATTCCTCTTCTATCCATTTATCATTAACCTTTTTAAGTCTAAATGGACGACAATAATATTTACTCTTCTCATCTAATTCTTCTGCATATACAGTCCTCATTAAGAATAAATTCTCTAATATCTCTTTGATCTGCTTAGAATTGCTCAATGCTGAAGCGTCTAAGAATAACTTACCCTTCATGTATTCAGCTAACTGAACAGAAGCAAGCATTATAAGATTATATTTTTTTGCAAGTTTATCTAACTCACGACTATCTCTTACAAGTGCCATATCTTGTCTTGTTGTTGAAAAGTCACCTTCTTGGATTTTAAATGTGTCATATAATACCGTGTCATATCCATATCTTAAAACATTCTCACGAATTTTTTTCTTAACAACTCTCATATCGGCATCATTAATAGAAATAAATTTGACTCTTCCTTTATAATTATCTCTCCAAAATTTCTGAACATCAGATAATTGTTCTCTACTCTCAGTATTGATGTCACCAGCAGCCATTTTTTTCTTAGTAAGTTTAAAATATCTATTACGCTTACCTAATAACCAAACCATGAATTTAATCTTAAATTTCTTTATGCTCTCTTCATTGGATATAATAAGAATTTTTCGATCATAATATAGAAGTGCCATCAAAACTGTAATCCACCAGGTAGACTTACCTGCACTAGAGAAACCACCCATCATAGTAAGTGTTCCTTCAAGTAATCCCATTATCTGTTTTGATAAAAATGGGAAGCAATTCATTTCCTCACCATTTTTATCATACCCTGCTATATCAAATGGAACACCATTCTCTTCTCCATCTTTACAAGACTCAATAAATTCATCATCAAAATCTATTTCTTCCTCTTCGATAACTTTACTGCTATATCCCGTACCATAACTTGATATACGAGATTCATACCAATCCGTGACTTCTTCAGCAGTCATTTTTCTAAATAATTTTAATGGAACTACTTTCTTATCTCCTATCGTTATTTCTTGTAGAAGATTAAAACCATCCCTATACATATTCATCATAATATTCTCTCTATAAAGAATATCTATGTACGTATCAAAATTCTGAGTATTGATAATATCAATCTGGTGTTGAATCGTTTCCCAACCACCTTTATCCTCAAATTTTTCAATAACTTCTTGATTCATATTAGACAGAATGGTAATTTCATCCAAAGAATAAAATCCCTTCTTTCGTAAATTTTTCAATAAAGAAAAATAAAAAAGACCATCTGCTGTGACAAAATCTTTTTGTTCAAATGTTGTATCATCAAGCAGAAGCATATCTTTGAAGAAACAACTAATGACATTGCCTTCTATTTCAATCCTACCTTTTAATAATTGAGCAGGATACTTTTCTTTCACGCCTGTAATAAACTCACTTATGTCAATCACCTACACTTTCTTCAATCTCAGATAAACTTCTACGTTTATTTCTTCTTTTATAGTTTATAGTTGGCATATCTACATTCACCTCTTTGGGCTTTTCAGGTTCTTTCATCTTAAAATCAGCAATATTATTCTTCAGTATCGCAGCGAAGTATCGAATCTTTGTATATTCACTTACAAAATCTTTTTCAAGAACCTTTGTTATATATTCTTTATTCTCTGTTAGATATGCCAAAATATGTTCATAAGAATATACCTCCAATAAAAGATTTATCTCTTTGAACAGTGCAGAATTTAGAACTTTATATCCAAATATCTGATTAATACACTCATATGTATTATTTTTTACTTCTCTCCCGTGCAATACTTTTTGATATTCAGCTTCATTGCAATAGTAGGTGTTTTTACCACCTACTACTACCTTGAATGCTTCATTTCTATCTACCTTAGTACCGCACAGTCTGCATTTTACCAGCATGTGCCATACCTCACTTAATTCATCATATCGTAGATTCTTTTTAATCCATCCTCATCAACGTCATTGAGCTTACCATACTCAGCAATTACATTCTTGACTGATGCCTTAAGTTCTGCATCTTTACACTCTTTATACATCTTACGGATAACAGCATCTAAATCATCTGGATATGTAGATGTCTCCGTTATTTCCTCAACTGTCGTCTCAACTGGTGCATCAATATCGTCAATATCATCCTCAATCGAATCTGACTCTACTGGCTTTTCTTCCTTAATTGGGGCTGTCTTCTTAGGAGTAACTTTCTTTGGTTCAGATGATGTAGCATCAACACGACCATTCTTAAGTGCAGTTTCAATAGTATCAATAAATGTCTGTCCCATATTTAACTGATCAAATGGAATATACTCAGGAATTGATAAATCCTTTAATCTACCACCTGCTTCTACAATCTCATTGCCACGGAAGTATAATCTACGCTCTGTCTCTTTAACATAACGCTTTGTGCTATCACCTTCACCTTTCTCTTCGATTTCTCTGTCAATAAGTCCTGTTGCGATAATATCAAAGCAATCTGCGACTGCACTCTCATAATCGGCAATAAGAGAAGAACCTAATCTCTGAAAACCTTCCTCATCAAGAGAAGCCTTATCCTTAACAGTCTTTAACTTTGTATGACCAATCATCCAAGGCATAATTCCTGCATTATACAAGTCATTAAGGAATTTCTTTACAAGCTTTGCACATTCTTTCTCGCCATTTGTGTATCCACCATAAGCAGCTTTGATTGATTTAATCTTCTTTCCATTCTCAAGAATAGATAATCTGATTACCTCTGACTCTGCAATCCCAAAAAACTCTTCTGCACTATCGAAACATACCATCTCGACATTGTGTTCATTACCTTTCTCTTTAATAAGCCAATCCTTAACCTCTACTAAATCTTTCCATGTATTAGCGTGAGTAGTAAAGATGTTATCAATCATATTAGTACCATGCTCCATTCCACATGATACGAGCAATCCTTTTTCTGGATCTCCAAACTTCGCATTAATCATATCCGCCCACAAGCTTGTCTTACCAAACTTACGAACACCCATAATAAATCCTGTAATCTTATTAATCTCTGTTGCTGATCTTTGTAACATAGGTTTCTTCATTAATATAATTCCTCCATATTATTATTTAATTTTGAGAGAGGGCAAACGCCCTCATCTCTTTTAAAGCTCGTCATCGTCATCTTCAAATAAATCTTCTGTACCATCTGGAAGTTCCTCTTCGAGTGGCTTGATAACCATATCATCCTCCGTGTAGACCGTATCCTGTCTGCCCTTAGTAAATCCTCTTGCTGGCTTTAAGAACTGATACTCTCTGATTCTCTCTCCATATACATTTCCACCAAGCTCTGCACGAATATCATCCATAGTAATTAATCCGCACTCCAAATCATCTCTCTGTTCGTCGGTGAGCATGTCCTCTGTAATCTCTGTTTTCTGTGCTCCATTCAGCATATTAACAACAGCTCCATACTCTTTGAATGTATCATCATCAACTATAAATTTATGCTTAATTGACTCTGCTCTCTTCTTTGCTTTTTTATCTGCATCATCTGAAGGAACTGGAATTGTAATTGTAACTGGTACAGGAATATTACCCTTACGATTATTGTCATACTCCATCATGTAACCATTTACATAATACTTACCCTTCTCCTCAACACTCATATCATCTAAACTCTCGGAGTTAAATAAAATATTGATTGTTGCTGTAGATGACTCTTCTGCATCATCTGCTGCAAGATAAATACGATTAGGTACATAAGACTCATATACTCTCTCATTTTTATCTGAATACTGATATTCTCCATTTCCACGAATAAAGAATTTCTTATCAGAATACTTTCCACTGTCAATTACCTTTTTGATGAAATCAATAAAATCCCACTCGGAGATGAATTCGTGCCTTTTCTTATTGCTCTTTTCAAGAGCTTCGTCCAAGGCTGCTTCATCTTCTATATAAAGTTCTTTTAATTCTTCATCCGTAAGATTTTTTCCTTCTCTAATTTTTTCAGCAGCTTTTTCTAGTTTGTATCTACGACCAGGCTTTTCAAGATCAAAGATAAATTTCTTAAATTCTGCAACTTCAGCTAATTTTGGAGAAGTAAGTCTTTCTTTAAAGGGAATCTTCAACGATTCTCCTTTAATCTTATTTCCATTATCATCTACACCACTTTTAGAAAATGTGTATACATAACTTTTTGATTCATCTTCAAATGCCCCACTGCTAACTGTAAGCATATGACGATTATCACCACATGCCACATTAAACATAAGTCTTTTGTTTACCCAACCTGTCTTCGGGAATTTTGTCAGATTAAATGGTTTAAATTTTTCTGTCTCCTTTGGAATACTTAATTTTCCTGTCATTTCAAAATTCATTAAATGAATCCTCCTTATAATATGTAATAAAATTTTTTTGATAACTATATTTGAACAGTCTTGCGACTGGAACACAGAAAATAAATTTATGTAAAATCTATCTTCAACAGTGATTTTTGAGTATAAAACCCAAGGGTATGCTGTTCTTCCACCCATATTTATATTCTCTATTCAGTTTTGATTTTTGGAATTTTTTGAACTGATTTGTTCAATGAAGATGCTTACTGAATTGACTGTTTATGTAATCTTCTACAAAGGTTATCGTATGAATTACTAATTGAATTTCCCATAGCAAGCAATCTTGAAATATAACATCTGACGGTTTCGCAAATCTAAATCCATCTCCATATTTTGAAGCATGTTCCATTGTTCCGTCTCTACAATGAATAACAATAGCAATAATTGCTCCAATTATATGAATACTCATCAAAATTACTAACATGTTCACCTCCTCAAAATCCGAATGAAACAGTGATTTCTTGCTACTCTTATATTCTCTGTTTCTTGATATTGATACTGTAAAACCCTTGATTTATAAGGATTTTCAGCACCTCATTTTTATTATTCTCTAAAAATCATTGAAAATTAGGGATTTTTGCTCGATTTGAGCATTTTTGAAATTTTTGACCTCTGAAACCCTTATAAACACTAGGTTTGTAAAGCCAAAGAAATGTCAGTTTCATTCGACTCTATTTCTTCACTGTTACATTGAAAACTGACCTTAAAATGCAGATAATCAGCCAAATACCAGTTGCAATAGACCATTTAAATGTCAAACCAAAGCACATTGTAATAAGCTTGATTATTCCACATGTAACAATCCAACTAAGTCCATAGCATACAGCTAAAATTGTAATGACAATAACTGCTGTTACTCCACCTTTTGTTAATTTTTCCTTCAAATTACTCATATGTATTTTCTCCATTCGTTTTAATTTAATAAGCTTTTATCAATAATCTGAAAGTTTGCTCTGTGAATATATAATGCTTTACCGTCAATCATAAGTTTTGTAGTCTTAGGTAAATCTTGACATACCTGCCAATACACTTCATCACCTGAATAAGCACAAATCGGATCGCCTAACTGAGACTGAATGACAACTACTCTTGATTTACCAAAGTAATTCTTATATTTATTCACAACACTTGCAATTATTACATTGTCTCCCAAACTGCCATCTGTTGTACTATTGATAACTTCTGGACTTTTAAAATCTACTTCTGGATTTAATCCTTTCTCGGAAAAAATCATTGTACTTCCACAACTCTCTACCTCTTTACCATCAATGGTAACTGTCACTACACTAGATAATGTCTGTGTATATCCCCATCCACCATCGGAACTATACGACTGTTCTTTGACAATGTTGGATGCAAGATCAATTTTCTGACCACTCATGTCCATGAACTTTTCACCTTCATTAGAATAAAACGAAGCATTATATGTATTACCTGTGATTGAACCATTTAGTTCATTTACTTCGTTATCTAATAATGCACATCCTGACAAACTTCCTACTGCTAACGCAGCAACTAAAATTGCTGTTACAATTTTCTTTCTCATGTGTTCCTCCTTTATATTCTCTTATTTTGTTCCCAAGAAATCGAAATTTACTGCGATTTTTACAAAGATCTCTTTGGACAACTACTCATTTTCCCAATGTTTTGCATAGCCCAAGACTCCTTTTTTACAAGTTCTTTATATTTATTTTCATCATAATTATGTTTTTCAATAGCAATTGCAGTAATAATTACTTCATCTTCTATTTTGTTCACGTCTGAAATAACGACCTCTTCAAATCTTTCTTTTTCAGCAAGTGTTAATCTATTATAAATATCTTTTGCTTTAATTCCTACTTTTACTCCGTATGCCATATTTACTCCTTCCAACTGATACTGTAATATGGCTCATTGTACTGAGTACCAGTCTCGACTTTATAACCAAGTTCCTCTAATTTCTTTCGTGTTTCAGGCTTCAAAGAACCATCTTCACTGATTGAAAATTTGCCATCTGCAATCGCATCTCTAATTAATTTAGATAATTCTGCTAATTGTTGCGTAGTGCAGTTATCAATTGCGTTATTTGTCATCTTATTTGCTTCTGACGCAGACGGGATAACATTCTTTGGTGGCTGAACTTCTGGCATAGGTATATTAGGAGTAACTGCATCTTCACAACAACCTATATCACTACAGCCTATACAAAATTTATAACTTCTACTAGTTATTGGATACTTACAAGTCATTTGAAATTTCACCTCCTGACTCAGCTAAGAGTTGCTCATACTTTCTTTTTGCTTTGGCTAACTCTTCATTTTTCAACTTCTTTTTTATTTTATCAGCAGTCTCTTGTCTGATTTTTGGATAGTCTTCAAGTAATTTTTTACCATGTTCAATGTCAAAAATAATATGTGCATTAAAATCATCCCAATCTACAGCACCATAAGATCTTAATTTCTCTAAAAACTCATTGTAATCATCCTGTGCTAAATCCCAATTTTCACTATTAACAAACATCAGACAACCAACATTGCCATTATCCCAATGAATATAATAATCATCGTCATTACCTTTATAGTTAGTAGATGAATTTGAGATATTATGACCTTTGTAGATTCTAAAATCTTCAAAATCAATTTTATCTCCCCAATTGAATCCCAACGCTTTTAGCTTTTCACAAGTCTTTAAATATTCATTTGCTCTATATCCATAACCATATTGGCTAGTCTTTTCAAACTCATTGATATATGTTTTCAAGAACTCTATTCTCTCATCTATTGTCATCTTTTTACCTCCACATAAAACCGATATTTACTTATTTTTTGATTCAAATTCTTCAAGTGCTCTATAAAATTCACTACCTTTAATTTCTGTAAAACCTGTAACATCATCTGGTGTAATAGTTTCATATTTTGTTGTAGAAATATTCAAATATAATTTATTCTCATGTTCAAATCTTGAAACTGAATACCCACCTAAATGCAGTTCCTTGAAATAGTCTCCTACTCGAATGGGATGATTGTTAATAACAATATTCTTTTCAATACATAAGTCTTGAAACTCTTTTAAAGTCTTACTGTTAGCTCTAAATTTCCTCATTAACACATCAGAATCGCAAAATAGCTTAGTTGGTTTCAATAACTCTTTACCAAATTTCTGATTATTTTCATCACAATCGGTAATATATAATCTAATATTATGTTTCTCAGACTCTTCAAATGGGCGGTTTACAGATCCATCTCCGCTAATATAATATTCTTTTCCAGCAATACCTTTATCCTCGAAAAAATTATTTGCTATTATTCTTCTTTCTTCTCCATGTTTTCTATAATCATTAATCTCTTTTAGGAATTTCTCATTTGTTACAATATAAAATTTCTCCATTTTTTATCTCCACATTTCCACAAGAAACGAATCTTTCTTGATTTTTTATTTCACTGTAAACAGTTCTATGGTTCTCTCTGATATATGACTTTCTCTCGCTCTATCAGGTGTCATAACAAATACACACCAACTACCTACCACTACATATTTACCAGGATAATTTTCATGTAGATATTCTCTGACTTTTTCGATAAATTTATCTTGTGTTTCGTCAATATCATTGTGAGAATATTCATCTTCATACTCTGACTCATCAATATATCTTCCGAATATCATTGAACCGTCTGTTATATCTTGCAAAAACTGGTTATATTCATCTTCTACAATTTCATACATAATTATCTTCCTTATGTTTATTCTCTTATTGGCTCAACTCTATATCGTTCATTCCAATCTGTTCTCTTCTTCAATAATGGAATCCAAGGACAGTGTAAATTTTCAGATTCAGTTCCTATCAAGTCATCTTGATCACAACCAAGATATTCTCTATGACCACAATTAGGACAAATTACTTCATATTCAGGAACTTTATATTTAAAACTACAATAGTTAGGAAATACCATTCGAATATTCCAATCATCCTTTGATTCAACTTCATATACACAGTTGCAGCATCTACACACAAACTGAATATTTTTGCCAAAATAATTACCTGCTATAATTTTCATAATGCGCCCTCTTGTTTATTTTCTCAATCCATCCAACACTCTCATCAAAACATGCCTTGTAAGATTCTTAACATCGCCACTGTAAAATCCACATTCTATGTCACAAGCATTTAGAACTTCATCAAGAGTTTTATTCTTCTCTTCACTCAGTAACCTCTTACAATTCTCATATTGAATATCATTTGTCTCATGAGCATTTCTAAGATTACTTTCTAAGCAGCGAATAATTCTTATTAGCTCATCTTTCGTCATATGTTTTAGAGAGCTGTCCACCAAAGTATGTTTCCCATCGCCTATCGCCATATACTTATTCTCCTAATCATCTTTGTCTATAATGAACCAATATAAAAAACTTAAAAGTGTAAAAGTAATTCCAAGTATTTTATTTTCTACTTGATATGAATACATCGTTACACCACTACAGAACCATACCAAAAGAAATGCGATTGCTTGTCTATAATACTTTTTCATTTCACACCTCCAATCTTCAAAAGAAAGAAAAATTTCTTGCCAAATTTTAATATTTAACAAACAATTTTCCTATAGTTTAATGTCTCGTATTCCATATCATCCAAAAGTTCGTCTAAATCCTGATATCCATCTTCTTCGCCATTTCCTTCAATGATATTATTTACATACTCGCCAATATCTTTATAATCTTCTAAGTCGATAGTTCTTTTACCAGTAATATAAAGTTCATATCTTTTCATATTGCACCTCTTTTTACTCGAACTTAACACCAATAAATTCCAAGACTGTTTTCATTCCAAGCCCACCTTCGGATACAGGTTTCATACAATACTCCCAAATCTTAGGATGTGTCTGCTTTAGCATCTGAAATCTATTCGGTTCTTTCTCTAAATGACAACCATATGCACAGAACATACAGCCTGTACGACTATATCCTGTAGTATAATATTCTCCTTTTTCATTCTGCTTTATCTCACCATATACAGATGGATAAGGAAGGTCGTATCTCACTATAAATTTAAGTACATCTTGCTCAGTCCAAAAACTCATTGGCTGACTGCTTGGATTTTTCTTATCAAATGCATTACATCCATTATGTAACCACTCTGTTTTTCTCTGCTTACTTTCACAAGTCATTGTTGCAACTAATGGCATAAGTCCAGACTCTTTTGTAAAACGATGAGCTGGTCGTTTCTTCATAATGTCACAACATTTATTTGATACTTTAAATGGTGCATCTATGACAAATTTCCACTTTCTCATGTCATACATTCCTGTTTCTCTGCCATCGAAACATCTTGCAGCCCAACAGTCTTGTCCTAATCTCTGGACATCACCAATCTGTCTACTGATATTTTTACTAAGAATTGGATATCCTTGATTAAGAATCACATCCTTAAATACTATTCTCTTTCCTTTTCTGTCTTTTGGTGGATCTATAATTGTTTCAACTACTAATGGTGGAAAACCTTCTGAACCAGGAAATTGTTTCATCAACCAATCTCCATAAGTTTTGACATGTTCTCTTAATTCAGGAAATTCCAATCCTGTATCAGAAAACCAAAGAACAAGCTTACACTTAAATAAGTAACAAACTTGTGCAGCTATGTATGCAAGAACTGTACTATCCTTGCCACCTGAAAATGACACATAACACTTTTTATTATAATGGACATACCATTCCATAGTTCGTGCTTGTGTGACACCAACTTTTTCATTGAGAGACATACTCATAAGACGAGCCAAATCGTCTTTTGTATGTTTAAACTCTGATGAATTAGTATTTTTATTTTCATTGTTCATAATCTCTTATTTACATAGAGATTGCGCAATCTAAATTACCTATAGGTTTACTATTTATACCTTTCTGTATTATAAAATTATTGATTTTCCTAGTGTTTGCAATCACTATAAGAAAATATTATTTTTCCTTGTTACTGGGATTCCCATAGCCGAATGGCTTAGATATGATTAAAAATTTTCAAAAGAAAGATTGGTTTCTTATACCTGTTCAATTTCTGTTGCTTCTACACCTTTGAATAAAATTTTATCATTGTCAAAATCATTATAAATTAAGGTTGGATCTTCCCATTCTTCGTATCTCATGTATCCAATAAAGCCCTCTGTTCCGATATAAGGTTCTAACCAATCTAAAAACTCTTCAATTTCAGAATCATAATTTTTCAAATTGGCTCTGATATTAATTTTCCATGTCTTAGAAATATCATCAAATACCATTTTACTGTTGGTTGAACCATCAAAATAATAGCTGTCGCAACAAGCTACCATGCTCCATCTATCGCACTTGAAAAATTTATGTTCTGGCAGTATAGAAGGAGCATCTGTTCCTTCTACAAGACAATGTAAAATATCTACAATGTCTTTCGGTGTGTTCCTTAACAAATCAAAACACACATTAATCTCTGTATACATTCCCATTATGTTTTTACCTCCAATTTATTATTCTCTCAAAATCCAAGGATATGTTGCTTTTCTGTGAAGTTATCTATAATTCATTCTTCTCTCAACTTCCTTGTCATTTTCTTCATCGTTGAAATATTTGTAGGCAAGTGTCATAGGATAATCAGAATTCTTTGCTCTATCGTACATCATAAATTCGCACCAGTTCGGCTCTTTATATCCTTCTTTACCGTCATTACACCAACTTGGATTTTCAAATAAACCATCAAAAACACTCTTCCAAGAATATTTCTTCCTCTGAATATTTCTATCTTTGATAACAGTTGACTTATCATATCCTTTGATTTCTACAAGAACATCTTCACAGCCTACTCTCTTGCAAAGTCGTACAAACCATTTCATAAATTCTCTGTAAGTCTGTTCAAATTCTCTGTCTCTTAAGGCTGCATTTACAACAAGGATATATTCGTCCTGTGTGTGTAACCATCCTCTGCTACGACTCTTATATCCGTATCTATCTATTAAATTATTTGTCACCTCGCCAAATTCATCACATGAACACGAACTGTTATGACCATTTTTCTGAATGATATATACATTCATATCGCCCTCAGAACCTGTTACTCTTGGCAGATGATTTAGCACTGTTTCAAGAATATATCTCTTTTCAGGCTGTGTTCTACCCATAGGACGAACTGTTATTGTACCGTTGATATAAGTCCAATACGACATTTTTTCTTACCTCCTTGTTTTTATATTCTCTTTTTGTAATCAAATGAAACCTGAATTTACTTGCGTCTACTTTCTATTTACCCACGCCTTAAACTCTTTAAAATCATCCTTTGTCATCACGACATCAGAATAATAAAAATCCTTATTACAAATAATCGCCCAAATTTTCTTCAACTTCTCAAAGAATGGTCTTTGCTGAGTATAAAAATTACCATTTGTATATGTTAAGAAAGCATAATCCCCATCTTCATAATCATGAATCTTAAGGTGAATACCTTTATCACATCCACATTTACAGCTTACGATTAACTCATCATCCTTGAAATTTTTAAATACTGCCATAGTAATATTCTCCTTTCCACTCATCTAACCAATAGAAACTGTCAATCTGCTTATCAAGCTTTTCAACCTGCTTTCTTAGTTCTGATTCTTTCTTCTTACTATCTGTTTTCTGACACTTTTTCCATAATTCTTTACGTTGCTTAGTTAATTCTTCATATTTATCCGATATATCAATCTCATCTACAACAGAAATCTCAATCTTTTCACCGCAATGAGGACAAAACTGAATTGGATAATTGTCTGTCTGTTCATATTCATCTCCCCAAGAGTTAAATGTTTCAGTATATGAAGTACAAAATTGAGGAATTATATTATCATCTGAATCTCTTACTACTAATCCAAAAGTATCGTTGCATACTAAATCTTCACCTGTAAATACAATAGCCTTATCATTTTGAATTTCATCACAGCAACAAGTGAATGGCTTATGCTTATATGTACAAGTATCATTGAATTTTAATTTGATTAATTCTATCTTCATATATTTATTCTCCTAACAAAATTCATTCCACCAATCAAAAATTTTATGGATGTGCTGATAACCATTATGCAACTCACCTTTATATCTACGTATTTTTCTATTAGATAACTGTTTCAAATATTTACTTTTCTTACCACGATACAATCTCTGATAATATGGCTTTGGATTTTTAATATAACCAACACCCTTAATCCATATTTCATCCACATATTTAACAGGTGTTGGATAATAACCACCAACAGTTTCATATAAATATCTGAGGTGATTCTGATGTTTCAAATATCTCTCACGTTTATTTATTCTCTTTTTCTTAGAATGATTCTTATAATTTTCTTCGTCTTGTTCATACCAATCACTGCAATGACCAAAAGAATAAACTTTGCCACCAACTTTATCACACCAAACAAACTGTTCTGATTGATTGGCTCTATCTTCATCTGGATATTCACCATATACCGATTTATACATTTCTGTTCTTAATGTAAAATCTTCAATCCCATAAAGACAATCTCTACATCTCATCGCATCACCTCCTGTTAATTTATTCTCCTTCTAACTCAAAGGTATCATTTACAATTTTTTGACAATTTTCAATTATCCTACAAATCAATCTCTTTCCATCATCGCTAAAATAATCATTATTTTTCTGTTGGTTATAATAATCTTCAAGTTTGTTATTAGCAGATTTTAACCTTCGACATACATTGGCATAATCGCACTTATTATCACATTTTGCTGAATATTCTTTATTGTATCTTAATTTACATTCCATACATGGATTGTACATTTTACACCTCCTGCTAATATATTCTCCTAATCCATATCTTCTTAACCATTCTTTTTTGCTTAATGTGGTTACACCACGTTTCTTTTGTTGCTTCCATACTTTAATAGCATATTCTTTTGTCATTCCTGGCACTGGATAATGTATTACGGATTTTGAAATTGTATATGGTTTTCCTATAGAAGCCATTTTAAATAAATCTAACAAATCAGTCATGTGATCTATTCTCCTTTGATATTAACAAGAGTACATCCATTTCTGTACTCTATGAGAGCATCCTTATTCCTCATCATTATATGTTAGGATCGAGGTGTGTTCAAAGGCATTATATTCTCAAATGAGTTTCAGCCTATACGCTCATTGGTTGACTGACTTGTTAGTTTCAGCCTTCACCTTTACCTTTTCACCATCTCAGGTTTTCAGTTCGTTTTACCTCATTTATATATTCTCTGCTAAAGCAGAAGAAATCTATGCTTCATGTATCTTTATTCTTGGCATATCTACAAGTGGTGTCCAATATACCACCTCGTAATACCCCGAATACTCGATAAAATATGACCATTTCTCAAACCCAAAATTGGAATCTTTAATCCAACTTGCAACACCGTAAAATAAATTCTCTTCTTTTAGTTCATCTTTTTTATCTTTGTATAAAATTAAAACTTCTTCGTTTATTGGTGGCATTTGATCCTTCGTACTTATCCATATGCTCATTTATTCGTTCTCCTTTATCAAAATACTTTTATAAATTTCTCATAGTTACCATCTCTGCCGCTTGGAACAGCAAATACAACAGTATCGAAGCATTTATGGGTAGTAGTTAAATATTCTTTAAATATATTCGCTACCTCTGTTGCGTCCTGTCCAAATACTCCACATCCATAAGCTCCTAAAATAAGAGTGCTCACATTGTTGTCTTTCGCCATATTAAGAACAAATTTAATTCGACTTCTTAATGCTTTAGTATTCTCTTCGTCTGACACGTTCTGATATTTCTGAGCAGCCGACTTATTTGGAGCAGCACAAGTAATAACACTACACTCTACATGGCTATTCTCTCTAAAGAACCAAACACCGGGAGAAAATAATCCTCTATTCAAATATAAAGCCTTATTCTTATGTCGATTATTCCAATCATAAAATTCTAATACAAACTGACTCAACACATTGTATAAGAATGATTCGTGACATAAGCATTCCTCCTGTGCCTTACTACCATTTAGAAACATTCCACCTGGATTTTTATATGAAGAAAAATTAAGAACGGCTGTACTTGGATTGCCGTATTTCATTACAGCACCTACACTATCAATATTCTCTACAATAATCTTGGTATCTTTATCTTCGATATCCTCTTCAAAATTCCTATTAAATGAATCTGTATCATAAATTTTTGTTGCAGAAATAGCAGTCTGAATACAACGACCATATTTGTTTTGCATTTCTTTTGTGTGTTCACGAGCAATTGTCGCTCTTTGTTCTTTGTTCTGCCAATATTCTTTTATATATGCCATTTACTTATCATCCTTTCCTATATACAACCTTAATAGTTCATTGTTTCTATTAATAAAATAATTTACTTCTTCAGTTAGTTCTTTATTCTCTTTTTCAAGTGCAGTTATTCTATTTCTCAACTCATCTTCCGTTGAAAACCTCTGAATTCCAATCTGTTTATAATCAGACGAAATAGTTTTAACAGAATAATTACTAATATAATCTGTTGTTCCATCGGAATATGTAATAGTTGGTTCAAAGAATCCACGTTTTTTACACTCATCACAATGACAAATGGATGAAATATATCCAATTTTCCCATCCTTATTTTCTATAAAATCGCCCTCATGGAATTGAATATCTGTTATATTATTCTCTTCTGGAACAATTGAACCTCTGAATATAAGTTTTAAATATCCTTCACCTACATTTTCTTCACTAACAAACTTATACCCAAGGTCTTCATATTTCTTAATTGTATCTTTCGCTTCACATATTTTTACACCAACTGTCATTTACTTATTCTCCTCATCTTCACCTAAAATTTTCTTTCTTAATGAGTTCCAACCATCATCATAGCCATCACAATACTCATCCATATATTCATCATTATGTGTCTCATCTGGCAATTCTTTTAATGGACACCAATTTGGTTTTTCTTGACAATATCCATTTTTACTATCAATCATTCTACAAAGAGTATTGTCATTTAGCTCATCCATTAATTCACAACATGCTTCGATACCTTCTTGTATTTCTCTACAAAAATTACAATCACAACAAATTTCAGGCATATCTAACACTAAAACAGCTTTACTCATTGTTTTATTCTCCTATCGTCTTAACAATCTATATTCCCTCAATAAAATCATCAGGGATTATATCTTTATTTACAGTTATATATGGAAGTTCACTTCTGTCGAAAAAATTACAAGTCAAATATAAATTAGCAATATATTTTTCTTCTCCAAGGATTGTTTCAGCGTTGTCCACTATATATTGTCCACAATATTTAATTCTCTGAATAAGTTCATTATGAATAGACTGCTTTACGTCTTTTACATCTCTAGTTATTCCTTCCATATTCTCTCCTTTCTCCACAAGAAATTCCGCTTTCAATCGGTCTTGATTTTATGTTATTCTCTTAATCCGCTCAAGATCCATTCAACTGTTGGTTCATTCCAGCCATTACCCATCAGGCTGCACCTTTTTGAGTATGATAAATAACGACCATTGAGCTGAACTTTTGTGAAATTATCTGGTAATCCCTGTAATCTCTCATATTCAATTTCAGTCAATTTTCGTGGTCTATCGTTATCTAATACTTTTTTCTCTTGATAACCGCCCGACACACAGGTTAATGTTGACATTTTGAAATCTGGATTATAAATTCTTTTACACATTTCTGTTGTGTTGACCTTTAGTTCAGCACATACACGCTTATTCATATCCAAAATCTCAAAGTCCTTCTTGTAGAAATACTTCTCATCTACATTATTCTCCATAATATCTTTCAAAACTAATGGAGATTCTTCAGGCAATTCGCCTAGTGGTATGTCTGTCCAATAATATCTCTCACGATTCTGAGCTGAAAATATTCCTGAATCAATCAAAATAGGTTCAACACCAATACATTCTGTCATTGTTTTCAAATCCTCATCGCTACTTGGTACTACATTTTCAAACATGAAATATTTGGGTTGAATTATCCTAAGACACTCAATCGCTTTAAAGAAAATTCCTGATTTACCATCAAGACCATTGTTGACTTCTTTATTTTCAATTCGTACTCTTGAAAGAGACTGACAGCATGTACCTGCCAATAGAAGATCAAATCCTTTGAACTGTTCAAAATCCGCTTCATATAAATCACCATGATATACCACAAGCGGAAAATGGTACTGAGAAACTGCTATGGCTTCTGGTAAAATTTCATATGTATGATATTCTCTTATAGGTATTCCAAGTTGTTGTAACGCATATAATCCTGTTTCTACGCCACCACATAAACTTAACACTCGTAGCCCTTGAGAATTATTTTTTTCTTTATTCTCTGTCAAAACACACTATTTTACAGAGGTTACGTAACCATAATTACCTAGAATTACTGTTAAATCCTTTCTTCTTGATATTATTTTGTTGTAAAATCACTCGAATTAGGCACGTCTGCCTAATCAAATGAAAAAATATTTCTTGTTACTTTTATTTGGAAAGTTTGGCTGATCAGCCATGAATAGAATTACTTCTATATTAGATTATTCTCTATTTGAAACTTCTTTAATTCATCTTGAATAATTTTCTGCATATCTTCTTTGTCAAAAGATATATTTGCAACTGGAATAATATTTGCATTTAGATTAGCACCAACAACGGCTTTATCAAATGCATCTAAAAACATTTCTGCGATTTCTTTTTCATAAAACCCACACATTCTATCGCAGTTAATATCTGCAATTACTCTTGAAAAGAAATCTTTGAACTTATCAGCTATAAAATCTCGTTCATATTCTCTTGGAATATCAATTGTTATTTTCACTCTCTCACCTCTTACATACTAAAATCTCAACATCCGTATCTGTAAAAACACTTTTTATCTGTTCTGAGACATCATTCCAGTTCAGCCTATCTAAACCACAACCAATTACAGGCATTGCAATCTTTTTAATATCGTTCTCTAAACAAATCTGTTTCATCTTTTCGAGCGCAAGTCTCATTGTGATAATTGTTGGCTTGTTGAAATATCTTTCTTTTGTAATAAGATTAAATACCTTACCTTCTAACAAGCAGTCGCCACTAATTCTCTTATGAGTGTACTGATTAAGATAATCTGGATATTTTGACTGCAATTTTCTTTTCAAATCAAATCTTTTATTAAACTCAACTACAATTCCTTTACCCATTCCAAAATCAGCACTAATACAATGTGCTAAATTGTAATCTTCTGAAACTGTAAACAAGTCTTTATTCTCTTCACTGTATGTCATTTATTTCACCTCACTTATTCGTAATCATATCCAAAAACAACAACTCATCTTTCTTCAATGTAATATCATAATCTTTCCACTTTTCCATAAGCCCCCTTGTATCAAATCCATGTGGAACTACAATCGCAAACCCATGCGGTGTCTTATGACAATTCATATCAATAAGTTTTATACCAGAAAAATGATTAATGTCTGATAAAAAATCTGCTACTAATTCTCTATTATCAGTATCAAAATCAAATAGCCATTTGCTCTCATCACGATTTTGTACCTGCTGTGCAACAGATGCTAATGTGCGATTTAACCGAGTCATACTTAGTTTATCTCTTAGCAGACGGATAACAAACTCCTTTCTGATTTTTTCTTCATTTCTTGAATTAACCGACCTATACAACCTTGTCTGTTCACCAGGAACTCCTTTAGCTGCAAAACTCTTAAAAGCTTCAATTACCTTGTCTTCATTCTCTTTATACTCAAGAATTGTTTTTGCTCGTTCCCTGAAATTTGGAATATCTTTGTTGTCCTTATTACGAGAACGAATCAGATATACATATAAGTTTGACATTGTATTATTCTCCTTAAATCCACCCAATATCTCTTGGTGTAATCTCAACATAACAATTTGGTTCACATGATTTTCCAAAATTCACGCCAATGAAAATACTTGTGCCTCTCAATGACATTTCTGTACTTGAAATCTTACAAAATTTTGTAATATACCACGGCAATTTATTCTTAATCCATGTCATTCTCATAGTGTTGCTTTCAGAAATTTTCTCATACAGTGAACACATTTCATTTTTCTTTGTTACATGTTCTTTTCTATCCTCAATAATTTCATCCATACATTCCTGACGCATCTTGTAGTACTGTTCGTCAAGACTCTTTGACAATTCAGATAACGATGCCTGAATACTTTTTAATCGTTCATAACTATTTCTATTTTTCATGTCTTAACCTCCAAAATTTCATAAGAAATGTGCGTTTCTTTTTAATGTAAAATATACACCATATATAGTATATATTACTTATTTTTAATACTATATATGGTGTATTTGTAACAATTACTCGCTTAACTCTGCAAGTGCCTTATCCAGATCCTCGTCAGACATGTTTTCAAGTGCTGCATCCTGTCTCTTAGCCTTGATTTCAAGCAATCTCTGTCTCATCTCTGCATTCTTCTTAGCGTCTTCTCTCTTCTTCTTTTCGTCAAGCTTTACACCAACAATGTACTTAACAATTTCGATCTTATTAGAAATCTCTTCATCTTCCTTTGACTTAGTATTCAGAAGGCTTTCTTCCTCAGACTTTTTTACTTCTGCATTGAGTGTCTTAAATACTGAGTCCAGATTTGTGAGAGATAAATCCCACAAATCAATTACGTTAATCATTCCTCTGAATGGAAACTGATAGTTTGATCTTGTTGCATTGATAAATAATTCGTTGTTTGTCATAATAATAATAATCTCCTTTTCTAATTAAAACTTAATCTTCGTTACACGCTCTGTTGCGCCCTTAACCTTAACAACTAAATCTGCTCTCTTTGTCATAGAGAATCCAATTCCTGAAAGCTGATCATCAGTATCTTCTACATGACACTTAGCACCTAAAGCCTCAAATACTCTCTTGTGCTTCATTAAATCGTTGTCAAGGAACTCAAGATAGAATCCATTAGGATCTTCGTTGTTCACACAATCCTTCAGGAAGAAGAATAAATGTCTATGACCAATTCCATCCTGCTCGTCAAAATAGTTTGGACTGTAACTAATTACTGATACAGGAACAAACTGATTTGTATTTACGCCCCAAATCTCACGACTTGAGATAGATGAACTTCCAGACAGCTTTTCCTTAATTGAGAAGTTGCCATTCTCATCAAGTGTAACTTCTGCCACCTGAACATTACCAGAAACAGGTCTATTGTATTCAAACGCAAAAATCTCACCATTGAATTCAATTTCTGCCTTAAATCCTTTACTTCCTCTTGCTGCATACTGATTTACAAAGAATTTATAAACGCCTGGCTTCATACGTGACATATCTGCCCATGTAATATTTTCCACAGAAGGCTTTCCCTCCATCTGCTCCATAGGATGTGTAATGTCAATATCTAACTGACCGCCACATCTTGACATACTAGGTTTTCTACAATTACTGAAATAAATCTCGTTTCCATCAGGTTCTTTGCAATGTGCATCAAGGTCACTGTTGTCATTTTGTCCCTCATTCCACTGAATTGAAAATCTGAGTACACCATCGACATTACCACCAGCAGCTTTTACATTCTGTTTCATATCAGAATCAGTAATGTTTCCTGAATAAGCCCAAGATAATCCATTGTCCCATTTAAACATTGTCTTCGCATCTGGATTAACAGGTGCAATCATGGAAACAAAATTCTTCTCATGTTTATTCTCTACAAAAGCTTCAATTTCCTTTGCAGTTGGAAGTACCTTATCAATGAAATCCTGTGCTGAAATCTCTTCAACCTTAGAAAACTTCTTAGGACTTACAGCAACATCTTTTTCCATCTGCCCAAAAATATCATCTGCACCAACCATTCTTCTTGCAGCACTCTTATTTGAGAACAGTACATTATTTACAGTAATATCATTCAGATTAGCAAATCTTCTCTGTAATGAATCCATGTATCCAAGCTCTGTAATGGTCTTCTTTGCATCCTCAAGCATTTTCTTTGTAAAAATAGCCTTTGGTCTTTTATAGTTGCTCGGTGCTGTAATCTGCTCATACTTCTTAACTGCTGTATCGAGATCCATATCTTCACTTACATTAATAAGAAGTGTTCCAATAGAATGATTTCTAATTCTACCGATAGCCATACCTGCTGTTACCGACTTTTCCCAAGCATATAAATCCTTTTCAGTATCAGAAGTCAATTTATCATATTCCTTCTTGTACTTCTTGAATTCTGTGAGTGCGCCTTTCCACTCTTCACCCTTGTAAAGTGTATTTGAATTGATAAGTTCAAGAATTGTATCAAGTGCATCCATAGTAATTTCATCGAGAGAACGCTTAAATACATTTCTTGTATCTCTGAACTGCCCTTTAACTTCCTCGTTAGAACGACTACTTCTATTTACAAACTTGCTTGGAAGCTCTAAGAAGAAATGATCCCACTGATGAGACTTTCCATTGATTTCCTCAAAGTTAAAATCTGTACCAATCTTAGGGAACTTAGTTGTATAAATATCTGTAACTGTATGAGCCTTTACAAAAGCATCAAGTGCATCACATACTGGCTGATATGTTGTATCACCAAGATTCAGTTCCCAAATTGTATGAATCTGATTATCCTTTATAGTGACAGCAGAACCAATATTCTTAATAAACTGTCTACAACAACTACAATCATGCTCTCTACGTTCTCTAAAAATCTCATTTGTACCAGCAGGAAAGCTATCAAGATATGTATCCCATAATTCATCCTTATCTACATTTACCTCAAACAAATGTGTTGCCTCTTTCTGCATTTCATCGAAGTGCTTCTGTAAAGCCTTCTTAAACATCATAAATCCATCCATGTTTTGTACCTCTTCTTTCTTATATTTATTTTTTGTTAATTGTTTCTACTGTTATATTCTTCATTTATATCAAACCAGTTGCCTTATCTGGATTCTCATTAGCCCATTTTATCCATCTTTCAGCATAAGGTTCAGTCTTATCATTTAACTCAAATACTTCTCTTACGATGATATATCCTTTGCCAATTGACTCTTCCATATCTTTTGTATTGTTATCTACATCATCTGCATCTAATGGTCGAAACACTGTCTTGGTAAAATATCTTCTACCATATTTCTTTGTTGTCGTGATTTTATTTATCTTATCCTTATACAACTTCCATATGCCAGATGAATCTTTATTGATCTGCCCTACATAATCTCCTATGTTTAACATATTATTTCCTTTCTAAATTCCAATGAATCGAAGTTTTCCTGTTATTTTTATTCATCAATTGAATAGTACATATAACCTTGACTATCTTCTTTTTCAATTGCTTGATGAACACCGATATTATTTTCAGACCATTCTAAAAACGGACATCCAAAATTTCCATAAGGAACTTCTTCGTCTTCGTCCTCAACTCTAATAAATTCCTTATATTTCGTTAATAGTTCTGGACAGTTCTGTTCAACCCATTCTCTTTTTGCAGACACGCAAAAATTAATTGACATATCTACAAGCGATTCTACAATAACAAGTTCATTATCTTTTACCCATTGTTCATCTCTAAAATTTATATAATAATTTTTATCTTTTGACATACAAATCCAAGATATAAATGGTTCAACGTTTGGATGGTAATCTGAAGACCATTCATTCAATTCAAAATATATAATGTTATTGTTAGACATTATTTGTTTTCACCTCGCTTCCATATAAAATCGAACTTTACTGTGACAATAAATAACTTCTTTCCTCTATATAAAATTCTTTATGCCACCTATCTATTAAGTCATAATGATTTTGTTCCATATAGCAAGATGAACCATTATATCCATCGTATTCTTTCCAGATAATTTCTTCTGCCAAGATATGTAACTCCTTGTGTGATAACGATTTTAGAAAATCTCTAAATGTTACATAATTTATTCTCTTGTCTAATACTTTCTTAAGTTTTGTTTTTCTTCTAAACATCCTTTCCACCCCACAATCCAAAGAAAGAGAAATTTCAATTGGGGCATATTGTTTCATAAGTTCAAATTCTTCTTCTGTTATTGGTCTGCTAAACCATGTATGACAACCCATTATATTACATCCCTTCTAATTCATTGCTTGTAAACCAATAGCCACCAAATGCGCTTGCTTCATTATACTTTCCATCAATCCTAACAGCGACAAATGTGCCTGTTATTCTTACTACAATTCCATATAGACCAATAATACCGTCTTGACTATATGTACTTTTGTTAGTTGCTATTACTCTAACTCTTTGACTATTATACATTTAATTTAATATTACCTTACTTCTCTAATTTCAACTAAAATTTCTGGGCGAAACGTAGCAAAAGTTTTGTCTAATATTTCATTAAGTTCCCAAAAATTTATTTCAGATTCATCTTCTAAAATAAAATGCAATTCAGCATTAGGATTGTATTTACTTAATTACTTGATTAATTGTTCAACTGTCATATTTATTACCTCCTGATAATTTTCTTAAAAAATTTACTGTCATTTTGTAATATTTTTATTGTTTTACCGACTTTTTTACTATCGCTGATTTGAACCCGCGATATTAGAATCAAAATCTAAGGTATTAACCATTTCACCATCCCCCCATTAGTCGGGTGTAGAATTAACTACACCCTTATTATTAATTACTTATCTGTTACAACTGTGTTGTTAGTTCCAGAAATAGTAACCCAACCAAACTTATTTCTTGCTTCAGCTTCCTTCATTCTTATAAGTTCGTCTGTAATAGAAGAACTTAACTTGCTATTCGCTTCTGCCTGTGCTTCAGCTTCAATCAACTGTGCATCAGCTTTAGCCTGCGCTTCTGCCTTAGTTACTTCTGCATCTGCCTTTGCCTTATTAATAGCTGTCTGATTGTTAATTTCCTGAGTTTCAGCAGCCTGCTGTGCGGTAATCTTAGCATTAATCGCTTCCTGTGTCTTTTCATCTACAGAAATATTAATCAATGATACATTGCTAATTGCAATTCCATAAGGTTTAAACTTCTTATTAAGATAGTCTGTTAATGCCGTATTTACATTTGCTCTTTCAGAACCAAGAATATCTGATACCTTATAATTTGCAACAACTTCCTTAGTCCAAGAAATAATGTTAGGTTTAATAAAGCTATCCCTTACTTCCTTACCAGACTGTCCTCTGAATCTTGTGAATAAATCAGCTACCTTGTCAGGACTATACTGATATGTAAATGTAAGATCTATTTGCATAGCCTTACCTTCGGATGAACTTGCTGAAAAGCTGTCATCGTCTTTAGAGTCCCCGTCTTTACCAGATGTTAAATAACTCTGTTCAAGACTCACCGAGTAAAGTGTCGTTTTTACAGTTGGTGACTTTAAATGCCATCCTTGTGTAAGAATATCGCCTTTTACTCCACCCGACATACTGTACTGTACGGCAATATAGCCAGCAGGTACACGCACACTTGACATAAATAATAATATTGCTGCAACAACAATTACTACTACTGTTACTACTCCTCCGATTGTTTTCTTCATTCTTTTGTCTCCTTTTCTTCGTTATTATTTATTTCATCTGTCGAAAATACTTTATTTATAACATTGATAACAAACTTACCAATTTTTTCAAATAAAGGCGACAGTAGAAACCACAAAATTATTAATCCCAAAATAATTAATATAAAAAATACTGGCATTTAATTATTCTCCCTTTTCGTATTATATTTTTCTTGTTCTCTCATTAATTTGATACAAAGCTCAACCAATCGTTCTTTTGAATATGCATGTAGTTGTTCTCTTAATTCCTGAATTTGTAAATTTTCATTCATTTTATTTATTCTCCTTTAAAATTCTGTATCTCCATTACACATTTTTATTTTTTTCAATCTCCTTTCTATTTGTGCTATTTATTGTTTTTTTCATAGCCCTGTAACAACATTCTCTCTTATTACAACTTTTACTTGTGCACATTGTAATATCAAGCATTATTTACATTTTCCTTCTTCTTGTTTTCTGTAAATTTTAAGAAATTATCCAAATCTCTCTTCATGTATCTGTAATTAACAATTTGTGATGGACTAAATTCCCTTTTGTTTTTTTGATATCTCTCCAACCATTCCGCAAATTCTTCATCTTTGTCTAAGCGATAAGCGTATGCGGTTAATGCAATAAGTGCTGCTGTACAATTCTGATATAAAGTAGAATCAATTCGAACATAAGCATCAACAAACTCCTGATACTCTTCAATATCTTCTATCTCTATATCATCACCGACAGTTGTTTTAACAAAATCTAATACATCAGGACTACCTGTATTCTGTTCCAATATATCTTCATTTGCTACTTTATTATTCTCTGTTTTAATTAAAACATTTTCATTTTCATCTTCTACCTCAGAAGATTCTTCATCCGTTTCAGAATAAGTTTCTTCCTTATTACATATAGTTTCGTTCTTATCTTCTGTTGCATCTGTTATATGTAAATATTCCTTCATAAGCTGTTCAATCATATCCAACTTAGCATTAACAACCTTCTTATCCTTAGTTCCCTTATTACCATCATAAGTATCAAAACTTTCGTTTTCATATTCTGCAAAAGTCTTACTATGTAATGTTCTCTGAAATTCTTCAAGAAAATCAGTAAATCTTATGTCTTTAATTCCAAACTCAGTGAATTTGTGAAAAGCTGCAAACCATATGAATGAATTTTTAGCATTAAATAACTGCCCTGCTGTATCCTGGTCAATTATTTTATATAACCTATTAAGTTCGCTCTCAAATGTATCAAATTCTTCTTTTGTAGCATTGTCATTAAGATATATACTCATCTGTTTTGCTTTTTTCCAATTATCAAGATGAAACATTGTCATAATAGACTCACATACAATTCTATTGAAAACTTCCTTTGTGTCTTCTTTCGGATTGTAATTTCCGCAATCTTTAAAAAAACGATTATTTGTAAGATTCTTAATTTCAGGTGCTATCTTCCAAGCAGCTAAAATATTTTTCTGATTTACATTCATGCTTGTCTGTCTGTTATATCTTGCAATATGGTAAGCAATCTCCTCATCCGTACAATCAAGATGTTTAACTATATCAACAGCATAGCTATCGAATTTTTCCTTTAATTCATCTGGTAAATCTTTGTACTTTTTACCTCTAAGATCATATTTAATAACTCCAACTTTTCCATTCTCATCAACTCCCTGATAGTACATAATTGGCATTTCAAGACTCTTCTTAATTTCAAAAGCATTATTCTTAAATGATTCAAGAACAGTTAATCTCTGCAATCCATCAATAAGCCAAAGAATGAACTCTGTTGAGCTTACAATCTGTTCGCATATCTTAATAGAATCAATATCTTCACCTTTAATTATAGTGGCAGCAAGCCCTGACTTTGCCTCATCTGTCCATTGATCAGGTTTTCTTTGCAAAGGATGATTCTTATTAATCTGACCTCTTTTAAACTGGTTAAGTAATGTTCCTAACATCATCTGATCTTTTTTTACTTTGTCTCTTCCTACCATTGTCATAGCTTGTTTCCTCCTAATTAAAATAAAATTGATATGTATTCATACTTTCTTAATCCTGACAAACAGTCATTATATTCGTTTGCGGTTATATGTAATATTTCTAATATCTCGTCTTTCGTATACTGCTGAGATAACAATCTCGCTACCCTTTCCTGTTTTCGTGGCAATTGTTGCAAATATAATTCAACCTTATCAGTATATTCTTCTGTGAATATTTCTCTTTCTACATTCTCTCTTGAAGATAAATTATCTTTAATATTTTTTACCTCATCTGTATTCATATCTAATGAGACATTCATGACAATTTGAGGATTACCCTTTTCATCAAGAATTAATTTCCCATTTTCGTCTTTTAAGAGATTATTACGCTTTAATCTATATTTATTATCTCGCATCCATGTGCTTGTCTTTCTCATGATATTTCCTACAAGAAATGTTTCTAAACGAGCTTTTTCATCATTATATGTAATTAATGTTTCTATGAGACAATCAACCGCCACATCATATAACTCATCATAATCACTTCTATCGAACTTCCCGAACCAAACTTTATGACATATTTTTTTGAGTTTTCTCATATCATTTTCCATATACGAATTAACAACAGTCATCATTTCAGGACTATTGTTAATAATCTTCATCATCTCTTTATTAATCATTTCATCTACCTACCTTTCGCAACTCCTTATTTATGTATTCTCCAAAAGTCAGTTCAGAATTCATAATTTTAATATGCTTAGTTTCTCTTTTACATTTTGGACACTTACAATATCTATCATGTCGATTTCTTTCTCCCGGCTGAAAACTCATAGTCTCTACCATAGGAATTAAACAGTTTCTACATATCACCATAATTAATCCTCCAATATATCATTAGCCATTTTCCAATATTCCGTTCTTCCCTTGTAATCATCGCTAGTGATTTTACTAAGTTCTAATTTTATCTTCTCGATGTTATATCCTTTGGCTATTGCTTCTTGCATAACCTGAACATATCTTATACACTGCTTTATTCGTTTATGTTTATCACGAATATCATCAAGCAAATATCCTATCTTTGCCACTTTATGAGCTTGTGGCTTCTTACCATTATGTACTTTTTTATATTTTTCTAATGCATGATTAATATCACTTTCTGCGCTATCACATTTTGATAATTCGGTATTTAATAAATTTTTATATGTAAAAAGTTGATTATCGTTCCAACCTGCTAACCCCAAGATGGAATTGGCTTCTGATTCAATCTTATCTAATAAAGCATAATCGAAATTACCTTCATCTCCTGTATAGACATTTGCATTTCCTCTATAATAAAGAGATTTATCAGATTTCTGCCCTGTATCCACATCAATAAGATTATATTTTTTAATCCATGAATATTTCTTTCTACTGTTCTGTACTAACGACCTTGCTTGTTTGTAAGTAAACCTCTTAGCCATAGAACTCGAAGTCGTTATCATATACTCACCTAACTTCATAGGATTTTCCATAACATAATTCTTTCCATCTGTTAAAATAAACAAAAAAATATCACTCCTCTCTAATTTTAAGCGCACCTTAATAAGCTTTAGACATTTAAGGAAGTTTAATAAGTACCTTTTTGATATCTAAAACTTGAATAAATATTTACTTTTTGGTAATAAATGGAAATAAGTTGCTGAATTGCAAATGAAATCGTCCAATATTATTGATTTTGAATATAATATGTAATATAATTTAATTGCAATTAGTCAACTAAATTTATTTCCTTTTTTAGTTGTATGATTGTATATGTATTTGAACAGAGTAAGTAGAAAGTGGTTGCAGCCACATTTGAATCGCTTGCTCTGTTCTTTTTATACTATAAACACGAACATACATTCTTGTCAATACAAATCGAATAAATGTTCTAATTTTATTTTTTCAAGTCCTATTTATTGGACTTAGTGGAAATTTAATATTATGAATCATTTCTGTTTGCATTTCTAAACACAAATGCCCAAAAAAATCATTATCGAAATAATCAACTGTACTTGCTTTATTAATTATTCTTTTTCCTTCATCAACAGAAATCTCTTTTGGTTTTGCATGTATAAATGTAACTCCGCTAAATGAATCTATCCATATCTTACCAGGTGTAGCGTCAATCATTTTTTTTGCTTCTTCTTTACTTACAAACATTACGCAAGTACCTCCTCCAATTTATATCCTGTTCCAAAGAACAATCCATTAAAACATGTCTGGTCAATAATCTTCCTGTCTTCTTTTCTTGTGACCGTACCAAGTTTCTCTGTTACTTCTGTTTTAGAAATAGTAATTATTTGTTCTCCCATAACCATTGAATATAATTGCAATCCATTTTCTCCATCGGCTTCAAGACATCCGTGAACCGGCATATTTATTTTCTTTATTTTACTTGTCAAAGGCATCACTGTAATTATCGTAGCGTGTTTTGTTCCTATCGGATTCGACACGATAACATATGGACGTTCTTTTGTTTGCACAGAACCTGTTCCTTCATATTTTATTTTTGCTAAAACAATATCATATCTTTGTAAATCCATATGTATTTCCTCCTCTCCAAAAATATTTTATGTATGGACTACCTTTGATATTTCATAGTATATACTTCAATATATATATTGTCAAGCATTATTACAAATATTTTTTATATTTATTTTTTTGAATATATATGTTATTATATATACATAGGAGGAATATAATTATGAAATTATCTATCCAAAATAAACTAAAAGAAAAAAATATGACACGCTATGAATTGGCAAAAAAAATAGGGGTAACATATCCTACGATTGACAAAATATACAAAGGTGAATCAACTTCTATTAAATTCGATATTTTAGAATCAATTTGTAAAGAACTTGACTGTTCTCCTATTGAAATACTCGATTCGGATGATACACAAATGAAACGATTATTAGCTTATGCAAATGAATTTTATAAATTAAATAATAAGGACGATACTCATTAATCTGTATCGTCCTTTACATATCACATATTGTTTAATACATCCTTCATTCCTACTGCACCGTTTGCATAATTATTAACTGTTGTATTTACACTACTATGTCCAAGCTGTTGCTGCACAAATGCAAGATTTCCATTCTGATTCATTATACTGGCATAATAATGTCTCATCATATGTGGAGTAATACCATTTCCATAATTCTCAAATATCTGTTTGATATTTCTCTCTGTTGTACGTGTGCCATTTTTATTAATAAAAACTGCCTCCGTATCTACAATATTATCTAAAGTATTTCTGTATTCTAACCATTCGTTTAAAGCCTTTAAAGCTGATCCGCTAAGATATACAGTTCTATTTTGCATTTCTCTGTACACACCTTTACCGAGAATAGTAATGTATGGCATTTCTTCATCTAAATGTAAATCTGATAAGTCCAAACCCGCAAGTTCCGACTCCCTTATTCCAGTTCCTCTTAATACACGAAAGATTGTAATATTTCTATTCCTTACTGGGATATCCTTTTTCCACATTATTTTCTCTTCCATATCATTAAGTTGCTTTTCTGTTGGAAGTTTTTTTGTTAAATTATTTCCAGATGGAATTCCTTTATATTTAATCATTTTGTAAAAATCTTCTATCTTACTATAAACTTCTCTTAATAAACAATCTCTATATGAATAAATATCCTGTATAAAACTTTTAATGATATTTTTTCTTGTTTCCGTTGTGGTTGGTGACATTCCGTTCATCTCCTTATATCTAAGATATGAACTAATATTTTGTGGTCGCAAATCACTAAAATCAGAAACTTCTATTTCAGAAATTAATTTCTTATTAATGATATTATTTTCAATTAACCACTGTAAAAAATCTTTAATTGCTACCAGATAATTTAACGCTCCATTTTTGCTTTCCAACTCATTTAAGTAATCTCTTAAAAATTGTGGTGCATTTAACTCTTCTAATTTTTTATTAAGCTTCTCTGCGTTTTTATTTTGCACTTCTATCTTGTAACACATAATTATCAACCTCACTTTCATAATCGTCTATGTAATAATTCTCTCTTTTAATCTTTGCGACTTCAAAAATCTCGTCATAAGAGTCACAAAATCTAACCTCAATGCATTTTGTGATTTCACCACATCTCAAACAATATAGGTCTTTGACGTGTTTTCGTTCTCTTTGTCGCTGCCTTTGAATGCCTCTAGCTAACATATTTTCACTCATACACCTCATACATATAAATCTACTTGCATACTTGGGATTTCCATTTTTATATCTGCTCAATTCATAATTCACCTCATTTCCGCAACAAAAAAGAAGTGGTTTATTTCCACTTCTCCAACAATTAAATTTATTTTTAATTTTTCCAAGGATCATGTTTACTCAAAACATTTTTGATTTCATCAATCATGCCATTCATATATTCGTCAGATTTTGCTTTGATGTAGCCTTTCGCCGAATCAACATCCACTCCAATATCAATTACATCTTTATTATATGGATTGCCTGTTAAATCTTCTCCACAAGAAATCCTATCAAATGGAATATCATAGCATTCTCCCGAATTACCGTCTACACAACTAAAAGTTAATTCTGTATTTTCGTCATAACCAATCTCATTAAGTTTATTAATTAAATACACTACCTTCATATAAATTACCTCCTGCTTTTTGTTTTAACATTTTAAAAACATCTGATTTATTGAAATTTTTTAAATTCCAAGTCCAAAGTACAAACATTTTTATTGACTTTTTTATTTTTTACATAGTATTTCTCATCAAAATCATCACCAACATTAGGTATCGTTTGTTCATCAAAATCATTTAAGTATTCTCTTGTTGCTCTCAATGGAATATTTACCACAACTTTCATTTCCGATCACCTTATCCAATAAATTGTCTGCTTCAAATTCTCCTTATATCTTATATTATACACGTTAATTGTGTAATAAGATAAATATTCATTTTATTTAATTTAATATAATTACCAGATAAAACTTACCACGAAATAACATAATAATTATTTTCACAACTATTTATCTTATATCCAAGAAAATCTAGTTGTCTTAATACATTATTAGAATCAATTCGAATTTTGGTAGAACATTTTCGATTTAAAATACATCTTTTTATTTCTAATTTAATCTTTTTAAGTTCATATAATTCAGTTTTACTTAGTATTAAGCTTTGCTTTCTTGCTTCTTTTGCACTAATCATTATAATTCACCTCCCTTGAAAGCAATTTTTCTTTTGGTTATTCTTCCAACATCTTCTCAACCTTATCAAGCTGTGACTTATCCATTGACTTTCCAGTTCTATTGAGCATTAAGAAATATTTTAATACTGCTTTTCTATCTGCTTCTCTTACTTCTCCTTGCACAATATGATGATTTAAGAAAACATTCTTATCTTTAGCCGATAAGTCATTGTAATAAACTCCGTTATATGGAAATCTATTCTCATAAAAATCAATAATTGTGCTTAATCTCTGCTTTCCATCAAGTATTTCATATGCATTACCTGTCTCAGCCCATTTCTTATCATCCAAATGAATAAAAGTAAATTTACCTATATCAATATTATTAAATACACTATCTATAAGTAACTGTTTATCTTCTAACTCCCATACATATCCTCTCTGATATTCAGGATTCATATCTACCCCAAATGCATAATATTTATGGATAAGAGATTCAATCATTGAATTGACAAAATTGATTTTTACATCCTGATTTTTACTAAACCTTGAATTTCCATTAGTAAGTGGTCTAACACTAGTCCATCCAGCAACTCTATATATTTCTCTATCATAAGGATTTCCATAATTTTTTTCAGTAGAAATACAATGTAATCCGTACACCTTTCCATTATATAACACTTCTTTTACTGTACAATCCTTTAATGCACCATATTTTACCTTATCTCCTACTTCAAATCTATAAGTTGGTTCATTCAGATGTGGTACTTCATCTTTAATAAAACTTAATTCATTTTCTCTTTCTTGTTGTAACTGTTCTTCTATGGTTAATTCTTTATTTACTTTCTTTCTCGCCATTTAATCATCTCCATTCTATTTACCAAGAAATCGTCATTTAATCAGCTAACGATAAAATATCATTTTTATCAAAGCCAATCAATTCATCAGATTCTATAATATCAGCCAATATATTAACAATTTCTTTTTGTGCTTCAGAATCCCATTCCATAAGCTCCTCTTTTATTATCTTTGCACCATTTGATTTTGCAATATAATAATCTTCCAGTGTAGCAAAGAAAAATTCATATTGACTATCAAATGGTGGCATTTTACTATTCTTCATATCATTTAAATATTTTAATGTTTTTTTATTTTCCATCTACATTACCTCATTTCATCAATTCTTCAACTTCCTGCTTCATTATACTAATTTCCGACAAATCGTACCGCTCAATCATTCTCTCTAATTCATCAGATAATCCAGTCATTTGTGATAAATCCTCAATGGCTCTTTCCATATGTTCATAAGCTAAATCTAAATTATTCCACACAGTATCTAAGTTATTTTGCGTTTTATTAATTCGACTCATTTGTATCACCTCATTCAATCTCTTTAATCATCTTCTTAACTCGTTCAATCTCTTCATTTGTATGTGGTGTGCCACCTGCATTCATATCCACATACCATTGAAGGACTTCTTTTTTTGTTTTTAAATTGTTTTGATAAACATAGCATCCGTATTTTGAAGTTGCGTATTCTATTTTCCGCTTTGGAAATTCAAATTCGTCAAAATATTGTCCAAACACTTTTAATTCATTATGAACAAATTTTTGTAGCGCAGTTGTTCTTTGTAGTCCATCTACACAGACATATTCATTAGTAACTTGATTCCAGTTAAAATAAAAATCTCTTCCAGATTTTCCACCTTTTAAAATAAACTCAACATATTTACTTTGCTGAATCTCTGTCCAAACATGTCCTCTTTGAAAATCTGGATTCATTTCAAGATGATATTTTTCTATCTCATTTTCAATATAATCAACATATGACAAAAAACCATAACTAAAAGGATTTATTAATCTGCATTCTGTAAAACTAGGTATCTCATTCCATTTCATGTGCAAACACCTCTTTTAATTTATTTTTTGAAGCCATTTTACAGATATATGCCTACAATCATCAGGATTATCTTCATTATCAAACTTTACAATAGCTTCTTCATCGCTATTCCAAGCATACTCTACAAAAGTTCCTACAAGTTCTAATCCTAAGTGAACAATTCTATCACCTTTCTTAAATTCCATTTATGTCACCTCATTCCGTACAATACTCTGTTATAAATTTATTCGTAAATAAAGCAAATGCTGAAACCTCTGGGTCTGAATTAAACGCAGCTATTGCTCTTGCTAATCTGACCTGACAAGATTCATCATCCATCATTTTAGCACCACTGTAACTCTGTTCTAAATATTCTAAAATCTTCTCTTCTTGCTTATTCATTTATACCACCTCTTCCAATTTACCCATATAAAATTGACTCTAAATCATCAATTACAATTTCCATCTGTCTTTTTACTTCTTCTTCTTTAATTTCTGTAAGAGATAGTTTATAATCTTTAATTTTCTCTTCAATTTGATCACAACACCATGTAGGATTATTTCGTTTTCTATCCATCCACATCACCTCTCTAATCTTCCAAGTAAATCATTCTTTCATTGACTTATTACAACAACTGTTCCAACTAATTCCTCTACTTCTTCAAGTTTTGATGCATAAGCATATAAGCATTTAACACCAAACATATCTGATAAGTTTGTATAAATTACAATCATATTCAATGGCAGACTATCATTTTTATTTACCTTTTCTTTTACATCATCTACTACAAAATCGCAGAATTCTATAACACTACATTCATCATCATTAATATGACAACAATTCTCAAATGGCAACATCGTATTATAATATGAATAAATTTCAGCTCCATTGTATTTCTGAATTGCATTTGCAATCTCTGATTTACCAGATTTTCCTGTAATCTTAATCATTTTTATTTTTACCTCATTTCAAAAGACATGAAAGTCGAATTTCTAATTACTCACTATCTTATGTTTATTTATATATTCCCATGTATAAGATTCCAAATCATCATCAATGTGGAACGGAGTTACATTTTTATATCCTGCACTAATCAACTCCTGCACTCTTTCTTCATAATTACAGTCACATTCATCAATCCAAGGTTCTTTGTCAGTAAAACCATTCCTGTTTTGATCGAAATATGCAATTGCAATCAATATATCACCTCATTTCAAAATGTAGAAGAATGTTAAATTTCTTTGGCATTACATGCTATCAAATAAGTCATTAAACATGGAGTTTATTTCACGCTTATATTTCCTATCGGCTCTGCTCATAGATGCATGTTTAAGTTGATTTTTTTTGAGTCTGTTTTTCTTTTGTGTATATCATTTTCCCAATTACTTCAGCAGCTTCAAAAATTTCATCATTCTCACCATCTGGCATCATACTTGATAATTCGTCATAAGCTATTTTTAATGCTTCTAATTGAGTCATATAATATTTCTCCTTTTAATTCACAAGTAAACTTAGATTTCAAAGTATTTTTCTTCGATCATCAATCCAAAAGTCATATCGTATTTTGCATCACAAATAACATGATTTTTATAAATTCTATAACCCCTCTCCATAACATACTTTACAGGGAATGGGCATTCATACATATCTAAATCTCCATTTTCCTCGGCTTCGTTTAATAAACATTCGGGAACTGCCATTATTACATGACCAGTCTCGCCATCTTTATAGTAGTAATTAAACTCGCCAAGTTCTTCTGGAAGTCCAGCATAGTTGTCTTTCTTTACTCCACTAATTCCATTATGTGATCTACGCATTTTTTATTTCCTCAACTTTCTTTTTATATTCTTCTTTTAGCTTCAAATATTCTTTAATTTCTAAAGCTTGTTCATCTGTAATTATGACTTTTTCGCCATCAGGATAAATTGAATAATTACCTGCTTTTCCATATATTTTTTGATTCCATCTATGACCTTTTAATATTTTTGGCGCAGATGGTTTTATTATTTCGGCTATTTTAGAGCGTTTTTCTATCCATTCTTTATGCTTATCTGCTGCAATTTGATAATTTACCATCGAAAATAATCCTTTTTCTGAAGAGATATTTTCTGCTCCTATTGATTTTGCTTTTTCTATTTCATTTTGTAATTCATTAAATTCTATAATCTTATTCCAACATAAAGGTGATTTTTTTATCGAGAAATAATCTTCTGCTGTTTCTCTTTCGCTCCATCCATATCCACCCAATGATTTTATATCATCTTTATAAGGCTTTGTGTTTCCGTCAAACCATACATATAATAAAATATTCCCATTTTCGTTATTAATATATGGTAAAACAGTAACATTAAAAGTAAATGGGGTGTTTTTTGCTTTCTTTTCCATTTGTTTTTTATAACACTCTTTACATAAGCCATATGACTTAAAATATTCTATTTTTCGTTCCCTATCAGAATTTTTCCCGACAAGATCAACAACATCTTCATGACCACAACTCATTAATATTGTATATTTCATTTTAATTACTCCTTTCCTTTCCACAAGAAAACTTGGTTTCCTGTGCCTATTCCAAACCAATCATTTTCTCAAAATACATTGCAGCTTTACCATTTCCACCCTCATGTTTGTATCCAATACATCCAATCAATGCAGAATCAATAGATAAGTACGAATGGTTTATGTCGTTGTAGTTAATGTATCCGTGATAAAATGTTTTCTTATCTCTTTTATCAATATACTCTACAATCTGATATTCTCCAATGCAATGAATCTTAATCACATTACCCCATGTAAATTCTTTTTCTATCAGTTCCAATTTTTCATCGTGTGTTGCTTCTCTTACATCACTGTCAGTAATTGTATTTAACTCGCTAAAATAACACCTTCCATAATTACACGGATGGAACTTAAAATCATTTTCGCTTTTTACTACTGTTCCAATCTGATTTTTATATACAACAATGTCTCCATATTTCATATTCATCACTCGCTTTCTTTATTATTATTATTATACACTACTTCTTTTGACTTGAGAAGTATAGAACAAGTCGAATGCTTCATATCAGCACTCAGATTATTATTTATTCAGTCGCAGGATAGTAACCATTCTTTCTAAGAAGTTTTCTTACATAATCCAATCCCTTCTTAGTTGCATATGTAACAGATCTGATATTTCCATCATGACAAGGTGTTTCTTTTACAGCAAATTTGCCTTCTTTTCTGAATCTCTCATAAGGTACATTCACCATATCTTTGTCATAGAAGAATACTTTCTTATTTCTAAGAAAAGCAAACAGCTTGTATTCTCCAATACCAAGCTCCTTTGCCATTGTATTAATACTCATAAGTCCTTCGGTGTTCATCAGGTCATCATAGAACGCTTTAAGTTCTCTATTCTGCTTAATCAAATCATTGACCATTATTGTCTGAGCTTCTTTTGAGAATGATGGAAAATATTTCTGAACCATTTCCTCTTCTCTACCTTCTTCAATGTAAGCACCAGTTGATTCGATTCTCGGTAAGATTTCATCAAATATCCACGATTCAAACTGATCTGCTGATTCAAGTTTTGACTTTACAATCAATCTGTAAATATCTGACTTTGAAATCACCAACATCTCCTGTGAATTTCTCGCTTTATGTGCCTTCCCATTTTGGGAACTCACATCAATTTCTGTTTTAAAAGCCCTCTTACAATGTGTTGATACCGCTTTAGCTGCATTCGAATATCCCAATGCTTTTGCAATATCAATTCCGACAAAATAAACCTGTCCATTTACATTTACTGTACGAACAGTTCCAAACTGCTCACTAAAAAATTCCTGAATCTTATTCATATTATATCTTCCTTTCTTATATAAATTTGTTGATAGCCTTCTATAGTTTTATTCTCTATTTGCTCGCAGACTATCGAGAGTATTCCAACTCCATCACGACAGCTTTTACAGATAGCCAATCTGCTATTTAATTTTCAATGTACGCAATTCTTGTTTGGAAAATGTGACTTGAATAAGTCCAGAAAATACGATATAATATGTAATGACTAGGACTTAGGTTCAAGTTGTGTTAAGAGTAGGTTTTCGCTTTGGACGGTGGAGAACCTGCTCTTTTTATTTTCCATTATGAAAATACTTCATTTCCAGTTTAAAGTCTTCGTCAATATAGCCTTGCATAAATCTTTCCAATACAACATTGATTGGGATTTTTTGCTCTTTACATTTTTCTCTAAACTGTTCAAGTATTTCTTCATCAATGGAAGTATTAAATGCCTTCTTCATATTTGATACCTCCTTTGATATTGTTATCTTAACATATAATGTTGTTAAAGTCAATATATGAATTGTGTTTTTCAACAAAAAACAACCGCCAGTATTTTACTACTAGCGGTTTGCGTTTATCTGCATACTATATATTGTGTTTTATACATTATCCAATCACAATATATTGATTAAATTTTCCAAAGAATCTATTATTTACTTATCACTATATCTGTTTCAAGCATTCTTCATATGATTTTTTCAAACTAATGAAGCTTTCACTACTTCCACCATTGTCAGGATGAACTATTTTTAATAACTCTTTATATGCCCTATCTAATTCTTCTTTTGATGGATAATCATATTTAAAACCAAGATTTTGAAAACATTGTGGCAGCAATTTTTTCTCAGGTAAATATTTCATCCCTGATATCCATACTGAAAAATCATATATATTTCGTTCTGACATTCGTGCCAAATCTTCTAAGGTTAATACAAGTTGAGCTAAACAATCTGTACCATATGTTAATTTATTTTCTTCCGTTGCTTTGTGGTCAAATTTGTAAAACTCTCCTTTATAAGTAAATTTTATATAAGCGGAATCTTTATCCCAATTATACTCATAATTATCCACTTTGAGTCTAGTCATTACTTTTGATAGCTTGTTGATGTAATATTCAATTCCCTTATATTGTGGATTTTTTGCAACAAGTTCCTCGGATAATTTCTGTACACTAATGTTCTCTTCTGAAATAATATTGTATTGTTCATCAACTTCTACTATTTTAAATCCAGAAGCCTTGTTGATGTTTGCGCATTCATCTACAAGTTTTTTTAAGTGTATTTTTGCATTTTTTGCATTTTGAAACTTTTTTGCTTTTTTAATATTAAATAACGAAACATATTTTTGTTTATTTTCTTGGTAGATTTCGTAATAATATTTTTCATCATCCTTTCTATTTCTATAATCATCCTTTATATTTAATATTTTTATTGCAAATTTTGTCTTCATAAATATATATTCCCCTTAACAATCATGGTCGGCTTCTCTGATAACTCTTTTAGGATAGTCACATATTTCAAAATTAAATGTATCATCATCTTGGTGTTTTTCCCTTATTTTTTGTAATTCCTTTGCCTCCTTTTCAACGCAAATTGGAACTTGATAATGATAAAATGATGGAGAGTGACCAAAACCCGCATAACTCTGATACCATTTTGAGCATGAACTTTTTATTTTTACTGTTACCCATCCGGGTGTTAATGAATCATCAAATTCTTGCTCTTTTTGAATATAGTTCCAATCAATTGAGCAGACTGATTCAGGGTCTTTATTTTTCATATCTTCATAAGCCCTTCTAACTATCTTTGCTAGTTCAATTGCTCTTTTTTCATCTTCTTTTGTTTCAGACTTTAGACGAAGACGTTCAGCTAAAAGCTTCTCAGCTTCTTTATTGACACAATCGTATTCGCTCATATCTGTCTTTGATACTTTTCCATTATTTTTAAATACATTATATTCTTGTTTAAAAATATAATATTCCTCAGTATAATCATCGTAATCCAAGGTGATTTCCTTAGTTTTCTTATTTTTGTAGTATTCCACTACAATTTTTTCTTTTATCATTATACTCACTTCACTTTCTTTCGATTATATTAAACTACCAAATCCCTCTAGTATTTTTTTGAATTCTACAATCATTTTAATTTTTTCTTGACTTTTGCCTAATAATTTATTATTATTTATTTGAGTTTCAGGGAAACTATATAGTTTCAAGTTGAAGCGTTATGTCTGCGGACTTAGTGGGTAAGTCCCAATAAGCTGTCTGTTGTTACAGACAGCTTATTTTTATTTGACATAATAGTTATTATACACAACTCATCCATTTATTTATAATAAGATAAAAGATTACGATATTGCGCTGGTCTAATAATGTCAACGCTCAATATCGGCGCTTCAATAAGTTCTACATTGTTGTCGGTACAAAATTGTTTTAACAATTCTATACCATTAAGTTCTAATGAAAAACGCGCGAAACCATTTCCGCCTACACAAATTTTCCCTATCATATTTTCATCATGTTTTTGATTGAACTCTTTTAATTTATCTTTTAAGTTATACCCATCTCTCAAATAAGTATAAATATATATTGTGTCCGTAATTATTTTTGCCTTCATTCTTAATCACTCCTTTTACATCGTTCATTAGTCATCGCCCCACAACTTTTTAGTTACATTATTATCGCTTGGCATTGAACTACATTTTAGACATCCGAATTTTAATTTATTAAATTCTTCCTTTGTAATTTCAATTCCCATATCACCCTCAACAGTCGTATTGTAATCAAGTTTTCCTTGACATTCTGGACGGAAATACCACACTCTATAGAACTCTTTACCAGTCTTACTATTTTTCCCACTAAACAGACAAGTAATTGTTCTTCCTGAACTAATCTCAGTTGTAACAAATGTTCCGAAATAAGGATTGTATTGTTCGTATACATTATATCCACGCTTAATGTTATCTTGTTTGTCACGTTCACTATACTCTAATAACTGTTGTGTACCCCTTCCATAAGAAGTGTCATACACTTTACTGCTATTCATACCAACAGTTGAATATAACTTAACTCCGTTTCTGTCAGTAGTTTCAACTCTCTTTACTCGCTCACCATTGATATATTCGTTACACAATCTATCTGCATAATGAACATTTCCTTTTTCATCAACTGTACGAGTAATTTTCTTCATATCATAGTTATCTTTAGCTGCCTTTGCAGCACTTCCTGCATAAATTCCTAAGAATGCTAACAATCCTCCAAACATATTAATCGACCGCCTTTCTATCTTCTCCATTTTTCCATTTCATCTACAGACTTTTTATCGAGATTGTTATACATATCTCTTCTTTTTCTTGCCTCTTCTTCCTTACCACTTCTCCAAAATGCAAACATTAATACTAAAAATATTATACTTATAACTGTACCCATAAATTAAATCCTCCTATTTAACTATTCACGTCTCATTGTTACTATTCTAATTCTATCATACAATCTTAAATTTTGCACTATATATCCAAGTATTAAAATGATTCATATTTAGCAACTTTAATGCATCCTCAAAACCTTCAACGATATCCGTTGCAAACAAAAATCCTTTACCGTATCCCTCGTAATTATTATTAGGGATAATTGTAAGATACTTTCCATTCTTATGTACTTCATGTCCTCTCTTAGACATTTCCTTTTTAAATTCTTTGTAATCAAACATAGTAATTATCATTCCTTTCCATAAAAATAAGAAATTGAATATTCCAACCTCTTACATATTCTCCAAGTAAATCGTCGTTTCTTTGGTTTTTTATTCCTTATAGTTTTTAGCCCGCAAAACACTCCCATCATTGTTACAGGTTAATTCAATTCCATATTTTGTTTTGAACCACAATTCTAGCCATTCGAGAAAATCCCTTGTTACATTAATAATGCAGCTATCAACGCAATTCATATTTGGCAATGCAACTTGCATTTGTGGAATGTGTGAATATTCTGTTGCTCCTTCATATTCATATCTGAATGGGCAACCTTTTACGGCTAATTCGTTATTTAACTCTATTACCATTTCTCTTGTTATCTTCATATAAATCTACCTCTATTCTTCTAAAGAAACTCTTGTTTCATACTTTGCATTCTTTGTATTCTCTTTCAGTTAATAGTCCTTCATCGCACATATCTTCAAGCGTTCTATATACAGCGTTTGCTCTCCAACTTGCATATGAAAAACCATCAAATTCTCCAATAAGTGCATCTCTGTTTTCTTCACTTTGTTTTTCTAATTTTTCTGCTAATATGGAATTACGAAAGAAATATGCTTTATACATAGCTGCTTTAATTCTAAGATTCTCAACTTCATATTCCTGAGAAACTAATTTCTCTTGAGCTTCTAATAACTGTAACCCCATATTTCCTAATGGGCTTCTTTCAATTCTGTTTCCAAAATAAGTATCATTCATATTTGTCACTCCATTTCTATATTAATTCATCAACTTCAACTACATCAGGATTATCACTAAACCATGAATCATTCTCTGCAATTTCATTTAACTCAATAAAATCTCTTTCGGAATCAAAGCAATCGTTGTGTTTCAAATAAGCTGCTTTTACCTTTTCTCTTGCGTCTTCATACGACTCCGCCTTTACAATCCCAACAGCCAATTCTTCAATTCTGTATGCATATAAGTTTGTAATATTTAGCATAATCATCACCTCTTTATAATTTTATCTTTCCATAATCAGGAATCATCTGAATAAACTCGTCTGCATTTGTAAACTGTTCATTGATTTCAACCCAATACTGTTCGTTATTTGTATCTGTACAACAAGCTTCTAATTTAAAATCATGCTGTGCATAAATCGTTAAGCATAGTTCTACTTTCTGAACAGATACACCTTCTGGAACTTCTTCAACAGTTGCGTATTCTTCCAAAAAGCTATCAATTTCGCTTTCTTTTAAATCATAGTTGTAAAATGCCTGTAATGGCTTGTCTGTATTATCTAACTCATTAAATGTAATTTTTGTATAATCTAACATATTCTGTTCCTCCAATCTTAAAATGAAATTGCTATTTCTTATGTTCTAAGGTTCTTCGTCATCTGCGTTTAACCAGTCCATATATAATGCGGTTGCATCATATTCGTCCTCTGTTAAATAACTGTAACTTTCCAAAAATTCTTCTTTTGTAAGGATTTTAAAATCTGCCATTTTAGGAATATCTGTTATAAATGTCTTGTTCATATCAAAATCAATGTCAAAACTAGCTCGACATTCAGAATGATATGTATAAAATCCTTCGAGGTTATTTTCATCATGTTTTAATCTATACAAATCAAATTCTTTTCCGCAATTAGGACACTTTATTTTCATTTCCATCACTCCAATCTATGCTTCATAATCAAATTCGCTTAATCCACCACTTGCAGATACATATTCTGCTACATCTGGAACAAATATCATAAGATTATCAGGATATTTTCTTTCATCCTTAATTGCAAAATATCCTCTTTCTTTTACACCATCATTTTCAAAGTAATAACCAAAAATCATTTCTATTAAATTTTTCATTGATGTTTCTGGTTCGTATTTCTGTTCTCTGATCCATGCAGCCATGTAATCACAATCGCACCATTTCTCTTTTGGATATTTACTATAATCTTTTTCTTCTGTCCATTCTCCTGTCCACTGATCTACCATAAAATCATACCTCCTCAATCTCAATACAGAAATCATCAGGATCATATTCACTGCCTTCAATGTCCCAATCTCTCATGTATTCTTCTTTTGCGTTATTGGCTTCTTCTTCAGCTTCACCATAGGAATCAAATAATCCCCACTCAAAATCGGAGCTGTCTCTTAACTGACCGCCATCATAACTGATAATATATTTGAACATTTCAATCACTCTCCCTTACAATTTTTTAAATAATCAGCTTTCTGTTTTTTATATTCTGCTTCAATTTTATCTAGTCTTTTCTGTTCTTCATCGCACTCTTCTTGTGATTCAAATACATCATAGTAATGTGTATCTCCATCCCAACGACATCGCACAATTTTATCTTTCTCTTCATCCGTTAATTGATATACTCTGTACATTTCTATCATTCTCCCTTCAGATTAGGACACAAACCAAGTCCACCATCAATCTCAGGCACTCTTCTATACGCTCCTCTGTGTGGACATTCTTCTTTTTTACATTCAGTACAATCGCATTTCTGATATTCCTCATAACTCATTTTCCAGTTTGTTTCTTTAAATCTTTCTCTTGTCATCATATTAATCACGCTCCTTTATAAATCTCCTAAAATCCAATTCTCTACAAAATCTAATACAGATTCTGGAAATTTTTCTGCATCTTCATCATAATTAAATGTTCTACCTACAAGTCTTGTTTCAATGCTTTTGCTTTCTTCATATGTAATTTTATATGTTTTTACATTTCCAATTTCTCTTACTAATTCAACTCTTAATACATTCATAGTTTAAACCTCCTTTATACTTCGTTTCCGTCTTCATCTGTTATAAAAGCGACTTCTGATAAATAAATACTTTCAAAAGCTTGATTTTTATATTCACCAGTTCCATTCTTCGCTATTTTCTTTGCCTCTTCTAAAGAAGTTGCTTCAATCGTTTGATCGACTTGTGCAGTATAAGTTACTCTATATTTTTCCTTAATTCCTATAAACTTTTTATATCTATTATAGTTAGGCATGTATTCAAATGACTCAGGTGTAATTTCTTGAATAATATTACTTCCCTTCTGTCCATATTCTTCTGATACAACATAAATATTCTTAGTCTCTGTGTCAAAGAAACTCTGACTTTCCGCAAAGCCCTCAAACATTACAAATCTTTTATCCTGAAACCAATTCTGATTTAACATATTCACTCACTCCTTTAAACCACTCAAATTTATTTGTTACACAATTCCATCTGATAAATCCATTTGTGCCTTCTCTTATATTCTCACGATTTTCCAATACGCATTTAAGTAATTCTTTTGCTAGTTTGTCATTTAATCGCTTTTTATGGCATTTTAAATCATTACCAATATACTCAAACACTTCTGAAATATCTTGAATTGCCTTTGTATATCCTCTAATAAAATCACCAGATAATTTTTCGACTGTCATAACTATTCCTCCATTGTGTAATACAGATATTTATATCTTATATCATCTATATTTCCGTTCCAATCAATATCAAGCCACTTCTGTTCTACAACTAGGATATTATCATCTGTTGCATAACATTTAATAAAGGTATGTGGTTTTACATCTTTGAGTTCCAAATGACTATCTCCATCAAATACCAAATGGTTATTTGATTTTGCCACACATGTTCTTGCATGTGATTTATGTCTTTCAAGTCTTCTCTGTCTTACCGCACCAATTTCTCCATCGTCCATAGCAGGACTAATACCAATAAATAATGATTTACCACTTGTAATTCTTCTAATAAATTCTGCCTTACTAATTTCTTTCACATTCTCTAACATATCAATCAACTCCGTTCTATATTTCATAATCGCTTACTGGTTCTGTATAACCACTATCCAATTTAATTTCCATTGTTTTATAATCATCATAAACACTATTTCGTGTTCCCCTTGTGTGTACAATTTTTGCAAGCTGCATAATTACATATCTGCGTTCACAACCATGTTCATCGTAAACTTTATGTGGATAATACAATGCTCTACCATCGCAAACTGTAAAATCATCAAACTCTTTTCCGTAGAACTGTTCACAATTACTTGCATATACATACCGTAATGCATGATCTCTTATGTATTGTTTCTCATCATTTGTTAATTCATCTGCATTATCTAACAATGAAAAATCAAACAAAATATTTCTCTTACCAGTTTCAATGGAATCAACATATTCCAGGTCATTTTCTTTCGCTGTCTTTTTAGCTGTATTGTATAATTTGTACTCTTTAATTTTCATTTTCATTTATCTCCTATACAAATCTTAATTCTCTTATACCTAAATAACTTGATCTGTATGTCACATTAAAATGCTTTTCAATCAGCGATTCTAACAGACTTAAATTAATTGCAAGCTGTCTATCACAAGCACTATAATCAAGTAGAAAATATTTTCCACTGCAATATGCGATTTTACATCTACCGCAATATTTAATAATCTTATCTTTCATTTCAATTCACTCCTTCCATTACAAAAGGCAGACACAATAATTTGCATCTGCCTTTATTTATTCTCTGTTTTATTGCACTAAAAAAGCAGATACCGTTTTGATATCTGCTTTAGTGATTATAATATTTCATTTTGCTTTTCAAGTAATATAAGCAATGCACTCATTGCCATTTTCTTTATATACTCATCTTCTTTTAATTCCGTTTCTTTAATCGGTTCATCTTCATCAATAAAATCATAGTTAGTGTAAATTGTAACACCTGAGTTGTCTTTACACCACACAGCCACAATAGTGTCGCCACCAAATTCAGCAATGTCTGCCTTTAATTCTTCAATCAGTTCTTCACATTCATAACTGATTCCTATTCCTTGTGAATTATAAAATGCCAACTTTATCATCCTCCAATTTTTTCTATAAATCTAAATCCATTTGCTGTAGTTTTCTTTTTACTGCCATCCTTTCTGTAAAACCAATCACCTTTTACGATTCCTTCTTCGATTGTCTCTGTCGCAGTAGGATGTTTTCTCGTTCCACCCCATTCAAGAAAAGCGCATTTCCATTTTTCTTCCGTTGGTTCAGATTCTTCTTTTTTATTTACTTTATATTCATTGAGCAATTCATCAATCTTATCATCCGTAAGACTTTCAATCTCATCCTCATCTAAAGAATAAAAATCTGTTTCATTATAATGATTACTTGTATGATGCCATGAAGAATAACGTAAACATACTTCCTTTAAAATCTTTACAGGTAATTTCCGTAATTTTTCAATCGAACATTTTAGTTCAATTTCTGATTCTTCTATTGCTTCAAGTATATCTATCTTTCTCCATTTACTTAATGGCTTTTCACCATCTTCATATGCTGCCACTGCATTATTGCTCATTGACCATCCACTATATCCTGCCATAATATACCTCCGTTTTCATTATATCAGAAAAGCAAGTTATTTTCTATAAGAGATTTCGCTTGCTTCTCATATTTTGAAAGTACTCTTTCATTTGATTATTTCCATGCATCATCGCTACAATTTAGTTTTACATCTGTGAGTACATAATCCCAACTTGTACCGTAATGGGTTACACCCCATAAATACATATCAAGTGTTTCATTGTAATACAGTGGATCGTCTGTATATTCCTTAACAATATCAGCTCCGTTTGCGTCCACAATGTACCACTGAAATACTTCTGGTGGGTAATCCTGCTGATTCTGTAACTCTTCAATCCGTGTTTCTAATTCTTCAATTTCTTCCTCAATTGCCTTAAATTCATCATCGACCTCCCCATAAGATTCTTTTTCACTTTCCTTTTCTTCAATCTGATTTTCAAGTTCCTCAATCTCATCAGAGTTATCAATAATTCCGTTTTCCTGTTCCCAATATCCAATGCCGTTTGCATTTGTGATTTCCATAATGCTATTATTCATAACTGCATCGAATTCCTTTGCAAGTGTCGCATAATCAAGATAACCCTGCTCCTTTGCATAATCACTAGCCTCATTGCCACAAAAATATGTACCTACTAATTTTCTTCTACTCATAATTCGTTTCCTCCTTAATTTATGCAATCTCTAAACTGTTCCACCATACTTTGCCTCCACCTTCAATTCCATAGAAGCCAATAAAAGCGTTGATATGTCTCATTGTCGTTGCTGAATACCCATTCCACAATCTCTGAAAAACTCCATTATGTATTCTGCAAACGACTGTATTGTAGCTTGTCAGCTCAATGTCTCCATTGTCTAACTCTGTTACTTTCGCTTTTCCGTAAAATGATTTTCGTATATCATTTACTACAGGCAAATCAAATTGTTTCATGTTCATTCCTCCTTGTAATAAAAAATAGGCAGCTAGGTATTTATTCTCCTAACTGCCTTTGATTTACATTATAAATTATCGTTCTCTTTTAGTTCTTTTAGCTCTGTTAATGCAGAATCGACATCTTTAATAAAAATGTCATTGATTCCTTTTTCATTATATTTTTCAGCTTCGATTTTATTATTAATTAATGAGTTCACAATAATATCAAATGTTTTCTCTGTCATATTCATTTGCCTTCACCTCTTCCTTGTAAATCTTAGTTTCAAGTTTAGTTAATCTTTATCTGCATAATAATCAAAAACCGCCCTGGCTTTTTCTGATATTTCTTTACCAATTTCTTCTTGTTGTGTTCCTCTTGTAAGAACTTCTATTATCATCAAAAGAGCATCCTCCGTGTTGTATCTGAAATCAGTAAATTTTCCATTCAGCAAGTCGCTTGACCATGCACTATGAGCTATGTCATCAATAGTAGGAATATCACTTAATTTTAATATTAGATATTCATGTTTTTTTGATAACGCAAATTTGTTCTTTGGCAATTTCTACACCTCCGTCAAAATTTAGTTTACTTCTGATACTTCATACATCACTGGTAATGCTGTGAGAGGATATTTCACAATATCATCCACATACGGAAAATAATTTCCAACACAGTTTTGTCTACTGTATCTATTCTTTGTCACTTTGACTGTCATGTAAAATTCATCAATATCAGTAACCAAAACTGTTCGTTCAGTATTAGTAATTATCATAAATTCTTTATTCATATATTTTTCTCTTAAACCATTGATATTCATATCTGTTATCCTCCATTTCCCTAGTAAATGCGATTTCAAATGCGTTTTATACCTGAACTACAAGCAATGTCATATCTACTACCAACTTCTTCTCCAAATGTATTTTTATATAATTTTTTAAAAGTATTCCAGTCTTTTGACATGAATTGTGGTAAATATCGTCTTGTATCGTTTTCAGGTAACTCATTATATAAATCTGCATTTAATTCCCAATAATTAAATAACAATTTCTCAAATGTGTTACCAATCATACATTGTCCTTTTTTCTCATTTTCATAAGGATTTGTATTTTCATCAAAAACACTTAATGAAATATTTCCATTTTGTGTTTGAAACATGGCTTGTGTAAAATTATAATCAATTTGTCCATCTTCATAAAATAAACATCTCAAGTCATCCGTATTTTCATATAACAGTCCAAAATTCTTCTGCAAATTATTTTTCAGCCTGTAACATACCCGTCTCGACACACGTTGATATTTACATTGAACGATTGGATATAATTGATATATACCTTTGTCATTTTTTATTATAATCCATTCAAAAGACCATGATTTTTCATCATAATGGCGATTTTCTGCCTTAAAAGCATCTTCAAAGCACTTTTTTACATATTTCCGTAAACTTTCTTCTGAATATTTCATAATTAGTTTTTCCTCACTTTCTCTTTTCTAAAGAAATGCGAATTTCCTATCTTGGCAACATGTAATTGTAATCATTGATTATACTAATCATTGCAAGTTCTTCATCCATCCATCCAGAATCAGGTTCATGAATCTTTTCTAAAAATTCATCTTTTTCCCTTGTAGTTTTGAATCTTCCTGCCACTCTTGGTCTGCCTTCCATATCTTCCCAAGGAATATAGGTTACTGTCCACCCTTTTTCTGCAATAATATCCATTCTGTTTCTCCTCTTTACTCCGAAATCTCTTTATATGCTTCCACTAAAGTGCAAGACAAACCCTGCATTATCTCTTCGCATATATCCACAATATTCTGAATATATGCATTCTCTTCTTCTGCTGTCAAATCTCTTTTCTCTTCTGCTTCTGTTTCACAAATCCAAGAGTCAAGAGTATTATCTGCAATCATTAAACCTCTAATAATATCAAATTTTGTTCTTGCCATTTTTATTTCTCCTTTCTAATGAATCACGCATTTGCTATTCTACAATCAGCTTTATTCGTCAATCTCGTCTGGATAGACTATGACTCCATGTTTACCATTGATTTCCATTTCATAGCAATATACATTATCTATTTCCTTACTATCTACCATTTCATATATAACCCTTTCAATAGTGCCAATAGCACCACCATAAGTTCTTACTCTTACTTCATCCATTTCTGAAAATTCCATATCTGTTCCTCCAATTCTAATGAAATACACATTTATTATGCATTATAATGTTTAGAAATTCTGTTAAACACATCTTCTGCTGTAAGCCATCCTACAACGTCATCACATTCACTTTCTTCATTTGTAAGTAGTCCCATAAGTTCTAACTTATCATCGCTTCTTCCGTAACTTCCATCATGCTCAATTACAGAACAAACAAACTCTCCTTTATTTCTATTTGGATATGCTAATGCAGCTCCATTTAAAAATCCATTTTCAAAAACATACGGAATGCCTGCTACATCAAGTAAATTACGTAATTTATAAATTTCCTTATAACATTCTCTTACCATAATTTTCCTCACTTTCCTTATGAAATATCCATTTACTGTGCCTTTTCAAACTCGTCAATAAACTTTTGTGTAAACTTACCTACTTTGTAAGTTCCATAGTTTACCTTTACCTCATCCGTAATTTCCAGATATCCATTCTCAACCATTGCATCAATCAGATTAGGACAATCTGCACTTAAAAATGATTCTTCCTCATCAAGCGAATACTGTGGGATATTGATTGTAACGTCTCCATAACATTCTCCGTCTGATGTATAAGCAAGAACTGCCTTTCTGTGAAATATGTCTGCGTATGTTGTTACTACAAAATCTGTGATATTATATCCATTTACCTTCATTTATTTGTCCTCACTTTCTTAAACTCTCTTCATCTACAATACAGTAACAACCAAGTGCATCTCCAACTCTGTCATTATCAACTCCAAGCGATGTAACAATTTCGTTAAATGTGCCTTCACTATAATCTTCTCTGTAGATTTCGAGATACTTCTGACCTTTGGTTACATAGTTATCTTCTGTTTTGTTTCTAAAGTAATCCAAGGCATTTTGTAAACAATCTGCTTTTCGCTTTGCATCATTCCAATAAGTAAAATATGTTCCGTGTGACCACTGCTGATCTTCAGGTTGCATTGGATCGTAACCACTTGCTACACAATACTGCGTATCATTTTCGCTTTGCAGTAAAGCATAGTCTCCATTCCGTAATAACTCTATCCATTTCATACTAATCAACTCCTAACTTTTTAATTTGCCTATAACAGTCATACCACCAACGATGTTATGTTTCCGTACTTCTCTTTGCCATAACATCCTATTAATTGATTTCGGCACACTAATTACTTCTCCGTTTTCATTCACAAATTTTGTGTGACTTCCGTTACAATTATGTCCATTATTAAGTGCAAAATATCCGTTTGCCTCTAATACAGGCTTTACAATCCTTGTATCATTTGTCCATCTTCTCTTTCCCATATTGACTCAATCCTTTCCTTATTATAATGTGACCGTATAGCCGTTATCACAGCTTCGTATTTATATGTTGTATGTATTTGGTTTACAATATGTTATTCTCTACTACATCACTTTCGCTTTCACAGTTTTCTTTGTTGTCTTGTTATTTCTGAATGGACTTTCCATTTCGTAACGGACAATCTTAGACAGATAATCAAAAATCTGTGCCTGTGTCTTATCCATGATGTTCTCTACAAAGAATTCAGTTCCCTTGCAGTTTTTAATCAGTGCCGTCTCCATTTCATCTGTCCTGCCTTCACAATATGCGTATAATGTTTTTAATGCCCTAACAACTTTTGCTGTATATGCTTTTCCGTTGTAAGTGTCTGCATATCCGTTCCATTCAAGTTTACCAAGTAATCCAAGCATAGAATCAAGTAAATCGGCATTTCCGTTACACCACTTGATTCCGTCCGAGATAGATGTAAATGTACCAACCACATTTTCTTTCTCATCATCTCCCTTTACTGCCACATTATGTTTTGCACAAATGTCATGCAATGCCACATATTCTGGTTTCTTTGCTGCAAGTGCCGCATGGTAAATGTCCATTGGCTGCATTTTTGCACGATCACTTGACTGACTAAGAAATAAGTCAATCGCTTCTTCAAGACTACATTCCATGACTTCCACAACCACATCTTCTTTGCCTGCCTTGAATGCGCCATAAATTCTATGCTGACCATCAATACAAAGAAGAATTCCATTATGAAGTAATACTTTCGGTTCATCCCATTTATATGAATTATAATTATTACCGATTGCATAAGCTCTTTCCAACTTGATTCGTCTCTGCCAATCTGGAATATGGATTTCTTTTGGATCAATCACCATGAGAAGTTTATCTCCAATTCGTGAATTATTCCGTGCTGCTTTTACCATATTTGCGATTAGAAGTTTCTCATTCTTTCCTGTGAATCCTTCCGCACTCCGTGCTTCCTGCATTTCCATTTCTGCTTCCTTTGCCTTTAAATAAACTCTTTTACACATAATTGTGTCCTCCTTATAATATTTTTTACATAAAAATAACGGCTTGCCTTTCGGTTCGCCGTTTAGTTACTAAAATTTTTAAACACTCCGCTTCGGAGCATGTCCGTTTTCCAACACTCAAAGTTTGGATATTCTGCCTTGTCTACTAAGTCTCTGTAGACCTCATGCATCTGTTTTTCTGTGAAGCATTTCCCTTTAAAGGGTTCTTCGTAAGTGATATACATCATATCTCACCTCTTTCTATTAAATAATTCAGATAATCTTCTTCACTTTCAAACTGCTGATATTTGCCTATTGATGGCACAAATCCCATATAAGCAAATCCGTTATAATATCCCTTCATGTATTATCCTCCTTGCAAAATTCTTTACCTTGTCAATAATTGTTGGCTTGGTTGCTTTCTGCCATTTCTTCCGCCTTTCTGCAAAATACAGACTGTTTTCAACGTTGATATAATCCATCATCTGTAGTGGTGTTAATGAGTTGTATGGAGTTGATAGAGTATTATCTATTATTTCAGCTCCGTTCCCTGCTTTTATAATTCTAAAATTAAACTGCTCCATTTCCCTTTATACCTCCTGTGTCAATCTTGCTGTTTTTAAAATCCGTGTAATTTCGCTTTCCGTTTTTGCATTGGCTATTGCTTCTATAATTTCCATTGTATAACGAAAATCTTTTGCGATTCGTATTGCTTTTCGTTTATAGTTGTACATTTCTCTTGACATAGTTATATTCTCCCTTCTTTATTTTGATATTGTAAATTCGTAATAATCTGTATCTGTGTAGATTGTTACAGTATCACCGTTGATTTCCGTTTCTGTTACCTGATTGAGATTTAAGTAATCGTATTTACTAGGCATATTTCTGCCTATTAAAAAAGCCGTAGCGATTGCTACGACTGCGATAGTTGCATATGTTATTTTCTTTTTCATAGTTGTATTTCCTTTCTTTTAATATTGTTTTTGGGTATAAAAATAGCACCTACCTTTCGGCAGATGCTGTTTTTATTTACACTAACTCAAGTTTCCCAGTTACTAAAATATATCACCCTTATGGGATGTTTATATTATGGCATAACTTGAATCATTTTGTCAAGTGTTTTTAGATGATAATAATATCATCTTTTGGTTTAAATGACAAAGTATTCTATAAAATACTCATCATCGTTTTCATGTTCTTTTTCAAACTTGTTAATCTCATCAATAAGCTCATCTGATGTGGCTGTTGCAAATTCTCCGCAACTGTAACCAGAATTATATATATCGTCCTCATCTTCCGCATAATGGTCATTAAAGCTACCACAGACAGGACAATATTCAAAATCAGCAGTTGTACCATAGGAAACCTCCCATTTTCCGTTTTCAAGACGGCTGTAATCAGTCCAGAACCCGTAACTGCCGCCGTCATTGGATTTTTCTGAATCGTATTCTGAGTAATTATTAAATCTTACTCTTTTAATTCCATTTAAGTCTTCTAGTCTTCTTTTTCCAAAATTTCCAAATCTGAAAAATCTGGATTTACTATGCATACCGCATAGACTCCTATCATTAATTTATCAAAGCTCCTTTCTTTACTGATGATACCTTTTTTGGTATTCATCACCATAATGAAATTATTATGGTCTCTTGACCTTGTTGTCCATGGTGTAAGAAGCCATGCCCTAGAGTCGGTTTGGGTTAGCAAGTGATTATGTTTATTCATCGCTAACGTGATTATATCATTGTACTGTCTTGCCTCATCAAAACTGAGGATTCTCAGCTTCCCTTCCCATTTCCCGAACTCATTCTGACCGTCCAAGGTGTCTAATGAAATCGAATGGGAAATAAGCTTTCCACAAAATTCGGCATTAAGTTTCTCTTCTTCTTTTTTTAACAAAGCGTTTATGTCGCTTTCGTTAAAATTGTTCGTGTTTCCGAACTTATACACGAAATGAATGAAATCAAAAACACTCATAATTTTTGTTCCGAGCTCTGACTGCTCCAGAACAAAAAAATACTTCCCATCGCTTGTTCTAAACGCTTCTCCCTGTTTTACTTCTGCTAATCTCATAATAATACCTCCTTAAAAACAATTAAATTCTCCCTAATGACCGACAACCAATAATGTTGCCTTTTTCATCCCTCAAGAGTTCATTCGGGATGAATACATCTGTTCTATCTTTACATCTACCTGCAACAAGTGCAGATACAAGATAGATTGTGTCTTTTTGAGGAGCTGGTAAGTCCTCGATCTCGCTATACTCGTTTTCCGTTACAGGGATTCCATTTATTTTTCCCTTTGTGACGGTTTTACATGCTACTCTTGCCAATCCAGACGACTCGACTGTTAAGATAACTGTACCGTCTGGACTACAAAAGTTGATTGCGTGTGGTGTCAGGTTTAAAATTTTTGTTTCCATTTTAATTTTCCTCCTTGTCATATATCCGTTCATTAATTGAGCCATCACTCATAACCGAGCAAATATAGGCTCTTTGATAACTCCCCGTGGAATCATAATGGTAGTCATTCTGTTTCTCTTTTTCAAAGGCATCAAGAGCCTCTTTTTCTGTTGAAAAAAATTTCCGTGGAAAATTAAAGAAGTTCGGATTGTCACCTTCTCCTGGAGAGAAGGTTTCTTTGCCTACTAAGTAACCGATTGTTGTATTTTTTGTTTCCATTGTGTCCTCCTTATTTGCCTTGTAGCTGTTTTTTCTTTGCCTGAAGTTCTGCTATTTGAGCTTCAATTGAGGCAATTTCAGCTTCATTCTCGTCAACATAAGCCATAATATCTCCTGGTTGACATTGTAACTCTTTACATATCTTATCTATTATAGACATAGCAACATATTTATTCTTACTAAAATTAGCCATTGTTGACGGACTAATCCCTAATTTGCGTTGCAAGTCTATTTTTTTTATACCCTTAGAAATTAATAACGAATCCAATTTATAATATACTATCATCTTGTTTCCCTCCAATCACCTCCAATATATCATAGCTTACTATAATTATCAAGCTATTTTTGTGTTAATGCATATTATAAAAGAGCAGACTTTTGCGTTGTCTGCCCTTCTAACCATATATTATTTTCCGTTTCGCTTCTGTTCATCGGTTACGGACTTACACCGTAAGACGGAAGGCAGATTATTAGTCTGCCTCCACTCTGCAATTATTCTTTTATTACATCAAGTTCCGTTACATTCACACCTAAAGCAGATAGAATGACTTTTAAATCTCTATAGCGCACCTTCATTGACTTATATAAAGGCGTTTCCTTTTCTGTCATTCCCATCCATTCCTGCAAGCGTGAAAATTCTTCTACACAAATTTTAATTGTTTCCTGGTTATTCATTTCTTCCATCCTTTCACCGCCTTCCTATTTATAGTATAGCGGATTTATTGCGTGTTTACAAGTTGCTTATTTAACATACATTTCACAGAATACAGCCATGAAAAGCTTGTTAAATTGTGCTTTGCTGATAGCTGTTACAAGTGTACTATCATTGACAATTTTCTTACTCTGAGCATATCTTGCACCAAACATATCTGACATATTCTCAGCAAGTTTGCTAATCTGAGCCTGAGAACAATTTTCAATACCAAGATTTACAAGAAACTGCTTGATTGCTTCTAAAAAGTCACCACGCTTATGTTCATTAATCTTTTTAACATAAGCTGGATGCATTGTATCTGGTACGAAGGAATAAGTATCCTTCATAGTTTTGTTTAAAGGCTCAATAATTGTATTATGTTCAGTTTGAGCCTTGCGGATAGCATTATCCGCTTCAACTCTTGAGTATTTTGCAATGACATCATCCACTGGAATACCTGCTTTGATGTCATTATCACGATTTGCAAGGATTGCCTCTAATTGTGCTTTGAGTGGCTTCATTTCAGCCTTAAACCGTAAATCTTCCTGTGCGATTGCAAGAGCTGATTCTTTAAAAGCTTTTAATTGTGTGCGTGCTTCTTCCGTCATTTTTGAAAAATTAATCTGATTCTTAGCCATAATATACCTCTTTCTACTATTTTACGCATAGTTGCGAAATAATTTTATTGTTATAGTTTGAGCGTAAAAAATTTTATTACGCAATCCACTTGTGGGAATCGAACCCACTTCTGAAAGGTTTAATCCTACCGTTAAAACGTGAAACTACCTGCTAGTAAGTGGAATAATCACTACACTTTTATGATTCCTTGCCCCGTGGCTGACAGTTTAGAATATAGCCAGTTAAACACCTATAACTTTTTTATTCGCAGAATGCAAATAGACTAATTCTGTATAGTTCAAAGTGTGTTTTATGAAATACCCTTGTCAATCGTTTAATCTTTATGCACTTATTACCCTATGCCCTGCTATATATTCACTTATTACCGCAAGCGGTAGCCCTCAAGTGGGTAGACTGGTAGCCCTCAAATTTTTATAAATTGAGCTGGTATTTATTTATCAATGTACAAGCTACACGGTGCGTAAGTTGCAATAACCCACTATGCCATCAGGCTTGAGCCGTCAAACAATCGTTATGTAGCTATATATAATAAAGGGATTTTACTGTCAGACTTGACAGCTATTGAAAAGAATTGTATAATCTAATTGCTTAGGTTAGATTGTATATACAATCTTTTCTACTCCCTGTATTATCTTTTTGATGGTACAGGGTTTTTTGTTGCCCTGTGACTATAATATAACACGCTGTTTACTACTTGTCAAGTAGTTTTTAAATATTTTTCTTGACCTGTATATCATTACCTCTATTGATAATGATGCTATAGTTGCCATTGCTAAAATCTTTCAACAATGCTTCTAGAACAACGTTCATATTAAGATTATACTCTTTACAAGCTAATCTAAAATTATCCAAAATATCAGCTTGTATCGGAGTATTTAATTGTTTTTTGTCTGCCGTTTTAATCACATCCCTCCTTTGTTTGATGATTAAATTGTACTACTTTATAAGTAGCTTGTCAATAGTTATCTAAAATATTTTTGTCAATGTCGTTTTCAACTATCGTGTTGTATCCTCTTGACTTGACTATATAATAATACTTTCACAACTACTTGTCAACAACTTTTTAATATTTTTTTATAATTTATTGTATATAGATTAAAACTATGATAAACGATATGTCATAACTTTAAACTATAAATTATAATATCATTAATACTATCTGACATAGTTTTTAATACTACTTATGAACCGCTCAAAAGCCCAGTAAAAAGAATGTATAATATATATCTATTAGCCATTGTTTTTATATGTAGGGGGTACTTAAAACTAAAATGATAGTCACATTTTGGCAGCATCCGCTTAGCTGGTTATTCCACACACCAACTCAAAAATCTAACCCTCTCTCCAATCCATTAAATCCCAATAAAATCAAGCATATTTCCAAATTTTACCCATCAAACCCTTTATCGTACCCCATATCGCTCAAACCCACTAACCAAGCCACTTTCAGTCATCTTTGAGTCCCAAAATTAAAAATCCTGCATCACAAAATCCAATACCAAAATCTCGTTTCTTCTATATAAATAAGTAATTTTACCGATATCACTTTTTCAATTAAAAATTTTACATTTAAGACAATACAGAGGGGCTACGATAAAACTACACATAAATTTCAATAAATTCCCCATAATTACCATAAAAAACAGGTGAAAAATAATATTAATTACTTAACCTTTATACAAAAAGACAGCAATGCACAATATTAAATAAAACTCATAAACAATAACGAGAATAAATAATTATAAATGTCATAATAATTAAAATAAAGAAAGGAATGATTTTATCATGAAAACTATTGTAAAAAGTGATATACTTGACTTAGATACCATTATCAAAAGTATTGAGGAGGAATTTATGTTAAGTAACAATAAAGAAAAATGGGAAGTACCTAAATATTCAGGCAATCAGATTAATAAAGCAGGAAAAATAATAGCTGATCCATTTTCAACGTCTGAAGAACGTAAAAAAGCACTAGTCATATTAAACAATTGGAGAGCTGCACACGCATATCCTTTACAAATTATATGTAGCAACCTTAGAAAGAAGAATCCTAATGCTATAGTTGTTCAAAGATTAAAACGTTTAGAATCTATAACCGGCAAGATTCAAAGATTTCCCGAAATGCAATTATATAAAATGCAAGATTTAGGTGGTTGTCGTGTAATCGTAGATACTATAGAGCAAGTATATGAAGCGGTTGACAAGTATAAAAACTCTCGAATAAGGCATATACTTAAACGTGAATATGATTATATTGCTAACCCAAAACAATCAGGATATAGATCTTATCATATGGTATATCAATTCTATAGTGACAGAAAAGATACTTATAATAAAAATATGTTTATAGAGATCCAATTCCGCACAAAATTGCAACATATGTGGGCAACTGCTGTAGAAATGATGGGTATATATACAAACAGTAATCTTAAATCTAGTCAAGGTGATTATGATATCCTTAGATTTTTTGAATTGGTATCATCTATATTTGCTATTGAAGAAAAAATGCCAGTATGCCCTAATACTTCTGATTGGATGGATGAATTAATCAAAGAAATTAATTATCTTGATAATAAAAATAACATAATATCTACATTAAGCGGATTAAATGTATCTATTGATTATGCAAGTAAAAAATTCAATCAGAAAAATAAGAATTTATATTATATATTGTTGCTTGATTATAACAAAAAGACCGTACAAGTTAGACCATTTAAAAATCTTGAATATGCTACAAAAGCTTACGATCAGATTGAACAAAATTCTGACAAAAATGTTGTACTTGTATCTGCTTCATCATTTGAAACATTAAGATTAGCATACCCAAATTATTTTGTTGACATCTCTCATTTTGTTACAAAACTTAGAACGATTGTAGAAAAATACAACGCTTTTATAATATAAGTTAATATTAATTATTCTAAATAACAGGCAGTGATGTCTGTTATTTTTATATCCTTATTATCCTTATATTAAAATCCACTTTCACGGCTCAAATTTCAATTTTACCTTTTACCCTAACAACTAATCACTTGATATATAAAAATTTAAAATCACTATCTAAAACTCATTTTTAACCCACAGATGGGGGTATGAGAAAACTATATACAAGCTCAAAAAGATATAGTATGTGCGTAAGCATAAGATGTAGCCCTTTGATAAGGGCGATCTTTTCGCAGCGTTAGAAGAAAAGAACATCTTTGGGATAGACAATCGAAAAGAATAATTCAAAAGGAGAATGATATTATGAAGAAATCAATTTTATTTAAAAGAACAAGAGAATCTGTTGCCAAGAAATTATCTAATCATATTTATGTAGATATCATTAATAGCCATGATACAAAATTAATAATAGATAACTTCACATTATTAGAACTTATTTATATTGAAAGAGCATTAAAGAAATTGGATTCTATGTCAGAAGAAGAAATTCAAGAATTAAATGGAGAATAATTTCACATAGGTACATCGTATATGTACTCAAATAAAAAATATCAATCCAAAACACCATTTACCTAAATCAACCAATAACAATCAAAACAAAAAATTAAAGAGCTTGTATGAAGCGTAGCGAAATACAAGCGTAATAGTCTGTCTTATTAAATAAGCTATATATCTTCTTTCAGTTCAGTTGACCTACACAAAAGTGTAGTCAAAATTCTCATATTTTAAAATTGAACATACACAAAAGTGTAGTTTACTGAACGCTCGTAAAGGTGTTTCTCTTTAAATAGAAACAGAGAATAAATAAATATCACATATAAAGGAGGATTTTTAATTGCAACAAAAAATAGAATATTTTACTCGTTTCCCAAACGATTATATTCAAGGGAATATCAAAACCAAATACGGAGTTAGTAGAAAATTCTACATTACCTATATTCTTATAGATAAATACCGATCGTATGAGGACTATAGTTGGATTACTATTCGCAAGGTTATGGAATTCTATGGCTATAAAACAACTAAACATAAACCAAAAGCGTTTCATGAAATTTTGGATGTATTAGAATACATGATTAATAACAAGATGATTGAAGTAAAACAAGACCTTGATACTTTTGGATATGATACTGGCATTGAAATTAAGATAATTCCTGAAAATTTTGATGCAGTTGATAAGTTTTCAAAGATCACATCTTCTCAGCTTGATTTTATTATGATGAGCGAATCTAGTATTAATAAAGAGAATATATTAATGGCTTTTCTTTATATTAATTCGTATATTTTCATTCGTCCAAAAAATAAAGATAATGAAGAAACTATGTATAACCCTGAAACTAAACCAGAAGCTTTTTGGCGAAGTATAGAATCTATGTCAAAAGAACTCTCTATGTCAAAGGATACAATTAATCAATGTATTCAATATCTTACTTCCTCAATTGGTGACAAAGAACCACTTCTAATTAAAAAAGAGGTTGGTAGTGTTCAACCAGATGCAAAAAAGCCACCACAAAATGTACCAAATATATATGTACTTAATAAAGAAGGATATGAGCAAGAAATTGAATGGGCTATTGCTAAGATGTTGGAGATTTATAATGTAGATTCATTTGGAGAAATTAAAAACGGCAATTAAGAATAAATTTTAATAAAACCATTCCATAATAAGGGAATATATCAATGTAACACATAAGTATCACACTATAAAGGAGCGATGATATGAACAAAAAATTATATTTAATAAGGAGAACAAATATTTATGACAAAGGAAACACAGAATCATGTAATGACAAGAACTATGGAACTTAAGGCTCGCAACAAGTTAATCTGCTCACCATTGTTATTAAAATCAGGAGCAGATTTTGGGGGAACTGATTTAGATATTGTTGGAAGAATTTTTACAGATATTAAATTTGATCGGGACAGACAGAAGGAATGTAACGTTAGAGATACTAAGAAAATGGAGGAAATGGCTTAATGAAATACGAAATAATTGGAGATACATCAATAATAATAGATTTACATAATGGATATTCAATCCTTGCAATGAGTAGATGGAATAAAGAAGAAAGATTGTATAACACTACTTTATACCTCAAAAAGAATGACATAGATAGATTTGACCTCATAGATTTTGCTCTTAGTGTTGAAACAGACAACAAGAAAAGTTTGTGTATGGAAATTCTTAAGTATATCGAAAATACTGACTTTACTTATTACATTAATCGCACAAAATATGAACTTAAATGTTTTGAGCGAGGAAATGCCTTATATGAAAGAGAAAGATTAAATGTTGAGTAAATCAGATTATAGATATTTTGAAAAGGCAAAGAAAATAGCATGTGTCTCAGATTTCTATAAAGTACACATAGGATGCGTTGCAGTATATCAAAATAACATTATAGGTGTTGGTTGTAATACAAAAAAGACGCATCCTATTCAAAAATATTATAATCGTTTTCGCGATTCTTGGGATAATAATGAAATTAATCCAAGTTTACACGCTGAAATTAACTGTTTAAATTCCATAAGACATTTAGGCGTTAATTTCCACAAAGTTAAATTGTATATTTTTAGAAATCGAAAATGTTGTACTTTTGGTATGGCTCGTCCTTGTCCAAGCTGTATGGCAGCCATTAAAGATATTGGAATAAGCCATATATATTATACAACAAATGACGGATACGCTTATGAAAAATTATAAGATATAAGTAAGGAGATTTTTTTAAATGGGGTGTGAATATTGTGGAAGAATTAATGGGCATGAGACTGGTTGTCCAAATTTTGTGCCACCGAAAACTAATTTCAGTTGTTGTTACTGCAAAGAAGGTATTTACGATGGCGAAGAATTTTTGTGTAACTGTGAAGGGCAATACATACATAGAGACTGTATTCCAGGTATTGATTTTGTAATCAATTGGCTTGGTTATGAAGTCAAAGAAATGGAAAACAGTAATTGTTTTGATTGAAAATAAGAATTAGAAATTTCATTTGGAGAATATATAAGTGAAAAGAAAATTTTAAAGGAGGAATGAATTATACTTACAGCAAAAATTGGAAACGAAATCATAAATTGTTATGATGGAACACACAAAAAAGAAATGCTAAAAAAATGGAGTAAAAAGAAAATTTTGCTTTGTCCTGCTTGTGACAAACCATATGAATATTGTCATGGTGAAGTAAAGACACCATATTTTAGACATATGGATAAAGCAGAATGTGAGGATAAGTACTCCGAGTCAGAGACAGAAGAACATCTTAACGGAAAAAGAGATCTTTACGAATGGATTAAAAAGCAGACTGGTGTTACAAATGCAGTATTAGAGGGATGGATACCAGAAACTAAGCAGCGACCTGACATTGTATTTGATTACAATAATAAAAAGTATGTTATTGAATATCAATGCTCTCCTATTGCTACCCAATATATCGAGAGGCATGAATTGTATCAAGCGGCTGGTTTTACTGATATTTGGATTGCTGGTGTAAAAAAATATTTTAAACCTAATGCAAGACACAAATTTATTGAAAATCATGTGATTGGATATTATGACCCAATAGAAAAGAAATATCGTGTAAATAATATTTCTTCATATGGAAGATTTTATAACAAATTCGTTAAAAAAACTTTTCCGCTTAAATTTTTCGTATTTAATAAAAAAAATATTATATTATTTACTCATAAAGACACAGATACAGAAAAATTAATAGAAGTATATAATATGCGTGAAAAAAATCGCATAGATGATGAAGATTATAAAAACAACGTAGTATTTTTACGTCTTTATCGATGCAAAAACTACATCAATAATATTGATAATTTAAGAATAGATATTGAAAGAGATTATAAAGGAATTTCGCAATTATACAGTTCTTATTGGAGTGATAGATATTTTCGTACAATTAAATTCCATCATAATGAAAATAATTTTTATCAAAAAATTTATGATGTAGTTCATATGCAAAAGGTTTACAAAGAATTGTGTTTATTTTTTGAAAATTGGAGTAATCACGCTTGGAATTTTTCTATTATTTCTCATAGAAACAACAAATTTAAAATTCGTATATCGTATCATTATTATTTCGATTCAGAATTTTCAATTGAATATTATAGATTGAGTACAGAAGAACAATTAAAAGAAATTTTATTGCCTCATATGATTGAATGTCATAATAAGGCATTAGTAGGTAATGATTATATTCGAATAATGGAGGTACGACATGAGTAAACATTTAACATCGCAGAGATATGTATATAAAATTCATTCAGCTAGATTAAGAAGAAAGAAATGGAAGTTACAACTTCCAATAAATGTTGCAAGAGAAAATCAGGAATTAATTGCTTTAAGTGAAAGTCAGATAATGAGATGGATAGATGAATTGAATAGAATTGAAGATTCAGAACTTCATATCTCTCATATCAAATCTCAAATCAAAAAATTAAAGAAAGAAACAAATCTTGCTATATCAAGACCAAAAATCAAAAAACTATATGCAGAATTGGATAGTTATCAATTTAAAAAGGATTATGTTTGTGTAGTTATTGATAAAGAAAAGGATTTTCACTACATTTATAAAAATGGTTTTGAGATAAATGGAATTAAATATAGATGGTTGCTTGGTACAACAGGTGGAGTAAAGAATAACACCATTGTTTTTATCAATGAAAAACTTCTTCCTGAGATAAAGAAAAGAATTAATAATGGACGTGATATGTCAATGAAATTTGCTCCTGCAAAACTTGAAGCTTATATCGCATTAGTATGCAGCTCCTCCACTCCTGTTTCGATGCCAAACGGTGTTGTTGTAGTTCGTGACTGTGTTACTCATTTTAAATCTGACATTATTGAATTAGATGACACTGGATTAGATCAACCAAGTATGAAATTTATTAAAGATAAAGAAGTTGAACTTATAGATAGTGATGGGTACGGTTTGGCAATGCCTAATCTTATGAAAAGATGGGGAGAAGAAATTGGGGAAAATTTCTTATTGCCAGGTTGTGTAATACGAAATTCATTTTGTAAAGGTGCAGTATTTCCAATAGATTTTCAGAAATTTGCATTAGACAATGGCTTTGAAGAAATAACAGATATATGGGGTAACACATATAAAATTAATAATGTTGAACTTATTTTAACAGAATCAATGCTTAAATTATGGGATTCTTATTCTTCTATTGAGGAGTATTTTAGAAATTGCGAAGAAAATAAATATACATTCGCAATCACGAAATCTTCTGAAGAAGAACTTGAAAACGTAAGAACTATGAATTATCAGTTTTTACAAAGTTATGATTTTACAGACGAACAAATTGACGAACTGATTGCTCCAACGGTAAATGAGATAAAAGATATTTTATCGGATGATTATAGAAAGACTATTCTTTATACAAAAGGAATTGGTTTAAATAAAAATAATGTTCAAAATCTTGACAATTCTTTTGCTACAGCTCTTATGATCGACCCATCTATGGCACAAGATCCATATATTAAAAGTCAAATTTATTCCATGATTAGAAAAAGAATAGACGAAGCAAAGGTAGGTGTTTTAAAAGTACCTGCCAACTACTCTCTTGTTTCAGGAGATCCGTATTCATTATGCCAGTCAATGTTTGGTATGGAAGTTACTGGATTATTAAAAGCTGGGCAAGTTTACTCAAAATATTGGATTGATAAAGATGTTGCACAGATTGTAAGTTTTCGTGCCCCAATGACATCTCATAATAATATTAGATTATTAGATGTCGTACATAATGAAGTAATGGATGAATTTTATAAATATATGACTACTCCTACTATTTTTAACAGTTGGGATACATGTGCAGATGCGATGAATGGTTTTGATAAAGATGGAGATTGTGTTATTAATACATCATTTCCTATTCTTGTCGAAAATACAAAAAAGTTACCTGCTATTGTATGTGTACAAAGAAAAGCACCAAAATGTATTCCATCCGATGATGATATTATGATGTCTAATATTAATAGCTTCGGAAATGCCGTTGGTGGGGTAACAAATAAAATTACTTCAATGTTTGAAGTTCAAGCGAGGTTTCCAAAAGGAAGTAGAGAATATAATATTCTTGATTATAGAATTAAATGTGGTCAGCTTTATCAACAGAATACAATTGATAAAACTAAAGGAATTGAAGCAAAACCAATGCCTGATACATGGTACAGCTGGATAGCAAATAAACTTTCAAAGGCAAAAGATTCTGATACTAAAAAGGATTTTTGGATAAATCGAAAGATAATAGCAGACAAAAAGCCGTATTTTATGCAATACATTTATCCATCTGAAAGAGCCGAATTAAATAATTACAAAAAGAAAAATAACGAAAAATGTTTAATGCGATTCAGAATTACGTTGGATGAATTATTGAAAAAAGAGAATAAAACAAAAGAAGAAGAACGTTTTTTATACTGTTATTATGATCGAATGCCTTTAGGAAACGCACCATGTACTATCAATAGAATATGTTGGAAAATTGAAGAATTATTTGATGGAAGATATTGTAATGCAGAATCTAATTTTGATTATTCTATTTTAAAAAGCGATGCCGAATATACAAATAAAGTATACAATAAAATCAAGAAAATATATGAGAGATATAAAAAAGATACTCAAAATTATATGCTTTACGCTAAAAAAGAGAGATTGAAATCAGATGAAAAGCAGATTCAAAAGTATCTTTTAAAGGAACAGTTTAGAGAGAACTGTTTAAAAGAATGTCCTAACGAAGATGAACTTTGCAATATTGTTCTTGATTTGTGTTATACAAAATCAAAAAACAGTAAGCAGTTTGCGTGGGATATTTGCGGAGAAACATTTATGAAAAATCTTCTAAAACGAAATGGGTATAAAATATCATATCCTGAGTTAGATGAAAATGGAGATATAGAGTTTAATGGTATGTGTTTTTCTATGAAAGAAACAGAAATCAAGGTAACTATTGATGTGGAGGATGATGAATGTCAGTTATTTTAAATGAAAAGGAACAAGCAGAAAAAATAATTGAGAAAGGTGAGGTTGGGAATAAACCAACTTCTACCCTCTTCCTATTATCGAAATACTACAGACAGGAAGAAAAACTTGGAGAGAAAAAAACAGCTCAAAAATTAAATGAGTTTATGGAGAAAAATTACAAAGGATATAATGAAGCGTTATGGGAAGATATTATTGAAGATATTTCAAAAAAAGGAAAAAAATATCTTTTGCAGGAAATTAAGTCAATTGATATTACAAAAGACGAGTTGGATAAAATTTTAAGTGTTGAAAATATAAAATACCAAAGATTATTATTTACTATGTTATGTTATGCAAAATTATATAACACTTTGTCAGATACAAATAATGGATGGGTTAATACAGAAATCAAAGAGATATATAAAGTTGCTAGAGTTACAGTAAGATATAGAAATGACAAATTCTTGTATTTAAACGATCTTGAGAATACAGGGTTAATCTCTTTTTCTAATAAAAATGATAATCTGAATATGAAAGTTAATTTTATTAACAATGACAGTGATGTTATATTAAAGATAAAAGATTTTAGAGAACTTGGTTATGAGTATCAGAATTATATTGGTGATGGTAAATTCATTCGCTGTTCTGAATGTGGGCGACTTGTAAAAAGAAAAAATAATTATGATAGAAGTACAAAATATTGCAGAGAATGTGCCAATTACATCCAGTTTAATCAAAAGAAAATATGGGATCGGGAAAATAAATAAATGTAAATCCGAAAAAGCTAAAAGTCTTGAGAGCCTTGATTTTACTAGGGTTTCAGATACTACTTCCGTTTTTCTTTATATGTATAGTAATAAGAGATTAAAACAATGAAATCAGCCTTTCTTGGCTAATAAAACAGAGAATAATAAAATGTAAACATCAAGTACATATTCATTGTACCTTACCTTCTATAATCGGTGACTGTATTACAGTTCTTGTAGTATGGTCACTGATAATTCTTAAATATTATAGCGGAATGACGAGCAATGGAAGCTCACTTGGCTCATAACCAAGAGTATGCAGGTTCGAGTCCTGTTTCCGCAACTCTCCTACTTGTAGGCGGCAGGTTTCGTGTCGTTAAATAAACTTAGCAATAAGGATAAAGCAGGAATGTCTTTAGTTTGCGTAAGACACTGCGACTGCGTATAGCAGTTTGACGGAAAACACAGATAATCTATACCAAGTCTAAGGTCAGAGGGCAACTGCTAATGACTATTTATGAATCTTTGTAGATTTGATAGCTCTGATAAGCTTGATAATTCTTAGATAAGTTGATTTGGTAGGCGTAATGAGAAATGCGCTGTATTAACATGGAAACATGGGTATGATTACTGTCTTATTGGTGCGATTTCCGCAAGAAAAAGTGCTAATATTGATTGTTACAACGTTTCTTAATGCGAAAGCAAGGAACAGAACAATGAAGCAAGTCGATAGCAAGACGAACAGAATGGTGATGATTGGGCTGTACTCAAAAGGTACAGATGGTCAGATGTACACCTCATCGTTCATTTTTATGCAAATATTAATTACAACATACTTTTGAAGAAGAAAATATAATGATATTTATTAAAAGGTAAATTGATTAAAGGACAAGCAAAAGTGTGTATGACCACAGAGAGAAAAACAACTTATTCACCTGCAATATGGTGACATATAACACTCGCAAGGTGTTATGTGAGAAAGTACAAGTACGTGCAACTCTAATAGGCTGCAACCTATGAATCTCGCAAGGAAGAATGTGCAGAAAGAAAATCTATAATACTTTGTGGTAAGAGTTTGCCGATTATGTCAAAATCGGTGTTGTTGCTAACTACAAGTTAATCGCTTGTGTGATAAACTGTGTCCAACCACAGTAGATGTTAGTGTATTGAGTCAAATATCTCAGCTCATATTAGGTAAGAATCTCATACTTCGGTATGGGATTTTTTATTTTGGGAATTAGTTCAGTTTGGTTAGAACGCCTGATTTGGGTTCAGGAGGTCGTGGGTTCAAATCCTACATTTCCAACTACTATCCTGCTTATGTAGGAAATAAATCAAGAAAGAAGTGAAAATTATTAAGTACATTTCAAAAAATGAAATTGAAAAATTATTATCTGAAGGTGTAATTAGAAACACAAGACGAGGATATGTAGATCGGAATGGTGAACATATTGGATATTATAAAACTTGTGGTGGAAAGCGTTACATTGAAGATAAATATGTCAAGTAGGTTCTGTCTATGAAAAATAGAATTGAGTATAAAGGATTTTATATTGACAAGACCGAAAATGGCTATCGTATCTGTAGAAAAGAAGATACAGAAAAGCATACTCATCTCTCGAATCTTAATCCATCATACAAACTTATTGACAATGTATTATCAAATAAAATTCCTACTCATTGTGGATGTTATTATTTGGAGTCACATATTCGTTTAAGTTATGATGAAGATTATATCAGAAAGATTCGTGAGTATATCAAAGTAAAACAGAATAAAACGAAACAAATGTATTATAATCCTGGCAGAAAGCGTTCTGGTGGGAATTTTTAATGTTATGGACCAAAAGGAGAAAACAAAATGGCAGCTAGTAAATTAAAGTTTACAAGAACAACTACAGATAAGTTAACAGTAAAGGCAGGTATACTCTCAGAGGATTGTACTACTATTACATATACAGATGAAAATGAAATGGAGCAGGAAGTCAAGGTAACTGATCTGCTTACTTCATTTAAGAATCAGGTAATTGATTTTACTGTTGCATTAAAGACAGATGAGGAACTGGATGTTCCGTCTGATGAAGAGTAAGAGGGGATGTGATTACTATAACTTCTTATAAACGCTTTGAAAATGAAACAGACGAGGAACTTATATATAGAATATGTGAGGATAAAGAGCAGATAGGCTCTTGGCAGAATGTTGCTAATATAATCAATAAGCTTACTGGAAATGATTTTGGTGAAAGCACTTATCGAAAAAAGTATCAGGCTTTTAAAAAAATGTTAGAAGCAAATCAGTCTAAATTTGTTGATTCAGAAGCTCAGTTAAAGGAAATCGAAATCCAAAAACGTGAATTGCAAAAAGAAAGAAATAAATTATATGCTACAAAAACAGAATATTCACGTCAAATAAGACAACAGAGTAGGTTTGAATTATTTTACGAGAATGTAGCGAATGAAATATCTTTATATGACGTTCCAAATTTTAGATATATTGATACTTTAAATCAGAAAAATGAATATATTTTATCTATTGCAGATATTCACGCAGGTGCAAATTTTGTAACTGAGACAAATGATTACTCTTTTGAAGAAATTACAAAGAGATTTGAAAAACTCTATACTGATGTTGTGAATTTTGTTTTAGATAAAAACATTTCCAATTTAAAAGTTTTATGTATGGGCGATGACATTCAAGGAATTCTCAGATTAAGCGATTTACAATTGAACGAATCTTCTGTTGTAAAAGCTACTGTTTTTGTAGCGAAAACAATTGCAAGATTTTTAAATGATTTATCGGAATATTGTTTTATTGATTATTATCACTGTCCTACTTCTAATCATTCTCAGACACGTCCACTCGGAACAAAAGCAAGTGAAATTGCATCTGAGGATGTCGAATATGTTATTTGCAACTACATTAAAGATGTATTAGTAAATAATTCTCGAATTATTCCACATATGAATTTTGGATATGAATATATTGAAATTCCTATTTTTGATTTTAAGACAATTGCAATGCATGGACATACGATTAATAATATTGATAATGTATTGAAGGATCTTACGTATCACAAAAAGACATTTTATACCACTGTATTTTTAGCACATTACCATGCTGCCAAAATGGGTACTGTAGGCGAAATGTCTGATACTGATTGTGAAGTGATTGTATGCCCAAGTTTTGTTGGCAGTTGTCCATATAGTGAAAAACTTATGAAAGGTGCAAAACCTTCTTGTTGTATATATGGATATGATAAAAAATATGGACATGTAGAAACTTATAAATTTATTTTAAATTAAAAAAACAATAGTTTAACGATTATGAGGATGGTTTTATACTACCCTCTTTTATTTTTATTTATTTTGTATAGGAGGAATATAAAATGGCTACATATAATGTACATGCAGGTCACTGTCCACAGGATCAGGGTGCTTATGGTGCAGTTGGTATTTTACAAGAGTCTATTGAAGACAGAATCGTTAAGAATGCTGTAATTACAAAGTTAGAAGCACTTGGACATACTGTTTATGATTGTACATGTGATGAAAACACGTCACAGAATGGTTGTTTAGCAGCGATTGTTGCTAAATGTAATTCACATAATGTTGATTTAGATATATCTATACATCTTAACTCTGGTAGAGATGATTACGAAGGTGATGATTCTACTGGTGGTACAGAAGTTTATGGATATGACACTGGAACAGAAGAAATTGGTTCGAAGATTTGTGAGGCAATTTCAGAAAAACTTAATATTAGGAACAGAGGATTTAAGATCAATCAGGGGCTTTATGTTCTTAGAAGCACACATTCTCCTGCTATTTTAATTGAATGTTGCTTCGTGGATGATAGGGACGATGCAAACAGATGGGATGCTGAAGCCTGTGCAGAAGCTATTGTTGAAGCTTTGACAGGAGAAGTTGTATCCGACAATTCTGATGAAGATTGTTCTAACAATGATAGTTCAGATAATAATGAAACTACAGGTGGTAGAACTAATGATTTAGGTCATGTTGATGTTTACTATAGGGCTAAGACAGACCGTTGGTGGGATGAAGTTCATGACACTGACGACTGGGCTGGCGCTGGTGACGATCAGGCAATTACAGGTATTGCCATTGGTGTTAGTGAAGGTTATGTAAGATATCAGGTTCACTTACTTAATGGTGGTTGGCTTCCTGAAGTTGATGGTTATGATATTGATGATGACGAAAATGGTTACGCAGGAAATGGCAGAACACCTATTGATGCATTAAAAGCAGTATTTTATACACCCGATGGTTATGAATATCAGTGTTTATATATGCAAGTATCACCAAAGGGTGTGGACGAATATTACCCTGTTCAGATAGATGATCAGACTGTAAATGGTCAGGACGGATATGCTGGATGCTTCGGAAAATACATTGATAAGGTTCAGCTTTGGGTTGAATAAGATTTTTTGAGGAGTAGACCATATTGGCTGCTACCCTCTTTTATTATTAAATCGGCACCTATTATTAAAAGTGTCAAAATATTACTGATTAAAAGGAGATTTTTATAAATGATTAAAACAGAGTTAATTAATGCAATCGCAGAAAGAATTGAAGGAGCTAAGAAGGGTGATATTGCTGTTATCCTTGATACTTATGCAGAGGTTATTACAGATACATTAAAGAAGGATACTACAGAGTCGATTCCTGTAGGTAAGCTTGGTAAGTTTAAGGTTAAGGACGTACCTGAAAGAACAGGTAAAATTATGTTAGGTGAAAGAGCTGGCGAAACATACGTAACTCCTGCTCATCAGGAAATCACATTTAAGATGAGCAAGTCAGCAAAGCAGCTCTAATTTGAAAGGTCGTGATTATTATAAAAACATTACATTTTGAAGACTATGAAGATTTTGCCTGTGTCATGTCAGATGTATACGACAGAGTGAAATCTAATGACGAATATAATTCAGTAGATGTTATTGCAAAGTATGAAGACGCAAAAGAGATTGTTCGTAAACTTATTGGAATCGGATATGGTATTGCATACATTACTGAACTTGCAGATGTTGAATATGATGGTTATGATGATGCTTTCGTTATCAGCTTATTAGATGATGAAATTTGGTGCGAACCTGTAAAGAGAGATGACAAGTATATCTTTGTTGAAGCCGATGTCGTATATATTTTTGATGATTGTAATTCTAAGATTATTCCGAAGATTGAAGCTGATGAGGTATATGAAGTAGAAATTGGTTATGAGTATGATAACTGTGATGGCGATTGTGAGAATTGTGATTGTTATAATGTAGATACTACTTCTACCTATAAGATTAATGGTAGATATGTAGACAAGGAAACTTATGAAAAGTATATCGAAGATATTCAGAAAAAATATTTAGAAAAATTTAAAAAATCAATTGAATATTGGGGAATTTGCAATGAAATGAATGAGTATTCCATGTTACTTAATCGGTGAATGAATTATTTAGAGTGTGTGGTGTGTGCTGCACACTCTTTTATTATCCTCTCATAGACCACTAAAGATGTGGGGCAGTCTGTAAAACTGTCATCTTCGGATCGGCTTGGAGCATTACCAAGTGGGAGGACTAGGTTAATCTGTTTGATTAATAAAGAGAATTATAAACATAAAGTTTATCTCTACCTTCAATAAATTAATAGATTGGAGGAATATAATGGCGAGTAAATTATATAATTTTTCACCTGAACAATTACAAAGCTTGCTAGATTCAAGAAATACATATACAGAAATTCTTAGAGTCGCAGGTATAAATTCATCAAGTAGTACAAATACGTTAAAAAGAATCATAAAAGAATATAAATTAGATACTTCTAAATTTGAAGAAAACAGAAAATTATATAAACAACAAATGGCAAAAATGTCTTTATGTTCAGAATATAATATTGAATCGAAATTACATAGAAATACAAAAACAAATAGTCATAAATTAAGAAATAAATTGATTGAATTCGGTTACAAAGAAAGTAAATGCGAATTATGTGGTATATCCGAATGGCTAGGAAAACCTGTTAAATTACAATTGCATCATATTGATGGCAATCATGATAATAACGAATTATCAAACTTGCAAATATTATGTCCCAATTGTCATAGTATGACAGATAATTTTGGTGTATATAATTCCAAAAGAGCAAAAGAGCCAACATTAGTATGTAGCGAATGTGGTATAAAAATTAGCAGTCATAGCAAAAGTGGACTATGTGTTTCTTGCTCACACAAGCATAAGAGGGAAAATGCAAAAACAAAATATATTAATAGAGTTAAAATTATTTGTCCATGTTGTAAAACAAATTTAATGAATTCAACATCTACAATGTGTGAATCTTGTTATAACAAAAAGAGAATAGAAAAATTATATAATATAATTTCACGAGATAATTTAAAAGAATTGATAAGATCTACCTCGTTTACTCAAATTGGCGATATGTATAATGTTAGTGACAATACAATACGAAAATGGTGTGATAAATATAATTTACCAAGAAAAGTATCAGAAATACAAAAATATACAGAAGAAGAATGGATAAATATTTGAAAGAAGTAGCTTAGTTTACCACTATCCTACTTCTTTTTTATATATGAAAGGAAGTGAGATTATTGAATGGTAAAATAGCAGATAAATTAGATCCAGTTACAGATGAGGAATGGGCAGAGGTTAATGAGTTTAATAGAAATATGGTTGAAGATTACCTCAGTAATCAGACTCATCTTTCACCGCATAGTTTACATGCTTATAGGTCTGCATTAAAGATATTTTTCGTATGGGTTAAAAATAACCTAAATAACAAAAACTGCATAGAAATTAGAAAGAAAGAATTTCTTCGCTATATGAATTTTCTTGCTAATCGTGGGCTATCTGAAGCTGCAATTAAATTTAAAAAGTCTTCTGTCAGTGCATTGAATAAATTCATCGAGAATTTCTACGATGAGGACTATCCTACGTTCCGTAATTATGTAACTGCTGAGATGCAAGTGCCAAAAACAGGTAAGGTTTTTGCAAAAGAACCATTAACGCCTGATGAAATGGATAACTTATGTTCTGTATTGGCTGAACGTGAAGAATGGCAAAAATTAGCATATGTAAAGTTTACATATTCTACAGGATGCAGACATGCAGAGAGTTTACAGTTGCTCAAAGAGGTTGTTAATTATGAGCCTAAGAGGAAAATTGTAACAATTGTCGATGAAGATGGTAAAGAACAAGAAGTAGAATCTGTTTCTTACAAAACACATGAGATTCGTTGCAAGGGACGTAGTGCCGTTGGTAAGGTTAGAAAATTGCAGTTTGGACAAGATGTAATGGACGCATTAAAGAAATGGCTTGAAGTGCGTGGCGATGATGATTGCCCTTATATGTTTGTCGTAAAAACTAAAGATGGTTCAAAGGTACGACAGATTGGATATAGTGCATTCAATGATTGGTGCATAAATGAATTTTCTGAAATTGTTGGCAGGAGAACGACTCCACATAATTTCCGGAGAAGTCGTGCAACCAATCTGGTATGTTATGACCATCGTGCATTGGAAACTGCACAGAAACTTTTGGGACACGAATCTTCCGAAACAACTCAGATGTATGTCATCCGTGAGGACACAGAAGATGCCGATGAAGCTTTCGTCTAACATCAACAACTCAATCTTAACAAGAAAGCATAGTAATGTGATATTTGAGCCGAGAGGTGACGACAATGTAGAGAATAAATAGACATAACAAGCTGCTCACATCCAAAAGAAGTGATGGCGGTCTGTCAATCCGTTGATAGATTTTTACAAGTGAGCTGTCACTGACCGATATGTGACATAAATATAAAGGTCGGTTTGCGAAATTATTGACCTTTGGAATGGTCTAAAACTTCCCACTGCTACTGCTCATTGGCGGTGTTATGGAGAGGTCGCTCCTCTCCTTATTATTGGGCTTTCGCCAAGCGGCAAAGGCACAGGATTTTGATTCCTGCATTCGTCAGTTCGAATCTGACAAGCCCAGTTAGAATAAAAGGAAAACGAAAAATAAAAGAAAGGAGTATATATATATAATGGCATATTTACAGGTTACTGAAAACGACTTGGAAATTGGCGATATATTAAGTATTACAAGTGATAATGGTAAAACTTTAAAAGCTTTACAGATGCTTATTGGAAATCAAACAAAAGCAAGTATGAGTATTGATTTTGATAACAATTGTCTTGTTTTTAAAGTAAATGATACAGATATGAATTTACCACAATTACAGTGTAATTTGTCAAAGTCTACTATTAAAAATATGATTTGCGGATTAAAAGAATTTTACAATTTATTAAGTGAGGAGGCAACAGAATAATGAAAATTTTACCTGAAAGAAGTATTGAAAACGATATCTATACTACAGTAATTAAACCGACAGAATTTGGTACAGCAACTGTTACTGCCGATGCAGAAATTGAAATGCTAAAAGATACACCTCAGATTTTGAGATATGCAGATATTGATTTTAAGGATAAATTTGTAATTACTGATAAAATTCCTACTATCTCATCTGATCCAGGTGCTGTTGAAGTATCTCTTAATTTGAACAATAAAGAGTTTACTATTGATGAAAACTTTGAAGTATCTTTATCTGTTGATGCAAACAAAATTGTTGATGCGGAGTTAGATAGCACTGTATTTACAGATAAACATGATTTAGCAATGGCAAAGATTATTCTTTACGAAACAAAAGTTATTGCACAGATTAAGAAATTACTTGATGTTGCAAGAAGTCATGTTACTACTTTTGAACAGACAGTAGAACAGACTTTATAATTTAATGGGTGGACTCTTCCACCCTAAATATGCCAGAACCATGATAATCAAAATCTTATATTTATGTACGCAAAGGATATAGGATGTGAGTGGTTCATCGCCATTATCTCGCTTATGTTCTTTGCGGTCTTCGGACTGACATTGTAGAAACAATGGGATCGTCCTATGCAACTTAGATGAAAGCTCGGAGTTTGAGGAGATAATGAGAAAGACAATAAAATATTTTGTTTACTTTTAGTTAATATTGGTATATAATATTTTCATCAAATAATAAAGTGGGGTGAATATATTATGGCATTATTATCATTTAAAAATGTCTATGAAGCAAATATTCCGTTTAATAGCGCGGATGAATTGTCATTTGATACAAGAAGAGATGTTGTAACTGGTGAGGTTACAGAATATCTCGTATACTGTGATGGTATGGAACAAGAGGTTGATAAGGCAACTTATGAAGCTCTTGTTAAACTTCAAAGATAATTAATTTTTCTTTTTATACTTTTAATTTGATATTTGTTATTAAAAGAGTTGTTTCGTTTGAGACGACTCTTTTGTTATATGCACCTATCTTTTGGCAAGAATGAAGTCTCCAAAACTTCTAACCTGTGTTCGATGCGCAGTGGGTGTGCTAAGTGAAGTAAATTGCACTTTCATTGGAAATTTAATATTGGAAATTATGAGAAGTCATTTTGTATGAAGTGGCTTCTTTTTATATTGGAATAAAAGGAAGGAAGTGATTACTATAGCTAATTTAAAACAAGCAAAAACAGATGATGAAATTAAGAAGCTAACTGTAAATTCGGTAAAATCAGCATACCATGAATTAGCTTTAGACTACAATCATCTTCTTAATCTGGATTATGTATACTGCCCTCATTGTGGAAAATGGAAAACTGTAAAGGCGTTTTATTCTTCTACTGAGACAGCAAGTGGAATTGAACATTTTGCATGTAAAGAATGTTTAATAGATATGTGTACTGATAAAGACAAGGATGGAAATCGAATAGATAATAAACAAAAAACTATAAATACATTTAGAAGACTTGATTGGGTGTTTATTGATTCTGATTATGAGTCACAAATTAACACATTAGCTGAAGGTGTTGGTGAAAAAAATCGTGCCACGGCAGCACAACAATATATTGTTATGGTTAAATCATTACCACAATATAAAAATAAACATTGGTGCGATTCAGAATTAAGTGTTGAAGATGACATAGAAAATAATTCTGAAGATGTAAAAATCGTACAAAAAACATTACGTGCAGCTAAAAAGAGATTTGGCACGGATTATAATAATGAAGAATTAATGTTCCTTGAGAATGAATATCAAGACTGGATTTCGAGATATGATTGTTCACAAAAGGCACAAGAAGAAACGTTTCAGAATTTGTCAATACTAAAACTTATGAAACGAAATGCAATTAAAAAGGGGGCTTCTACAAAAGATTTAGATTATTCATATCAGCAATGGCTTGATACAGGTAACTTAAAGCCCAAACAAAATACTCTTGATACATTTTCAGATGCTCAAACAATGGGTACTTTAATTCAGAAATATGAGGAAACACGCCCTCTTCCTGAAATAGATCCAGAACTTGCAGATGTTGATAAAATTGGCACTTATATAGATGCTTTTTATAGAGGTCATGCATCAAAAATGCTTGGTCTAAAAAACAGATTTTCAAATATATATGAACGAGTAATGGCAAAATATACTGTCAATCCACCATCTTATGATGAGGAATCAGATAGTGAAATTCTATTTGATAAGATTTTTGGTAGCAAGGATGATGAATAATTATGGCTATCGCAAAGAAAGAAAAGAAAAAGTCATTACAAGAAGTATATCAAGAAAAATCTGAGCGTGTTTTAGAAGGGGTTGCTTATTGGGCATCGTTCTATAGAAAAAATCCACAAAGATTTGTACTCGAATATCTAAATGTAAAATTAAAGCTATTTCAAAAGATTTTAATATACATGATGATGGTTAGTACAAACTTCATGTATATTGCTAGTCGTGGCTCTGGTAAAACGTGGTTAACTTCTTTGTATTGTGTTGTACGTTGCATCTTGTATCCTGGGACAAAAATCTGTGTTGCTTCGGGGTATAAATCTCAATCACTAGAGGTTATTCAAAAGATAAATGATGATTTTATGAAAAATTATGGTTGGGGTTCAGCTAATCTTCGTTCTGAAATTTCTGAAATTTCTACTTCTATAAATAATGCTCATGTTGATTTTCGTAATGGTAGTTGGATAAAAATCGTTAGTTCAAATGACTCGGCTCGTCATAACAGAGCAACGCTCATAGTCGTGGATGAGTTCAGGATGGTTGATTTGAATACAATTAATACAGTTCTTCGTAAATTCTTAACAGCTCCACGTTCGCCTGGTTATCTTAATAATCCAAAATATGCTCATCTTCAGGAGCGTAACATCGAAATGTATATGTCATCTGCGTGGTATAAGTCTCATTGGAGTTTCGAGAAATTAAAAGCTTACTATGCAAACATGCTTGATGATACTAAGCGTTACTTTTGCGTAGGTTTACCTTATCAGTGTGCTATACGAGAAGGTTTATTATCTCGTGAGCAGGTCGAGGATGAAATGTCTGAGGCAGACTTTGATCCTACTGCATTTAAAATGGAAATGGGTGCTGAATGGTATGGTGATACTGATGGTGCTTTCTTTAAATTCGATGATATATCTCCAAGGAGAAAGATACGAAATTCTTTCTATCCTCTTGAAATTTATAAAAATCATCAAATCAAAATTCCAGAATTAGTTCCAAATGAAAAACGAATATTATCTGTCGATGTAGCTTTGCTCGCAAGTAAAAAGCATAATAATGATGCTGCTGCTCTTATAATTAATTCTGCTATTCCAACAGAAAAAAATGATTATATATCTAATATTGTTTATATAGAAACACATGAAGGAATGACTACAGACGAGTTAGGTATTCTTGTTATGAGATTATTTTATCAATTCAATTGTACAGATTTGGTATTGGATACTAATGGACAAGGTATTGGCGTTTATGATTTTATAATTAAACCTCAGTATGATGCTGAGTATGGAATTACATACGAAGCAATGACTTGTATTAATGATGATAATATGGCTGATAGATGTAAAATTAGAAATGCAAATAAGGTCGTATGGTCTATTAAAGCTACTGCTGATTTTAATACAAAGGCAGCCATTGCATTACGTGCAGGATTTCAGAATGGTTCTATTAATCTTCTTACTTCTGAATTTGAAGCAGAAGAATTGGTAAAAAAGATTCGTGGATATTCTAAGATGACATCAAAGGAACAAGCGTTATTAAAATTACCATATATACAAACTTCTCTTATGGTTAATGAATTAATAAATCTTGATCATGAGATAAAAGGAACAAATATAAAAATTGTAGAAAAACCAGGAATGCGTAAAGACCGATTTTCATCTCTTGAATACAATTTCAAAATTTGTCAAGATTTAGGATTTAAATTAAAACCAAAGAATACAGATGTCGAGAGTCTCATTAACAAACTTCCAATTCGTCAAGGTAAGCGATTTTCAATGTTTAATTAAAGGAGGTGCATTAACGAAAAATGCCAAGAACAAAGAAAGCGGATGCTAATGCACCTGCTACTACAAATACAACAAGAAAGACAAACAATACGTCTTCTACTCAATCAAAACAGCCTACGGCTGCTGAGATGAAAGAATTCTATGAAAAAAATAAGCGTAGAATTGAAAATTTTGATGCAGCAAATGATGCGTTTACTAATTTTAGAGATACATCAAAATCGACAACCTACACTACTATTAGCAATTTTAACAAAGAAGATCTGAGAAGTTATTTACAGAATATTACTTCTAATGAGGTCAATTTAAGAAATTTATCAAGATATCTTTATTATCGTTCACAAGTATATTTCAGATTAATTGCATATAATGCGAATATGTTTTGTTTAGATGCGAGAACTGTTATTCCTGATTATGATTTGGTTGAAGATAATGATAAAGATGCGATGGTGAAATCATATAATGATACATTAAAAGTCCTTGATAAAATGAATTTACAGTATGAATTTCTCAAAGCATATATGACATGTTTTAGAGAAGACGTATTTTATGGTTGTTATTATTTCAACCCAGAGTCAGATGGGAAAACGCCATTCTTTATTCTCCCACTTCCAGCGGATTATTGTAGAATTTCTGGTGTATATACGGATACAGGTGATTTCGCATTTACAATGAATATGGATTATTTTAAAAGAAATAAAGATTTATTAGACATTTGGGGTGAACCGTTTGTTTCTATGTATAATAAATCGCAGCAAAGCGGAGAAAGTAAATGGCAACCAATTGGAGAGCAAGGTGTATGTTTGAAATTTCATGCTGAAGACTGGGAAACCATTGTTCCTGTATTTAGTGGATTGTTAAATTCGTTAATAAATTTATTGGATCTCGAAGATATTCAGAGTATTGCAGATCAGCAGGAAATATACAAAATGATTTGGATGGAACTTGAAACATTGTCTGGTGCAGACGATGTAAATGAGTGGAAAGTTGATCCAGATTTAGTATTACCTTATTGGCAGAGAATGGTAAACGAAGCTTTACCTGACTATACTTCTGCTGCTATTATTCCTGGAAAAATTAATCAAATTAGTTTTGATAGTGACAAGGCAACAGATACAAATAAGGTTGAAAACGCTACAAAAACAGTTCTCAATACCTCTGGTGGAGCGCAAATCTTAAATTCTAGCTCTATTTCAGGTTCTACGGCATTTAATGCCGCTATTAGAGCAGATACAGAATTCGCTATCTCTATGCTTTTACCTCAGACACAAGCCATTGTAAATAGAATTATATCTTATTATGTTGATAATCCAAGTTTTATTAAGTTTATTGAAATATCTGTTTATACAAAAGATGCTTATAAAGATAATATTCTCAAAGACAATACATATGGTCTTGCGCCAAAATTATTGGTAAATAGTCTAAATGGTTTTTCAGAAAGAGAAACATTGTCTCTTCATTTCTTAGAAAACGAATGTTTAAATCTTAATTTTGTCCCAGTTCAAAGTTCACATACAACATCAAATACAGGTGATAATGAAGGAGTTAAACCTACTCTTTCTGATGCCGAAATTTCAGATGATGGCGAAGCTAGTCGTGATAAGAAAGATAAGGCTAAAGGCTAAATAAGGTGGTATCTTAATATGAAATACAATTTTATTAAAACCTCCGACAAGGAGACAAAGGAAAATCTTCTCAAAGAAGGTTTTAAATTGGTATCTCAAGATGGGAACGTGGCAACATTTTTGAATAACCACTCTCTCACTTTTGAAAATACAAACAATAAAATTCAGTATAGCAACATGCTAACATTTTAACCACTCTCCTGCTTTGAGTGGTATATCAACAAAGAAAGGAGGAATAGGTTAAATAATGCCAAAAAAGAAGAAAAAACGAATTATGTCTATTGATGAGCTGTATGAGTTCTGTCTAAAAAATAATTTTGCTCATTTTGATAGTAATGAATTCGGTAAAGAACTTATGGTTCGTATGAATGGTAATTTTGAAAAAACTTCTAAAGATAAAGATAAACATAAAGAGTCTCTTACTCCATTCGTCAGTCGTGCATTTCACGATCATGTCAATCTCAATAAATCGGAAATCTCCGAAGAATCTTTTAATGAAAATGTCCCATCAGCAAACTTTCGTCCAATCTTAGCACATATCACTACCAATTCAGATAATGAATTAGACTTCGGTAGCCATGATTATTATGTGACTACTGACAAAGATGGTAACGACAAAGTTGTATACGAAGAACAGCCTATCGGCGTTATTGATGGCACAAAGACTACTATTGAATATGATGAAGATGCTGGCGTAAATCGTGCAGTTTTGCATGGTTATTTATACGATGAGTATTGTCAGGACGCTATTGAGATTCTTAATAGACGTGGAACTGTAGATTGTTCGGTGGAATTATGCATTAGGGAGTTATCATTTAATACTGCTAATAAAACATTGCAGTTAGATGATTTTTATGTATCAGGTCTTACTCTTCTGTCAAAGGATGTATCCCCTGGTATGGCAGGAAGTAATTTTAAAATTGAAGATTTCGCTGTAAATGCAGAAACAGTAACATTTAACACAGACAACAAATTGGTTGAAACTTTAGAGAAATTAACTAATATTCTTGAGAGTTTTGATATAAATCAAAAATCAAAGGAAGGAGGAACAAATAACAAAATGACAAAATTTGAAGAGTTACTTGCCAAATATGGTAAGACTGCTGAAGATGTAACATTCGACTATACAGAAATGTCAGATGAGGAACTTGAAGCAAAATTCGCTGAGATGTTCGATGATGACAATTCAGAAGGAGACAACTCAGGTAGCGGAGAATCTGGTGAGCCTTCCAATGATGGAGAAGGTGATGGTGAAGGAGTTTCTGATCCAGATGGTAATGAAGGAGAAAGTCAGACTTTTGAAAAGATTGTTCGTACATATGAAATCAGTCATGAAGATACAAGATATGCACTTTACCAGCTTTTATCTGAATATGAAGATGCTGATAATGAGTGGTACTTTATCAACGCTGTTTACGATGATCATTTTACATATGAGAACTGGAATGGTGATAAAATCTTCGGTCAGAACTATACAAAAGACGGTGATAATGTAGCTTTTGATGGAGAAAGATACAATTTACATCGTGAACTTTTAACAGATAGTGAATTTGCAGAGTTACAGTCTATGCGTTCAAACTACGCTGCACTCAAAGAGTTTAAGGAGACAGCAGAAAAGAATGAACTTCATGCAAAACGTGAGAAAATTCTTGCAAATGAAAACTTTGCTTCTATTTCTGAAAAAGATGAAGAAGGAAATTTCATTAATAAGGATTTTGAGAAACTGTATACAAATATGGATAACTACTCTCTCGAAGATTTAGAGAAGGAAGCAAAACTTATCTATGCGGATTCTAATATGAAAACTTTTGCAGCTACCACTGATAAAACTCAGAAAAAGTCAACCGTAAAAGTATTTGCTAATGTAAACAAGTCTAAGAAGGATAACCGTTACGGAAATCTTTTTAGCAAATAAAACAAGAAATATAAATCAATGTAATGACACTCAAATTGAGTGTCTTTTTTAATGCAAAAATTTAAGGAGGAAAAATAAATGATTCAGATGACTATTGCAAAACATGCAGTGGCTTTCCCTTCTAAAGTTCTCGCAAGAGATGGTGGAAAGCATATTTATAACATTCAGTTAGCAGAAGCAGCAAGTGCTTATGTAGACAACGGATGGTTCGTTGGTAAGGGTGAATTCGTAGAGTTAGATCTTTATAAAGCAGCAGCACCTACTTCATTTGAAGGAAAGGTCGTTGGTAAAGCGAACAATGGAAATTTTTATGTAGAGGTAATAACTCCTGGAGATGCCCTGTTTGTATACCAGGTGCCAATGATCGAGGAGACATATAGCAATACATTTAAGAAAGAAAGCAACTATACAAATGCTCCTACTCAGGTAGTTAGAGCTTATGAACTCGCAGTTGGTGATGTAGTTGAAATTTCAGCAGATGGATTTTCTGGTGAAATTGCTGTTAAAGACGGTGTTGAACTCAAAGCCATTTCTGGTGTAACTGCTGCTATGCAGCTTACAAAGAAAGCCTAATTTTTGAGAAAGGAGAAATAAATAAATGTTAGATACAAGTGTAAAAAATCTTATGTTTGACCTCGGTGCAGGTCGTGAAATTTATGATGCTGATTCTAATCGTGTAATTTCTAAGGCAGAAGCTAGTGACACAATTAGAAAGGCTTGTTTTGAATACCTTGGACTTACTAAGGATTCTTCTAATAAGCAGATTAAGAGAGCGTTAAACTCTGAGAGAGGAACACAGTTCTTCGAGGTAATTGAGGAAATTATTGATACTCAGATTGCTCATGGTCTTTCTGAGAATGAGTTTTTCAACAATTATGTTGAGTCAAAGAATATGAAAGATGGAGACGTAAATGAATTCTGGGCTGATGATGAAGTATTACTTACTGTAAGTAAGGTTTCAGGTGATTCACATGACTTTGATAGTAGAGTCCGTGTAGCGTAAGTTACATGAAAAAATATGTATTTAACTGCTGGAAACCCCTAAAGTTAATCACACTACAACGTAGACATGAAATATAGTCAAGCGTGAAAGTTACGAAAGTAGAAAAAAGTGATTAAATGGCACATGGTTAAATCCTAAATGTCAATTATTTTTTTAAACAGAGAATAATGAAATGGGCAATCAGCAACGAAGTCTCGAATAGAGAAACGCTCAACGACTATCCCATTGGTTATAGAAGTATAACAACAGGAGTACGGCTCAAGTGAGTGGGTGAAAATCCCTTAAATGGAAATGGTACACATCCAAAATTGGATGAAGATATAGTCTGTTCTCATATGAAAGTATGAGGAGTTATTAACTCAACTGGGGTAATGTCCCAATAAAATATTATTTTCCAAAACATAAAAATAGAAATGAGATGATGCAATTGAGAAGTAAAGAAAATACTATTTGTGGAATTTATTGCATCGAGAATTTAATAAATAAGAAAAAATATGTAGGTCAATCAGTCAATATATATAATAGATGGTCTTCTCATAAAGGTGAATTAAATAGAAATTGTCATTGTAATGGACATTTACAAAATTCATGGAATAAATATGGAGAAGAAAATTTTAAGTTTTATATATTAGAAAAATGTTCAAAAGATAACTTGGATAAAAAAGAAATATATTACATAGATACATTTAAAACATTAGATGAAAACTATGGATATAACGATAAAGATGGTGGACAAGACGGATCAGTTTCTAAGGAAGCTAATGAAAGAAAAAGCCAATCATTAAAAAAATATTACGAAGAAAATCCAAATAAAAAAGATGAACTTTCAAAAAGAGCCTTTAAGCAATGGAGTAATCCAAAAATAAAAGCAAAAATTCTTGGTGAAAATAATGGAATGTATGGTAAAACTCATACAAAAGAAGCAAGGCAGAAAATATCAGAAGCACAAAAAGGACATATTTCAAAATATAGAAATTTAACGCCTGTATTGTGTATTGAAACAAATAAAATATATGAATGTTCTGCTGAAGCACAGAAACAATTAAAAATTACAACTTCTATATTGGAAGTGTGTAAAGGAAATAGAAAAACGGCTGGTGGTTATCACTGGCAATTTGTGGAAAATAATATATAAGTTAAACATAAAGATCTATCCAGCGTTTAGGTTCTGGTCAGTCTTATCATGTTGATACAGCAGTATACGGTATCAAGGTTGGTGGAGATATTCGTCTCTTCTTAACTGGACGTAAGGATTGGGGTGCTTTCGTGGATGCGGTTGTTAAGGCTTATATTCAGAAGGTTCAGACACTCATTTCTTCTCAGTTTGCAAATGGTGTAAACCTTATTCCTGTTCCTGCTACTCTCAAAGGTACTGGTGCTTTAGCCGCTGCTACAAAAGCTCAGTTTGATGCAATTATCGAAAAGGTTGGTGCTGCTAACGAAAGTGGTGTTGTAATCATGGGTACTAAGACAGCATTAAAGTCTCTTAATGCTCTTACAAAAGTTGATTGGGCTGATCCTGCTAACTCAATTAAGGAGTCTGTAGCAAACACAGGTATTATCGGTGGTTATGAGGGAACACCTCTTATGGAGATTCCACAGAAGTTTACTGATAAGTCTCTTGCTACTCCTATCGTTGATAACAAGAAGCTCTATATTATGCCAGCAGTTGATGATAGATTTATCAAGTTTGTTGACTATGGAGAGACTGAACTTGAAGTAAACGAAAAAGGTGCTACTAAGGATGATATGCAGTCTTATGAGGTACAGAGACGTATGGGTGTTGCAACTCTTATGACTCGTTATCATGGTGAGTGGGATCTGTAAGATTTACTTATAGATTGATTATACGGAGAGTGGATTGCCACTCTCCTATTTTGAAAGGAATTGAAAGGAAATGGCATATACAAAGAAAACTACTGCTACTACTGACAGTACAGAAAAGGCAACAAAAACTACAGAAGTTAAAGAAGATGTTAAAACATTTTCACCCGAAGATACTATTCCATGTCGTTCATTAGTAAGTGGTGGACTTTATATCGAGGGAGCACGTTCACATATTCTTTATAGCTGGGCTGATTGTGGAGATGTGGTTGATGTTGAATATAGAGATTTAATTTATCTCGTTAGAACCCGTGAAGATGTAAACATTTATTCACCAAGAATTATTATTGAGGATGAAGATTTTGTCGAACAGAATAAGTCTGTAAAAGACTTATATGAGTCTATGTATGAAACAAGTGACTTAAATGAGATTTTAAATCTTCCTATTCCGCAGATGTCAGAAACAATTAAAAAGCTTCCAAAAGGTGCAAAGGAAGCCATTAAAGGTATTGCTTCTACAATGATTGAATCTCATGCGCTTGATTCAGTTCACAGAATTAAGGCTCTTGATGAAATTTTTGGTACAAAAATGTTACTTACATTAGTTCAGGAATAGTAAAGGAGGCTCACAATGACGCTTCCATACGAAACAATTTTTTCACGAACAAGAGGACGTATTTCAGATATGAAAGAACTTTCTCTTGACGAAAACGATTTGCTTGAAATTTATACAGAGCGATTAAGCAATGTAATTGCTAATCCAAGGGTGCGTAGACTATTCTCTTCTCTCACACTCGATGATAAAATTCAACAGTTGGATTTCACACTGAATAATTCAGTAGATGAAACGGCTGATATGAATTTTGTCGTAGGAATTCTTGTGCTTGGAATGACGATTGAGTGGTTACAGCCACAGGTTGATTCTATTATGCACACATCAGTAATGATAGGTGGTAAAGAAGAAAAGAAGCTACTCGACAATCATAAAAATATGATCGACCGTCTTGATTCCATGAAAATTGAATTGAATAAACGTATTCGTGATTACGGATATATGTATAATTCCTATATTAACACGGAGTCCTAATATGCAATACATATATGGTGACTTTACAGACAAGCAAATCAATGAAGCAGTTCGTGCGATGCACGGTGATATTCACAAACTACTGCTCTATAAAGACAAGACAATTGAAGAGAAAATATTTGAAGATGATGAAGCGTTTCTCGTCTTCTTTGAGAATGTTATGTTTAAATTAGGTGGCACAAAAACCTTATTTAATGATAACGGACTTATGGTGACTCTTATGGCGACTTTACAAGGTGCTATGGATAATTTCAAGAACGACCATTTCAGTTACAAAAAATTCCGTAGGGCAATCTTAGATTCTCACGGATATATCAAGCAAATGTTTGAGGGAGGTGTAAGCGATGCCGAGTCTACAAACAGCTAGGCGTGTCGCAAACGCCAAGAACAACGGTGCTAAAACGATTGGTCAGATTTATAAGGAACAGTCTGACGACATGATGAATTGGACTTGGGACAATGATAAGCAGAGTAAAAAATGCTATATCTATGATTGGAAACATGACGATTCGCCAGATATAAATGTTGGTATGACATATGAGAATACCACAAAGACACCGATTGATGCAAAGATACTTGTAAGTAAGTATGGTTCTATTGATAAGGACTCTCCTACTTTACAGTGTCAGTTCAGACCAAAACAGAAAGAATACTTTACAGAAGATGATGAGCTATTCTATATGGAAGAATACAGAAAGAAGTATCAATTAGTTGATATTTTTGTGGGGATGTTTTTGGATATTCCAGATAAAGATGGACTTTATCATAAACACTTAATCTGTATGAAAGATGTTGAACAGGACTTTCAGAAGTATTTCATTTTACCTTGCGATTATCTCTTGCAGTGGATTCAAACAAAAGCAGATAAAAGATATAAGAGAAGTATGTGGTGCGTTTTAAAATCACAGTCTAGTTACAACTCAGGAATTTGGGTAGATAACGTGACTGCAAGCCAACAGAATCAGGAACTTCTGTTTATTCCAACAAATGAAATATCTGATACCATCTATTATGTTTCTGAAGATAACAATAATAATCAACGACTCATTGTAGATATTCCAAATTACTCAATTGAAAATTGGACACCTAATACATGGGTGGTCAGCAAGGTGGAACGAGTAAATGTTCGAGGAAGGACAAAACTTACTCTATATCAGAAACCATTCAACAACAATACTGATTACATCGAAAAAGATGAAAATGGTATTATAACAGGTCTTTGGGCTAACTATTTTGGTGGTACTGCCCCAACAGATCCATCCACTCCAATTACTCCCCCATCTTCTATCATAGCGAGAATTTCAGCATCCACTTCAACTATTAAAGTTGGTGGCTCTTACAAAAATCTCACAGTAAATCTATTCAACGATTCCAATGAAGATATTACAACTGAATATGCTGATGCAACCTTTACATGGACTTGCTCTATTGATAATGAAGATTGGACAGACAAAGTTACATGGCGAGCCGGCACAGAGTACAACCAAAAGAAAGTAAAGTTTCCTAATAATAATTCTGTTATCGGCAAAATACTGTCTGTTAAGTGTGAAATTATTAAGGATAACTTGCCGATTGAATCTGAAATTTTGCCATTAGAATTAACTGAATAGGAGGTGTTTTATGGCAGAAAAATTAGTTACAAAGAATGATTTGTTAAATAAGCTTCGTGCATATAGAACTACCCCTGATGATGAAAATATTCAGTATAAGAAAAAGATTGAAAAAGCACTTATGCTTAATCCATGTCTTTTATATGCACTTAATGAAAAATCATTAGAATCTGAACTTTTTGACGATGATGGAAATATCAACTGGGAATGGAATGAAGAAACAAAGGAATACGAACCTCTTGGGGAATGGGATAGATATTTTGGTGGAACATCTAATATTCGTCCTTATTTATTTATTCCTGATACTCAGACTGAAGTAAAACATTATATCTGTTACCAAGTATCTTTTGATGAAATGCCTCGCTATCAGGATACATTAAAATACACAAATGTTACATTTACTATTTTTGTTCATGGTAATGATAGAAATGACAAATTAACAGGCATTCCAAGACATGATCTTATTGCTTCTATTATAAGAGAGCGATTTAATTGGTCAAATATATTTGGGATGCAAACACATCTTGTATCTTCAAAAGAGTCCACAACAGATAATAATTATATCGTTCGCACCCTTGTATTCCAAGTTGTTGACACTAATGGAATCGTTAAGACTACTAATGGTATAACGAGTACAAGTAACTATCAGTTAAGGCGGTGATATTATGTCACAGCAAAATACTGATATGTTGGACGGACTTCAAGCTGCTGTTTTAGCTGATGCTCAAAAGAAAAAAGAGAATACGCAAGAATATAAATTTGATCCACTCAAAATGTATTTTAGAGAAGATTACTTTGTTAAAGGAGTTCGTATTGTACAGCCAACTATAGGCAATATCCTCAATATGGGTGAATCAAAATTTTATTCTGGTCTTTCGCCTTTCTTAAATAATTCCACTTCTATTCGTGTGATGTTATGGGATTTACCACAACGAATAGATTGGTGCAAAGTAAAAGATATTGAAGTATTTGGTATGCTAAAAAGTATGACAGATACTGATAATTCTGCTATTCGATTATTGTTCCCAGACTATAGGATTGAACATATGCAACTAATGCAATTTCAAGAAAAAGATTCTGATAAACTTCAGTTATGTTTATATGATTCTGAAAGTGATTTTGTTTTAAAAGAATCTGAATATATGGAAATAGCTGAATATATTAGAACCTTACTTAATATCCATCCAAAAATAGAAAAAGCAAAAGGAAAGACAGCAAAACAATGGATGATAGATGAAGATAAAATGAATATGGCACAAAGAGATGAGAAAAATACTTCTACTCTTCTGCCACTTATATCAGCTTGTATAAATCATCCTGGTTTTAAATATAATCTACAGGAACTTAGAGAAGTCGGAATCTATGAATTTATGGATTCTGTACAGAGATTACAGATATATGAATCTACAAGAGCATTACTCGAAGGAAGTTATTCGGGATTTGCTGATATGTCAAAAGTTCCAAAAGAACAATTTAATTTCATGCGTGAAATACATGAATAAATTTTAGTAATTTGAGCGATTTATATCGCTCTTTTTTAATACAAAAAATGAAAAAATAAGGAGGATTCAAATTATGGCATTTAAATTAGGTGACGTAATTATTGACCGTTTACAGTTCGGTTATGGTGCAAATAAAAAGACTGGTAATCCGCTTTATGCGCTTACACAGCTTAATGAGACAACTATTGATCTTACTTCTGATTCTACAGATATTAAGAATAAAGATGGCAGTATTGTTTATAGAAAATATAGTGGTAAAACAGGAGAAGTAAATGCTCAGAATGCTTTTATCAACTTAGCGGTTATTGAAACAATTTCTGCGGCTGATGCAGAAATGGCATCAGAGTCAAATAAGCTTAAAGTACCTATGATGCAGACTGTTGCCGCTGGTAAGACATTAGACATTACTGGTTTTGTAGAAGGCAGTGTTGTTGTTAGTGCTATGTATAATGGTGCTATTGATACAAATAAGAAATACAGCCTTGGTTCTGCTGCTTCTGAAACTGAATTTGCAATTACTTCTGTAACTGCAAATGAAGGTGCAGGAACACCTGCCAGTGCCACTCTTACACCACCTACAGATGCAGAGGAGATTGAATATTTTGTAAAGTACACTAAGGAGGTTATATCAGGTGCAAAGATTACTATTGCTGCTGATAAATATCCAAAGGCTCATGAATTATTCTTTAAAGCTCTTGCTGTAGATAAGTGTGATGACGATAATTTTAAACCGGTTATTGTTCATATTCCAGAATTTATTCCTAGTCCTGATTTATCTCTTGCACTTCAGGGTGGCGATAATCAGACGATGGATTATAAAGGAACTATTCTTACAAATACTTGTTCTACAGATCAGACCTTGATTGAAATTTTCTATATTGACGAAGAGGAAGATGTTGCCTAGCTGTTAATTAGTTAATTTTTAGATAAGGGAATGGTTGAATATCATTCCCTTATATTTTAGGAGGATGAAATGGTTAGTAAAGAAAGAATATGTTCTGTCTGCAAACGCACTTATAAATATTGTCCATTATGTAAGGAAGACGCAAAAAAACCAACTTGGTTATTTGCATTTTGTAGTGAAAATTGCAAAGACATTTACAATATTACCTCTTCATTTGAAGATGGGTGCATGACAGATACAGAGGCAAAAGAAAAAATAGAAAAGTTGGATTTAAGCAGAAAAGAATATTTTGGCGAAAGCTATAAGAATTCTATTGCTTCTATTATGAAAGCAAAAGTACAAGTTATTAAGAAAGAAAATAAAAAGACAGAGGTTAAATCTGTCAAAAAGAATATTGTTACAAAAGTCGAAAACGAGGCTGAAAGTAATGTTGAATAGTGATTTTTAAATAAGGGATTATGACAAACCACTATTCAACGTTATAATCCCTTATTTTTTACGGTATTCAACTGAGGAATAAAAAGGAATGATAATAAAAACAAATTTAAAATCTAGGAACTATTCTTCTCACGAAGTTGTAAGAATAGTCAACCCAAAGCAATATTTGTTGTATATCAAAAATGGTATATATCCAATAGATATGTACGCAAGTATTGATGAGGATACAAATAATATCATTTTAGCAGTTGTATTTCTCAAAGAAGAAACAACAGAAGTTTATAAAAAATGGTGTAATCATGAATTAGTATGATTGATGTGATGTATTAAGACAATTAAATAAAGTATAATATAAGGAGGATTAAAATTATGATGGATTTAACATTTTTAACAAATTATGCTGTACCGATTATTGTTGGGATTTGCTTATGCGTAGGATATGTATTAAAAAATATTGTTACAACGGATGTGGTTAATAAGTATATTCCACTGATTATGGCAGTGCTTGGTGTTACATTAAATACATGGATGAATATGAGCTTCACACCTGAAATTTTACTTGGTGGACTTGTATCTGGTCTTGCTTCTACTGGTTTGTATGAAGCCTTCAAGAATTTTTTAAAAAAGTAAAGAATGGATGGTATGTATGAGTGCAGGAGATACAGAATTTAGCGCAAATTAATTATGTGCTTGTTATACTTGGTTTATTCGCCATTTTGTTTGCTGCTAAGGAAGTTATCGAAATATTTGGTTATTTTAAAAAGAAACTTAGACTAAAAACAGGTATTGACGAAGATAAAGAGACAATAGAAAATCGTATTAAAACGCTTGAAAAACACGATAATTGGCAGTATCAGGAAATTTTGAAAATATCTAAAGGTATAGATGATATTAAAAAGTCTTTAGATATAAATGAAAAAGAAACTAATCAGAGAATTATTGTGCAATATGGTGCTGAACTTTATAATCTACATAGTAAATTTATGGCACAAAAATATATTACAAGAGCAGGATTAGAAACATTTCAATTATTAGCAGATACATATATTGCTTGTGGTGGTAATCACTCAATTAAAGGAAAGATAATTCCTGAAGTAATGGCTTTGCCAATTAAAGAAGATTAAATTTTATAATATCACATATTTGGTAAACTTTGCTTAACATATATTTATGTATAATACTAATATAAAATAAATTATTGGAAATACTTTATGTATATGAAGAACAAAGTTGATGAATATCGTTGTAAACAAAATATGACATTACAGCAATTATCAGAAAGAACAGGTATTTCAAGAACCACTCTTTCAAAAATTGTAAATAATCAAACAAATGATATTTTATTAAGTCATGCAATCACCTTATCTCGTGTACTTAAAGTAAATCTATATGAATTATTCTGTATACAGAAATAATGGAGGAATGTTTATGACATATTTTAATTTAATTTGTGAGGAGTTATGTATAACTGGCGGTAAGGTTATACATATTGACACTAATGTTGCAAATCTTGAAGAGGTTCACAAGATAGTAACTGATAATGCTGACAAATATCCTAATAGTAAGTGGGAACTATATCCTATGCAATTAGTAGTATAAGCACAATTAAAATAACAATTAAATATTATTAAAAGAAAGAGCGGTTTCTTCGGAAGCCGCTCTTTTGCTATGTAAAGGAGTGAAAGGAAATAGCACAGAATCCAGGAAAGATTTTTGAACAGTCGATTAAAGATTCTGTCCCAAATACGTGTTGGATTTATCGTTTCAGGGATAATGCAGCATCGTTTGGGAATGGAAATAATACTAGATTTGCTAGTAGTAATATTTGTGATTATCTTCTATTTGATGATGATTCAAGGACATTGTATTTGCTCGAATTAAAATCAACTCAATCAACAAGTCTGCCATTATCAATGATTAGAGATAATCAAATTAAATCTCTGCAAGAAGCAAGTGAACATAATCTTGTCGCAGGATTTATTTGTAATTTTAGGAATGAAAACAACGACACATTCTTTATAGAAATCTGCGATTTCGTAAAGATGATGGAGAATATAGATAAGAAGTCGTTCAATATTAACGACTTGAAAAATAATAATGCTATTCAAATAAATAGCAGAAAGAAACGAACTAGATATACATATGACATTCAGAAGTTTGTAAACGAGTCACATTTGTAAAGGAGAAAAAGGAATATGAAACTTTTAGAGTTTGTAGAAAAGTATAATAACATGGCAAATAACGCATTAAAGGAACAGTTGTTAAGTAAAATCAAAATTACTCCATATGTATCAATCATTAAGAAAGATACCTACGCACAGCTAATTGTAAATAGAACCATGTTTGAGCATGAAGCTTATGATGACAATGGGAAAACAAAATATCGTAAAACAGATAAGATTAGAGTAAATTCTGTTGCTCAGTATGTACAGTTTTGTCGTGCCGTGATTGAATTATATACCGATCTTGAGATTGACGAGGATGATAAAGGATTCATCAAGGGGTATGATGCACTTAAATCATCTGACTTACTCGATATTTTAATGGTTGGTTCTGATAAAGTTGATCCACTTATTCCTATGAGTGAATTAAGTGAATTTAAAACCATTTTAACAATGAAACAGTCAGACACTCAGTTTAATGAGACAACCACTCAGGCGTTTATTGGCAAACAGATTGGAAGGATTTCTGATTTGGCAAATGCTACTCTCACACCACTTATGGACGTTGTGAATAAGAAACTTGATAGTTTATCCAATGATGAGTTAAGAAAGATTCTTGATGATTATAAACTTAGCAATACCGCAAATTTTAAAGAGGTATAGAATATGGTATCAAATAAGCTATTTTATATAAAAGAATGTTGGTTTAATCTTCCAGATGATTTCAACGGAACTTGTGGAGAGGCTTTAATGCTTTTAGCAAAATATAGATTAGAACAGGAAAACAAAAATAAAATTGGGACAGAGAACGAACTTTTGAAAAAGGACGATGGATCAGAAGACTTATATACTACTCTTGTTTCTAAGAATGATAGAAAAGCTACATTAGCTCATGCATTTTTAAAATTAGATGAAGAAACAAATACATATAGAAATGTATAAGAAATTCAAATTTCTTGTGAAATAAACAGGCTCTATGCGTGTCATAGCGTATAGAGCTTTTCTTATGGAGAGTGGTTATACTGCTCTCCTATTTTAGTGCAAAAATAGTGAAATTATAGTGAAAATTTGGAGGTGATGATACATGGCTAAAGGTGATTTAGCATCAATGGTTTTAAAAGATATAAAACATGCAGAGAAACAATTGGCAAAAGAAGTTGCGCCTGAAATCAATAAATTATTCAAAGAATCTGTATACGATTCTCTAATAGATTGGTATAACGATTATTCACCAATGGAATATGTAAGAACTCAAAATTTTATGAATGTATATAATTCCGCTTATACATCAGCAAATGGCAATATTTTAACATTACAGGTTGATTCTTCGAGAATGAATGATTATCCAGGTTTTAGTAGACCACCATATCCAACGTATGAAAAACAACCATTACAAGCAAATACGGCATTCGATTATATGTTTATGAATGGTGAACATGGTCATGGTCGTTGGATGATGCATCAAAGTATACCTCCGTTTGATAGAGTCGATAGAGACTTTCGAAGTGGATTTGGAGGTCGTGTACAAAAAATTATAGATAACAAAGCAAAGAAAATATTATTTGGATAGGAGGTAATTTATGTCAGGAATAGCAAATTGGCAAGCTCAAATTCGTATTGACATTGAAGATTTAAAAAAACGAATTAAGGTTGCCGAAGGAGAAATTAATAATTTCACCAATGAAGATCGAAAAGTAAAATTAGATATAGACACAAAGACATTAGAAAGTGCTATTCAAAAACTTGATAAAATGCTTGACTCTCTTGGTAAAGGAACGGGTGATTTTAAACAGTTTGAGAATTTATCAAAAGAGTTATCAAGTATTGTATTAGAAGTACAAAGCTTAAGTAAAGCTTTTGGTAAAGTAGATGATTCTGGTGCGAAGACACTACTCTCTTCTATCCAAAATATTGATAAATCACTTTCTGAACTGAGTCAGAATATTCTCAATGTTAATAAAAACATTAGCAATATGGGCGGCAATACGAGTGGTGCTGTCAAACAAGTAGAGAATATTAGTAATGCATATCAAGATGCTGCCAAAGAAGCTGAGAAGTTGGCTGATGTACAGAGTAAGATTGGACAGAAAACGAATATTTCATTGGGTGACTCTAAAGAGCAATCAACAGAAATTGACCTATATCATAATTTAGAAAAGAGAAAAGTTACATATGATGAAATAATTGATAAAATTCAAACAATCGTATCTCTTAAAGAAAAAGAAAAATCATTAAGTAAAACTTCTGATGATACGAAACTCTACCAAAATTTATATGACGAAAATGATATCAATTGGGCTGGTGATACGGAAGGTACTATTAATAGAATATCAGATAGATTAAAAGAAATTTATACAAAATATAATGGTAAAATATCTTTAATTGATGAAAATGATATTCAAGAAGCTACTTATCTGTTAGACATACTAAAAGGATCAGGTGAATCACCTAACCTAAATAAATCTCAAGAAAAGTTTTATCAGAATAAAAAATTTTCAAACGATTCATTGTTTGATAATATTCGTGTTGATTCTCAAAAAGCTGAAGAAATAGATAAAATCAACACAGAGTTGTCAGAAACATATCGTTGGTTCAATCAACTTGAGGGCGTATCTCTTAATGAAAATATAGCAAACGAAATTAAATCATTAATATCAGATATGCAAATTGGTGGAAAAACTGCTAGTGAATATGCTAATGATTTATTAAAAATATTTAATATAGAAGTTGGCTCTAATTCTACTGTCGAACAGCAAAATAAATTACAATCTGAATTAAAAGAAACAGAATCACAAGCTGAAAAGACTGCTCAAGCTGTAAATGAATCTTCTTCTACCACTCCTAAAAAAGACTTGAAAGACGCATTTCCTGACAAAGATGTTTCTGCATCTGTAGAGGCTGCTACTAATTCAATCAAAGAAGAGAATAATGTATTAGAGCAGAATACTCAGAAAGTTAAAGAAAATACACAAGCAAAGGAACAGAATACCAATGTAAACTTTAATAAGTATGACAAGCGTTTGGATTCATATAACGGCAAAATTGACAAATATAAAACAACTATTAATAGATTTAATGATGGTGGTTGGACAAGTAGTACATATTTGGAAAATGTGCAAGCAGTTAAGAATGCTGTTAAAGAGTATGAAGATTTGCTCAAAGAATTAAAGGGCAAAGACGCAAGTTTGGTGACAAGTGAAGATATCAACAAATTAGATGACTATGAAAAGAAAATAAAAGATACTATTGCTACTGTTACTAATATGTCGGCTTCTGAAAAGGGATATAACTTTGTATCGGCTCAGAAGGAATTAGACAAGATTCATAAGCTTCTTAATGAAAATAGTAACATGTCTGCTGAGGCTAAAGCCAAGATTAAATCTTACTATGCAGAAATTGAAAGTGGTAATCCTAGCATGAGTTTGGATAGAATTCATGGCGAGATCATGAAGATTTATAATGCCGAGGTTGAAGCTGGTCGTGCTGGTAAAAGTTTCTTTGATACATTAAAGAATAGTGGATTCCATCAATTAGCTGCTCAGATGGCAGGTATGTTTGGTGTGTATGATGTTATTAATCTTGGAAAACAGGCTTTCAGCACTGTAAAAGAACTTGATTATGCTTTAGTTGATTTAAAGAAAACTACAGCAATGAACTCATCTGAACTTGAACAGTTTTACTATGACTCTAATGATGTTGCAAAACAAATGGGTGTAACAACCAAAGAAATCATAGATCAAGCAAGTAGTTGGAGTCGTCTTGGATACAACTCGAAACAAGCCGCAACTGAGATGGCTAAGTTAAGTTCGCAATTTGCTTTAATTTCTCCTGGTATGGACACCACAACATCGCAGGAAGGACTTGTCAGCATTATGAAGGCGTGGGATATCGGATATCAAGATGTTAAATCTCAGATAATGGATGATATAAATGCACTTGGTAATGCAATGGCTGAAGACAATCAGGATATAGTAGAAGGTATGGAACGTTCTGCTGCTGCACTTGCCGCTGTTGGAACTTCTACAAAAGATGCTTTTGCTTTATTTTCAGGTATACAAGAAGTCCTTCAGAACTCAGAAAAAAGCGGCACGTCCCTCAGAAGCGTTGCTCTACGACTGCGTTCTTTTGACGAAACAACAGGAGAATACTCTGAAGATTTAGCAAATATTACAGGCGAATTAGCTGATTTAACAAAAACTGCTGAACATGCTCAAGGCGTATCTGTTTTTAAACCTGGTTCTACAACAGAATTTAAGAGTTTAGTAGATTATTTTAGAGAAATTGCCGACATCTGGGATGAGATGTCACAGAAACAGCAAAATGATTTCCTTCTTAAAGCTTTTGGTCGTACACAGGCTCAGGCTGGTGCTGCTCTTATTCAGAACTTTAAAGGAGTTGAAAAAGCCCTTGATGTTATGGATAATGCCGCTGGCAGTTCAGATAAAGAAATGGAAACAGCAAAACAGTCAATTACCTACAAGCTTAATGAATTAAAACAAACTTGGGTTGGAACTGTTCAGGATATTGCTAATAGAAAAGATTTGTCACTCATAATGAGTGGTTTAATTGGTGTATCAAAAGGATTGGGTTTTGTAATTGGTAAATTAGGATTAATTCCTTCTGTTATTGCGCCAATTGCAGCTATTCTTGGTAAAGGTAAATCAACACAACGATTTTGCCCTGTATGGTAGTGATGCCATATTGCAATCGCCAAGTAAAATAAAGATGGGTGTCAAAATATATTGTCGAGGATTGTATAATTAACATCATGCAAAAGTATATAATAGAGAATATTATATATGATAGAGTTGAAAAACAGGAAAAGTTGATGTTTGTTCATATGCTAACCAATAATGCTAAGTGAACAGTATAATAAAATAGGCTTTATTATACAAGATTACATATTCGCAGCCAAGCGAAAGGAATATGGAAAATTCCCCTCCTACTCTTTTGAGAGGACGAAGGTTCAACGACTGGAAGGCACGATATCTCTATGAGATATGGAAGTACAGTCTGGTTTCTATTGTATTTATACAATAGTCTATACTCGCTGGTAATCAGACCAGCTAAAGAAGTAGTATAGAGTGAATATTGAATATAATTAATTAATTTGATTTACATTGCGATTTCGGAATTCAGTAATGTATTTGAGTGTGTGTTTCACTCAACTAGAAAATTCCAAAAAGATAACTTATAAAACAGAGAATAACAAAATAGGACTGTCGTGAGACAGCCCTACCATTGATAAAAAGGAGAAAAATGAACATAGCATAAAGAGAAAGATATTATAACATCATATTAGTGATGTCTTTTACTTTACTATCGGAAAGTTTAGTATGTTTACAAATCATGCTTGTGACAATGACTTTTCCTAAAATGGAACGTAAATTATACTTACCACTTCCGATAATACTTGTTAAAAAGTTTAACATGTCTCGCCTCCCTTCTCTATAGAATAGAAATATAAATTAGGGAAATATGCGCCCAGAAAGGGCAGATTCATTTTTCCGAATGCCATATGATATAGATATTGGAGTAGCCTTCGGATTATAGAATGATATGGCACATTTCTATGCTACTTACCAATATCTATATTTTACTATTGTATTAAATTAAATACAATCCAGAACATTAGTTTTGTCAAATTTTGAATATTAAAAATGGTTCAAATTTTATGTAAAATATTTACAAAAAATGGTATCTGTGTTATCTTCAAGATAGTAAAAATTTTCAATTTTTTTTTGAAGGAGGTAGCACAATGAAAGTTTCAAGAGAAAATTGTCCAGTTAAGCCATTAATAGGCAAAATGAAACGAGAGAAAATTGTATTAAAACACAAATTACAGAGAAGAGAATCTGTCTGGTCTAATCCAAATAAGTCATTGCTTATTGACTCTCTTCTAAGAGGATATATTGTACCACCTGTTTATACTATTTCTAAAGACGGTGTACAATACGTAATTGATGGTGTACAGCGATTAAGTACGTTAAAAGGGTTCTATAATGATGAGTTCGCAATATCTAAAAAGGCAGAACCAGTTATAATTGAAGGGGCTGAATATAATATTGCTGGAATGAAATTTAGCAAACTTGACCAAGTTGTAAAGGACGAGTTAGATAGTTCTGCTATCACAGTATATGAAATTACTAAATATACAGATAAAGATGTCAGAGAAATGTTCCGAAGACTCAATTCAGGGAAACCTCTAAACACTTCACAGAAGCTTACACCCGACATGTCAGATGAACTTAGTGATGCAATTTTTGATATTGTCTCTCTCCCATTCTTTGAAAAGAGATTGACATCTGCTCAGTTGAAAAGTTCAGTCGATCAGAGTATTGCACTTGAAACATTGATGCTCTGCTCTACTAATAAGGATAACGATTTTGCTTCATTTAGAGGTAAAGATAAAGAAAATTTCATTGAATTCTATAATGACAAAGTTGAGCCAGAAAAGATTAAAGTTATTAAAACTGCAATTAATAAGCTTGATGAATCTCTTGAAGAAGATGTGAAAATTCCTAAGACAAGTATTTCTGTATTGTGTTTCGCAGCATATAGAATTTGCAAAGACAAAAAGAGCTTTGAGAAATTTACTTTGAAAGTAAGTGAGTTCTTGGCAACATACGATGATAATACTGAATACAAGACTAATCTCATGAATGGTACTAATTCTGCTGAGTCTGTTAGATTTAGATTGGATTATTGGAGAAATATTATAAGAGAATTACAGTAAAAGATAAAGAGTAGTCGGTTGGCTACTCTTTTATTATATTTATAAACATACGTTCTGATAGTATTCTGTCGATTATTGGTATATAATAGTAATATTAAATACTAATGATTGGTAGGTGTTTTATTATGATGGATACATCAGAAAATATGTTTTGGGGTGATATAAACGACATATCAAGATTTACTGAGAATACACAAGCAAATAAAGTAAAGAAAGCAAGACGAACTTCTGCGATATTATTAGCTGCTATACAATTAATGGAAAATTTTATTAAAGGAATTAAGCATATGAATGCTTATGACGCAGCCTCAACTATTATTAGTGATGCAAACTGGATTCAAAAAAGCACAATTGATAATTTTTATGATAACACCAATAAAAGAATTACAATAGAGCTTGGAAATATATATTATATTGATTATGGTAAAACTTTTTGTGGAGAATTATCATATTTTCATTATGGTTTATGTATTGGGAAAAGAGATGGAAAAATACTAATTGTTCCTATGAGGAGTGGTCATGATGTATTTGATAAAGCATATCACCCAACAAATAATCCGATGGGCAACAGAAAATATCGACAAGCCTTAACGCAAGAAGGGTTTGCTAAGAATAGTGTGTTATTAATTAATGACACAAAATATATTTCAGCAGGAAGAATAGATAAAAAATCCAATATGATCAATAACGAAACTTTGGAATCTATTCAACTACAGGTCTTTCAAGTAGAATTTCCAAATTTGTTTATGGATTTTAACAATGTAAAAAAGAATAATGAAAAATTAGTGAAACAAATTTGTGATCAGAAAGAACTAATAATAAAATTAAAGAATGAAACTAATAGATGTCATCAGTTATTAAATAACGTAAAAGAAAAATAATGGTTGACACCTATATTCTATTAGAGTACAATATAGTCTATAGAAGATATTCCGTTGTAATTTGATTTTATAAATCGAAAAGCATAGTAGCGTATCTTCGTTTCATTAGTTTCATCGAATCGTACAAACTTGTTCGACCGGTTTGTATTTGTATTCAAAAGCAGGTGATGTACACACCTGCTTTTTATTTTAGCTGTTCTGGTATAGATTGAACGTATGTTTAGGTGTTTCTCTTTTTTAATACAAATAAAAGAGTAGCAATTTCTCACCACTCTTCTATCTTATTCATATCTTAGAACTTACTTCCACAGTTATTACATTTCCAAGTTTTACTAAGATTATTAAAAATATTATTTGAACTACTACGAAATGAGGTGAAAAACAATGGCAAAATTAAATAATAGTGAAAAGAAAGATACTGTCAGTTTTGAAATTATAACCGACAGTATCTCATTAAAAATTGACAAGAACGGGAACATAGTTATTAATTTGGAATCTGGAAATCTCCATTTCCTAAATCAATAAGTTCTCCACTAGGAATAAGGGTGTTCTTATCTCCATCAATAATTGCTTTAACAAAAAAGCCATTCGGATATGTAACGGTTGTTTCAATAGTGTTTTTTAACATTTTTGTCTCAATTTTAATATCTTCCGTCTTACATCCCTCTGGAGCTTTGATAGTAAATCCCATAATAAAACCTCCTTTGCATATAATTTTATAATTATATTATAGTATTATATGCAAAGGATTTATAGTCGGAACATCAGTTTTGTAGAATATCACCAAACATTTCTAAAAATTACTCTTAACAAAAACCTTATAATACTCATCATCTAAGCTGATAAGACTTTTCTCACCATCTTTCCACTCTACGGCAATAAGGTATTCTTTTTTCTTTTTGCCATTGACTCCTGCGATTGCACCTAATCCACCAAATAGTGCTACGCCTAAAGCACCTTTCCAGAACGAATACTGGTCTTTGTTGGATTCGTCAATTACTGTGTAGGAAGAAATATAGCGTGGGATAAGACCACCATCACATATAAGCATATCTTTACTATATAAGATTTTTTCATCTTTATATTTACCCTCTAGTACAATATTTATTTTAGACATATATGACCCTCCTGAAATTATATTCTTATAATATCAAATTAATTAATTATATTCAATATTCATAAATAGAAAATCAAGGATTTTATAAACGATATAAAAATTGCAAATGGTGTATTAGATAAATTCAGCAAATTAAACATAGATGGAAAAAGTTTTAATGTTGGACAATTAATATCCTTTAAAGATGTAAAAGAATCACAGTTAAAATCTCTTACGGAAGAAATTCAATCAATATCTAATGCTGACTATGGTGCATTTGATGCGCTTAAGATTCAAGAATATGCTAACGCTCTTTCTGACCTTGAACCAAAACAAGCTGCACTTTTATTAAGTACACAGGGATTGTCAAATGCTCAGATTGAACAGGTATTATCTACACAGAAATTAACACCTGAATTGCAGTATCAGGCAATGCTTGAAGCTGGTTTGTTAAGTTCTAAGCAAAAACTTACTACTGCACAAATTGAAGAAACTCTTCAAACTGTTTTAGGTTCTGATGCCGATGTACAAGCGACAATGAGTGCAATGGAATTGAAAGTTGCTACTGATGCACAAGGTAATTCAGTTGCTAAACTTACGAAGAGAAATATTGAAGCCGCTGTTACTAGTGGCAAATTAACGCAAGAACAGGCATTACAACTTGCTAGTATGCTTGGTGTGGATATAGCTGTTAAGAAACAAGCTTCTTCTACTCTTCCTAAATGGATAGCAACATTAAAGTTGAGTGCAAAAGCAATTTGGGAGAATATAACAGCAACATTAACATGGCTTGCAACTACTCCTGCTGGTTGGGCTACATTGGCTGTTGGTGCAATAACAGTTGCTACTATTGCAGTTATTAAACACACCAAATCGTTAAAAGATTTGCAAGAAACGGCACAGGATTCTAAATCCGCTTATGATAGTACTATTTCTGAAATAAAATCTCTTAATGATGAATTAAAAACTACAAAAGATAGAATTAATGAGTTACAAAACAAAGATTCACTTACTTTTTCAGAAGAAGATGAATTAGAAAAATTAAAGAAAACTAATGATGAATTAGAACGTGAATTGCGAATAAAAGAAGCAATTGCACAAACTCAAGGTCAAAAATCTGCCAATGATGCCAATGCCGCAATTACTAAGAAATCTGAAAAGTATAATCTTAGTTATAGTGATAACGGAACTTCTTTTGATACTGGTGATAGAATTGATGCTGCACAATGGAATATAGAGCAAGCAATCCAAAATAATAAGGAATTGGAAGATTTATATTCTAAGCGTAAGGAAATTGAGGATAAATTTAACAATGATGCTTCTCAATTTAAAGACGATAAAGAATGGAAACAAAATGAAAAGAACATAGAAAGTAAAAAGGCTTACATTAAGACGGTTGAGGAACAAGCTGCCACATATATTAAAGCTCTTATGAACGAAGATGATGCTTTATATGATTCTAATGGTAATGTTATTGTTGGTCAAGAAGATTTAGTTAATCGCCTTAAAGCGTTATATGGTAATTATGACGAATATAATCAAGGTGAAACGTATTCTGATACTTTTGTAAAGCATTTACAAGAAAAGGGTATATCTGAGAATGTTGCAAATGAAATTAAGAGCCAGTTAACTGATAATGAAATTGAAAAAGCATCAACATTAGACATTTCTCCTTATATTGATGAAAATGCAACTGTCGAATCAGTACGAGAGGCGATTAAGAAAGCCCAAGAAGAAGCTGATAAGAATCCTGTTGATGGAACGGTTACTTTCACCAAAGACCCTACTTCTCTTCTTACGGAATCAGATGATAAATCTAAAACAGCTAATCTTGCAGACCTTAAATCAGAAGCTGATACATTAAAATCTCTTCAAAAAGAATTAGAAGATACCGGTGCTATCGGTGTTGATTCAATGCAGAAAATTATCAAACAGTATCCAGAAGCCAAGGAAGCCCTCTACGATTACATGACAGGTGTAAAAAATGAAGCTGAGTTATTTGCAGACCTTGAAAATATCTATAATGACGATAAAAGTCAATATATTAATTCATTGGTTGAGGAAAACCAAGCAAATGAAGATTTCTTTACCTCTATAAAGCAGAATTATCCTGAAGTAATTTCAGTAATGAAATCTTTGGTTGAAGAAGTAACTCCCGACCTTGAAACACTGAAGAATAAATATATTTCAGACATTGCCACTGAAGAAGAAACTGCCAACCAATTTATTTCTGCTTTAGAGCAAAAGTTTCCAGAGTTATACAATCAATTAGCGGATATCTACGATAACGATAAAGAGAATTTTATAAAGCACGTCATTTCAGAGAATGAAACTAATCAAGATTTTCTTAATTTCTTATCCAGCAATTATCCTAAATTATTTAACCTTTTAGGCACTGTCTATGGAAACGATGTTGATAACTGGACTTCTATGGAACAGGCGAAAGCTCAAATTACGGCTAATCTGATTAATCAATTAAATGCAATGTGGGCAGAATATTTTGATGGTATTTCTGAAACATTTGGAGCATTTGGTTCGATTATGGAGAATGCTGATGGTAGTGGTTACACATTTGTCGGTGGTCAAGATGATTCGCATTCTTATGACCATAATCTTTCTGATGAAGAAAATAAAAGCAATGCACCGGCAATAGGCGCTTATAATAATGTCAAAAATAAAATTCAAGCTGCTATCAAAGTCGCAAATCAGGCTGTTAGTGATTTACAAGGTGCAGCTTATGATAAGATTGAATCTTCCGTAGGTGGTCTTGATTGGGATGACTTAGGTAGTGATTCTTCATCTTCATCTGGTTCAGGTTCGGACTCATCTTCTACTACGAATCCGAAAGATTATGACCTGATTGAGAGAAAAATTAAGAAGCTTGAAAGTGCAATCTCAAATCTTGATACCGCCGTATCTGATACGTACACCTCTTGGGGTGATCGTAATTCAACACTAGCAGATGAATTGTCATCTGTTTCTGATGAGATTGCGTTACAACAACAGGCATATCAGAAATATATGGATTTAGCTGAATCTGTTGGTTTAGATGGATATTATCAAGACCTTATTAAGAACGGTGAAATGGATGTTATCACTGTTGATGATGAAAATCTACAAGACCAAATTGATAAGTTTCAAGATTTCTACGACAAAGCACAGGATTGCAATGATAAAATCAGAGACCTCAATCAAAATCTAAAGGAATTACAAAAGACTAAATTTGATAATGTAGTGTCTCAATTTGAGGATATCTCATCTTCTATTTCTCATGCGGTTACAATGCTTGATAAGTATATTGACCTTGCTGATAAGCATGGTTATTATGCTTCACCTGAATTATATCAAAAACAACTTGAACAGTACAATAATACTCTTAATACTCTCACGAGTGAAAGAGATACATTGCAATCAAAACTTCAAGAATCTGTTCAAAGCGGATTGATTGAAGAAGGCTCAGAAACATGGAATGACATGTTGCAACAGATTCAATCTGTAAACGAAGAAATTGTTGATACCGTTGTCAATATTCAAGAAGTCGGTAATTCATTACGTGATTTAAACTTTACGATATTTGAGCGTGGTCAAGATGATATTTTCAATCTTGTTAGTGAGGGTCAGTTCTATGTTGATTTGCTCGATAAGATGAATAAGGATTTATATGATGATGACGGAAAAATCACTAATGAAGGTCTGACTGTACAGGGCATTCACAGTGAAAACTATGCCGCATATTTGAAGCAAGCCGATTTTTATGCAAAAGAGATTTCTGCAATCGAAGCCGAGCTTGCAAACGATCCTGCCAATACAACTCTCATTGATAAAAAGCAAGAATATATCGAAGCCCAGCGTGAATCTATTTTAGCTGCTTACGATGAGAAGAATGCCATTATAGACTTGATCAAAGACGGCTATGATAAAGCATCTGACGCATTAAGCAAACTGATTGATAAACGTAAAGAGGCTCTTGAAGCAGAAAAAGATTTGCACGATTATCAGAAAAGTGTTCAAGAAAAATCTGACAAAGTGACCGAACTTGAAAAGCAGAAAGCTGCATATGCAAATGATGCGTCCGAAGAGGCTAAAAAGCAGGTGCAGCAAATTGAAGTTAATCTAAAAGATGCGCAGGAAGATTTGGCTGAAACTGAATATGATAAGTATATCTCTGACCAAGAAAAGCTTCTTGATGATTTGCAGACCGAATATGAAGACCTTATTAACGATAGAATTGATAATATTGATAAGGAGCTTGGTGATGTTGCTGACGCTGTAAATTTAAACAGGGATACAATTCGCTCTACACTTGAAAATTTAAGTCAGGATACAGAATTACCATTAACAAAAGCTATGCGAGATGTATGGAATTCTGCTACGCCTGTTGTAGATTTGAACACAACTGTACAAGGAATTGGTTCTACAGTGAGTGGTATTACACTTGCAATTAATGACATTATTACACGACTTAATGATTTAATTGCTATTATGCGTGGTAATCTGGATTCGGAAATTAATAATTATGACGATGGAAGTTATAATCCGAACAACTCTACTCCTGCTCCTACTCCTTCTTATGAATCTGATCCTGAACCATCATATTCTTATGACGAATCAGACGATTCAGATTCTGGCGATGATGGAAATTATGATGACTTGTTTGTGTACAAGTATTATTATCCACAACCACTTGACACTGAACATTCAGTTGTAGATAGATTAAAATCTAATAATATTGACGCATCTTGGGATAGACGTGCTGATTACTATGCGGGTATTTTTGGAGATGATGACTATACCGGTTCTGATTATCAAAATATCCGAATGCTAGATTGGTTAAAAGAACATGGTTATGCTAAAGGCAAAAGACGTGGAGAATATTCAACTGGATATCATTTAGTTGGCGAAGAAGGAAATGAATTCATGATTACCAATGGTGCATTGCGTGAAGTTGGTACGGAAGATACTATCTTTACAGCGGATATGGCTAAAAATATTGCTGATTTTAGTATTGACCCAACACAGTATCTATCTTCTCATATGCCACTTCCTAACGTCAAACCTGCATCAATTCCAAATAATGTTACAAGTAACGTGGACACGATTGAAATTAGTCTGCCAAATGTAACAAATTATACAGAATTTAAAACACAGCTTATGAATGATCGTGGATTTAAGAACTACATGAGTGAAGCTACATTGGGTGTTGCACTAGGACATAATGAACTTGCCGTAAATAAGTACAAATGATGAAAAAACTAACATGTGGGAAGTTTTATGGCTTCCCATGTGTTGAATAAATGTGAATGTATGTTCTTGTAGATTATTACCAATTATTGGTATATAATGGAATATGATACTAATGATTGGGGATAGGATTTATGAACAAAGAATATTATTTATTTTTAGATGAAACAAAACCAAATGCGCATGGTGACTATTTTGCTTTAGGAGGATACGCTATTTTAAAAGAAGACTATGAGAACATTTTAGTTCCCAAATTGCAAAAAATTAAAACGGATTTAATGCCAGACCCAAATCTTCCATTGCATTTATATGATATGAGAAAAAATATTAAGGGTTTTGAATTTTTATCCGATATGAACGTAAGAAATAGTTTATTTGATAGAATAAAACAATTAATTAAAGACCTACCTATTAATATTTTTGTTGCTTCTATTAATAAAAAGAAATATTCTAATATGTATCATGATAAAATTAATGACGTTTATGATATTACTTTGCAAACAATATTAGAAAATTTTGTTCATTTTTTAATTGAAAACAATGCAACAGGTTCATTTTTTGTCGAATCAAGAAATTCGATTGAAAATAAGTATTTACAAGTTTGTTATTATAGGTTATTAACTGGTGGCACACTATATATAGATTCAAACACCATTATGGATAAACTATCAATACTTAGCTTTCATTTAAAATCGGATAACAATTTGGGGGTTCAACTTGCAGATTTTATCCCAGTGTCTTTCATTAGACATATGGTAGGATCGAAAGATTATTGTGGATTGTATAAAATATTTGAAGATAAAATTTATCAAGGATATAATCATAATATGGGAGATAGGTTTGGTTTTAAAAAGTTGCTAGAATAGCTCAAATACGAACAAATGTTCCGAATTGACATTAGGTTTTAATTTAATGTATAATACATTTAGCGAAGCATACTAAGGTGTAACCATTTCTATGTTTTAGCTTGCAAGAGAAGAAGGGTGTAACCGTGACTCTTGTATATTTTGTTTATATATTACATATAATATTTTAAGTCAAAGGGTGTAACCGTGCGACTTAGCTTAGTAGCGATAAAGGAGATAGTTTGAACTTGTGGTGTAACTACTTTTCAAACCATCTCCTTTATTATTATTTAAAATAAAGACTTTTACAACACCCTTTAATTTCAGAGCAGGACTAATCTCCTGCTCTTTTATTTTGCTCAATTATGTTATAAGGTGGTGAAAAAATATGAAATATGAAAACATGTCAAGAACAGAGTTAATTAAATTATTAAAAAAAAGAAATGAAACTATTGAAATTCTTGAAAAACGAGAAGCCGTATTACAGAAACAGTTAGAAAATTACAGTGACTCCAATGTTTTAAAATTGATTGACGATTTAAAGAAACAGAAAAAAGTTCAATCTGAAATTATTAATGAACTTAGACGTGGACGTAGCGAACTGCTGCAACTGATTGGTGATTTAACCGTTAAAATTCAAAAAGGTGGTGTTGGCTAATGTATGCTACTGACTTTATGTATGATAAACACTGTTTGTCTGATTTCGGCATGATTATTTGTGATTTTGATGGAAAATCAGGAACAGAAAGTGTTTCGGCAGGATCACAATTAACTTTTAATCTGGTAAAACCGTTGGGACAAAATAAATGGAATAATTATTCGTCCTCTTACTCGGAATATCTTACAAGCAATCCTTTTCAAATCTGTAAAAATCCATGTAAAACATCCTCTCAAGAAGAATTAGAATTAGAATTAACCGCACATGATATATCTGAATTAAATAGGTGGCTTAACAGAAAGCAGTTTTGCAAATTTAAAATATTACAAGACGATTATATTGATATCTATTTTGAAGGGAGCTTTAATATAAACCAAATTAATATTGGTGGAAAATGTTATGGTTTAGAATTGACCTTAATAACCAATAGACCATATGGGTTCTTAGAGCCGGTGACTTATTCCATTGTCACAAATGCTAAAAATGAGACTATTTCTCTGTATGACCAAAGTGATGAAATTGGATATATATATCCCGATATGACTATTCGATGTCTTAAATCTGGAAATCTCAAAATACAAAATTCTATAGAAGATGATAGAAATTTTTATCTCGCCAATGTTGAAAGTGGTGAAATTATAACTCTACATGGAGAAGAACAAATTATTGAATCAAATCGTTCTTCGCATAATATCTACGATGATTTCAATTTTAAATTTCCAAGAATTTGCAATACATATGAAAATAAAAATAATGTTCTGACTTTTTCGATTCCTATAGAGTGTACTCTTACATACTCTCCTATTCGAAAAGTTGGAATTTAGATAGGAATAAATGGAGGAAAATATAATGAAAATTAAATTAGGTGAAGCTTTAAAAGCAAATAAGATTATTAGAGAAATGCTTGAAAATACTGAATTAAATGACACGACATTTAAGTTTAAGTTGCTTTTATTGGCAAATGCTTTGCAACCAATGGAACAGAATTTCGATATGCTTAGAAATCAAAAAATTATGGAGCTGGGTACAAAAACAAAAGACGAAAATGGGCAGGAAAATTCATATATTCCCGCTGAAGATGCGGAAGCTATTAAAAAATTTAATGACTCTATGGAACAATTATTGTCTACCGAAATTACACTTCCCGTAGACAAATTAAAAGCGCAAGATGTGTTTGATAAAAATCTGCCTGTAGATTATATGATTGGATTATGTAGTGTAATTGAAGTGTAAAATATAAAAAATAAATATAAGTAAATGGAGGTGATAAATTGGGGAAATTGCAGTTTGATATTAATAATCAAGTTGAACAACCTACTATTGTTCCGTGTGAAAATAATTATAAAAAGCTAGGCAATCTTAATTCTGTGACAAATATCGTATACAAAGACAATATGAACGCAGCAAACACACTATCTTTTACGGTGCATAAATACCGAGATAACAATGAATTGTGTAACCTATGGAATAAGATTGTTGATTTTAAAACCGTTTGGATACCTGAATTTAATGAATATTTCAAAATTACAGTAAGTATCAACGAAACAGATGAGATTGTTAAAAATGTTACTGGTACAGCTTTGTGTGAGTTTGAGTTGGCGCAGATTAATTTATACAATCTAGATATTAACAGTGATGATGATATTAAATATAATAATTATGAAAGAACATCTTTTTTCAATCCTGACAACACCTCTATTTCTTTACTTCATCGAATTTTATCAAAAATTCCACATTATACCATCAAACATGTAGACAATACATTAAAAAGCGAAAAAAGAACTGTAAGCACAGACGGAACATCTGTTTATGATTTTCTCACCAATGATGTATCTACGGAATTTGACTGTTTATTCAAGTTTGACTCCGCGGATAGAAGTATATCTGTATATGATTTGTTAAATTACTGCCCTAAATGTAATAAACGAATCGAAGACGATGTTTGTCCTGATTGTGGAAATGCACAATTAATCAAAGGGTATGGTCAAGACACTACTATTTTTGTTGGTCGAGATAATCTTGGTCAAGAAATGACATTAGACTCAAACGAAAGCGAAGTCAAGAATTGTTTTAAAATCATTGCAGGTGATGATGTGATGAGTTCTGCTGTCAAAGACGTCTCTCCTAACGGAAGCGAATATATTACATATTTTTCTGAACAAGATTATGAAAATATGTATGGTGGATTATCCAAAAAACTTCATGGTTATGATAGGACGTTAAAAGACAATGAAAAACAATATACTCAAATTTTAACGGATTTATATAATGCTTATGATAACAAAGCTTATTTAACATCTACGATGATGCCAGACATTTCTCATGACGTTGGCACGGCTGCTGATCAAATCGCAAAATTAACTTCTGCAACACTTTCTCCCGTTGCTGTCAAAGATGTGTCTATAACTTCTGTATACACAGTGACCAATGCTGTGTTGGGAATGGCAAAATGCTTGGTAGATACAACGAATTTTAAACTTACGATTGAAGACGGATCAACATTGAGAAATCAAACATGGCATGGACGATTTACGATTGCAAGTTATGTAAAAGATGACGATGGAAATCCAAAAGATACCGCTACAAGCAATGAAATAGCGGTTATGGTTAATGATGATTTACAGACTTATATTGAGCAAAAAGTAAAACGAAGTATACAAAAAGAAGGTTCTGATGACTTATCAGATTTATTTAAAATAGAGGATGATGATAAATTTAAATCAACTCTGAATTTGTATTGTTTGAAACGCTTAGAGTCCTTTTTGGCTGCTTATGACACATGTTTACAAGTTCTTAATGAAGCAAATTGTGGCATGTCTAATTCGCCTTTTTACGAAAAGTTATATCTTCCTTATTATAATAGAAGAAATTATATTGAAGACGAATATAATGAACGTGCAAAGCAGATTGAAGCTATTGCGACTAACATTGATAATCTTGAATGGGAAAAGCAAACTATTCAAAAAATGCTAAATCTACGTACCTATCTCGGTGAGTCAGATTATTTGTCCTACCTTACTTATCTTCGAGAAGATAAATATGAAAACAGCAATTATATTTCAGACGGATTAACCAACGAAGAAGTTATTGAACAGGCAAAACAGCTTCGTGAAAAAGCATTGAAAGAGCTTAAGAAATCTGCTGAAATGAAATATACAATTACTGCTACTCTTAGTAATTTACTCGCATTAAAAGAGTTTGAACCGATTATAAATTATTTTGAAGTGGGTAATTATATTAGAATGCAGATTGATGAAACAATCTATAAAATGAGATTGTTAAGTTATGAAATCACCTTTTCTGAAGACAATATTCAAACTATTAATGTTGAATTTTCAGATGTTATTAATGCAAAAAATAATGCACTGGTAATTAAACAAATTCTCGATCAAGCAAAATCAATTAGTTCAAGCTTCCCCTCTGTTGTTAATCAAATGAACAAAAATACCGAAAATGCCGCTCTTGCTCCGAGTTGGGTAGAAAACGGTCTAAACCTTACTAATTTGAAAATTGTAAGTGCGGCAGATAATCAAAACATGGTTGTGGATGAGCATGGTTTATGGATGCGAATGTATGATGATATTACTTGTACATTTAGTCCTTGTTGGGCAAAATTGCAAAACAACGGATTATATCTTACTAAAAATAACGGAAAGACTATAGAAGTTGGTGTCGGTGAATTTGTGTATGTTGATCCTGTTACAAAAGAAGAAGTTCGAGAATATGGTATTATTGCAAAAAAAATCATCGGTAAACAAATTCTTGGTGAAGACAGTTTTGGTATTTATAACGCTAATAACACTATGGAATTTTCGGACAATGGATTATTTATTACTACTAACGGTGACGATGGTAAAAATAGCAATGCTTTCACAATCCAGAAACAATATACCAAGGCAACTGGAAGTGTATATGAAAAGCAGTTCTACATAGATGAAAATGGAAACGTTACTCTTGCTGGCGGTGCAAAAATTAAATGGGAAAATGTAAATAGTCCTGAAATTACAGATATTACTGGATTGAATCATTATCTTGAACAACTAGATGGGCGCATCCAAACTTTTTCTCAAGATGATGATCCTTCATTAGACTGGACTACTCCTTCACTTAAAAAAGAACACATCGGAGATATTTGGTTTGATACCAAAAATTCGGTTACTCGAAGATGGACAGGCGAAAAATGGGAAGCTACTACAGATAGCGAACTTTCCGAATTAGCAAAATCTAAAGCACAAATTTTTACTATTACACCAAAACCACCGTATTATATTGGAGATCTATGGGTACAAGGTCAGAATGGAGATATTTTAAAGTGCAAACAAACTCGTATGACTGGTAATTATGTTGATGCAGATTGGGAAGTTGCCTCCAAATATACCGATGATTCCAGTTTGAACAGTTTTATTTCTGGAGATTATAAAGAATACATTGAAGATACCAAAAATCAGTTAGATAAGAAAACACAAACATGGTATCAAGCAGATGATCCAGCCGCTGATTGGAAAGATGATGATACGAAAAAAGAACATATTGGAGATTTATGGTATAACATATCTTCTACTTCAAAGCAAACTTTTGTTTATACTTCATCATACATCTGGAAAGAGATGGAAATATCTAAAGAAGTATTTGACACAATTGACGGCAAAGCTTCTATTTACGTGTCAAAACCAAACAATTATAAGGCAAAAGATCTGTGGATACTTGATGTTGATAATGCTGATGGTAAAAATAGTATTTACCCACGATACAAACAAGGAACTATTCTTGTTTCCACAAGGGATAATACTGGGTATAGTGTCTCTGATTGGACTGAAAAGGTGCGATACACAGATGATACAAGAGCAAATTCTGCATACGAGCTTGCTGAAAGTGCAAAAAATTTAGGAAATACATTACAAAAATGTCTTGGTTTTACAACTGAAATTTCTAGCAATTATGTTATCTCACCTTATATTGGAGGTGGATATCTTCAAATTTCCAGTGATAATACTGGTAAGGTCATTATTGATCCGCTCGGATTAGTTCAACAATCTCATATTTTTGCTATATATAATACAAATGGTGATGTTGTTATGGGTGTTGATACTTCTGGAAACGGCACATTTTCAGGGGATGTTACGACAAAAAACATTATTGCTACAGGTGGCAATATTGGAGGTTTTACGATTACCGATTGTGCAATTGATTCTCGCACACATAATTCGCTAAATCAAATTGTAACTCGTGTTGGGATGACAACAAACTGGTGGGCGTTTTATGCTGGTGCAGACTATAATTGGGGAAGTGAAGCCAATCCTGTTTGGAATCCAATTTTTTGTGTTGGACGAGATGGTGCGTTATATGCACAGAATGCAATCGTAAAAGGTAATATTACTGCCACGAGTGGCAACATTGGTGGCTTTGTGATAAGTACCACGGGTATTAATTCAGCGGACAACAAAGTAGGTATTAATACTAGCGCTGGTTGGGGGGTGTATGCTGGTGATATGGTTACAGGAACGGATAGGCACATTTTTTGCGTAGGATTGGATGGTGCATTATATGCAGAAAATGCAAGCATTGTAGGCAACATTACAGCGAACTCAGGAAGAATTGGAAACTGGCATATCGTAAATGGTAATTTGAGGTATGTCGCAGATGAAAATGAACAAGCTTATTTGACTCCTACCGAATTTTTGCTTAGCCGAAAAGAAGGAGCAAATTTACATGCATATGTCGGACAGATATATATGCAAAATGATAGCCAAAGTCGTAGCATTTCGATCGACTGTAACGAAGGTGTAATTAGTCTGGGTGGCGACTGGAGTACACCGTGGGGAGACGTTGAAGGGTAAAAAATAAATATTAGCATAAAAGGACTGTTATTATGCAGTCCTTTTTTATTTTTAAGGAGGATAGAATGATTAAATTAAATCACAATCTTTCGTTAGACCTCTATTATAACGAAGAAAAGACAATTGACACAAAAGAATATGACAAGAATTCTCGTTATATTACTGTGTCTTTAACGTATAAAGGAAAAGAGTATCAAATTTCCGGCGATACAATTAAAGCGAGAATTAAATGGTTAAAACCAGATAAAAAGCCTGTTTTTAACGATTGTGTAATTAATTCAGACAATACTATTACCATCGACTTGACAGAACAGATGCTGATTACTTCGGGGGTTGCAAAAGCTACTCTCTCATTATATGACATTAATACAGATCAAGTTCTTTCTACGACAAGTTTTAATGCAATCATCGAAGCTAGTGCTGTTTCAGATGATACAATTTTAAGTTCTGACGAATACAATTCATTACATAATGAATTTAAACGATTGAACAATAAAGTTGAAGAACTCGACAAAACTGTAACGGAACATGAAAATATTCGAGAAAAAAATGAGAACAGCCGTAAGTCTAATGAGACTAAACGTGAAACTAACGAATCTGAACGAATTAATTCTGAAAACACCCGTATAAATAATGAGAATACACGCATTGATTCTGAAAATGAACGTGTTAAAAATGAAAATACTCGTATTGCGAATGAAAACGTTAGGCAACACAATGAAGCTACACGAGAAACACAGGAAGATAAAAGAGAGTCCGATACTGCTATTGCCATAGAAAAAGCAAATGAAGCAGCAAAGAACGCAAATGATAAAGCAAATGACCTACAAACTAAACTAGATAATCATCATTTTGTACTCACGGATGAACTTGAAAACAGTGTTTCTTCTACTTCTACTACTCATGCCCCTACCGCCAATGCTGTAAAAACAGCCTATGATAAAGCAGTATCCGTTGAAAATACCATAAATTCAAAATTACATAAGCAAATAATATACTCATCAACCATTCCAAATGATAACGACCAATCTGTGAATGATTATTGGTTTCAGGAGGTATAGATATTAATGGCTAAAAAAAGAACTCATGAAGAATTTATTCAATTAATCTCAAATATAAATGACAACATTGAAATAATTAATACTTACACAAATAGTCAAACAAAAGTACAATGTAGATGTAAAAAGGATGGGTTTATGTGGTTAGCATATCCACAAAATCTTTTACGTGGTAAAGGTTGCCCTGTTTGTCAAAATAAAAAAGTTGTTAAAGGAATAAATGATATTGCAACGACTAATTCAGAAATGGTTAAATATTTTAAAAATGTAGAAGACTCTTATAAATATACAGCAAAGTCGGGGAAAAATACATCTTTCATATGTCCAAAATGTGGATATGAAAAAAATATGAGTATTTACAATTTATATTATTATGGTTTTATTTGTCCAAAATGTTCCGATGGTATATCTTATCCCAATAAATTTTCTCGTTTCTTTTTATCACAACTTCCAGTTAATAATGTTCGATATGAATACAACCCTCAATGGGCAGGGAGGTATCTTTACGATAATTATTTTGAATATGATAATAAAAAATATATTCTTGAAATGGATGGTGGCTTTCATTATAAAGATATTATATTTTCAAAAAGTCGAATAAGTTTATCAAAAAACATTAAAAAAAGCGATACTATAAAAGACTTATTGGCAAAAGAAAATGACATTATTTTAATTAGAATAGATAGCAGTCTCTCCGATAAAAATTATATTAAATTAAATATTTATAATAGTATATTATCAAAAATTTTTGATTTATCTAAAATAGATTGGGACTTATGTGATAAACAATCAAAATCAAGCTTGTTATATGATGTTTGCAATGATTATAAAAATGGAATACATAACACCACTACCGATTTAAGTATTCAGTATAAACTTAATATGTCTACAATTCAAAAATATTTACGAACTGGAAATGAATTAGGATTATGCGTATATACACCAACACCTCATAAACGCAATATGGTTTTAGTTAAAGATTATAATAATAACATTATTCATTCTTTCTATGGTATAGGGGAATGTTGTAGAGAATTGTCAAAGATATACGGCGATAATTTTTCTACAACTTCTGTAATACGACATTGTAATAACAAAAAACCTTATAAAAATTTTATTTTTGAAAGGAGGGATGTAAATGAAGATAAATTCTAAAATATCAAAAGTTAAAAAATATAGAAAAATATCCGATAGTGAATATCAACTCCAATCTCAATGGACATCCTCTGATACGGTTGAAATGAGTAATGGGAATTCTTTAGAAAAAGAATTAAAAAATATGAATACAGAAATAGATAATAAATTATCTGCCATTGAAACAAATATTGATTGGAAAGAATCTGTTAATAGTTATGAAGATATTTTAACTACTTATCCTCATCCTGAAGATGGCTGGACAGTAAATACAAAAACTGATAACCTTACATATCGTTATAGTGGTTCAGCTTGGGTTGCAATTTCTGCCAATGCTATCCCAAAAGCTACGCAATCTCTTGATGGCTTGTTATCTAAAGAAGATAAATCCAACTATGATGATGCAAATAATAAAAAACATACTCATTCAAATAAATCAGTTTTAGACGGAATTACTTCTGCTCTAATTGCAGCATGGAATAGTGCGGTAAAACATATTACAGATACTGTTAAACATATTACTCCAAGTGAAAGAACAAAATGGAATACAGCATACGATAAGGCAATTAACGATCTTCCATTGTCAGGAGGAACACTTACAGGAAGTCTTACTGTGCAAGGTAACGCAACTGACAATCCAATAAGAGCTAGAGGGATTGTAGGTTCAGATGGAAAAGGAAGTGATGGAGATTTATATTTGCAATACGGAACAGACAACAATATATACTTAGGCAAATCAGGGAAAAGTTATATTGATTCCGAAGGATATTTTTATCAGATTGGAAATAAAGTATTGGATAGTAAGAACTATACTTCGGTAATGACGAAACAAGGAGTATGTGATATTTTGGGATATACTCCTGCAACCGAAACTGAATCAAAAAAATATATTAAAGTATATAATTCAGGAGAAATCGGAGATTCTGATTCTGTCACAGTTAATGATTTAGCCAGCCAAGGTTTCGCTACGGGTATGATTGCTGCAACCGAAGATAGTCCTATAGGAAGTGGTTGGTTTCATGCATTAAACATGGGCTGGGTCGACAATGCAACCACTTGGACAAGTCAACTGGCTATTGGAACAGAACATCAAGACGGTTTGTATTATAGGACTACTAATTCTAGTAGCGGAATTTCAGGTAAACCATGGAAGCGTGTATTAGATAATAGTAACTATACTAATTATGCATTAAAAGCCGAAAGCCTCAGCGATATAGATTTGAATAATGTTACAACAAGCGGTATATACCACCTCTCTGGTACTCTCACAAACAATCCATTATCCTGTAATGCAACGTTACTTGTAGATTTTAATGTAGGGACGCCATATCAAATTTTTATGCCAGATTATACATATAATATGTACAAGCGTACCTATTCAAGCAGTACATGGGGAGAATGGTACGAATTTGGTGGAAGTAGTTCTAGTAGTGTAGCATGGGACAATATTACTGGAAGACCAAGTTCATATCCACCGTCCAATCATAATCATGGCACAGCAGACCCCAATTTTACGTGTTTTTTAACAGATAATACATCCGCAGGATTTTCGGCTTTGCATGACAACGGAGCTACAACAGGATTTTTCTTAAAAACCATCAGAGGACAATATACTGCTCCGGGGTGGTTTGAAGGCGATTATGCTTCTGGTATTGCTTTCGGCGGCGCAGATACCCATGCTGTAATAAGTTGTAGGTACAATTTCCCACGCGTAACTTTCGCAGGGGGGAATGGTACAGAACCGAATTGGTGGATGAGACTTGCTGGAACTTCTGGTCATAGTTATAATATGGATGATTTTGCAACAAGTGGTATAGAGAGCTATGGTTCAAGCGATAATTATGTATTTTCAGATTGTTATGGTTCAGGCTCTGGTACTAATTATTACTATATTCGATATACCAATGGCATTCAAATGATTTTCATCGAGATACATAATGACAATAGCCGTCAGAATGTGTCTCAAGGCAGTGGTAAGAAAACAATATCTTTTCCCGTGTCATTTGTAAATAATAAATATTTTGCTTTTGGCAAACAGAATATATCTTCTGATGCTTCCGGTAATAATTTGGTTAGTTTCAGTGAAAAAAATACTTCTTCGATTGATGTTCGTCATTACCCATATGGGTATAATGAAGCAGCAGATTACTTTTCGATGTTTTTTGTAGGGAGGTGGAAATAGGTGTTTTATATACTTTATGACGAAAATGGACAATTTTATGGCTTCCAAGATTCTGATGAGTACGCTCAACAAATTATCAATGACAATACCTCTTTGGATTATCACGAAGTATCAGATGAAATACATTATTTTTTAATCAATTCGCAACAAAAATTTATAGTAAATGTAAAACTTATTTCTGATGATATTAAATGCCTTGATGAAGAAAAATATTTTTTGTTTGAAGCCCCAATATCTATTAACATGGAAATGGTCAAAGAGAATCTTGTCTCTTTAATCAAAAATAAATGTCAAGAGTTTATTACTAATGGACTAAACATTGAACTGTCGTCAGGCAAATCTAAGTTGTTTACATTTAAAATTGAAGATCAGATTAATCTTAAAAATATGTATGAAATGTATTCTGAAAAAGATGTTGTTCTTTACCATGCAAGTAATGAATCTTTTGAGGAATACACATATTCTGATGTTAAACATATATATCTAACCTTGCTTAACAATAAGACTTATAATCTTATTTACTGTCAAGTATTATGCAAGTGGATATTAGATAATTACACAGAAGAAATGTATGATAATAAAGATATTATAGAATACGGTTATATTAATGATTACATTGCGAGTGAGGTTGAAAAGTATTATGAAGCACAAAAAATATCAGAATAAAAATAATGAAGACATTTATGTGCTTCACTTTCCTGGCACGGGAATTATAGGACATGAAAATATTATCAGCGAGAATTTGGACAGACCTATTCAAATGGATAGCAATCTGTCCATTATTTCTATTATGAATCAAGACTGCTACGATAAATCATTCGTTGTTAAGCAATGTGTCTATAATAATATTCCTATTTTCAATACAGCAATTAATGAACAGAAATGGAATAACTGCATGAAAATTAATCATATTTTAGAATGTTTGGAACAGATAAAAACCGATTATGTTTTAATTTTAGACGGACGAGACACTTTAATTGTTAATGATTTGGATGCTACATTTATTGAAAAATATCTTTCATATAAAATTCCCATGGTATATAATGCCACACCTGTACCATATCCAAATGCAGTCGTAGAACCATTACAGGAACTGCTAAAAATCTCTGGTACTCATAAATTTTTAAATGCGGGTATATGTGTAGGAATAAAAGAGGCATTAGTCGAATTTTACAAACAAGCAAAAATAATTAATGATAAAATCTACAATAACTCGTCCGAACAATATATCATTCGATTGGCAAAAGAAAAAAATCCTTCTTTGACAGGAATTGATAACGAGCTTAAACTTTTTAGAATTGTTCATCAATACGATACGATTATAAAAGAGAATAATAATATAGTACAATTAATATAGTCTATGGAGGATAATTCAAAAAATGAAAAATTTAATTTGTGGTTATGGTAATATTGGAAAACATATTTTAAAGGAGTTTGCATCAATATCTGATTCTTTTAAAATATACGATAAGTATATAAACAGATATAATTCGACTGAATTATTAAATGAACATTACGATTTTGCTTTTGTTTGCGTTCCTACCGAAATGAAGGGGAATGGAGAATGTGATACTTCTGAGGTCAAATGGATTTGTAATAAAATTGATGCAGATGTTATTATAATCAAGTCTGCCGTGCCTGTAGGAACTTGCGAGTCACTTTGTAAGGATAACATTGTAATCTCTCCTGAATATTACGGCACAACACAGCATAGCTTAGAATCACCTAATTTTGTTATTCTTGGTGGAAATGAAGATTATTGTTGCAAAGTCACTCAACTATATTCAAGGGTCAAAAATGGGGCTTTTAG
>OGJZ01000024.1_pt1 | contig 167742 bp, 133 predicted proteins | sample 1572321 | NCBI WGS metagenome assembly OGJZ01 (sample SAMEA2582086, study PRJEB24529) | metagenome | biome: Human gut stool | place: China | collected 2011 | reverse complement strand
ATACTTCGATGGATATTGCCCTTGATGATTTAGAGAATCTCTAAATCATCAGGGCTTAAAAAGGGAGGTTCTTCCTAGATACAGGAAAAACCTCACAATTTTAGTAACTATTTTGATTTCTTTCTCGCGCAGAGATTTTTTGCGCAAAAAAAAGAGCTAGGAATAAAACCTAGCTCGAAAATACCACCAAAGGAGCAGTGCGAGGAAACCCTCATTTGCACCCTACCTTCTATGTCTGTGAGGTCATTTTCTCTCAAAAAAGCCGATTTGCCAAGTGTTTACCCTAATCTATTTGTAAACAAACCTTCCAAAACTTCTCCTTTTGGAGTGCTTTTTACATTGTATCATATTTCCTTATGAGTATAGTATTTACCCTAATAAATCTTGCTATTCCTTGCGCCACATGAGAAACTTTCCATCGTGACAATATTTGAAAAGTAATAATTCAACAACTCTTGACTTTAGTATAGGTTTTAGGGTTATCACTTCTCTCACAAAAGGTGATAGGAACTGTACAATACCTTACATAGAAAGGAGTATTTGTTCACGTTGAGCACAACGCTCCACCGTCCTATGAGGTAGAGGCCTCTACTTCTCACTGTCGGGACGGTTTAAACAACTGTTAGCGGTCGTCAATGCGATCGGCTGGGTTGAAGCAAAACTAGTAGGTGTGTTTCGGTGCTGCCCCGTTCCCTCGTCAAAGGCGTCATCCATGCACACCGCTCTCCGTGCTCCACCCAGTGCGGAGAGTCCCTGGGCATGTTTTATTTGCGTTCCTCCAGACCGTGGAAGGAACAACCTTTCGGAGCTCATTATGAACAGACTAGAACTTGTTGAACGTGTCGCCAACAAGCATGGTATCTCTAAAGCTGAGGCTGACAGAATCGTTGTGACGATTTTCGAAGAAATTATGTCTTCCGTCACGCTTGGCGTGCCTGTCACGTTGATCGGTTTCGGTACCTTTAAGGCCGTGGACTGCGCACCGCGCACGGGCCGCAATCCCACGACTGGAGATTCTATTCAGATTCCCGCTACGCGTAAGCCTCGCTTTATCGCGGGTTCCTACTTCAAGGAAATCGTGAACGCTGGTGCGGACACCCTGGAAGATCAAGACTAATTGCGGTCTTGTCTGACTTGCTCTCATCCTTTTAGGAGAAAACACGGCTACTCTCTCGGCTAGTGCGTGTTGATGAAAAAAAGCGCGTTTTTTAAACGCGCTTTTTTGTACTCTCGCCCTTTGAGAGGCACTAGCCTCGGCGAATCAAAAAGTGCTTAAATCGCGCTTTTTGCGTTGCCACAAAAGCATCACTTGGCCAATCCTCTGGCACGGGTGGGTAAAGATTCACCTTGCCTCGCATCGGACGACGATAAATCTGTAAGACCCAAGCTTCTGCCCCTTTTTGCGCCAAGTAGCTCGCGAGCGCTTCTAAATCCGCTTCACTTAAATAGTCAGGATGCGCCGTAGTGCGATATTCCACGGCAACGCCTGCTTCGCGAATCGCTTCAAAACTTTCTTCAAAAAGCGCCGCACTTTTCTTTAAACGTGTGATTTCATCGTAGAGCGCTGGATTCTGGGGCGGCGCTTTCACATCGAGTCCCACCCAATCGAGCACAGGTAAGAGTGCTTTGAGTCGTGCGGGATAAACGCCCGAGGTATGTAGCCCCACTTTGTAGCCAAGCGACTTCGCCCACGCTGCCGCTGCGGGTAGCGCAGGATCGATCATCGGCTCACCGCCAGAGAAGACCACGCCGTCGAGTAGACCGCGACGCTTCTGCAGAAGATGCACCACATCTGTCCAAGTCTCTCTAACGCTCGCAATGGGAATCGTGCGTGGCTGCATCCAATCATTTTGGCAGTAGCAGCACTTACAGGGGCAACCCTGTACAAACACAACGGCGCTCAAGAGCCCTGGATAGTCGATCGAAGTAAAGGGAGTAATCCCAGCAATTTTAAGTGTCTCTGCTGGGGGAGCCTTCGCCCCCTCGGAAGAACAATTGCTGGGATCAGTGTGAGTGACAAACGTCATTACTTAGCAGAATCCTGATGAGCCTCGGCGCTCTTTTCAGTAAAGCAGACGCGTTCTTCAAATTCACCCTTCTTCCCAGTGTTAAAGGACTGCACGGGGCGATGGTAACCCATCACGCGGGTCCAAACTTCACAAGGTTGACGTTCAGAGTCTTTCAATTGGACTTCTTGGTCGACGGTCTTTTCTGTCATAGCAAATACTCCTAGAGAAAAAGAATCGGTTGATTGTCTGTGTTGTTAGGCTTCTGCCCCACCAGGGGTGAGCGCAGCACGTTTTTTGGCCATCAATTCAGCATCACACTTCGGGCAGAAGTCGTGGCGTCCCGGCAGATAGCCATGCTTGGGACAAATCGAGAACGTCGGGGTAATCGTGATATAGGGTAAGCGGAAGCGCGTCAACGCACGGCGCACCAAATCACGACAGGCTTCAGCCGAAGACACCGTTTCGTTCATGTAAAGGTGAAGCACCGTACCACCCGTATACTTGCGCTGCAAGTCGTCTTGGCGTTCAAGCGCTTCAAACGGATCGTCCGTAAAGTTCACTGGCAACTGCGAAGAGTTGGTGTAGTATGGGTGATCTTTCGTACCAGCCTGCAAAATATCCGGGAAGCGCTTCTTGTCTTCCTTTGCGAAACGATAGGTTGTCCCTTCGGCTGGTGTCGCTTCGAGGTTGTACATATGGTCCGTTTCTTCCTGGAACTGCACCAAGCGTTCACACACATGGTCAAGCAAGCGAAGTGCAAAGTTATGACCAAATTCCGTTGTGATATCGTCGGTGCCGTTGGTGAAATTACGAATCATCTCATTGATACCATTCACGCCCACGGTGGAGAAGTGGTTGCGAAGGGTGCCCAAATAGCGCTTTGTATAGGGGAAGAGTCCCTGATCGATATGGCGCTGAATGACTTTACGCTTAATTTCAAGGCTTTCTTTCGCCAGATCAAGCAACTGGTCTAAGCGATCGAAGAGCTTAGCTTCGTTGCCTTTGAAGAGGTAACCCAAGCGAGCGCAGTTCACCGTCACCACACCCAAAGACCCCGTCTGCTCAGCCGAACCAAAGAGCCCGTTGCCGCGCTTTAAGAGTTCGCGCAAATCAAGCTGCAAGCGGCAGCACATAGAGCGGATCATGTTGGGCTTTAATTCCGAATTGATAAAGTTCTGGAAGTATGGAAGCCCATAGCGCGCCGTCATATCAAAGAGGAGCATCGCATTGGGGCTATCCCAATCAAAGTCCGGCGTGATGTTATAGGTCGGAATTGGGAACGTAAAGACACGCCCTTTCGCGTCGCCCTGAAGCATCACTTCAATGTAGGCACGGTTGATCATATCCATTTCGGCCTGCAATTCCCCATAAGTAAAGGATTGGGGTTCACCACCAATCAACGGGTGCTGATCGCGCAAGTCTTCCGGGCAGGTCCAGTCGAACGTGAGGTTCGTAAAGGGCGTCTGCGTCCCCCAACGAGAAGGCACATTCAAGTTATAAATCAACTCTTGAATGCTCTGCTTTACTTCTTCATAGGGAAGGTTATCTTTACGGATAAAGGGAGCCAGGTACGTATCAAAAGAGGAGAAGGCCTGAGCGCCTGCCCATTCGTTTTGCATTGTGCCCAAGAAATTCACGATCTGACCCGTGGCCGAGGTGAGATGCTTTGGAGCACCTGCTTCTACTTTACCTGCTACGCCATTGAGCCCTTCGTTTAAGAGCGTACGCAAGCTCCAGCCCGCGCAGTAACCCGAAAGCATATCCAAGTCATGAATATGAATATCGGCCTGACGGTGTGCTTGACCAATTTCTGGAGGATAGATGTAGTTGAGCCAATAATTGGCCACGACCTTACCAGAGACATTCAAAATCAAGCCACCCAAGGAGTAGCCTTGGTTCGCGTTAGCGTTCACACGCCAGTCAAGTTGATCCAAATATTCGTTAATCGACTGTTCAACGTTAATCCAGCTCTTTTTCGCATCACGCGCTTTGGCACGACTTTCGCGATAGACAATATAGGCGCGAAGCGTGGTGAAGTAACCCGCTTCAAAGAGAGCATGCTCGACTGCGTCCTGCACTTCTTCGATGTGCAGCGTTTCAACGTTTTTATCCGTTAAGCGAGGGAGAACGAGAAAATCCACCATCTCTTGAGCACGCGCCATGCCGAGCTCTCCAGTGGCTTTCCCTGCCTTAGCGATCGCCAAGACAATTTTCTGGGGATCGAACGGTTTAATTGTGCCGTCACGCTTCAAAATTTGTTTAACGGCGCCTGGTGCTGGATGGTCCATACTTCTCCCCTTTCTAAAATCTAAAACACTAAATATTGAGTCTGACTACCTTAAAAACCACAAACTCTTGTGATGTTCAGTAATTTGACTATAACAAACATAGACTCTGAATGATACTCGCATAATGGGGGAATTTACCCTTACGCCCTCCTCCTCCAAAAGTAGTGCTTTTATTCTCGTGGCATTTTCGTCGTCTTCTAAGACTCCTCTCTCAGTAGTGATTCCTCCAAGGTGACATTTCGAGAAAGAAAAAAATCGACCTTTGTTAAGTAAAAAATGATCAAAAAATACGTATATACACTTACTTTTTCTCAACCTTTTTTGAACTCTAAAAATGGCCTTTTAGGGAAGAAAACAAGCGAAAAACAGGCTTTTTCAAGTGAAGGTTTGTTGACTCACGTCAATTTTTTCGGACTTTTTAACAACACAACTCTTTGTTCGCTCGGAGTTTTTGTCAGGGAGGAGGACTCCCAAACGAGATTAATTCTCAAATAGAACCTTTTTTCGAAACATTTTCCTGTTGCTTCTGAAAAGTTTCTGAGCGCTTTTTCTTTTTATCCTCAAAGAAAACGTCCTTCTCAAAAAAAACTTCGCCAGAGGGCTCAAAAACGCGTATAGAGAAGAAAATTGGGCGCAAAAGAAAGGAAAGTAAAAGGCGCCAGCAAAAGAGACACCTCATAGCGTAAAGCGTTCCACGAAGAGAAAGACGCTTCTGAGGGAAGAATATTGAAGGAAAACGACTGAGGGGACAGCGCCCTGGTCTTAACGTTGAGTGGCGCATCTAGAGCCTTTTGATGGGTTTAGGAAGCCCAAAAACTAAGAAGGCCAATCGGATGCCCTTTTTTCAACCGACTGACCTTCTTTGAGCAGCATAGAGATAACGCAGGACCAACCACCATCTCTTAGCGTTTGAGGAGCAACGCATATTTTCTTTGAGCTGCAAGTTCATGTTACACAACTTTGCCTAAAAAAGGGAAATACGCAAAATGCCCTATTTCCTGAGGAAAATCACCCTTTTCGGCGTCTTTTGCTTCTTAAGACGCACCAAAATAGTGCATTTTCGAATGACAAAATTGGGCTTTTTGGATGATTTTTCTACGCATATTTACGTATAATTTTTCGCCTCCAAAATCCCGTTCGACATCATCTACTTGGATGACCTTTATCCCATAGATTGGCAGAGGACTCGTCTATCGGCTATTTTTCTTGGGCATACTGAGTACTTTTGCCTAAAATGGTAGCCAACATGAGGGAAAAGTCGACTGTTTTTTCTTCCCTCTTCTTTATATAACTTCCTCAGGAATTTCACAGTGAGTTCGACATCGCAAACGACTGCTAAAGAGCAGGTGAAAGCTCTCGAATTACTTAGCACTCTGCCAGAACTGTTGACGCAGCACCTCACTAAGCGTCCAGATGCTGTGGCTTATAAATACTTTGATAATGCCGCTCAGACCTGGAAGGACTTAACGTTTAAAGACGTCTACGACATCGTGCATGAATGGCGTCATGCCTTTGCCGCACACAAGAGTTTGCAGCCAGGCGACCGCGTGGCCATGCTCTTGCCTAACTGTCCAGAAGCTGTCTTTTTCGATCAATCCGCGTTAAGTAACGTGTTGGTCCCCGTGCCCTTGCACGCCATTGATACGCCAAAGTCTTCTGCTTTCATTTTGAACGACAGTGGCTCTAAAGTTTTAGTGACCAATAAGCTTCTCAAGTGGAAGCAGATTCGCGATTTAGGAGCAACGCCTGCGCTCGAACTCGTGGTGATCACGGACGATGAGAATGTGGACGACCTGGAAGCTGATATCCCCGTGATGTCGCTCAAGACCTTCCTGGAAAAAGGGAAAGGCTCGGAGTTACCCACCGTGACGCCTAAGCCCACAGACTTGGCTGCGCTCGTTTATACCTCGGGCACCACAGGGAATCCCAAGGGCGTGATGCTCACGCACCGCAATATTCTCTCGAATATCCGTGGCGTTCTCTGCAATTTGATGCCCTACGAGCATGAAACGATGCTCTCTTTCTTACCTTTCTCGCACACGTTTGAACGCACTACGACCTACTACTTGAGCCTTGCTCTTGGCTTTACCGTGGGCTTTAACCGTTCGATTGCTCGTTTGCAGGAAGATTTGAAGTTCATTCGCCCGACCGTCTTGATGTCGGTGCCGCGTGTTTACGAAATGATTTACGGCAAGATCCGTGATGGTCTTGCGAAGAAGTCCGCCTTCGTCAATTACCTCTTCAATTGGGCAGTCGAAGTGGGTTGGCGACGCTTTTGCCGAGAAAATGGTCTTCCTGTGGAACCCTCTTCTCGCGCTTGGCTCGACCCAGTCGTCGCCGGTTTCCTAGATAAGAAAGTCGGCAAACCCTTGCGTAACGTTTTTGGCGACCGTATCCACCTCTTTATTTCGGGTGGCGCTGCCTTAAATGTCACCGTGGCTAAGGTTTTCTTAGGGCTTGGTGTGAAGATTTTCCAGGGTTATGGAATGACGGAAACGAGCCCCATTATTGCCGTTAACAAAGAGGGCAATAACCACCCCAATACGGTGGGTCCAGTGCTTCCTAATTTAGAAGTGCGCTTAGGCGAAAACGATGAACTCCAAGTGCGTGGTCCCTCGATCATGCAGGGTTACTGGAATCGCCCCGATGCGACACAAGAAATCTTCACGGCTGACGGTTGGTTAAAGACTGGGGACGTGGTGAGCATCTACCCTGATGGGCATATCCGCATCACGGGTCGTATTAAGGAAATCATCGTCACTTCGACGGGCGAAAAAGTGCCACCCTCTGACCTTGAAGCCGCAATTGAATCCGAAGGCCTCTTCCAACAAGCGATGGTCTTGGGGGATAACCGTCCCTTTATCACAGCGCTTGTTGTGGTGAACCCCGATGAATGGGCCCGTCTTTGTAAGACGTTGGGGCTTGATCCTGAGGATGATGCCTCGCTCAAGAACCCTGAAGCCAAGCGTGCTGCTCTTCGTCGCTTGAAGGCCGCCACTAATAGCTTCCCCAACTACGGTATTCCTCGTCAGGTTGCACTTTTGCGCGAACCGTGGAGTATCGACAATGGGCTTCTTACACCAACGCTCAAGATTAAGCGTAATGTGATTCGTCAACGCTACTCCGACGAAATTGAAGCGCTTTACGACATCGTGATGAAGGCGCCTTCTGAGGCCTAATTCCTCAACGCTTTTTCACGACAAAAAAGTGGAGCAAAAATCGAGGTTTTTTCCATCGTTTTTTGCTCCACTTTTGCGATAAACTAACGCCACAAAGCGTTGCTCCGTGAGCGAGCGTTACATCTTGCTGAAACTCGTGCGCGCGTTGCTTTTAGAAACGATTCCCTCTTTTCTAGGCTTCGTTAACACATTAAATTCAGTCAAAATGACTAAATCTCTTTTCCTCTCTTTCTGCTGGATGATTGTCTCGTGACTTACTCTGCGTCTAACAGTTTTATCGACGACTTTAAAACGATTCCTGAAATGCTTGTGCACGCCGTGGCAACTTGGCCAGAGCGTGAAGCGTTCCGTCAGTTCGATTACGACGAAAATACTTGGATTTCGCTCTCCTGGAAGGAATATGGTGAGCGAGTGCTCCGCTGGCGTCGTGCTTTCCACGCGCTTGGCTATCGCCATGGCGATCGTGTAGCGATGTTGCTCACGAATTGCATTGATGCGGTAACGTTTGACCAGTCTGCGATGGCGAACGCCTTGGTGCCAGTGCCCTTGCACGCCATTGACACCCCGGGCTCCTCTGCCTACATCTTGCACGACTCGGATGCACGCTTTTTGATTACCACTTCGCTTGCCCGTTGGAACGCCATCGTGAAGGCAGCGGAAGATAGCCGCTTGTCGCTCGATGAGCTCGATACTGTGGTGATCATCAACGAAGTGATCCCTGAAGATACTGTGCACCAAGTGTTTGATCATAAAGTGCAGGTGATGGATATCGAAAAGTGGCTCTTGAAAGCGAATGCAATTGCAGAGAGCGAGCTTCCCGCGGGTCCCGCACCAGACGATTTGTGCGAATTAATCTACACCTCTGGGACCACGGGTCGCCCAAAGGGGGTGATGATTACGCACAGCAATATCGTGGCGAATATTCAGCAAATTAATGGCGTTTTTGACTTCTCGGAAAACGATGTTTTCTTGAGTTTCTTGCCCTTCTCGCACACCTTCGAGCGCACGGTGACGCACTACAACAGTTTGGCCAATGGTTCCACTATGGCTTTCTCTCGTGGTGTGGCACAGATTTTGAACGACTTCCACGATGTCAAACCTACCGTGGTTGCGCTCGTGCCGCGCGTCTTTGAAATGGTCTATCAGCACTTGCAAACGGAAATTCGTCGCGCTGGGGAAGAAGCTGAACTCTTTGCGAAAAAGGCTGTGGCTGTGGGCTGGCGTCGTTTCTGCGCGAAAAACGATCTTCCAATTGAAGGCGATTCCACGCACGACGATGAAATCAATTGGCCAAGCGTACAGGCGGGCTTGGGCGCCAAAGTGTTAAACACCTTTGGGGGTCGCATTCGCGTCGCAATCGCCGGGGGTGCTGCGCTCAATTACGATATCTCGAAATTCTTCTGCGCTATGGAACTTCCTGTGCATCAAGGCTATGGTTTGACGGAAACCTCCCCCATTCTTTGCTTTACCCGCAAAGAAAACAATCACCCACTCTGCGTGGGTCATCCGCTCCCCGATACGCAAGTGAAGTTGGGTGAGCTCGATGAACTCCTCATCAAGGGTCCTCAGGTGATGAAGGGTTACTGGAAGCGCCCTGATGCCACCGAAGCTACCTTTGTTGATGGGTGGTTCCGCACGGGTGACCAGGCTGACCTCTCGGACGGGGGACGCGTGCGTATCAAAGGGCGTATTAAGGAAATTATCGTCACCTCCACAGGGGAAAAGATTGCCCCAGTGGATGTGGAATTTGCGATCCAGTCCGACCACCTCTTCCAACAGGTGATGGTCTTGGGGGACAACCATCCTTACATTACCGCGATTGTGGTGGTGAACCCTGCACTCTGGGAAGAGCTCTGCCAGTCGATGGAATTGGATCCCAATGCGCCTGAAACACTCAATAATCATGATGTGCAGCGCACCGTGATTAAGCGCATCCGTCATGCGGCTCGTAACATTCCGCAGTACGGTATCCCGCGCGTTGTTGCGATCACGCGTGAACCGTGGACCATTGATAATGGACTTCTCACGCCAACGATGAAACTGCGCCGTCCGCAGATTCTCGAGCACTATGCTGAGTTGATTGAAACACTCTACAAATAAGGTGTTTTAGACTTCTCTACACAAGGTCGATGAGCTTCGAGTTCGTCGACCTTTTTCACTTTTTTCATCCATTTTTGAAATTTTTTGCCCTCTTCACCCCAAAAGTTCCTCAAAAAGCGTTAAACTCTGCTCGCAATCAATCTCCCAATTGTGTTGAGTCCCAGACTCCTCACTAAAGTGTGATTCGTCAAACCTCTCAGTGGTTTGACATCACGGGCTAACGTTTTCAGACATCAATGAGTTCACCGCTCACTGATAATTTTTTTTGTGCTTAGAGGTTGTTATGCGACTCCTTCAGAAGGCTCTCACCTTCGACGACGTTCTTCTCGTCCCTGCTTATTCAGAAGTTCTCCCCCGTGATACTCAGCTCACTACGCAATTGACGCGTGGTCTCCGCATCAATATCCCGATGGTTTCCGCTGTGATGGATACCGTTACTGAAGCCCGTTTGGCTATTTCCATCGCTCAGGAAGGTGGTATTGGTTTCATTCACAAGAATATGACCGCTGACCTCCAGGCCGCGGAAGTGGCTAAAGTGAAGCGCCACGAAGCTGGTGTGGTTTCCGAACCGATTACCATTGGTCCCGACATGTTGGTGGGCGACGTTGTTCAGCTCGCTCGCGAAAAACATATTTCTGGTTTGCCTGTTGTGGATGGCGAACGCGTGCTCGGTATGGTCACCAACCGTGACTTGCGCTTTGAAACCCGTATGGATGTTCCCGTCTCTGAAGTCATGACCCCGCGTGAACGCTTGGTCACGGTTCATGAAGGCGCTTCTCTTGAAGAAGCCAAGGAACTCATGCATCGCCATCGCTTGGAACGCGTCTTGGTGGTTGACAAAGACTTCAACCTCCGTGGTTTGATGACGGTAAAAGATATTTCCAAGGCAACGGACCACCCGCTCGCTACTAAAGATAGCAAAGGTCGTTTGTTGGTCGGCGCTGGCGTTTCCGTTGGTGGCGGCACGGAAGAACGTGTGGAAAAATTGGTTGACGCTGGCGTTGACGTCATCGTCGTGGATACGGCTCACGGCCACTCCGCTGGTGTGTTGAACCGTGTGAAGTGGGTCAAGGAGCATTATCCTAACTTGCAAGTGATCGGTGGCAACATCGCTACGGCCGCTGCTGCACTCGCTCTTGTGGAAGCTGGTGCTGACGGCGTTAAGGTCGGTATCGGTCCAGGGTCCATTTGTACGACGCGTATCGTCGCTGGTGTGGGTGTTCCTCAGATCACCGCCATCAGCAACGTGGCTGAAGCGCTCCGCGACACTGGCGTGCCTTGCATCGCTGACGGTGGTATTCGCTACTCTGGCGACATCGCTAAGGCTATCGCTGCTGGCGCTAACGCCGTGATGATGGGTGGTATGTTCGCTGGTACGGACGAAGCCCCGGGCGAAGTGTTCCTCTATCAGGGTCGCTCCTACAAGTCCTACCGTGGTATGGGCTCTTTGGGCGCCATGGGCAAGGGCTCTGCTGACCGTTACTTCCAGGACAACAACCAGGGCAACTTGGATAAGTTCGTGCCTGAAGGTATTGAAGGGATGGTTCCCTACAAAGGACCGCTCGCTGCGATTATCTATCAGATGATCGGTGGCTTGCGCTCCTCCATGGGCTACTGCGGTTGCCGTACGATCGACGAACTGCGCACTCGTGCTCAGTTCGTCCAGATCACGGCGGCTGGTATGCGTGAGTCTCACGTCCACGACGTGCGCATCACGAAGGAAGCCCCGAACTACCGTCAGGAAAACTAATCGGTATTCATCCAAAGAGCGCGGACTTAGTGCCGCGCTCTTTTTTCCTCTAGCTTTCCCGCTGTGCGCATTGCCTAGAAGTGTTAAACTCATCACTCTCTACTCATCGGCAGAAGAGAGGCTCCACTTCTTTCACGGCGTGGATCGCTTCAGTCCACTTTCTCATTAGACGGATTTCACTCATGTCTCACGATCGTATTCTTATTCTTGACTTCGGCAGCCAGGTGACTCAGCTCATCGCTCGTCGTGTTCGAGAAGCGCATGTTTATTGCGAAGTTCATCCGAATGATGTGTCTGCAGAATTCATCAAAGAATTCGCCCCTAAAGGCATCATTCTCTCTGGCTCTCATATGAGCGCCTACGAAGAAAGCAACGACCAGGCGAGCCCTGCCGTCTTCAACGCTGGCGTGCCAGTGTTGGGGATCTGCTATGGGATGCAAACCATGGCTCAGCAGTTGGGTGGCAAAGTCGAAAGCGGTGCTAAGCGTGAATTTGGTTACGCTGAAGTGCGCGCTCATGGCCACAGCCGTTTGCTCGAAGGAATTGAAGACTTCAATACGCCTGAAGGTCACGGCATGCTCAAAGTCTGGATGAGCCACGGCGACAAAGTTGCTGCTCTTCCTGAAGGCTTCAAGGTGATGTGCTCCACGCCCTCCTGCCCGATCGCCGGGATGTTTAACGAAGAAAAGCAGTTCTACGGCGTGCAGTTCCATCCTGAAGTGACCCACACCTCTAAGGGTCGTCAGATGATTGAACGCTTCGTGCTCAATATCTGTGGCGCAAAGCCCAGCTGGGTGATGGGCGACTACGTCGCTGAAGCCGTTGAAACCATCCGCAAGGAAGTGGGCGACGAAGAAGTGATTTTGGGCCTCTCGGGCGGTGTGGATAGCTCCGTTTGCGCAGCCCTGATTCACCGCGCTATTGGCAAGCAGCTTACCTGCGTTTTCGTTGACAATGGTCTTCTTCGCAAGAACGAACGCGAACAGGTTCGCGAAACCTTTGAAAAGAATATGGGCTTGAAACTCGTGGTGGTCGATGCTGTCGACCGCTTCATGGGTGAATTAGCTGGCATTACCGATCCAGAACAAAAGCGCAAGACCATTGGTCGTGTGTTCGTGGAAATCTTCCAAGAAGAAGCCGCGAAGCTCACCTCTGCCAAGTGGCTTGCTCAAGGGACAATTTATCCTGACGTGATTGAATCGGCTGGTGCGAAGACCAAAAAAGCCAAGACGATTAAGAGCCACCACAATGTGGGTGGTCTCCCCGATACGCTTCACTTGAAGCTTTTGGAACCGTTACGTGGCCTCTTTAAGGATGAAGTCCGTGAACTCGGTATCGCCTTAGGTCTGCCTCCTGAAATGCTCTATCGCCATCCGTTCCCAGGTCCTGGCTTAGGCGTTCGTATTTTGGGTGAAGTGAAGCGCGAATACGCTGACCTCCTCCGTGAAGCCGATGCCATCTTCATTGAAGAACTCCGCGCAGCGAACCTCTACGACAAGGTGAGCCAGGCCTTCGTGGTCTTCCTCCCTGTGAAGAGCGTTGGTGTGATGGGTGACGGTCGTACGTACGACTACGTGGTGAGCTTGCGTTGCGTTGAAACCTCCGACTTCATGACGGCTCATTGGAGTCACCTCCCCTATGAACTCCTGGGTAAGGTCTCCAACCGTATCATCAATGAAATTCGTGGCATTAACCGCGTCGTCTACGACGTGAGTGGCAAGCCGCCAGCCACCATTGAGTGGGAATAGTTAAAGACAGGCTCTAAAGCCTTATAAATAGCCATTTTGTGATTGGTGTGCTTGCGAAATGCTTGCATTTTTAACTATTCTATATAAAAAATAGAAACGCTAATCAATTTTAATTGGTTGACTAGCGTTTTTATTATACCACTTTTTTATTTGTAATTTTAAGTTTTTTATCATATCATACATATAAGTATTTTATTAGATATATAGTTATTTTTACTTAAAAGTGTATTATTGTTTGATATAATCAAAACTACTGAAATATGAAATGAAATTTATTGTTTCTAATAAATTTTTAATACCATCTTTAATCCTTTTTAGTAGAAAAAATTTAAAATTCTCATTATTTAACCCTTGTATACATTTGTTGTATTTTTTTATCGTTCACTTTTAAGGTAATTAAAAATAGGGTTAGATAATAATAAAATATTTATTCTTTAGCATTCAGCATATTAGTTTCAATCCAATTAATAAAAACTGTTCTTAATAATTCTTTTGATTTTAAAAATATTTTTCCACTTTTAACAAAAGAAGATTCTAAAGCTATGTCCAAATTACAATCATATTCTTTAAAATATGTCTCACCTGAATGAAGAAAACCTGAACGCAAATTACCATATAAAAAATCGCAAAACTCTTTAATATATTGATCATCAGAATATTTTTTAACAAATTCTGAAAAAGATAATTTTTCAAGTTTTGATAAAACTTCAATAGATGATACAAACAAAGAAATCATTAATGTTGGTTCATCTCTACCTGCATTAAGAGCCATATTTTATAATTTACAGCTATTAAATAATATTTCTTGCTCTTTCATATTTAATTTTTTAGTATCAGATAAACTTTTATAAAATTTTATTATACATCGTGGAATTTTTATATCCGAATTTATAAAAACATCTCTTTCTATATGGTCAACATAATTTAAGTTGTTAGTATTTTTATCAGTAAATTTTCTGTTAAGAAATATATTTTCTAACTCTTTCATATTTTCATTTTCTGGAGAAAATATTAATCCTTTTTGGTTCTTCCGAAGCTCCTAAAAATACAAATGGAACTTCCTCTCTGTAAGATAATGTTTTAAGACCAAGAGTATTATTTTTAACTATCAACTCTAATTCAGGGTCAAAAAAGTCTTTTGTTGATTCTGATGTGATAAGCCTTCCCCTTCTTTAGCTATGATGTGAACATATTTTGTAATTACATCATAAAATCCAACTCCAAGTAAAACTGATAAATATGTTACGGTTTCTTTTACAATATTTAAGGCTTTAGACCGAGCTTGATTTATTGTATGTGCCTTTACTTCACAATCAAAAGCTATAACTCTTTCTAAAGGCTTATTTTTATACCTTTCATTAAATAAGGATTTAAATCTTATCTTATTATTCTTATAACTTATATTATATTCACCAGTGAAGTCTTTCATATGATATATATTGATATATTCTGACTAAATATTGTTTTTCATTATCATAAACAATATATTTATCGAGTGCCTTATAAATTTTATGATAATAATTCTCTAAGTCATACTCGCTTATTTTGTCATTTTTTTCTATCATAGTTATACTTTCAAGTTTTTTATCGTCATCAGAAAATTTAAAACTAATTTCTAGTTCAATTGGCTCATTTATAATATTATCAATAAAACTATAACTATAGCTATTCAAATTTTCATCATAAAATATTTCAGTTGAATTAATATTAGAAAAAATTCTTTTAAACCCTCTTTTACATTTTTTGTATTTATATTTATATTTATATTTATATCATATTCCAATTTTATCACTTTAAATCTCATTAAATTTTTAATAGCATATATTTGCGTTGTTATATGTAGAAACAGAAATACTAAAAAAATTCAACTAATTTACTAACATTTTCTACACCATATACTCATTCTTCAGGTACTCAATGTGTTTTTTAACCCTTTCATCTCTTGAAAGTTCTTCAAATTCTTTCTGTGTTAGTGGGAGAGAATAATACTCTACAGATTTATTTTTCATAGAATCAAACTGTTCTTTTGTAATAGAGTAGGACTCCAAGTCAAACAGATTATCGGATAATTCTTTTAGGATATTGCATACGTCAGCATTAAAAGCGTGTTCTTTATCATTACCATAGAACACAAGCTTAACATTCCATTTATTTTCATCGGTTTCAATGTCATTATCGGGGAATTTATCTTCTACAATTATTTCAAACCCGATTTCTTTTTTCATTGCCAGTTCATACATAAATAATACAAAATCTCTCATGCTTGAAAGACCGAAAGTATAATCACTTCTTCCGGCAAGCCAATCTAAAGATACTTTGCATTTATCGGCAATATCTATCAGCACATCTATTGTAGGATTATTTTTATCATTTTCATAAGCAGACATTGACGGTTGAGGTATTCCTAAAAACTCATCAAATTCTTTTTGTGTTTTTTTTATTTATAGAACGAAGATATTTCAATCGTTCCGATACAGTTTTATTATTCACATTATAATCTCCTATATTTATTATATATTATTATATCAAATCGTATACTAAAAATAAAGAGAAATTCTGATAAAAATTAGAAATAACTATTGATTTGCATTATATAAATTAGTATACTGATATATATCGCAAGTTCAAATAAACAAGAGAGGAGGAACAATATGAGAAAAATGTATGTTGATGTTGAAGAAGTCAGCAAAGATTGGGGAGTTTCAAAACCTAAGGCATACAAAATGATAAAAGAATTAAACGAGAGAATGCTAAAAGACAATCCGAACCTGATAGTGATTGCAGGTAAGGTTAATCGAAAATTTTATGAAGAAAACTGTTATGGACAAACGAAAGAAGTATAGGAGGTGATGATGTGTCAGCCAGCAAGGATAAAGAAAGAGGTACATGGAAAATCTATTTAAGGTATGTTGATTGGCAAGAGATGAAACAGATTCACACAAAGCGTGGATTCACTACAAAGAGAGAGGCTTTGGAGTATGAACGAGAGTTTTTGGCAAGTAAGTCAAGAGATTTGAATATGCTTTTTGAGTCATTTGTTGAAATCTATTTGAATGATTTAAGACCGAGAATTAAATACAACACCTACTTAACAAAGGTGCATATTATAGGAACGAAAATAATACCTTACTTTGCCAAAAAATCTATAGCTGAAATAACGGCTCCGGATATTTTACAGTGGCAAAATGAATTGCTTAAAAAGTCAGATGGTGAGGGGAAACAATATTCTCAAACTTACTTAAGAACAATTCAGAATCAACTAAATGCAATTCTTAATCATGCCAATAAGTATTATGGCTTACCGCTCATAAAACAACTAAGATGGGAAAATCAAAAGCCCAGGAGATGTTATTTTGGACGAAAGAGGAATATGAAAAATTCGCTGAAAGTGTTAAGAGCAAACCTGCCTCATACTATGCTTTTGAGATACTTTATTGGTGTGGCATTAGAGAAGGTGAATTGCTTGCACTTACAAAAGATGATTTTGATCTTGAGAAGAAAACTCTAACTATTAGTAAATCATTTCAAAGGTTAAAAGGAAAAGATTACATTACATCTCCAAAGACTGAAAAAAGCAATAGAGTAATTCAATTACCACAATTTCTATGTGATGAAATGGCAGACTTCTTTGGAATGTTTTATCATCTGGATTCAAAGGCGAGACTATTTAATTTTACAAAATCATATTTACATCATGAAATGGATAGAGCTTGTAAGTTATCAGGAGTAAAACGAATTAGAGTTCATGATTTAAGACATTCTCATGTTGCTTATTTGATAGAGCAAGGTTTTTCTCCTGTGGTAATTGCAGAAAGATTGGGGCATGAAAGTATTTCAATAACCTTAAACTACGCACATTTATATCCGTCAAAACAGTTGGAAATCATTGAAACGATAGAGAAAGAAAGAAAGAAAGGAATTAAGTTTATTAAGATGAGTAAGATATTTAAAAGAGAAAGTCTACAGTCAAAAAGTAGAAAACTGAAAGTCGATAAGAGCAGAAAAATAAATATTATAGTTAATTTAAGAACGTCTCCGGAAGAAAAAAGTTTATTGGAAGAAAAGATAGCATTATCAGGCTTAAACAAACAGGATTATATGATTCAAATGAGTATAAACCACAAAGTTGAAGTATTTGGAAATATAAGAGTGTTTGATGAACTTAAAACAAAACTGAATATGCTTGAATAATATTTTAAAAATGTTAATTTTGACTGCGATATTGAAGAAAATAAGCTTGAACTTTTGGCATATATTCTGGAAATGTTTGAAACGGTAAATAGAAATAAAAATGACTCTACCTACGGCAATAGATAGAGCCAAGAAGCAACCTGATAAGATTGCAAATCTCAAAAAATATTTTATCAGGTTGTACTTCTATCATCAACACAATTATGGAGGTAAAAATGATAAATAAAGAAAATTATATTAACAATATTCCACAGGAATTAAAAGAATGCAAGCAATGGTTATGGTTCAAGATTTACCATAACAAAGATAAGAATGGAAATATAAAAATGGTTAAGATTCCAATCAGTCCAATCACTTGTGAATCAAATGAATGGAACAAAAAAGAGAACTGGACAGATTTTGAAACTGCTTTAGATGGATTGGAAAGAAGCGACTGTGATGGACTATCATTTGTCTTAACTGAAGATGATTCGTTTGTCTGCATTGATTTAGATAATGTTAAGGACAGCTTTGAGAATGTGCAAGACATCATAAGTGATTTTGGAGAAACATATAAGGAAATTTCCGTATCGGGCAACGGAGTCCACATATTTGCCAAGGGCAGAATTCATAAGAATATCAACAATCAAGCTGATTGTTTTGAAATGTATAAATCAAATAAGTGCATTGCTATGACCGGTGATGTCATAGGAACTTGCACAGAAGTAAAGAATGAACAGTATAAGTTAAATCTTTACTATGAAAAATATGCAATTAAAGAAACGATTCAAGAGCAAATTGCATACTATAAAAGCATAGATAGTGATGTTCTGGATATTGAAGAGATTTTAAAAGCAATCTATATGACTAATAAAAAAGGCAGAGAGCTTTTTAGAGGTGAATATTCCACAGGGGATGCAAGTAAAGATGATTTTCAATTGCTTCTTATTTTAAATAGCTTTACACATGGTAATGCAAATTTAATGCTTGAGATCTTCCTGAAATCAGCATTGAACCGAATGGGCGATATGAGTAAGAGAAGAACTGAGGCTGCATACATTAAATATTTAAATCAGAGCATTCAAAAGGCAGATGAAGTCGGTGGAACGAATTATTGGGATTATAACTATCACAGAAAAACAAGGGAGGCAGTTCGTTGAAAGCATATACGATAGATACTGACTTTGAATCTACTGATAAGTATATTGTGGACAACATCATTGCAAGAAAAAGCATTACATTGATTGTAGCCTCACCTAAAAAAGGTAAGACGGCATTGGGACTGAATCTTGGGATATGTATCAATGAAGGAATTGATTTTCTTGAAAACAAGGTGCGTAAAACAAATGTTGTTTACTATTGTAATGAACTATTCGGAAAACTTATTCAAGAAAGAATTAAGAAATTAGATATACCTTGTTCAAACACTATGAAATTTTATGAGGGAACAAGTTATGTAGACTTTGATGAATTTGAAAAAATTGTTAAAGCAGATAGGGATTTGGGCTATGAAGTATTTATTGTAGATACCTTTTCTAAGATAAAATATGACAGGAAGTATAATGCCAATGACTACAATGATACCTATGAAGTTATGGAAAAATACTATGATTTAATAGATAAGTATGGTTGCACATTTATTATGATGTACCACACAAAAAAGGATTCATCTATCAAAAGTGTGAGTGAAAAGGTAATCGGTTCACAGGCATTATCCGGTTCAGTAGATACGATTATAGCTATAAATAAAGCTTCTGAATTTGATACAGAGTTTAGCTTAGATGTAACCAGTAGGCTATTTGAGTCAAAGATATATCAGGTTAAAATTCATCCGTCAAAGAAGATATTAGAGCTTGATAAAATTGATCCGATTGAAATGCTTGAGCCATCAATTCAAAGGCTGGTACAAGTAATGCCGAGATTAAAAGAAATAGAGGGAACAATCGTAGATATTTGTTCCAAAATCAATTTAGAAATTGAAAGTCCTCAGCAGTTTGGAAAGACATTAAATCGTAATAAGGATATTCTCAGGAAAAATGGAATAAGTATTACCATGAAGCGAGGGAAAAACAACAATAACTATCAAGTTAAATATAATTCAGAGGATGTAATTTACTAAAATGCCGTTCAAACCGTTCGTACCGTTTGATGTTTCGTGTGTAAGGGAATGTCGTGCGGTATGAACGGTGCAAACGGTAAATGAAGAATTTACATCTATTTTTTCTGTGTAAGTTAAAGACTAATTTATAAAAATCATGAATTATAGGTAGATAGCAAGCATATACTTTCTGACCACACTCAAAAAGTAGGCTTGAAATTTGATGCCTCAAATTTGAAATATTGAGGGAGTACCCTAAGACCCCAAATGAGAAAGGAGTGATGAAAAATGTCAAAGACAGTTAATCGTAAAAATAATTGTACCGTTCATTTTATGGTGAACGAAGAATAGATGAAAGAATTAAATCGAAGATTTGCATTAACAAATTTTAAGAATAAACGAGAATTTTATAGAGATGCTATCTTTAAAAACAAGATTATCAGCATTGATATATCATGAGTTTTTAGAAAAGAATTAAGAGAATTATCTTCTCTTGTAAGTAGAAATTCAGCAAACTTAAATCAAATAACAAAGCATATAAACTGTACAGGAGCAATTTACAAAAAAGATATTGAATTAATCCATTCTGGATTAGAACTAGAGTTGTCATTTCTTGCGGAATTTAGAGAAAAAGTTTCTGATTATATCATCAACAAGGTAATAAGCTGATGGCAGTTACAAAGATACATCCGATTAAAACAACACTTAAAAAAGCCATAGACTATATCTGTAATGGAGATAAAACAGATGATGAAATCTATGTTACGACACATCTTTGCAGCAGAGAAAATGCACACAAAGAGTTTGAGCTTACCAAGAAACAATTTAGCTCAAGAACAAAGACCTTAGCACATCATCTAATCCAATCCTTCGTTCCAGAAGAAGTCAGTTTTGAAGAAGCATATCAAGTGGGGATCGAACTTTGTGAAAAGATTTTAGAGGGCAAATATGAATATGTTTTAGCAACGCATATCGACAAAGACCATATTCACAATCACATCATTTTTAATTCCATTGATGTCGAAGAAGGTAAGATATATCATTCCTATTACGGTTCCTATATGAATATCCGAAATCAAAACGACAAGCTTTGTAGGGAGCATAATTTATCTGTAATTGACCAAGAAACAGAAAAAGAAATCAACGAGATTAAGCGAAGAAAGTTCATGAATTGGTATGACTGGAATGAAGATAAAAAAGGTAAAAGTTATAAATCAAGACTTCAATTTGATATTGATAGAACTATAAAGCATTCAATCAACTGGCAGGATTTTTTATCTAAGATGGAAAGCTGCGGTTATGAAATTAAATTTGGTAAACACATAGCTTTCAGAAGTAAAAATCAGCAAAGATTTACCAGAGCAAAGACCATTGGAGTGAATTATACCGAAGAAAAAATTAAAGATAGAATCATAAATAAAGAAAAAGAAATTGGCAATATCATAGACCTTAAGCAAAGTCGAGCAAAGGGTATGAACATTGGGCAACAAAACATAATCTTCAAACGGCTACTTCTACACTTGTTGAAATCAGGAATAAAGGATTTAAGTCAATGGAAGAATTGGTGCGTGGCATTAGCAGAATTTCTATTGAAAAAAATGACTTGAAACGAGAATTTGATAAGCTGTCATTGGAGCAAAAGAGAATAAAGGAAGTCGTTAAACATATTCAAATTTGTATCAACAAGCGAGAGCATTACGAGGGGTATCGCAAAAATCCGAATGACAAAATTTATATGATGATGAATAGAAAAGATATAGAAGCCTATCAGAAGTCTTATGAAGAAATAGATATTTTTCTTAAGCAATTTCCACATTTGAGAGATACTGTATTGGTAGGATTGAAGAACAAATCCGGTAAAAATCTTTTCAGAAAATTAAACGAGCATTCTAAAGAATTGCAAGCTAAACAAGATGAGATAATCAAGAAACATAATTCATTAGCAGTTCATTATGCGGAATTGGAACATTTAAAAAATAAAATGAATGAATATCTCGGAAGAAATAAAGCAGAGAAAAAAGAATCGGTTATTGGTGCGATTAAGAAATATAAAAGGAAAATAGATAAAACAATTGAGCAGAGTCATAGTATGAGTAACGATATGGAGCTATAGCGATATATGGAGAGTATTATAAATTTGATGCTCTCCATTTTTTTTGATGCAATTAGCATCTTATTTTTTCGATAAAAATGTAGAAAAAATGGGTGAAATATGCTATAATGTCTACTAGATAGATTAAAATGTGGCAAGGAGGAATAAAGATGGCAAGTCTTAATGTTACTGATGTAATAAAAGAATTAGACATTTCTAAGTCATATTTATATAAATTAATAGATAAAGCAAATATTTTGATCCCAAGAAGTGATACAGGAAGGTACTTTTGGGATGAAAATACGGTTAAGACTATAAAAAGATTTTTGCGTACAGATGGTTTACAAGATAAAGATGACACAGATTTTTTAATATCTAAATTAGGATTAAAGCAGTCATTTATAAACAATAGACGATATTTAGGAAATAAATATTCTCTTTCCGATTTTATAAGAAAGACAGTTGACGAAAATTGCAAGGGTGTAAATATTGTCATTGACATATTTAGTGGAACAGGAGCAGTCTCTAATACTTTTAAGGATAAAATGCTTATTACAAATGACTTGTTGTATAGCAATTATATTTCCAACTATGCGTGGTTTGGGTATGAGAATTACTCAGATAAAAAAATAATTGAACTAATATATGAATACAATCAAATAAAAACAAAAGAAAAAAACTATATGCGAGAGAATTTTGCAGATACTTTTTTTTCTGCTGATGATTGCAGCAAAATAGGATATATAAGAGAAGATATTGAGATAAAGTATAAAAACAAGGAAATAAATTTCAAGGAATATGCGATTTTGATTACATCCTTGTTATATGCGATGGATAAGATCGCAAATACGGTTGGACATTACGATGCATATAGAAAAAGTGTCGCTTTTGAAAAAACTTTAGTATTGAATGTTTTGTTGCCTGAAAAATCCATTAATTCCAATAATGTTTGTTATAACCTAGATGCCAATGAACTAATTAAAAATATTAAGGGAGATTTATTGTACTTAGATCCTCCATATAACTCAAGACAATATTGTGATGCATATCATTTACTTGAAAATGTGGCACGATGGGAAAAACCTAAAGTTTATGGTGTTGCAAGAAAGATGGATAGAACTTCGCTTAAAAGTGATTATTGTATGATTGCAGCCACAAAAGCATTTGAGGAGCTTATTGAAAATGCTGATGCAAAATATATTTTGCTTTCATATAACAATATGTCAGACAAAGGAAATGATAGATCCAATGCGAAAATATCGGATGAAGATATTATGAAAATTCTTAGCAAAAAGGGAAAAGTAACTGTATTTGAATCGGATTATAAGAGTTTTTCAACTGGGAAATCAGCTATACAAGATAATAAAGAAAGATTGTTTTTATGCGAAGTATTTAGCAAAGAAAAAAAGAAAATGAATATATCTTGCCCTTTTAATTATATTGGTGGAAAATTTAAACTATTGGAACAGTTGCAGCCTTTATTTAATGAAAAGGAAGTATTTTTAGATTTATTTGCTGGTGGAGGGAATGTTGGGATAAATTCCTCTTCTTCAAAAGTTATTTTTAATGATTCAAATGAGAAATTGATAGACTTAATAAAATTTATAAAAGACACCGACACTGATGTTTTATTAAAGCAAATAGATAATATTATTGATGAATATCACTTATCCAATACAGCGTTATATGGTTACTCCTATTATGATTGCAATAGTAGTAAAGGATTGGCAGGATACAATAAGGAAAGATTTCTCAAGCTAAGAGATGATTTTAATACTAAGGTCATTGCAGGAGAAACAGATTATTCAATGTTATATATATTGATGGTTTTCTCTTTTAATAATCAAATTCGCTTTAATCGAAAAGGACTGTTTAATCTTCCTGTTGGAAAGAGAGATTTCAATTCGAAGATGAGAAGTAAGCTTGTGTTATTTTCCGAGGAATTGAAAAGCAAGGACATTCAGTTTTTGAAAAAGGATTTTAGGGATATTTCATTAGATGATTTTTCTCAGGAGACTTTTATTTATTGTGATCCTCCTTATTTAATTACAAATGCAACATATAACGAAAATGGAATGTGGACTGACTTAGATGAAAAAGCTTTGCTTGAATTTTTAGATCAAGCTAATGAAAAAGGCTTTAGTTTTGCGTTGTCTAATGTTTTAGAGAGTAAAAATAAAAGAAATGATATTTTGTATAATTGGATTAAAAGTAAAGGATATTATTGCAATTATTTAAATAAAAGTTATTCAAACAGTAATTATCATAGAAAAGATAAAAACAGCATATCCGAAGAAGTTTTAATTACTAATTATTCTGTGGATTGGAGGAATGAGTAGATGGCTAATATAAACAACATTCCATATCAAAGTTTTTGTTGGGTTATAGGGACTACAAGCTTTAGAACGGCAAAATTAAATTTAAAAATTGAGGCACAATTGCTGCTTCTTGATGAGTTTTATAATGAAGTTATAAAAAAATCAAGTTGGAATTGGAATAATGAATTGCAAGAAAAATATTATGACTTTATGAAAAGCAAAGCCTTCTTAACAGGTAATGCAAAAAGAAAAGATAAAGATGCGAGAGAAAAAACATCTGGTTTAGTTGATATTGGTCTAATCACAGAGGATAGGTCAATTACAGAAGCAGGAAGAGAGTTGCTTAAAATAACAAGTAGCGGAATTTTTGAAACTGATAATGTATTTAATATTAATAGAGATAGTTTTGTATATCTGAAACAGCTACTAAAAACAAGTATAGATGTAAGTGGGAAGATAGTTAGACCATTTATTGCGGTTGTAAAATGTCTTACTGAACTTGAATTTTTAAGCTATGATGAATTTACTTATTTTGTTCCATTGATTAAAGATGACGAAAGTGCAGAGCAAATTATATCAGATATTAAATTATATCGAGAAGGGAAAATCAAACTTGAAGAAATAATTTACAAAAGACTTATGCAAATGGACAACTATAAACTTGCTGGGGAAGAATTTATTACTTCGGATGTTGATGAAAACTTGATATGTTTAATTGGAATGAATCGCAAAAGTAGAAATTATGATAAACCATATTATAAATTATATCAGTCTATAAAGAGTATATTCCTTGAGGGTAAAAGCGATTATGAATTGCTACTGAATTCTGCAAAAAATATAAATCAAAAGCCCGGAATATTGTGGAGAAACTTAATATTTAAAACTACAAATATTGGAGTTATAAGGAAGAATGGCAAAACTTCAATTAATAATCAATGCCCATTTTTAAACTGTGAAAATGAAAAAGAATTAAAAGAGGTGTTTTTCAAATACTTACATGTTTTTAAGGCAATGGCAACCTTATCTGATTATTTTGATCTAAATAGGAGATATTTCAATGTTACAGATACACTAATCTTTGAAGATCGCATTGTTAAGTTGGACATGATTCCAAAATACTATTTTAAGGAGATTATTGATGTTCTGTATAAAGAAACTTTTAGTAAAGATGATAATCTCAGTGTAGATGTTCCTTTAGAAACTATATCAAGAGCCTTCAAGTTAGACATGAGTAAAGTGTATGCTGCATTAAGTAAAGATTTAGGAATCACCATAAAGAGTCCGGAACAAGCAGCAACTTACGTAAATGATGAAAGATATAGAAGATTTAATACTTTGATTGATAAGAAATTTAATGATTCTGTACTTGTAGAGTTGTTAAATTGTTTTGAAAAACGTGATGATAAGAGAATTGAAGAACTTGTTACAGATGAAGCGGCAGTACCTACTATTTTTGAATATATTTTAGGTATTATATGGTACAAGGTGAGCGAAAGACAAGGAAATATTTTAGATTTCATGAAATTATCATTAGAAGCAAATTTATTACCTAAGACACATGCAGCTGGAGGATATGCAGACATTATATATGAATATGAGGCATGTACTTCTTATCCAAAGCATTCGCTGCTACTTGAAGCAACACTTGCAGATGGCTCGAATCAAAGAAGAATGGAAATGGAGCCTGTTTCAAGACATTTAGGAGATTACAGGATTAGATTTAATAATCCGTTTGATTACAGCCTGTTCGTTAGCACATACTTAGATAAAAATGTGATTTCTGATTTTAGGTATAGAAAGATAATCCCATATACCAGAGATGAAGAAACTATTACAGGTATGAAGATTATTTCAATGGATACAGATTCTCTCAAGAAGATAATTGAAAATAAGGTCAAGTATAAGTATCTGTATGAAGTATTTGATAAGTACCATGAAATGCCATTAGAAACGGTAGATTGGCATGATGGAATGATAAGAGAGGCTACTGAGGAGTATAAAGCATAGTATTTATAGGAGGACTGGAAGTGGAGAAGATTATTTTTGAGAAAATTGAAAATGAAGATATTTTTGTGTCAGATTATAAAAATTTTATTAGAAATAATGAAATTGATTTTTCTAAAGAAGGAATTTCTGTGATTTATGGTCCTAATGGAACTGGTAAAACAAGTTTGGTGAAGGTTTTATCATCCGAAAAAGGAACAAAAGTAAAGTATACTTACGGTGAAAATGAGTATACAGATGGTTCTCAATTTTTTGTGATTAATGATCAAAATAACAGAAATATCATACAAGGGGAAACTAAAGACTTTTTATTAGGAGATGACATAAAAAAAGAATTTGAACTACAGGAATATATAAAAAATGAATATAATAGACTTTGCACTGAAAGTATTTCTATTTTAAAAGGCAATTATAGTGTATCTTCAAGTAGTAGTAAATCTATAGATTGCTTTTCTGAATGGGTAAATATTCAAAATATTATTAAAGATTTAATGAATAACAGAAGTAAAGGATCTAAAATTGGTGTGGATACTTATATTTCAGAATTTGAAAAGCATGCTCAAATAATTACTCCTGACTATGAACAGGATAAGTTAGATTACATTATTTCTGATTTATCTGAAAAGAATCCTCTTATTATTGAAATTGAAACCATAGATACAGATAAGTTATCTAATAATTCCCACATTAAGGAGATAGAAGAGAATACAGAAGCAATAAAGATACTTTCGCGTTTCGGATACAAAGACCAGTGCATAGTTTGTGATTCAGATGGAATCAATTCTGAAAATTTATTAAGTAAAAAATCCAAAAATAAGGAAGATATTATAAAGACATTAGATGCAAAGACTAAAAAAATTGTTGAAAAGATAATTGCTAATGTAAGTGAAAAAGATCCGTTTAGAATAAAGGATATTATGCTAGGAGCAATTGAAACAGGAAATTTGAGTGATATTTTGTTACTCAAAAAGTCTATTAAAGAATATAAGAATATATTTGCGAACAAGGCAATTAAGGAATTAGTACAACTTTATAAAGCTTCTGATATAAAAATAAAAAATAAAGAATATCAAAAAATGATAAATCAGAAGCCTGATATTACGGAGGAAGATTTTTTATATATTGAGCAGATTATTGGCAATAATATGAGCAAGAAACTGCAGATTATTAGGGATGATAGAAAAAATATAAAAATTGTTTTAGAAAATAAAGATTTTCTTGGTATTAACAGAGAAGAATTGCCATTAAGTTCAGGAGAGCAAAATTTCCTGTCATTAACATTTGAATTTTTGAAGGCGAAAAACTCTGACAAACCAATTATAATACTAGATGATCCCATTTCTAGCTTTGATTCTATTTATAAAAATAAAATAGCTTATGCGATAGTTAAGATATTGCAGGATAAGAAAAGGATTATTTTAACTCATAATGTAGATTTATTAAGACTTTTAGATGGACAATTTAAAAAATGTTTTAGGCTATTTTTATTCAATAACACAGAGAATGAAGAAAATGGATTTATAGCATTAAATTCTGATGAACGTGATATGCTTATCAACCTTGATGAGTTGTTAAAAACATTTAGAGAGAAGATTTATGAACATATAAAAGATGTAGAATTATTTTTGATTTCGTTAATTCCTTTTATGAGAGGATATTCAACAATTATTAATGATAAGATAATTAAAGAGAATCTAACTCAATTAATGCATGGATATAAAACTGGTACCGTTGATATTGCAGAATGTTATATAAAATTATTTGGAAATAAGAATAATATAATACCTAATAATTATAAAGTGGATGTTGATGATATTTTGAGCAAAACTGTTGATGGAAAGGAGATTGTTAATAAAGATAAATACCCATTATTAAATCGTACGCTAGTACATTCATTTACTTATTTGTTTCTAAGATTATTAATAGAGAAAAAATTAGTTTCAAAGTATAACATAGATACTGATAGTAAGAGTGGAGTGAAGCAGCTTGGACAAATAATTTCAAAAGCTTTTCCTGAAAATAGTAAAAATAGCGATGATATAAAAAACAGAGTTTTTCTTACAACAAAGAAAACTTTATTGAATGAATTTAATCATTTTGAGGGAAATATGAGTATTTTTCAGCCAGCAATCGATATTACTGATCATATGTTGGGAAAAGAAAAAACAGATATTTTAGCTTTTATAAATAAATTATAGATTTTTGATTTCATGCTTGCAATATGCTTGCAAAAAATCGAATAAACAGAAATAAACTGGATAATAAGACTAGATCCGATAACAAAAACCTTGATTTTATGCCATTTATACAAAAGGATATTAATGGACATATCGAGTTTGAATAAAAAAGTAGAGAGTTTCTCTCCTACTTAAGCGAAAAGGCACGGGATTTTTCTTCTCGTGCCTTTTTTCTTTATGCGCTTAGCGCGCATAAAGAAAGCGGCCTTGAGGAGAACCCCAAGACCGCTCTAAGGACTAAATCATCAAGCCGTTAGGCAAGGAATTAGAAAGTGTGCTTCAAGCCAACACCGAACTGGTAGCCGTTGAAATCAGCGTTATTAGGTTTATCCTTGGAAAGAGACTTACCACCCTTAGCCCAGGTAGCGCCCGTGTAAATGGACGTACGGTTGCTCAACGGATAGTCGTAAGCGACACCAACAACGTGAGCGTTGAACTTGGAGCTGTCATAGTCTTCACCTTCAAACGTGAAGGAGTGGGCCTTGCCAGTCATGTACTGGTAGCTAACCATCAACGTACCTGCGCCCACAGGAGCGGTAGCACCAATCAAGAAGGAATCAAGGTTCGGATGAGCGGCTGCAACCTTACGTGCAAACTTTTCGTCTTCCAACAAGCCAGCATAGGCACCACCAGCCGTGAGAAGGTTCTGACCACGCTGATAAGCAAACATCGGCTTGATCATGCCAAAGTCATAGCTCACGCCAAAGGAGTAGAAATCCATATCCTTGTCAGCACCAGGCACCGTCACGCGTTCCCAGATCAAGGAGGAAGAGAAAGCGTCCGTCGTGTAGTTACCAGCCAAAGCATAGTAGTGCTGGTTCTGGTTCCACTTGCCACCGTCGGTTTCGACACCGAAGGACACGGCACCAGCCAAGGTGAGGCCTTCAACCGGCGTCACAAGAGCAGCGAGGGTGTTGTTAGCCGTGATGTCGCGGGAAGCGAAGAGACCCATACCACCAATGCCAAACTTAGCTTCGAGCGGATCGAAACCACCGAGGAGGTCGAAGTCACCACCACCAGAGGAGAGGGCGCCAACGCGACCAGCAGCGAACGTCACGAAGTCGTTACCAATGGTCAAATAAGCCTGGCTGTCAAAGAGACGGCCAGATTCGCCCATCGTGCCATCGTCAGAGTTGAAGTTGCTTTCCAACGTGAAGCCAGCCTTCCAGCCGTTAGCCAATTCTTCAGAGCCAGTGAGACCCCAGTTGGAATCACCGTACCAGCCACTTTCCATACCATAAGAGTTCTTGGACTGACCTTCTTCGAGAGTGGCGTTCGTGTGCTTGTAAACCAAACCCGTAGAAACGGAACCATAAAGGGTCACTTCAGTAGCCTGAGCAGCAAAAGCCATTGTCAAAGCGGCAACAAGTGCACCAAACTTAAACGTCTTTGTCATGAGAGTCTCCAGTGAGAGAGTATTGATAATAAGTCTCAATATAGAGAGGAAATGAGAATCTTTCAATATCACAAAAACCCCAACATTTCGCACCTTTCAGACACATTTTGCGCTTTTCCCTTACTCCCACTTGAAAAGAACATATTTAGTAAGGAATAGGCCATTAGTAATATCCCCAGTACTATTTTTTGATTAATGTCAAATCTAGAGAGAATCTCCTAGTTTTTGCGTTGTAAAAAAGCAACAAAAGAGCTTTCAAAATGCGTCAAATTCGCGTTTTTCCGCCTAGGAAAGGAGTCCGTCTTCGTGATCAAGATCACTATGAGGCTCAGGAATGTTGCTCGCAAAAGTGGCAATCGAGCAAATCAGATGATTGAAGCGACGGAAGTTGGTGAGTAAGTCGACGTGCAACGTGCTCGTTTCGACTGATTCCGACTCACCACGTGCAATACGCTGCACATGTCGCTCCACGAGCGAGAAGTCGGTAGCGACTAAAAGCGACTTTTCATTGCGAAGCCACTTTCTTGCCTGCTCTTGCTCGGAGGGGTTATCCGCCTGAAGATAATGGATAAGGATGTCTAGGTTGTGAGCAATACGGGTATGAAGCACGGTCAACTCATGCTCACCCTCATGCGAGAAGAAGCGGTTGTTCGCGCACTTTTTGCGCCCCAACTGCTTAAAGGCGTTATCCGCCACGCGGGTGGCGAGTTCAAGCGTCCCATTGGCGTTACGAAGCGTTTGCCAAAGCTGCGCCTCATTTTCCGAGAGCGCCATCTTGAGAAGCTCCGTCATATAGCGACTAATCGCTTGAGTGCGCCCATAAAGACGCTTTTTGCGCTCACGCATTAGCTGGATTTCGCCGTACTCAGGGTTACGGATTAAGAGTTCGTTTAAGTCGTGCCAGAAGCGAGAAAGGAGCTCCACATTATGGATAACTTCCTGACGACTCGCTTCAAGAGCAGTTTGCCCTGACATCAAGCTTTCTTTAGAGAGCAGGCGAATGGCGCCTTCGTCTTCTTCAAGGATCGACTTCGAAGGGAGCCATTTATCAACGAGCACGGCCATAGGCTTCACAAAGAAGAGCCCCAGAACGCCCGCAATCCCGTTAAAGAGAATATGAAAGTAAATGACCCCATCAGCGGTGTCCATCAAACCTGTAATAGGCCAAGGGCAAAACGCTAACCAAAGCGAGCCAAAAAGGAAGGCACCAATACGGAAAAGGCAGTTCCCTGTCGGCGCACGGCGCGCCATCGGGCTCGAACCCGACGTGGTAATCACGGCTAAGAAAGCGCTCCCCAAATTTGCTCCAAGCACAATCCAGAGCGCTGGGGTTGGACCAACCACGCCTGCTGCCACCGTCCCTGCGGTAATCATCACGACAGCCAGAGAGGAAAAGCACACGAGTGCCATTACCATCCCTACCCCAATGACCATGAGAGGCCAATTGGTGAGTTGCTCAAAGATGCCCAAAAGTTCTGGCATTTGTTTGAGTGGCGCAGTGGTGGTCGAAATCATGTTGAGCGCCATCATCACAAAGGCAAGTCCCAGGAGGATCATGCCAAACTGCCCCATGGCGGTGCGCTCTTTCTTGAGATAAAGAAGCACCCCAGTGAACAGCAAAATCGGAACGAGTAGCGCAATATTAAGACTTAAGACACGCACCATCAGGGCGCTCCCCAAGTCGGCTCCCAATACGCTACAAAGCGCAATCGCGGTAGTGACGAGTCCCTTTTTCTGGAAGCTTGAAACGACAAGCGCAGAGGCCGTAGAGCTCTGCAACATCATCGAGAGCCCCATCCCTGCGAGGAAAGCGGAAATACGACTACTTAAATTTTTCGCGAGCCATCGGCGCAACTGATCCCCGAACGTGCGGAACATTCCGACGCGAATCGAATGCGTCCCCCAAACCAAGAGGGCTACGGCACCAATCATCTGAATCAGAATAGTCATAGCGACTCCGAAAAATACGTTTCGCCGTCAGCCTACGAGCTTACGACTTGCGCGCCGGGAAAAAGGCCGTTGGCCATGGCGTGGTCGGCTTGGTGAGCCAAGACCCCACCACATAGAGCACGATCGCCAGTAGCATAGAGGGAACGATTGCATGGAACCCAAAGAACGACAACTTAAAGGTCGAAATCGTGAGGTAAAGCGCGATACTCCCAACCACAGAAATCAGTGCACCTGCTACTGTGGCGCGTGCCCAGAATAGTCCACCAACTAAGGGTAGCAGGAACGCGAGTTCAAGACCACCAAAAGCGAACATATTAATCCAAGCAATAATGTCAACTGGATAAAGCGCAAGCACCAAGGCAATCACGCCAATAAAGGTTGTGACGGTTTTGGTAATGCCTTTGAGTGCAAGCGGGGACTCTTTTTCCCATTCCGGACGCCAGGTGAGGAGCAAATCTTTGATGATGGCAGAAGACGCCGCTAAGAGTAGCGAACTCACTGTGGACATCGTGGCCGCCAGAGGACCCACCAGTGTGAGACCCGCTACCGTGGGTGAGAGATGCGTCGCAATGAAAATTGGCATCATCGCATCCGTGCTCCCCAAGGTTGAAAGGGGCACATCCATCACTGCGCGCATAAAGACGCCGAGCGTAGTCATCCCAATCATCAAAGCGCCACACACGAGCGTGGAAATAAACATCGCACGATGCAAATCATCACTGGTTTTGTAACTCATGCAACGCACTGCCGACTGAGGAAGTCCGAGCGTACCAAAGCCCACCAACACCCAAGCCGAAAGAAGGAGCGGAATGCCTAACGCGCCGCCCGAAGTTGGCGTCAATAACTGCCCTTCTGTGCCTGGGCCCTTAGGTGCGATGCTCCCCACTTTTTCCATTACCGCAGCGAGCCCACCGCCTTCGCACAGGATTTCTTCCCCTAAAAGGAACATCCCCACGAGCATCAAGATGGCGCAGACCATGTCGGTTAGAGCCACCGCACGGAATCCGCCAAAGCCCGTATAAAGCACGGTCACGCAACCAAAAAAGAGCAACGCTTCTTTGTAGTCAATCTTCGCGGCTTGAGAGAAAATCTGTGCGCCACCAATAAACTGTCCCACCATCATCGTGGTGAAAAAGAGGAGCATTAAAAGGGCGAGCAAAATCGCCAAAAGACTCGTTGTGCGACTATTCCCATAGCGCGCTCTCACCACATCAATTACGGTGAGTGCATTGGTTGCACGAGCGACAAGCGCTAATTTTTTACCTGCCACGCCGAAAATCAAAAAGCCCGCAATAATCTGAGGGGCCGCAAAAACGACCCACCCCAAACCCAAATTCCAGGCAACGCCAGGGCCCGAGACAAAAGAACTCACGCTCCCATAGGTCGCCACAAGGGTCATCGCGAGCACAAAGCCATTAAGTGTGCGATCCCCAATAAAGTAGCGGCTCGTAAAGGAAGCCCCCTTCATGTGGCGGTCTGCAAAGAAACTCACCACAACTAAAATAGCCAAAAAGGCTAAAAGCGGAAAGAGAATCATCGCAATTACACCTTTGGCAGAGAAGTGTTTTGAGAGGCGGACTCTTCGGGCGCGACTTTTTCTAAATCAATCGAGCGAAATACGCGACGCACGAGCCAATAAGTCAGGACAACAGAGAGAACGTAGCCACCAATACAAGAAGCCCAGAACCAAAAAGGTAGTCCCCACCAACCTGCCGTGGAGTCGCCTAGCCACACGATCATGGCCCAAAAAAAGAGGGCAAGGAAAAGCGCAACTCCCATTGTGCTTAAAGCCTCGCAATCACAGATGCGAAGAGCTTCTTCGTAAGAGAGCTCTTTTTCAGGTATGGGTTTATTTGTCATGGTCTTTATAGTGGCGGCGCAAAGAAACTCGAAAGAAATCAAGTTTGTGGCGTTACGCCCACCTTTTCTTCTTGAAGTGCTCGTTTGAGCAAGAGTAAATCGTCCCAAGCTTTACTTTTTTCTTGGGGGCGGCGCAACAAATAGGAGGGGTGGTACGTCACCACTGCCTTAAAGGAGAGGCCACGCCAATTCACCTCGTGAATACGGCCTCGTTGTGAAGAGATACTCGCTTCGGGCGAGAGTCCCAAAAGGCTCATCGTCGCAAAGCGTCCCGAAAGAAGCACCACTTTGGGCTTTAAGAGTTCCATCTGACGCTGTAAAAACACTTCACAGGCGTCGATTTCTGCACTTTCAGGATTGCGGTTTTCTGGTGGACGGCATTTCAGCACATTGATAATCGTCACACCTTGAGGACGCGAGAAACCAATGCTCGCGAGCATTGCGGTAAGAAGACGGCCAGAGTTTCCAACAAAAGGTTTCCCCTGCAAATCTTCTTCTTGACCAGGCGCTTCACCAATCACCACGAAGTCACACGGTGCACTCCCGTCGACCAAGACCGCCTGCTGGCGTGTCGATCCCATTTGGCAGGCGCGGCAATTCTGAGCGATCTGATTGAGCTCTTCCCAATCCGCTTTCTTAATAGCATTGAGTGTTTCTGCAGAAAGCGGCGTCACTGCTCTTTGAGTGAGCGGCGCGCTTGCTACTTTTTGACGGGGAGTAGCGGCTAGTGCACGAGCAGGATTCACGGGCGAGCCCCCACGTTGAGGAGGTACCGCTCCCGCCTTAGTGGGAATGTTTGTGGGAGCACTCGTGCGAGCAGCAGGTTTTGCAAACTGAGCAGGAGCACTCTGAGGCGAGGTCGACGGGCGTGCGCGCTCCTCGGCTTCAATCGCCGAAGGCTCAATTGGACGCAATAGCCATTGCGGCCCAATTTTCATTGCATCCCAGAGTCGACTTCTATCCTCAGATAACATTACTGGTCACTTTTCCATGTAAGTTGCATCACGATCGCGTCTTCATGCCCGTCACCCAGACGGTAATAATCACGACGACGACCGCACGACTTAAATCCTAACTTCTGATAAAGGCGTTGCGCTCTCAGGTTGCTCTCTCGCACTTCGAGAAAACAGTGGCTAACCCCTTTTTCCTTCATCTTATCAAGAAGTACACGAAGTGTGGCTTCTCCAATCCCACGACGTTGATAGTTAGGCATCACGCCGATCGTCAAAAGCTCGGACTCTCCCACAATATCACGGATCACGCCCCAAGAGACGATCTCCCCATCGATTTCCCCTACGACAGAGTCCCAACCTTCGCGCAGAGCATCAGCAAAGCCTTCTTGCATCCAAGGGGTCTCTTCAACGAGCGCATCTCCACGAGAAACCGCCTTTAAGTCGGAGATTTCCATGTCGCGGAAAAGGAGTTCCTGCGTCATTTAGAGTTTTTCTCCATGAGCACGCTGGTCAATCGTCAAAGCCACTCGATCGCGAATATAAAGCGGGGCGGCTTCTTCAGCGCGCACCACATTACCTTCTAACCAATCCCAGCGGGCAAGACGCGCCATCGTTGCAATCATACTCTCAGGCACATCCAAGTACATTGCGCCAACGCTTAAACTGGGGTTATAAGCCGCCAGGGCAGAACCTGCGACAAAAGTTGCTCCATGAACAGTCATCCATTCGCAGGCTGCCTCGGGTTTAATCAATTCGCTCTCCGAAACCGGGCGAACGCGCTCCTCCTCTCCTGCACTTTCAAAAACTTGTGCGTAGATTTCATTCATACGCGCATCATTAATAATCGCTAGTCGAGCCCCAGCAGGCACAGCGCCTTCACGCACTACGACTTGCGCACAAGCTTCCAAGTTATTGACTTGCACGAGCGGAAGATTTAACCCCCAGCCTAAGCCCTGCGCCACGCCACAAGCTACGCGCAATCCAGTAAAACTTCCTGGACCACGACCAAAAGCAATTGCACCGAGATCAGCTTTGGAAAGCTTAGCTTCGGCAAGCACTTCATCGATCATCGACAAAATGCGCTCCGCGTGGCGATTACCCACTTCTTCAGAAAGCCAATACACATCTGTATCATCCTCGCGGCGAGCTAATGCCACGGAGCAAGTTTGATGTGCAGTATCAATCGCTAAAAGAACGTCCTGGGCCATGATGAAAAAAGTTAGAGAGATTGAGAAATATGAGTGGAGAAGAGTCCACCAAGCAAAAATATCCTCTCATTATAGGACGCTGGCACTTCAAATAGTCGTGGCGGAAAAGTGAGATTACTTTTTTGTGAGGATGCAAAAAAGCGACCTCTTTAACTCGTCTTGAGTCAAGTGTGGTCGCTTTCGTAGGACTAAGGAAAAGAAGAAGCGAGTGCGCTATCTTGTTCCTTAAGGCAAACGCGCTCCTGGTGGCGGTGGGAAATCGCCTCCCATGCGAGAGCGCAAGTGGTGTGCTCTACCGCCTGCCTCTGGACCAGGGCGCGGACCCCGGGGGGCCAATTCAATATGGACTTCCATAATCTGTTGGCGCATGATCGAACGATCACGGTCTCGAAGTCTCGGAACAAGTGGACGCGGAGGACGGGCTTCATCACTAATACAGTAACGACGACGAATCCGTTCATTTTCCGCTGGAGACAAATGCGCACGCATTTCTTCACGCTCGTGCTGGCTCATGTCGCGCCAATGCACGGAACGCGTCACCGAATCCAGGTAGGGCCAAAGCTCTGCCCGAGCCTGTGCATCCATCTCTGTCCAGAGACGGATTCCAGGCTGATCCGGTTCTGCGCCTGGCAGTACCAAACGTTCAGGAAGGGTGAGATCCTGAGCGGAGGCACTAGCGCACCCGAGACAGCAAATGATGAAAAAAGCTTTAATTCGCATAACTCTGTGATAACCATACAAAAATTATCGTTGGTTTGACTATATCAGCTTTAAGTAGCTCTACTCGTTTTGATGAGTAAAAAAGTGCTTCAAAAGTTCGGGGTCGCTACCCAAACATGGCGTAACGGTTTTTTGACACCATACCAAAAATACGGTATTCACAAATTTTTCAAGAATTTTTAAAATTCACTTATAAATCAATAGCTTAGTTGTTAATTTTAAATTGTAACAATAAAGAAGTGATGTAAAGTTCTATGCGAACACTAGCCTTTTGATTTGTAACAGTGCACAATAACACTAAGTTTTTTGAAGGACTTCTGTGTTTGGAAGTCAATAGGAGTAAAGCTCATGGAACGCAATCCAAAAATTCTCGTGGTCGATGATGATCCCCGCCTTCGTGACCTTCTTCGTCGTTATCTCGGCGAAAATGGTTTTCAGGTCTTCGTTAGTGAAAACGGGAGCGCCATGAATCGTCTCTGGGTTCGCGAACACTTTGACGCTTTGGTGCTTGACTTGATGATGCCGGGCGAAGACGGTTTGCAAATTTTGCGCCGTATCCGCGCTGCCAACGATCAAACCCCGGTGATTATGCTCACCGCACGTGGTGAAGACGTTGACCGTATCGTCGGTTTGGAATTGGGCGCTGACGATTACATCGCCAAGCCTTTCAACCCGCGCGAATTGCTCGCTCGTATTCACGCCGTGCTCCGCCGTCGTCCTGCACCAGATGCTCCTGGTGCTCCTTCGATGGAAAACGAAATCGTTCGCTTTGGCGAATTCGAACTCGACCTTGGCACGCGCGTCTTGAAGCGCAATGGTGAAATCGTCCAGTTGACGACTGGTGAATTTGCTGTGTTGAAGGCCTTTGCCCGCCATCCGCGTCAGCCGCTCTCTCGCGATAAGTTGATGGAAATGGCTCGCGGTCGCGAATACGAAGCCTTTGACCGTTCGCTCGACGTGCAGGTCTCTCGCTTGCGTAAGTTGATCGAAGTGGATCCTTCCAAGCCGCGCTACTTGCAGACGGTTTGGGGTCTTGGCTACGTCTTCATCCCGGATGAAGTCTCGCCCGACGACTCTAACGTTGCCCCCGCCTCTGCGGCTGAAGGCGAAAGCGCTGAATAAGTTTGTGGTGCACAATGCCTTGTGCACCCACTAAACTGAATAGACATATGTGGCTCTGAAGAAATTTTCTTCGGAGCCATTTTTTCGTGCATTCTGTTGTGTATCTTTACCAAAGCTCATCGCGCGCTTTGCTAAACTACGCATTAACATCCATTTTCTCAGAGCGCTCGCTCTAAGAGCTGAAAGCATTTGTCTTTAGAACTATGTTTCATCGTAATCGTCGTCCTAGTCTTTTTTGGCGCACTTTCTTACTGCTTTGCGGTTTGATTTTCTTTAGTGCCATGGGCTGGCTACAAAGTTTCCGTGTTTTCTCCGAGCTCCCCTACTCTCAAGGAGTGGCTCAGCACATCATTTCCACAGCCAACCTCACAAAGTATGCGCTAGTCAATGCTGACCCGTACTACCGTGTGGATTTGCTGAAAATGTTGGCAACGCGAGAAAAACTCATCATCTCGCCTCGTGAACAGTCTGACCGCGTGGTGCCACTTTCTGGCGAAGGGTTTAATTCCTTAATTGTGCAACTCGTCAAGAATTCTCTTGGCAACGACACCGTGCTCGCCAGTAACGTCAATCACGCCCCGGGGCTCTGGGTCTCCATCAATATTGAAGGGGACGCGTACTGGTTACAAATTAGTGAAGACGTGCTCGACCCACCCTTTGGAACCACGTGGATTTGGTGGGTATTCGCTGCCTGCGTGGCAAGTCTTTTTGGTGCCACGCTCTTGACGCGCCACGTAATCCAGCCGCTTGCCCAACTTTCGCAGTTTGCAACACAACTGGGTCAAGGGAAAAATCCAGATCCGCTTCCAGAGCACGCGAGTACAGCAGAAATCTCGGCAGTGAATATCAGCTTTAACCACATGGTGCAAGACTTGCGCCGTATTGAAGCTGACCGTGAATTATTGCTCGCTGGGGTGAGTCACGACTTACGCACACCGATTACACGTCTGCGCCTTGAATTAGAGCTTGCCAACTTGTCTGACGACTCTCGCGAAGCAATGGTAAGTGACCTAGAGCAGATGGAAAACATCGTCAATCAGTTCTTGGCCTATGCTCGCCACAGTCAGGAAAAGCAAGTGTTGATTAACTTTGGGGACACGGTCACCGAAGCGCTTGAAAATGCTCGCTTAGGTAACGACAAGACCATCGAACTTCAAGTGGACTTGAAAGACGAACTGATGGTCTACGCGCACCCCTTGGAACTTTCGCGCGCTGTACAGAACCTCTTTACGAACGCTCAGCGCTATGGGCGCAGTGAAGACGGGATTTTGCGCCTGCACGTGAACCTCGATAAAGACACGGATGGGAAAACCGCTGTGCTCCGAGTCGCTGACGAAGGGCGTGGGCTTCCTGTGGAAGAGCGCGAACGCGTGATGCGACCCTTTGAACGTGGGGAAAGTGCACGCTCTGGCGTCACAGGGACTGGCTTAGGCTTAGCGATTGTGGACCGCATTGTGCGTCGCTCAGGCGGTACTGTTGCGCTTGACACCAATGATCCTCATGGTTTGAGGATCATTGTTCGCTTCCCGATTAAGACGGCGGACGAAATCAAAGCGCAAGAAACGAAAGCGCAAAAGCTCGCCGAAAAGGAAGAAAAGAAACGTCAGAAGATTGCCAAGAAGGCGAGAACGAGTGAATCCTCAGGAGAAGACTCACTTTCCTAATTCGTTTTGAGAAATATTAAGAGCGCCGGCTATTTGTAACCGGCGCTCTTTTTAGTTGTGTTACAGGAAAAAGGCGGGTTTATTCTTTCAAAAGAAGGACAGAAGCAAAGGCGACCATCCCCTTTTCAGCCCCTACTGCATCGAGCTTTTCGTTGGTCTTCGCTTTCACGCTCACCAAGCTGACGTCCACGCCCAAACACTCTGCAACACTTGCCCGAATCTGCGCGGAGAAGGGACCAATCTTGGGGCGTTCCGCCACAATCGTGGCGTCACAGTTGCCAATCTGCCAACCTTCACGGCGCACGATTTCCATCACAGCCTTGAGGAGCTTGCGGCTATCTGCCCCTTTCCACTGAGGATCACTCGGCGGGAAGTGTTGTCCGATGTCGCCCAGCGCCGCAGCACCGAGCACCGCATCGGTAATGGCATGCAAGAGCACATCCGCATCCGAGTGACCATCTAAGCCTTTTTCAAACGGAATTTCCACGCCACCCAAAATCAAGGGGCGGCCTTCCACGAGGCGGTGGGAATCGTATCCTTGACCAACACGGATACCGAGCATAGCTTGTTCTCCCAAAATAAATTTCGCTAATTGTGCATCAGTAGGTTCTGTTACTTTGATGTTTGTCGTGCGGCACGGGACAACTTTTGTGGTGAGCCCCTTTCGTTCAATGGCTGATGCCTCATCGGTCACCCCCGTCAAATCGCCAGAGAGTGCCCAACTCAAATCACGCACACGGAACATTTGCGGCGTTGCGGCACGCCACACCGTACGACGATCCACCGTTTCGGTGATGAAATTCTTTTCATCGACACGCTTTAAAGTATCCACCACGGGCATCGCGAGAATACCGCCTGAAACTCGATCATCCTGGCTCACCGAATCAATCAAGTGCGCAATTTCGGATGGTCGCACACAGGGACGCGCAGCATCGTGCACTAGCACATAAGCGCTCGGCGGGAAACCCGCTTGCGCGAGACCATTTCGCACCGACTCGGCACGCTCTTTACCGCCAGCACGCAACACTCGCACTTTCGCTGGCAAAAGGGGCAACAAGTCGTCAATGTACGGGTCCGTTGGACTCACCACGATCACAACGTCTGACATGCGAGTCACAGCGCAAAGCGCACGCGCTGTATGCACTAGCATCGGTAGACCTGCCATTTTAAGATACTGCTTAGGCATACCGAGTTGCATTCTCGAGCCGACGCCCGCGGCACAGATGAGGCCGACAATAGAGGACGCTTCCTGCATGGTGTCTCCAACAAAAATTAGAACTCTTCCCTATTTTAACGAGCGCGTTCGTTTTCTGACAGTCGAGTATTCACTATAAGGGGAGAAATTTTTGTTTAGTCCAAAACGCCTCTCTGAGAGGCTGAAACATTTAAACACATTTCCAGTGGATTAATCCGTTGAGATGAATTTCCTTTTTTCTTAGGGGAAATTTTTGTCATTTTTCTTATATAAATCAATGGCTTAACCAAACCACTTCTAACCTCTCAATGTACATCATCCGTCTATCACATAGGGTTTACCCTTAGTTTTTGAATTATTTTTCTGCAAAATAGATCTCCAAAATACGCAACATCGCGTCTAGAAATTTTTTCTGACGTTTAACCCCACTTAATCCTATTAGGGAAAAAATTAATAACATGACTCGCAAATTTCTTTTTCGTCCTGTTACCCTGGCTCTCATGATGGGTGCCACTTTGGCTACTACTCAGGCTAACGCTGCTGGTTTCCAGTTAACTGAACAATCCGCAGCAGGTTTAGGCCGCTCCTACGCTGGTATCGGTGTGGACGGAACGGACATCTCTGGTGCCTACTACAACCCCGCTACGATGACCTTGCACTCTGGCACGAACGTCCAGGGCGGCGTGATCGGCGTGGGCTTGAATCTCGAATATTCGGGTGACAATGGTGAAAGCGAAAACGGTCGTTCTTCTGAAACGCCGATTCCTCACATGTACTTGACTCACCAGATCAACGATCAGATTTTTGCTGGTTTGGCTATTACTGTGCCGTTCGGCATGGCAACGAGCTATGGTGAAAACTGGGGTCTCTCCCACCGTGGTTACTACTCTGAAATCATGGTGATCGATATTAATCCTAGCCTTGCTTGGAAGATCAACGATCAGTTCTCCATCGGTGCTGGCGTCTCCTACCAATATGTGGACGCCCAGTTGAAGACGAAGAAATCCTTAGGCCCGAAGGGCGACCTTGATGCCAACTTCGAAGCTGACAGCGGTGAATGGGGTTGGGACATCGGTATGATGTGGAGCCCGACGGAAAACCTCCGCTTCGGTTTGTCCTATCGCTCTGAAGTGGAACATACCGCTAAGGGTACCCTCTCCATCTCTACAACCGCCCAAAATCAAGCTCTCTCGCCAAAATTGGCAGCTATGGGCGTCACTGGTGAATTCGACGGTCAAGCTATCGTGGCTGGCCCAGCTTGGGCAATGTTGACCGCTGCTTGGGACATCAACCAGCAGTGGAGCGTTTACGGTACGTTGCGTTGGACCGACTGGTCTAGCTTCGATCGTTTGAGCATTACCGTGAATGGCCAGGAAAAGAGCGCTATCGAAAACAAGTGGCGTGATACCTACTTCGGCTCTATCGGTGTTGACTACCGTCTCAACCCGCAGTGGACGTTGCGCGGTGGTATCGGTTTGGAAACCTCCCCGATCCGCTATGCTGATACGCGTACCGGCATTATTCCTGATGCTAAGCGTCTCTGGCTCTCCTTGGGTGCTTCCTACCACTTCAGCGATCGTTTGACGATCGATATGGGTGCAACACACTTGCGCGGTATCGGCGAACGTGACCTCTACAGCGATGTTGATGGCAAGAAGGGCGGTAGCTATGACAGCTTGGATGCTTACCTCCTCGGTGCTCAGCTCCAATACCGCTTCTAAGCTAATCCGTTTTTAAGCCTAAAAGCCGTTCATCCCTTGTTATGCAAGGTGTTGGACGGCTTTTTTGCGCTCTAGAAGCCATATCATCCGTATAGGTTAATCTTCTAGCCGAGAGAAAAGTGATGTGCTAATTTTGACGCCTTCATTGTGACAAGTGGTGTCGATTCTTTCTTTTTGTGAACAACCCCGAATCGAGCACCTTTCTCAAGAAAAAGGCAAACAAAGTGAACAAATTCACAGTCAAATCGGCTGCCCTCGCCGCTATGTTAGCCACCGCTGCTGGCAGTGCCCTCGCAGGTGGTTTCCAGTTAACTGAACAGTCCGCTCTTGCACTCGGTCGTGCTTACGCTGGTGTGGGTGTTGACGGCACGGATATCTCTGGCGTTTACTACAACCCGGCCTCCATGGTGTTGCACACGGGAACCCAATTCCAGTTCGGTGGTGTGGGCATTGGTCTTAACCTCCCTTATTCGAGCGACAAGGGTTCGGAATATGATGAAAACGGCCGCAAGAAGCCTGAATTTGTGCCTCACCTCTTTGCTACCCGTCAGTTGACGGACAAGGCTTGGATGGGGCTGAGCTTCACGATCCCGTTTGGCTTAGCCACGGAATACTCCTCTGACTGGGAACAATCCAACCGCGGTGACCGCGCTGAAATCAAGTTGATGGACTTGAACCCCAACTTTGCCTACAAGATTACGGATAAGTTGAGCGTTGGCGCTGGCGTGAGCATTCAGTATGTGGAAGCCAAGTTGGGCTTTAACATCGCTGGTAACGCCGCTGACGTGCAGGTCGATAGCGTTGGCTACGGCTACAACTTGGGCCTCATGTGGAGCCCGATGGAAAACTTGCGCTTTGGTATTTCTTACCGCTCTAAGGTGAAGCACGAAGGCGACGGCTTTGTGAAGTCTCGCTTAGGCAAGATGGATGCTGGCATCACGATGGACGCGCCTGCCTCCTGGTTGATTTCCGCCGCTTGGGACGTCAACAAGATGTTTAGTTTCTACGCTACGGCTCGTAAGACCGATTGGTCGAGCTTCCAGGCTTTGACCTTGGACTCCGAATTGATCACTCACGCCGCTGCTGCCAAGATGATGCAACAGGGTATTCCCGCCCAGCAAATTCAGGCAGCTTGGTCTCAGTTACCGAAATCCTACCCGATGAAGACCGAATGGCGTGATACCTACCTCTTCACGGTGGGTTCCGACGTGCGCATCAACGACTTCTGGACGTTGCGCGGTGGTTTGGGCTTTGAACGCTCCCCGATCTCTGATCCGACGTTGCGCACCGGGACGATTCCTGATGCTGACCGCTGGTGGTTCGCTTTGGGTTCTTCCTTCCACTGGTCGAAGAACTTCCAGACCGACGTCTCCTTCGCTCACTTGCACGGCGTGCATGAACGCTCGCTCTACAATGAAGCTGGCGGCGAAAAGATCGGCGAATTTAAGCGCTTAGATGCCTACCTCGTGGGTATTCAGGCTCAGTACCGCTTCTAATTTAAAGCGCGTCTGACAAGAAAGGGGTGATGTTTTTTTAAAGCATCGCCCTTTTTGCTTTTTCCACGCTCTCGCTTTTCCTCAAAGAGAAGAACCTTTAAAATAGATAGACTAATTGTTGATTGTTTTTCTTAAGGGAGCGCCGTTACCACCGCTCCCCCATTTGCGTTTATTTTTTGGTTCTATGTCGACATCTACTCCTTCTCTCATTAAAGACGATATCCGCAAAGTGCGGGCGGGTGAACACCGCGTGTTGACGCTCCCCCCTCTTGCTCCCGATGCGCTTGCGCTTGCTCGTATGGCCGAGGAGCTTCACGAGCACCAAGAAAAGTTGCTCGTCGTTTGTGCGGACTCGATTGATGTGGTGCGATTGAGCCAAGAAATTCCTTGGTTTGACCCGACGCTCAATGTCGTGACGTTCCCTGACTGGGAAACGCTCCCCTATGACGTGCTCTCCCCACAAGAGAGCATTATCTCTGAGCGCTTAGAGACGCTCTACCGCTTGACGCAATCTAAGAGCAGCGTGGATGTGGTGCTTGTTTCCGCTGTCACGGCGGCGCAGCGCTTAGCGCCTGTTTCCTTTGTGGGTGGCGCCACATTCTTCTTCTCAGTAGGAGACAAGCTCGATATTGAGGGGCTTCGTCAGAGCTTGGTAAAGGCTGGCTACTCTGCCGTTCAGCAAGTGCTCGCAGCAGGGGAATTTGCTGTGCGTGGAAGCTTGATTGACGTCTTCCCCATGGGGTCGTCTCATCCTTTCCGTTTGGACCTTTTTGACGATGAAATCGATTCCATTCGCTGGTTTGATATTGAAACGCAACGCTCAATGGAAGAGGTGGATCGCATTCGCCTTCTCCCTGGGCACGAATTCCCAGTAAACGAAACGGAGCTCTCTGACTTTCGTCAGCGCTGGCGCACGCGATTTACGGGTGATCCAGCCAAGAGTTTGATTTACCGAGATATTGGAAAAGGTGTTCTTCCTCCTGGGATTGAATACTATTTCCCGCTCTTTTTTGATGAAACAGCAACCTTTGCAGACTATCTCCCCGAGAGCACCAAAGTCGTGACCTTTGGGGACATTCAGGCAACGCTTTCTGCCTTTATGCGTGATACCACCTCGCGCGCAGCTATGCTCGCGGGTGACGTTGCGCGCCCGCCAATGTCACCAGACGAACTCTGGCTCAATGCAGAAGCATTTTTCTTGAGTTTAGAGAAGTTTGCCCGCTTCTCCTTTAAGACACCCGATGCTAAAGCCGTTGCGCGCCAAACACATCTCAAAACGGTCACTGTTGATCGTAAGAGTCAAAACCCGCTCGTTAACCTCTTGGCCTTTACGGACGCAGAAAAAACGCGTCACCATCGCATTTTGATTTGCGCGAGCAGTATTGGTCGACAGACCACAATGAGTGAACTCTTTCGCTCGAACGGCTTAAAGTATGCCGAAGTGAATTCTTGGGGAGACTTTTTAACGAGTGATAGTCCTGTTGGACTCACGGTGAGCCCTCTTTTTGCTGCCGCGGAACTCGCAGACCCTGGTATCACGATTCTCACAGAAACTGAACTCTATGCAGCTTCTCCGCGTCGCTCTCGTGTACGCCGCTCAGCCTATGCGGCGAGCAACGTCGAGATGCTCGTGCGTGACGTCTCAGAACTCAAAGTAGGCGACCCTGTGGTGCACTTAGAACATGGGATTGGGCGCTATCAGGGGCTCGAATATAAAGAGATGCCTGATGGTCCAGCAGAATTTTTGCGTATCGACTACAAAAACGATGCTCGTTTATTTGTCCCGATTGCCAACCTTCACCTCATCTCTCGCTATTCAGGGAGCGATGTGGAAAATGCGCCCTTGCACACCTTGGGACGCGGTGACTGGGAAAAGGCACGTAAAAAAGCCAGCGAACAGGTACGCGATACCGCAGCTGAACTCCTGCATCTTTACGCCATGCGACAGTCTCGAGAAGGATTCAAATTTAAGATTGATCCAGCCGAGTACGATGCGTTTCGCGAAGGGTTTGCCTTTGAAGAAACGCCCGATCAGCTCAACGCGATTAATGCCGTTGTCGATGATATGACAAGCGGCAAATCGATGGACCGCTTGATCTGCGGTGACGTGGGCTTTGGGAAAACGGAAGTTGCCTTGCGTGCTGCCTTTGTGGCGGTCACCTCCGGGAAGCAAGTCGCTGTACTTTGCCCCACGACGCTTTTGGCTGAACAACACGCTCAGACCTTTAAAGATCGCTTCTCTGCTTGGCCGGTTACGGTTTCTGAGTTGAGCCGTTTCCGCGCTGGGCGCGAAACGACGAAAACACTTGAAGGCTTAGAGCGTGGCACAGTTGACGTGGTGATTGGCACGCATAAACTTCTCACCGATAAGGTAAAGTTTGCAAACCTGGGGCTCGTCATTATTGATGAAGAGCACCGCTTTGGCGTACGTCAAAAAGAAATGCTTAAAAAATTGCGTGCTGAAGTAGACGTACTCACGCTCACCGCTACGCCAATTCCTCGTACGCTTTCGATGAGCCTCGAAGGGATTCGCGATTTTTCTGTGATTGCCACACCGCCAGAGCGTCGCCTCTCGGTGAAAACCTTTGTGCAGGCGGAAAATAACGGCATTATTCGTGAAGCCGTTATTCGTGAATTAAAGCGTGGCGGTCAGGTCTACTTCCTTCATAACGAAGTCGATACGATCAATAATCGCCGTGAACAGCTGGAAAAGTTGCTCCCCGAAGCGCGTATTGCGATTGCTCACGGGCAAATGGGCGAGCGTGAGTTGGAGCATGTGATGCGTGACTTCTACCAGCAACGCTTTAATTTGCTTCTTTGCTCAACCATTATTGAAACAGGGATTGACGTTCCTACTGCGAATACGATCCTCATTGCGCGAGCAGACAAACTGGGGCTCGCACAGTTGCACCAATTACGTGGTCGTGTGGGACGAAGCCACCATCAGGCCTACGCTTACCTGCTCACCCCACCCACTGGTGCGATGACCAAGCAAGCGGAAAAGCGTCTTGAAGCGATTCAGTCCCTAGAAGAATTAGGCAGTGGTTTTTACCTTGCAATGCACGACTTGGAAATTCGTGGTGCAGGGGAAGTGTTGGGCGAACATCAGTCGGGCGAAATTATGGAAGTGGGGTTCGATCTCTACAACCGTATGCTCACTTCAGCCGTGAAAGCACTGCGACGCGGAGAAACACCTGACTTTGAAAGTCCCCTTGCCGCGACAACGGAAATCAACCTTCATGCGCCAGCTCTTTTGCCAAGCACCTATGTGCCAGACGTGGCTCAGCGCCTAGGTTTTTATAAAGAACTCTCAAGCGCGGATTCGCTTGAGGCGATTTATCAGGCCACCGAAGCGCTCGCTGACCGCTATGGTAAGTTGCCAAGCGCAGCCGAGCGTTTAATTGCTACGCATAAACTGCGTATTAAGTGTGAGGCGATTGGGATTCGTAAGATTGATAGTGCGGAAACCGCGACCGTAATCACCTTTACCCCAAAGGCGAATATCGAGCCGCTCACGCTCATCAAGTTCTTACAGTCAAGAAAAGACGCACGTATGTTGGCGCCAGATCGTATGAAACTCTCGACTGGTGGTGCGACACCAGAGGCACGCATTGCGCTTCTCTACGACATCATTGCCGCGCTCTCTAAAGCACCAGACTAAAAACGACGAAAGCTCATGACTTCTTCTGAAGCATGAGCTTTCTTTTTAAGCCTTCCGACTTTTAAGAGTGTTTTTTAAGCGCATCGGCGAGTCCCGCGAAGGGATTATTTTTCGGCGCTTCCTCTTCAGGCTCTGGCTCGTAGTGGCAATCGTCATGACGCGCCACCATCGGGAGCGTGAGAAGAACCTCTTCTTCGACCCAAGCATTCACATCAAAAGTGGTGCTCCCGACAATCACGTCCTGGTCTTCTTCGTCTTCGTCAAGCGGAATGCTGTCAGCCTCAGCTTCCGACTTCGTCAAAATGAAGGTGAGTTCATGCGCCAGCGGCACGCTCACCAGACGGTTACACGTTGCGCAGCTCATCTGCGCTTCGCCTTCAATACTCAAAGAAACCGCAGGATACTGACGAATCGAGCCCAGCCCTGTTGCCACAAACTTGATCGGGCTAACAGTGAGTTGCGGGTCTCGTTCACGCAAGGGACCCAGGTCCTCAAGAATGACCTCCCCCTCAAGCGTTTGACAGCTTCTTGCTAACTCAAAAATATCAATCGTCAACGTTGACATGGTGATTCCTTGTTCCTCTGAGCGTTGAATCTCGTACAATACGAGTCATCTGTTTCTTGTTGAGCCCTTTTTCAGTAGGTGCTCGACCACACAAGTGTAGCGAATTTTCTTTTGGAAGATTAAATCAATATGCCTTCTTTAATTCTTGCTTCGAGCTCTCGTTATCGTCGTGAATTGTTGGACCGCTTAGGTGTCCCCTATACCTGCGAGAGCCCTGATGTGGATGAAACGGGAATTCCTGGTGAAACCCCACAAGATGCCGCACTGCGTTTGGCGGAACTCAAAGCACGCACCGTTTGGAATAAGCACCCGGGGAGCGTGGTGATTGGGTCCGATCAGGTTGCTGACTTAAAAGGCGTGCGCTTAGGAAAGCCCCACACGCGTGAGCGCGCGATTGAGCAGCTCTTATCAATGCAGGGCAACGAAATTGTGTTTACCTCTGCCGTTTGCGTGATTGATGCCAATGGCGTCGCTCAAGGGGTGAAGTCCCACACCACCGTCAAAATGCGCCAACTCTCTCGCGAAACGATTGAAGCTTATGTCGATCGTGAAGAACCCTACGATTGCGCGGGTTCCGCCAAGATCGAACGCCTTGGGATCGCCTTGATGGAAAGCGTAAATTCTGACGATCCGACCTCGCTGATTGGTCTCCCCTTGATGGTGCTCACTTCGATGCTCGCCAAGGCTGGCGTGGAAGTGCTCCCTGGAATTGGCAAACACTAACCGCTAGAGGTGAACTCGATGGCCGGCATTCTTTATCTTCTTCCCACGATCATTGCCGAGGATACGCTTGAAGCAAGCATTCCTCCGCTCGTGGTGGAGCGCGCTCGCCAAATTCGTCGCTTTTATGTGGAAGCGGCGAAAACCGCACGCGCCTACCTCAAAATGCTCGGCCATCCGCTCCCCATTGCAGAGCTCGCCATTGAAGAAATTGGGCACGAACCAGATCCTGCAAAGCTTGATAGCTGGCTCGCCCCCGTTCTCCAAGGAGAAAATGCCGCGATTGTGAGCGAATCGGGTTGCCCGGGGATTGCCGACCCTGGTGCTCTACTCGTGCGCCGCGCTCATGAACTAGGCATTCGCGTGGTGCCGCTTGTGGGACCCTCCTCTCTTTTACTCACCTTGATGGCCTCAGGACTCGATGGTCAGCGCTTTGCTTTTCATGGCTATTTGCCAATTGATGAAGGAGAGCGCCGTGCTGCCATTCAGTCTTTTGAAAGCGTGAGCGCGAGAGAAGAAACCTCAGAACTCTTTATTGAAACGCCCTACCGCAACCAAGGCTTACTTGAAGCACTGGTGGCAACATTGCACCCCAGTACTCGTTTGACGGTCGCCACCGATGTGACGGGCGCAGCAGAAAACATCCGCACGCTCCGAGTCGATGAGTGGCGAGCACTCCTAGAAAAAGATGCCGTTTCGCTTCCCAAACTGCCCACGGTATTTGCCTTTTTAGCGGCAACGCGTCCTGGGTATCGTGCGGGGGTTGTAAAGGCTGAACCCTCGCACAGCAAACGTGCCCGTCCAGCACACAATCAGCGTACTGGCACGCATTCAGGCAAAAAGCCGCCCAAACATCGCGCTCCGCGATAACTTTTTCTGCGGACTCGCTCAATCCTTGATTTTTGTGCGACAATAGAAGTCTGTGGTTTTCTTTTTTGATTTGTTTGTGAGTGTAGTGAGCGATGTCCTCTAGAGAAGATTTACTGGCCTATATTCCTTCTCAGGAAACCATGCGCGTCTTTTTCTCCACAGAAAAAGGGCAGTGGGTACTGTGGACTGGTGTCATCTTTCTTCTCTTACTCATCGTGCTTTGGATTTTGCGCCGTCGCACACGTTCGCTTAACAATTTAGGGCTTTCTCGCATTCGTCGCGAGTGGCTTCATACCATTGCCGAACGCTCAGAACCCGTCAAAGAAATGCCAGACGACGGGATTCGCGCTAAAGAAGAGCCGCTCGAACCGCTTGCATTGCCTACCGCTGCTTCCGTTCCAACGCCAGAACCCTCTCCTGCAGTGACGCCAAGCGCTCCCGCTTATGAACCACAGAGAGCCCCTGAACCCGCCTTTTCTCCAGCAGAACCCATTGCGGATGATATTCCGCCTCTTTTAGGGCGACTTCCTTTTTGCCAACGCCCTGGGCTCACGACAGCAAGCGCCGTTCTCGCAGGTATGCGAGTCGAAGCTGTTTTTGTCGATGAGCAATTGCAGAGCTCTTTAGCGGGTGACGCGGGGCTCTCTCACCTTCCTTTTGTTCCTGCGGCGACGGTCTCAGAGAGCTTTGACAATATTTATCGACGCGGTGCTTTGATTGCCCAGCCCACTGCCCTTTGCGAAATCGAAACGGGGCTTGCAGTCATCACCAAATCGGTCATCACAGCGCCCCTTTCCTCTCAAATGGATTGGGCACGCGTATTGCGCACGGATGAACTCTTTCTCACGCTTCTCAATGCGATGGTAGTTGCGCATGAACTCAATACGCCTTGTGCACCTATTTTGGAAAGCCATGGCGCGTGCTTTTTCTTGCGCCCAGCTGAGGAGCTCGTCATTGAATTTATCGCGCAGCAGGAAGCCGCACAGCGCTTTGCTATGGGGATTTCTAAGCGCCAAACCCTCAACACTGTCATTTACGCTACGCTCCTTGCCGCGGCGCATGCCTAAACTAGCAAACTCGCGCTAAATAGATTAGAGTGAATCTAACATTCTCTGCTTTTGATGAGATTCACGATAATGGCAACAGTGCACTTTAATTCCAAAAAGACATCCTTATTAGTGGCCTTGAGCTTAAGTAGCTCTCTGAGTTTAGCGGCAAGCAGTATCCCAACGGCATATTTAACCGCAACGCTCGAGAAACCCGTTAACGCTAAAGCGCCCTTAACCGTACATTTTGAAATCGATAAAGCGCGCTGTGAAAAAGCCTATCCCAACGTTAAAAATCCGCTCGCGAATTGCCGTCGAGTCTTAGGGAGCGATGGTCAGCCCGTCACGGGACTCATTCTTAAACCCAAGCGTCAAGGCTATTGGCGCTGGAGTCAAATGCCTAACACCGCGACCTTCTTTCCTGCGGAACCTTGGAATCCACACGAAACGCTTGAAGTGAGTCTTGATGGGTTAACACTTCCTAAAGCAACGTATCTCAACACCAAGCAACTGCGCACACAAACGCTCCCGCTCTCCGCCAATAGCCAAATTCATTTTTGGCCCTCTCCTGACCCACAAAAAGTGGGCAGTCTTGTTGCTGAGCTCTCCTTCTTAACGGCTGTTCCTCAGCGCGCGGCAGTAGAAAACGCCGTCAAGCTTGCGGCTAAAAATAGTGCTGTCACGCTTGGTTCTCCAACCTTCCTTTGGGAGCAAGATATCGGGAAAGATGTAGCGCTACGCATCCAGTGGCCAGTATTGACGACTGCAGCTAAGGCAAGCCTCGTCACGTTCTCGCTCAGTTCCGTAGAGAGTATTCTTGATGACTCACTCAAAACTTCTGGGAAAGGGCTAGAACTCACGCTTGACTTACCTGGCACGACAGAACTCTACCAACTGCGACTTCAAAATGTGGAAAGAGTCGAAACTGACGCAATGGACATCGCGTATCGACTCACGCTCACGCCTAGTCTTGAGACCCCTCAAAGCCAATTTGCTAAAACGGTCGAAATCTATGAGCTCCCTGAAAAAGTGAGCCCCTCTGCTATCGAAAAAGCAGATTGGACCAAAGCGCCCGTCATTACAGAGGAAGTTGTCAAAGCCTCTCGTCGACTTACGCCCAAAGTGGTTAAGGGAGCTCGCCATCAAAATAACGATATCGTCCTCGAGGTGAAAGCGCAGCCCAACCGCTATCTGCTCATTGTCGTCCCACAAGGTTTTGGACCAACGCCAGAGCGTACACTCAAAGGCAATTGGGCTAAGGTCGTGGCACTCCCAGAAGAAAACGCGCGCCTCGCTTTCATGGAGCCAGGCAACATGCTTACGCTCTCTGGCACGCGATCGCTGACCTTGCATGCAGCAGGCGTAAAGGCCATCGAATGGCGACTCAACCGCGTACGCGACCCCTATCTGGCGCTCACTGCGGTCAAACACGGGCTCTCCGAAGTGCCTGACCATGAGGCAACCCTGGCGACCGCACTCACGGGCAAGATGGAAAATGTAGGGGCTGAAAGTACCGATGGGCGCTTTATTACGCTCAAACTGGACCAACTTGCCGCTGGCGCTTTGGAGCCTGGGCTTTACGACTTACAAATTTTCGCCCCTAGCGCTCTCAAAAACGAAGAAGGTCAAGTTTTAACAACGAATAAACGTATTCTCGTAAGCGACATTGGCCTAATTGGTAAGGTGAATCAAAAGCACCCTGTTGTTTTTGCGCTTGATGTCTCCACTGGAGAACCTCGCGCAGGGCTCACGCTTGACCTTGTCGGCATCAATGGGCTAGCGCTTGAAACCGTCAGCACAGATAGCTCTGGGATGGCGCGCTTTTCAGACATCACGGGGCTTGATAATGAACGCCTCCCCGTGGCGATTATTGCTCGTCGCTCCGCAGTCACAATGACGGGGAGCGTGATTACGCCCTCTACTGGGGGGCAGAGCGAAGCGCCACAAAAAGAGAACGCGCACTTTGATACCTCTGAAGTGCTCGCTTGGTTACCGCTTCACTGGGAAACAGAAGACCAATTCTGGCAATTTGATGCCAGAGGGCCGCATTATGAAGACAATGATTTGAGTACGATGCTCGTCACTGAGCGTGCACTTTATCGTCCAGGCGAAACAGTACACATCGGGGCAATCGCGAAAAAACTTAACTGGAGCGCGATTGAGCCTGGTACCCCACTCACGCTCACCATTGCCCCTTCTGTGGGAGAAGCGCTCTCAACCGAAGTCATTAAACTCGACTCCAATGGGCTTGCAGAAACCGAATGGACAATTCCTGCCAACCTTTTGCCTGGGCTCTACGAACTAAGGCTCAAGGCAGGAGAAACCTTCCTCACGAGCACCAATATCCGTGTGCAAACCTTTGAACCCGAAAGTATGGTTCTCTCGCTAACCCCGGCTGCGCCTAGTAGCAAAGGCTGGGTGAAGCTCGATCAAAAGACCATGCTTGAGGCGAGTCTAAATTACGACTTTGGCTCTCCTGCACCAGATCGCACCTTGCGCGGACGTCTACGCCTAAGTACCCCTAGCTCCATCACATTTGCGGGTTGGAAAGACTTCACCTTCCAATTGCCTCTAGTGGGTAGCGAAACCTCACCCTATGAAGCCAATTTGGGAACCACATTAACGCAAGGACAAGAATTAAGCATTCCGCCCACGAAGACGGATGAAGAGGGGCGCGCCACTATTGCGCTTCCTCTTTCAACGCATCTGAGCTCTCTACAAAAAGTAGAAGTGGAAATTGAAGGCACTGATGCAGTTGGGGCACGTGTGACCTCGGCTGACGCCGCTTTCTTTGTCTCGCCCTACGACTATCTCTTAGGGTGGAAGAGTCAGAATTCGGCAACGCCTCTCGATGCCCTTCAGGCTAAAGACGCGGTAGAACTCCAACTCGCACTCGTCGATCATGAACTCCACGCCGTGGGGAATACCGCGCTCACGATTGAAGTCACTAAGCGCCACTACATCACCGAGTTGAGCGCAGATGATCGCGGTTACCTCTCCTATCGTGAAACACCCGCCTTTGACGTGATGAAAACGTTAACGGCCACCACGGCAGAAGATGGACTCACCGCTGTCACTCTTCCCACAGAGGAGCCTGGGGACTATGCCCTGCGCGTCAAAGACGCTTCTGGTCGCGTTCTCTCCGATATTACCTTCTTTGTGATGGGCAATGCTCCTCACCCGCGACAAGGGCTTCCGACTGCGCACATGAAAATGGCACTTGAAAAGCATAGCTATGAGGCAGGCGACACAGTCAAATTAAGCGTTCTTTCGCCCTTTGATGGGACAGCACTTTTGTCGCTTGAAGCCAATGGAGTGTTAGCGCACCAATGGGCAAAGGTAAAAGCCGGGCAAAATGAATTGAGTTTCACCTTGCCCCCTGAGGCTGATGGGAAGTATTGGCTCACGACCTCTTTAGTGCGTGCATCGAGTTGGGCTAACCGCTATATGAAGGCTTATAGCGTTGCCACTGAACCCTTCTTTGTGAATCGCAAGAAGCACACTTTGGCCATGGAAATCAGCGCACCAGACTTGCAGACTAATCCCGATGAGGTCACCTTCTCAATCAAGGCTGACGCTGAGGGGCACGCCCTTTTGTGGGCAGTGGACGAAGCACTCCTGCGCGCTACCAATTACCAAGTGGAAGATCCTCTTCACGCTTTAATGCAAACGCGCGGTCTCATGACCAGTACTTATGAAACACTCGCAAGCTTGATGCCTGAAGGACTCTCCTTCCCAGGCTTGTCGCCAGAAGGCGGTGACGGAGTAGCGGCAATGTCGGCACTTCGTAGCGTGCTTGCCAACCCCTTCCGCCGTCAGTTGGGTGAAACCGCCGTACGCTGGTTAGGGATTGTGCCTGTAGGACCCACTGCTCAGAAGCACCAGATCAATCTGCCTCCCTCTTATCAAGGCACTTTGCGCATTGTGGCGCTTGGCGCTAATGCGACGCAGTTGGGGCTCTCAGAATCGAGCACTATTGTGCGTCCAGAACTTCTCATCACGCCTTCAATGCCAAAGTTTGCCGCACCTGGCGATCGCTTTGATATGGCGCTTTCTCTCAATTCAGATAAAGCACTGGAGGCTGCCCTCAAAGCAAGTACGACTGGCCCCTTCACGGTGTCTCCTCTAACGAGCACGCTGAATCTTACGCCAGGGAAAGACGGCACTCTAGTGCTCCAAGGGGTAGTCTCGCAAATGCCTGGTGCCGCCACACTCGAAATTAAAGCCACCTCCCCAACGGCGCAAAGCGCAGAGCGCGAGGTCACGATGAGCGTGCGCCCAGCTGCATTGAAGCGCACCGAAAGTCTTTGGGGGCGTTGGACGCCTGCAAAGCACGCGAATGGCAAAGAAAAAGTGATGACGCTTAGCACTCAGCAAGGGCTTCTCCCCTTTGAAGCAGAGAGTGAATTGCGTGTAGCACCTAGCCCCTTGCCGCTCATGAATACGCTTCTCACAACGCTTTCTTCGGAAACGCAACGCGCAGAAGTGGGTAGCGCAATTTGGTCAGGCTACCCGTGGGCGCTTCTCGCAGGGGAAACTGGCTTGAGTCAAGCACTAGGGCTCACCTCTGAAGAAGTCTCTCAACGCCTTAAAGAGACCGTTCCAGAGGCGATAAAAGCCATCTCGAAGAAGCTTTCTTGGCAAGGCCTCATCATGAAGCGTTCGGGCGAGGCGCCAGAAGAGAAAGTCGACTGGTTCATGAGCGCGTTGGCTCTTGACTATTTGCTCACGCTCACCGAGCACGCTATTCCTTCTCAAGCGCAAACACTTGCGCCAACGATAGTGAGCGGAATGCGTGAAAACCTCTACAGTAGTGAGGTTCAAGATCCGCTTGTCGCGCAGTCTGTTGCTTATGCAATTTTGGAAATGACGCGCGCTGGTCTCATTACCTCAGAGCAACTCGAATGGTTACGTCAACGCTTAGGCAATTTAGAACTGAGCTGGAATTGGAAAGAAACGCCTGTCGCTATTTTCATGGCTGAGAGCTATCGATTGCTCCATATGGAGAAAGAGGCTGAAGCATTGATGCCTCGCCACATAACGGTGCTGCCTGGAGAGGATTATGCCAAGGCGCTTGCCCTTTACCTCACCGCCCTCAATACGCTAAAGGACGGGGCGGTCGATGAAACGCTTACGCTTCTTGAAGGCGCTCCTGCAGAGCTTGATCAGGGCGTTGCGCTCGCTGCGCTACGCAACTTAGCGAAGGGTGACTGGAAGGCAAAAGCGGAAGGCTTTGGTGAAGTAAAAGCCATTTGCCAACGCTTTATGCCAGGCTTCACAAGCGTCGTCCCCTCTGCCCTACGTGAAAGCACCTCGGTGAGCTTTAGCGCGCCTGGGTGTGCAGCCTGGAAGCTCTCTGGCGCCAAAGTCCCGCTTTATTGGTCTTGGACTCAGGCGGGCTACCCCACGAGTGTTCCCCCTGCTGGCATCCAACATGGACTCACACTCAAAAAGACCCTCACCACGGCAACAGGCGAGAAACTTACGAGTGTGAAATTAGGCGATGTGATCACGGTGACGCTCAACCTCTCGCGCTACCAAGGTAGTCGAGAAGAGAGTATTGTGGTAACAGATCTCTTCCCTGCTGGCTTTGAGTTGATGAACTCAACAGAGGAAAATCGTCCGTTCTATCCTCTCGTAGAGCGCATTGCTGATGAAGATCGCATCACCTTCGTCGTCGAAGGTTCTGAAGGCGAGATCACCCTTAGCTATCAGCTTCGAGCAACGCATCCTGGGAAATTTACGCTCCCAGCTGCCGACGCTCGCTCTACGCGCTCAAAGAGTGTCAATGCAACGACAGGAATGAGCACGATCAGCGTAGAAAAGTAGCGAAAAGTTTTTAGGAGGTACTTCATGGCAAAAACATTACCCATCGTGGCGGTTGGTCTAGCTGCTCTTATGTGGACGATTCGGGAGATGCCAAAACCGGAACTTCTCTCCAACGTGAAGTACTCCTCGGCAGTCTACGATCGAGACGGAAAACTCTTGCGCCTCTCGCTTGCCGAGGATGGTACTTATCGGTTACCTGTGAAATTGCGCGATATTTCTCCCGACCTTGTGAAGACCACACTTACCTATGAAGATCGCTACTTCTACGAGCATCCAGGGGTCAACCCCCTCTCGCTCATTCGCGCTTCAGTACAGTCTTTACTAGGACGTCCGATTGGTGCCTCCACCATCACGATGCAGGTAGCTCGTATAGAGCAAAACCTCAATACGAAAACCTTGCGCGGGAAGTTAGACCAAATCCTTTGGGCGCTGCGCTACGAAGCAGCCTACGGTAAAGACGAACTCCTAGAAGCCTATTTCACTTTAGTCCCCTATGGTGGAAACGTAGAAGGACTTGCGGCGGCCTCACAAATTTACTTTCATAAGCCCGCTTCAGCGCTCTTACCAAGCGAATCGACTGCGCTCACTGTGATTCCTCAAAACCCAGTAAAGCGCAATCCCATCACGGGAAGCGAAGCTTTTGAAAGTGCAAGGGCGCAGCTCGCAAAGTCCCTCATTGCCAACGAAGTGTTTCCTGCGCGTTTAGAGTCTGCCCTCCTCTCCCCGATTCCTAAAGAAAACTTTACGCGTCTGCCCTTTGCGGCGCCCCATTACGTACGCCAAGTGCAAAGCGAATTCCCAAGAGCCGCGCGTATCGAGGGGAGTTTATCTTTGGCGCTTAACGAGCGACTCACACAAGTCATCAAACGCCATGTGGACTCACTTAGCATTTACGGCATTAAAAATGCAGCGCTCTTTTTAATGGATACCCGCACGGGAGAAGTCTTAGCCGATATTGGTAGCGCTGACTTCTTTAACGATGAGATTGAAGGTGAGGTTGACGGGACGCGTGCCATTCGCAGTGTAGGCTCTACGCTCAAACCCTTTATCTACGCGCTCGCCCTTGATCAAGGGCTCATTCATAGCGGTTCAATCCTGCTCGACGAGCCAAAGAACTGGAGAGGCTACCAGCCCAAAAATGAAGATGGGCACTTTATGGGTCCACTTCCTGCGACAGAAGCGCTCGTCAAAAGTCGCAATATTCCTGCCTTAACGCTTGAAAGCAGCTTGCACCCAGACCTCTACGATCTACTTCAAACGGCAGGCGCCAACCTGCCGCAAGGGAAGGATTACTATGGGCTACCGATTGCGCTTGGAACCGCGGGGCTCACCATGCAAAAACTCACTGCGCTCTACAGCGCTCTGGCTAACCAAGGCATCATGCGCGAGATCGTACTGACGCGTGCTCAAGGGGAAGCCCAAAGCACACCGCTCATTTCTGCCGAGTCCGCCTGGGTTGTGAGAGCGATGCTAGAGAGTGCAGGCTACAAGGTCACCTCTCGCTCTCTCATGGTTCCTCTTGCGATTAAAACAGGGACCAGTAATGGCTACCGAGATGCTTGGGCAGCGGGGCTCGTTGGTCCCTATGCCATGACTGTGTGGTTAGGTAACTTCAACAGTCGCCCCAACGCCAAATTAAAAGGGGCAGACGTAGCAACCCCACTTTTTGTCGATGCGGCGAGTGCACTCGTCAATACGTCTGGCTTTGAAATTTCCGCCAAAGAGCTCTCTCAGGAAGAAGAGCGCCCCGAAGGAGTGACGGAAGTGGAAGTGTGTCGCTACACGGGCGACCTCGCCAAAGATCCCCAAGGAGTCGCCCGTTGCACTGAAACCACTAAAGCTTGGTTTATTCCAGGAAAAAGCCCCATTGCTGAGAGCGGTTGGTTAAAGCGCATCAGCGTGGATCCAACTACGGGATTAAGAACTTGTGCCCTCGGTGTGGGAGAGACGCGCTATGTGGAGAGCTGGCCCACGCATTTGGTCACGCTCGCCATGCGTCAGGGATATACTCCAGAGGCATTGCCCGATTGGGCACCAGGCTGCGCCCCTCAGGCAGCTCGTCAAAATGCTCCACAAATTCGCCAACCCGCTGAAGGTGCCGTCTTTTTTGTGGGAACAGCTTCACCCACTGAAGCTAGTGTTGCGCTAAGAGCCTCTGCTCACGAAGGCGTGAAAAAGCTCTACTGGTACGATAAGAGTGTTTATTTGGGAGAATCGCGCCCAGGAGAAGTCTTCTCCGCCACCCTCTCCCTTGGTAAGCACCTTATTGCCGTCACTGATGATGAGGGGCAAAGCGCACAGGTCACCGTTACGGTAAAGCGCCCTTAAAAGAGCGCTAACAAAAACCCGCTCAACTTGAGCGGGTTTTTCGTATTGGTTATTGCAGATAGTCAGATCGAGCCACCTTGGTAATGAGTGCTCGCAAAACTTTATCTGTGATTTGATAGGGTTTGCCGTCTAAGGCTTTGGCCTTCTTGGCGTGCGTGATGAGCTCAAGGATAACACGCTTTCCTGTTTTTTCGTTTTGGCACACTAGACGCTGAAAGATCGTATAGGGCTTACCTTTGACCATATCTACTTCAGTATCCACGCCTCGCGCCACAGAACCTAAGCAAGAGACGTTTTTCACCTGCGTCTCGAAGGTTTTCGCCTCAATGTCCTTAATCACCATCTTGGCGTCTTGCACCACCATACGCAGGAACGCATCCATCACAATGGGCATCACGCCGCTGTAGGAGTTATTAAAGGGCAGCGGGTCCGTGGTGTCGCTTTGGCGCTTTAAAGTGAACGCCATCTCGAGCCCCACATAGTCGCGCGCGTAGTGCTCCCCTGGCGCGGACAACGTGACGGCTTGCCACTGCTCTTTTTTGAGGTATTCATCTAAGGCACTCCTTTCGGTGGCCGCCACGGTAACGGTCGATCCGAGCATTAACGCGCTCATAGTGAGCGTGATCAAAACGTTTTTCATGGCAAACTCCAAAAAAAAGGATGACGTTTAGCGCACCAAAGTGGACGGCCAATCAAGCACACCACCAAAGTTAATCACCTTCTCGTAGCCAAAGGCCACAAGCACCTGAGCCGCCGTTTCCGAACGTTGCCCCGAGCAGCAATAGACAAAAAGCGGCGTACTTTTATCTTCAGGCAATCCTGCTAAATCTCCCACGAGAATAGCTCCCAAGGGAAGTAAGTACGCATCAGGGATATGCCCCGTGATAAATTCATCGGGATCGCGCACGTCGACAATGGTGAGCTCGTTGGGATGAGTTTGCATTAAGGAGAGCATCTGCTCACCAGAAATGCGAGAAGCCCCAGCAGGGAGATCAGAGAGAGTCAGCATGAGTTAATCCTTTTTGCAAACGTTGAAGGACCGAAACTTTAATCGCATCAAGCTTTTCAAAACGACGGCGATATTGCGCGCGTTTATTTGCTTTCACTTCTTCGAGCGACTTACGAGGTTCTTCCACAGGAATTAAGAAAAAGCGAGAATCTTTGGGATCCAAGACGCCTTCGCACTCTGTCCAAAAGACGCTAAAGTCCGTTTTGAGTTTACGGTCTAAGCGTACATGATTCATCGCGTAGTAGCCTTCATTTGTCACCGCGCGAATACGCACTGCCCCGACACTTTCGGAGAGAAGTCGCACCAAGTAGAACATCAAATTCTTTGGGCGATAGCCTTCATAAGCCTTGGTAAGGAGTTTGACGCTCTCGCCTCCGTGAGGATGCCCTTGAAGCGCACCAATGATGCATTCAAGCTCTCCCGCGGCATTGCGATCAAAGCGCAAAAAGACCTGAAAAAGTGCCACCCCTTCCCAGTGCATCACAAGCGTCATGCACCCTTCTTTACGCTGTCCCGCGTGAAAGCGCAAAGCGACGTGAAGGCGTTTCTCTTCAATTTCATCGTCCCAGAGCGTTGCGCCACTCGTATAGATTTGGCGAATAAACTCTGGCGAAAAATGCTCTTCGAGCGTGATCACATGGTTTTTCACCGCCGCGAGGCGTTCTTCCCAGGTCGAGGCCTTATAGAAAAAAGCGCGCGTTGGTTGCTCCACAAACGAAGGGACAAGTGCAAGCAATTCTCGACGAAGCGGTGTTTCGTCAAAAAAAGCGAGCAAATCATCAATTTCTCGTTTGTGCCAGAAGCAACGGGCACGGAAAACCATATAGCGGCGATACTCTTTAAAAGACTTCTTATAAAGGGCAGCGCCAACCTTTTTGAGCGTTTCGTCTCGATGAATCATTTCAGTGGTATTTTTTCTTCTCTAAAAACAAAAGCCCGAGAGTCTTCCTCCCGAGCTTTTGTCTTTGAGCTTAATAAGCGATGACAAAAGTTGCCGCTTATTTTACTCGGTAGCGTCGTCCTGTGTAGGTTCTTTCGCTTTCTCGTTACTCTTCTTGGATAAACGATCAAGGTAGGCTTCATCAATGTCGCCCGTGATGTAGTCGCCATCAAAGCAAGAGCAGTCAAAGCGAGGAATAGCCGGATTCATATCGTGGAGCGCGCTCTTTAAGTCTTCAAGCGACTGATAGATCACAGCGTCTGCCCCTAAAATCTTTGCTACCTCTTCGCCCGTCTTCCCGTCACCACAGATCAACTCCGAGCGAGTCGGCATATCGATCCCGTAGACGTTCGGGTAGAGAACGCGAGGAGCAGCAGACGCGACGAACACTTTCTTCGCGCCGGCATCACGCGCCATCTGCACGATTTCTTTCATCGTCGTGCCACGCACGATGGAGTCGTCCACCAAGAGGATGTTCTTATCCTTGAATTCGATTAGCATCGGATTCAACTTCTGGCGCACGCTCTTACGGCGCACAGACTGTCCCGGCATGATGAACGTACGACCCACGTAGCGGTTCTTGATAAACCCTTCACGGTAGGACAAGTTCAACTTCGCAGCGAGCTGCTGAGCCGCAGGACGCGAGCTATCCGGAATCGGCATCACTACGTCAATTTCTTCGAGCGGAATTTGCTTAGCGATGGTATCGGCCAAGTATTCACCCATACGCAAGCGAGCACCATAAACGCTAATCCCATCAATCACGGAGTCAGGACGAGCAAAGTAGACGAACTCAAAGGCGCAAGGTGAGAGCACAGGCTTTTCAACCGTCTGGGAGAAGGAGACGTTGCCCTGAAGGTCAACCCACATCGCTTCACCCGGGGCCAAGTCACCCTGCACATCAAAGCCCAAACCAATCATCGTCACGGATTCGCTACTCACCATGATGTCGCGACCGCCGTCGGGACGCTCCTGCGTACCCCAACAGATCGGACGAATGGCATTCGGATCGCGAAAAGCAAGCATCCCCTTACCAGCGATAATCGCCACGCAAGCGTAGGAGCCACGCACACGACGATGCACTTCATGCACAGCCTTGAAAACGCCTTCCTTCGTCAAACGCACACCGTTTTGCGTCACAGCGGAAATTTCGCTCGCGAGCACGTTGAGAAGCACTTCAGAGTCGCTCGTCGTATTGACGTGACGACGGTCCGTATCGTAGAGCTCCTGGCGAAGATCATCAGCGTTGGTCAAGTTACCGTTATGAGCAAGCGCAATCCCAAAAGGTGCATTCACATAGAAAGGCTGGCATTCTTCGGTCGAAGAGGCACAACCCTGAGTCGGGTAGCGAACGTGACCAATCCCAATATTGCCCAAAAGGTTACGCATATTGCGCGTGCGGAACACGTCTCGCACCATACCCATGCCTTTGTGGATGTTGAACTGTAACCCGTCAAGCGTTGCAATCCCGGCCGCATCCTGACCACGGTGCTGCAAGAGATTCAAAGCATCATAGACTCGCTGGTTAACTGCCTCATTAGACATGAGTGCAACAATACCGCACATAGTAAAAATTTCCTCAAAAATGAAAAGATAGTTTTAAAAAGCTTGGTGCGCGAAGGATTCACTAAAACATCCTCGTCGCAAAAATTCTATTCTCTGACTCAAACAAAACGCCTCTATCTCACAGACGAACCTAACAAAGAGGAGCGACACAAAGTAGAGGCGTTCATGGGTGTTCCTTTAAGAAGCAGCAGGCGCAGGTTGAGCGCTTGGTGCTTGCTCTGGGGCGGGCGTGCTAGGCACGGGTAGTGGCACAGGGACATCAATCATCGGGGCCACACCACGCAAATCTTGCACCCACTTCGGTAAATACGGCATCGACCAATCAATCAAGGTTTGCGCAGGACCAATCAGGGCAGATTGTTTCCACAAATCGCTCCCCGAGAGCTGAGTGGAAAGACCAAACACAAAAACGCAAACGCAGGTCACTAAAATGCCGCGGATAAACCCAAAGACAGCGCCTAAAATACGGTCTTCAAAGCTCAGTGATGCCACTTCCATCAACTTACGCAAAAGCGCACCAAAGAGCCCCACTGCGACTAAACAGAGCACAACAATCACCACAGCGGCGACAATCGTACGCGCAATCACGCCCGCTTGCGGTAAAGGGATTTGGTCAGCTAAGTCGCCCGCGTAGCGAAGCGCTAACATGGCGCCCACAATCCAACCCACAATAGCCAGCGTTTCGCGAACCATGCCACGCATGATGCCCACAATGGTCGAAACCAAGAGCAAAGCCAGGATGATCCAATCAATTTCATTCATCTGTTTAGCGATTCCACAAAAAGTTTTGCGCAGATTCTAGCCGAATTCAGACTGGCTTATTGCTGTTCAGGGGAGAGTTTATCGGTGTAGCCAATCAAAGCGAGCTTACCGATCGCAGAATTGGCCTGCTCACGGCTCTTAAAGACACCGACACGCACGCGCCAGAGGTTACGTCCCTGCACTTTCATCTTGTAGGCAGGAAGACCATGGTCACGCATACGCTTCACAGCGGCATCAGCTTTAGCTTCGTTACCGATAGCAAGCACCTGCACGAAGTAGCCCTTTTCGCTAGGCGCAGCTGCGCTAGGAGCGGCTTCTTCAGCGGCAGGCTTTTTCGCTTGCTGAGTTTGCTGGGCTTTCTGACGTTCTTCCGCAGCGGCGCGTTCCACCTTCGCTTTTTGTGCGCTCACGGCAGCCTGCACACGAGCAGTGGCATCGGGTTGCGTATTCTGGTCAGAAACCATATCGGGCGAGACATTCACGCGTGCTACAGCGCCACCAGCCTGTGGTGTAGCGGCGGGTTTCGTCGCTTCTTGGTTATCATCCTTTTGATCAGCGCTCTGCGCATCAGCCGTCTTTGGAGCAGTCGCTTCCATCGGCACTTCGACTCGTTGAGCCTCTGTCACCGCAGGCACTTCTGTCGAGACCTTGGGTTCCTCGAGCGCTTCTTCGCTATCTAAGAAAAGAGGCGCAATGATCACAGCAGCCATCAGGAGCGCAGCAGCACCCACTAAACGGTTACGCGTTTTCTGACGAAGAAGCAGTTCCTGATCGCTTGGCACGATACCATGCTCTTCGCTCTTCGTTTTCCCCCAAGAAGCAAAGAAAGACTTCTTCGCGGGTTCCGTCTTTTGCTCTGGCGCGGGGGCGGCCTGAGGTGTCTGAGGAGCGCGCGGCTCTTCTTCTACAGCCTTTGTGAGAGGTTCTCTCACTGGAGCGAGCTCTTCCACGCGTGGCGTGGTAGCGCTAGGCGTTGTCACTGGCGGCACATCCGCAGCCGGCTTAGCGCTCTGCTGAGGCGGAACGCTCGGAGGAACACTCAGTGGCGGTTGCGCGCTCGTCCCAAATCGGCCATCGTCGGGCAAGACTGTCCAAGGCGAGTCATTATTTTCTGGCGCCGGCGTACCATTTCCTTCGAAATGGGGTTCAACGCGAGACGTAGAAGAACTCGGGGTAGACGTAGGTTCGCGTTTAAAGGGATTGGGAAAAGCCATAACACACTCTCTTTTGAATACTTTGCTTACGAGACGTAGAGTCGTCCGTGCGGGGGCTCATTCATCGAGTTGAAGCGCTCAAAGCTTCAACATCGGCCTTTTGCACAGACTCACAGCGATTTAAATCGTGAATCCTTCCTTGGCAAAAATTTCAGCGGCCGCAGTGACTGTCACGAATGATCCGAATATGATGATTCTAACAGGCTCAGGCGCGTGAATCGACTCAACTTCTTGATTTGCAATAGTTGTTGCATCTTGTCGCGCAGCCATCAAGGCGCTACGCACATCAGGCCAGGCGCGAATTTTGCGCGCGTCAATACCCGCGGCGAGCATCGCAGAGCGCAACTCTTCTGCGCTAGCGGCACGAGGCCCTGTGAGCGAGGCAACATACCATTCATCAAACACGTCTTTCAAAATACGAGAGACGCTCTGCATATCCTTGTCAGCTAACATCCCAAAGACAGCAATCGTGCGTTCATCGGGGCGCTTTGTGGCCAGAATATTTTTCTTTAACACTTCTGCTGCCTGAGGATTGTGACCCACATCGATCACAATGGGGAAAGGATCCTCTGCTACGAGTTCAAAGCGCGCCGTCAAGCGAACGCTCTTGAGTCCCGCTTCAATCGCATCGCGCGAGACGGGAATACGATCCTCTAAGGCGACAAGTGCACTCATCACCCCAGCGGCATTTTGGTACTGATTAATCCCCACGAGCGCGGGCTCGGGTAAATGTGCCCAAGTGAGCTCACCTTTGCGATAAGTCCAACGACCATCAGGCTCAATTTCGTAGGAGAAATCTTCGCCCGCGAAGGTTTTCACTGCGCCAATCTTTTCCACCCACTCACGAACCGTCACTGGGGCATCTGGGTCACTCAAAATGGCCGCACAACCAGGGCGATAGATATGCGCCTTTTCTAGACCAATCGCTTCGCGGGTGTTTCCTAAGAAAGCAACGTGGTCAATCCCCACCGTAGCGATAATTGCGGCATTAGAGTCAATCGTATTGATGGCGTCTAAACGACCACCGAGACCAATTTCGAGAATAACGACATCGAGATTTTCTTCTTGGAAAATCTTCAAGAAAGCGAGCGCTGTGTACTCGAAATAGGAAAGCGTCATGTCGCCGCGGGCTTCTTCAACCTGGCGGAATGCTGCAATCATACGTTCGTCGGAGACTTCTTTACCGTTCACAACGCAACGCTCATTAATGCGAATCAAGTGTGGAGAGGTGTGCATCCCGGTGCTGTAGCCTGCTGCACGATAAATACTCTCAAGCATTGCGCAGGTCGACCCTTTCCCATTCGTGCCACCAACTGTAATCACCGTCTTCCCCGCAGAGGAAATGTTCATACGAGCGAGCATTTCCTTCATGCGCTCTAAGCCCATATCAATAGGTTTAGAGTGAAGCGTTTCAATATGTTCTAGCCAACTCGACAACGTGTTATCTAACACCATTTTTCTCCGATTTTCATCCCTGAGGCATCCTCCTCAGGAATCTCCAATTTCGAGGCCACTTTAACTGAGAAAACCGCACGGGGCATTTTGCCTTTTCGCGCGGTTATTCTCTATGAAGTAATTTTGATTTTTTAAACGCCAGTGACTGGTGCTTTTCGCATCAGCATCTGCGTGAGTATTGAGATCTTGGGTCGCATATCGCGTCGATCCACGATCATGTCAATTTGTCCCTTTTCGAGCAAAAATTCTGCTCTCTGGAAACCTTCAGGCAACTTTTCATGCACCGTCTGCTCAATCACTCGAGGACCAGCAAAACCAATCAAGGCTTGAGGCTCTGCAATCACAATATCGCCCATAAAGGCAAAGGAAGCAGAAACGCCACCCATGGTCGGGTCGGTTAACACCGAAATAAAGGGCAGTCCCGCTTCAGAGAGCTTCGTAATCGCAGCCGTTGTTTTTGCCATCTGCATCAAGGAGAAAAGACCTTCTTGCATACGAGCGCCACCCGAGGCAGCAAAGCAAACAAAGGGGCACTGACGGCGAATAGCTTCTTCAACGCCTAAGCGGAAACGCTCGCCAACGACGCTACCCATCGAGCCGCCCATAAAGGCGAATTCAAAAGCGGCAGCGACCATTGGCTGCTGACGAACGGTCCCCGACATCACAATCAAGGCATCAGTTTCACCCGACTTAGCGGTGTAGTCCGCAACGCGCTTGGGATAAGGCTTGCTGTCGACAAACTCTAAGGGGTCTTCACTTAAGACTTGAGAGCCAATCTCTTCGCGCCCTTCCTGATCTAAAAAGGCAAACAGACGCGCACGAGCCCCAATACGGTGGTGGTAGCCACACTTCGGGCAGACTTGCAAACTCAAGCGCAACTCTTCTTGAAAGAGTGCCTCTTCACAACCAGGACACTTCGTCCAAACCCCTTCAGGGATTGGACTCGGTTTACGATCACTTTCGTTATCTCGTTTAATTTTTGGCGGAAGAATACGGTTTAACCAACTCATATCGTGTTCTCGTTTTAATCGGTGAAGACTTCAAATGGTGAGCACTGATTATATCGCGCTCGCCTCTTGCGTCTCCATCGCCTAAGACCATCCAAATGGGCTAGCGCCTAGCGATGGCACTTCATTGCCTTCGTAGCGCACCCCTGTTAAATAAAGACCACATGGGCTAAAGGTGGGAGCTGCCTCAGCGCGAGAGCGTGCTGCTAGCACTTTTTCGACCCACTCTGGGGATTCTCGTCCTACGCCCACATAAATAAGCGTCCCCACAATATTGCGCACCATGTGCTGCAAAAACGCATTGGCTGAAATACGAATGCCAATAAGGGAACCCTGCTGGCAAATATCCAGTCGAGTCACCGTGCGAATGGGACTCGAGGCCTGGCATTCTGCCGCACGAAAACTCGTGAAATCATGTTCCCCTAAAAGGCACTTTGCCCCTTCGCGCATCGCCTCTACGTCAAGCGCTCGGAATACCCACCCTGTACGCTTTTCTAAAATGGGAGAACGAATCGGATCGTTATAAATCCAATATTCATACGTACGTTCACGAGCACTATAGCGGGCATGAAACTCTTCTGAGACACTCTGAGCCCAACGCACAGAAACCGTCTCAGGCAAAAACGCATTGAGCGCGCGAACCCAATTGCGCATCGGGCGATCCACTGGCGCATTAATGCTCACCACCTGATGTGTCGCATGCACCCCTGTGTCAGTGCGGCCCGCGCAGATTGTCGGCACGGGCGTGCAACAGAAACGAGCAATTGCGTCTTCTAGCGTTTTTTGCACGGTGGGGCAGTCCGGTTGGATCTGCCACCCATTAAAAGCCGCGCCATCATATTCGACGCCTAAGGCTACTTTGCCCACTTAGCTTATTTCTCCAACAGTCAAAGACACCGCCCTTAGGCTTTATCCTTGCTCGAAGCGATAGGAATCGTTGCCGCCAATTCCGCAGCACGTTCACGCTGCTCAGGCGTGCCACGACGACGCACTTCGTCGAGCAGTTCAAGCGCTTCATTGAGTGCCCCAATCCCCACGAAGGACTTCGCGAGGTTGTATTTCGCTTCAAGCGCAGCCTGAAGAGCGAGCTCTTTATTGCTCACAGGGGCATTTTCTTTGGCGCCTTTTTCGTCTTTAGCGCCAGCCTCTTCCTCTTCTTCACCCTCATCGAGGTCAAGAGAAACAGACTTGATCACCTGGCCGGCTTTTTCACTTTGTTCAGCTGTCGCAGCCGAAGAAAGTTCTTCATCAATAGGCGGCAATTCTTCATCGTTCGGATCAAGCCAGGGCTGATCAGCCTTTGCTTCTTTGAGTTCTTTTTGAAGCGCTTCGGAGTAAGCCATACTGCCGACACCCATGGCGCCAGCCGTGGTGCCATTTTTCACCGCTTCATCAACAGTCTTTTCAACTGCGCTCAGCGCGGCTGCAGTGGCAGGCTTGATTTCAGACTGAAGAATCACTCCCTTGGGTTTCGTTTCTTCCTCTTCTTCCTCGTCACGACGGCGCGTCTTGATAAACCAAATCAAAAGAAGCAGGATAAGACCACCTAACCCAGCCCACCAATAGGAAGAGGATTCTTGAGCGTCTTGCTTCTCAGCGCTAGCGTCTGCTGGGGCGCTCTCAGCTTTCTTTTCTTCTGCAGCGTTTGAAGCGGCTTCAGAGGATGGTGCGCTATCGCTAGCGGCAGGCGCAGCTTCTTCAGCCTTAGGTGCTTCTTCGCTCACCTTCGCCGCCTCTTCACTTTTCGTCTCAGTTGCGCTTACTCCCTCAGACTGAGCAGAATCTTGCGCTTTTTCGCCCTCTTCGGGTTTAGCTTCCTCGGCTTTAGGTTCTTCGGGGCTCAAACCCGTGGCAGCAGCGTCAGCTGCGTCATCGTTATGAGCTCTTGAAGGTTCTTCATTCTTGTCAGAAGCCGCCTCAGCGGAAGGAGTGCCTTCTCCCTGAGCTGCGTTCGCGTCCGCGGCAGCCTGCAAACCAGAGGCTTCTACAGCAGAGTCTTTCCCATTGAGAACTTCTTTACCGCTTTCTAAAGCAGCACGCCCTGCGCGTTCAATGTCTTCAAGGGTTTTGCCTTCCGTGCGTTCGCGATCCTGCGCATCAGCAACCTTTCCAGCAAGCGTGTTGGAGAGCTTTTGCGCGTCAATCAAATTCTGTGTCGGAGGCGGTACGGCGGTATTGGCGCCATGAATTTCCTTAAAGGCTTCAAGCGCATCAATCGCAAACACATCCTTTTCACTAGGCGGCACTAACTTAGAGCCACTCAAGAGTTCATCAGGATTGCCCTTCACAAAGGCTTCTGGATTGTGGTTACGGAAAGCGATCAACAACTGTTCGAGCGTCGCACCACGGTAACTTGGCCAATAGAGTTTCGCCACAGACCAGAGCGTCATGCTGCGCTGCACATTAAAGGGCTGCGTGGCATCAAAGCCATTCAAAGCCACATATTCGCGCACGATTTCAGGAGCACGGTGCTTTGTGGCGGGCTTAGCCGTTGCTTTTTCTGCTGGCGCGCTCAAGGGCTGCACTGCAGGCTTCTGAGCTTCTGCAGGAGCGCTCTTTGGTGCCTTTACTGCATTTTCTGCATTATTGGTCACCACTTTAGCGCTCACAGGAGCGGTTGCGCTCTTTGCACCCTGCACTTTTGGCGCGCCACTCAACATCGGGTGAGAGGTACCTACGGCAGGCGCCACTGCGCCTTCTAGGACTTCAAAGTGACCATCGCGCGCCACAATCTGATAGTTGCGCACCGAAACTTTGCCGCCAGCGTTCAATTCGATCAAAAGAGGGAACGACTGCACAGAAAGCGGATTCGTCCCGACCACCTTAATTTGGATTGTAGACTGAGAACCGTCTCGCTCTAACTGCAAATCTTGCACAGGCTGAGCCCAGGGCACACCCACGCGCAAATAGGTCGATGGGGGCGCCACTCGCACGAGCAAAGGCGAAATCGTAAGGTCTAAATCTTCAATTTGGAGGGTAGCCTGCATGGGTTCTCCGGGGCGACTTTGAACAGTCAAATCCCCTAAGGAGACGGCGCAAGCCAAGGTACTCATTGTCGTCAGTGCTAAAGCGATGGCACGGTTCAAGAGTTTATTCGATCGCATTGGACTTTCCTAAGAGCGGCGATGTGAGTCTTCGCGCATTTTTTACTGCGCAAAATTATTCGATGTTGCTCATCATAGCGCAAAGCACAAAGTCTTTGCGCATTTGTCGCATTTTGAGCACGCATTCTCGCAAAGAAAATCACTTCTTTGAGAGAAAATTGCTTAAAAAATAGGCTGAGACAGGATTTTCTTGCCTCAGCCCAACTTCATTTAAAAAGGAAAATGTTTTTTAGCCACGCTTTTTAAAGGCTTGGCGATAGACACCCACCAAGAGCAACCCAGCAATGGTGTTACCCACCGTAGCAGCCGTCAAATTCTTCGCGATGTTGCCAAGCGTAATAACGTCAAGATCAATACCAGCAGGAGCGTAGCCTGCGAGCTTCAAGACATAGGCCATTGGCAAGAAGTACATGTTTGCCACACAGTGTTCAAACCCGAGCGCAACGAAAGCGGTCACTGGTAAAAGCACAGCGAGCATACGGTCCACCACGCCACGAGCTGCGTAAGCCAACCACACGCCTAAGCAAACGAAGATGTTGCAAAGGATGCCCTTAAACATGAGCGTGAACCAGTCGGGGGTGAGTTTACCCACGGCAATGCCCATCATCCCCTTAGCCATCGGCCCCATATCAGCGACATGGGCAAAGAAAACTAAGAAGACCAAAAAGAGGGCGCCCAAGAAATTAAAGCACCAGACTTTAACCCAATTCGTGAACGTCATCGACCAGGTGATGCGCTTATCCATTGCGCCGCCCCCGACCATCGTGTTGCCGGTGTAGAGTTCTGCACCCGCTACCACCACAAGGAAAAGCCCCACGGAGAAGACTAATCCAGAGAGCAGTTTACGAACCGCAAAGGTGAGGGCTGGATCTGCGGCAAAGAGCGAACAAAAGAGCGCCCCAAGCCCAATGAAAAACCCTGCTAAGAGTGCCAGAGGGATTTGTTGTCCCAAGGGCATGGTGCTCTTTGTTACCGAAAGGCTCAAGACCTTTGCGGTAATTTGCGCAGGTGTTAAGGCATCGACGTTAACTGTCAGGTTTTCGGCCATTTTTAAACTCCAAAATAACAAAAGCTTTGGGAACGAGTCCCGTCAGACAAAACGTCTATCCTTAGTCGGCTAAACCTCTTGTTTCACGGTCGTTTCCTTTTTTAGAGGAGGAGCCCAACGCCCACATCCCATGACCGAAAATCAATGGAGAGGATTTTAGCGAAACACTTTCGCTTCTGTCCTCTCGAGTGAAGAAGAAAAATGACTACACCGAGCTTTTCAGTGTAGTCATCAATCTTTTTAAGCAATTTCTGTTAGTTGTTTTCTTGGGCTTCGCGTTGCTTTTGTGCGAGAAGCTCTGGTTCATCGGCAGGAACGCCCACGAGGTCATACTCTTCTTCGCTCTGCGTAATCGTCACCTTCACGAAGTCACCTGGCTTATAGGTCTTCATCGTTTCAATGTAGACCTTTCCGTCAATATCGGGAGCATCCGCCTTGGTACGACCGATAGCAAGCCCAGCTTCTTCATCAAACTCATCGATGAGCACTTCTTGCGTTTTGCCGATCTTTTCGCGCAACTTCTCAGCAGAGATCTCTGCCTGCAGGGCCATCAAACGGTCACGGCGCTCGTTACGGACTTCTTCAGGGAGCTGTCCTTCGAGCTCATTAGCCTGAGCCCCTTCCACTGGTGAATACGCAAAGCACCCCACTCGATCAAGGCGCGCTTCACGCAAGAAGTCGAGCAAGTATTCAAACTCTTCTTCCGTCTCGCCAGGGAATCCTGCGATAAAGGTCGAGCGAATTGTGATATCCGGGCAAGCAGCACGCCAAGCGGCAATACGTTCAAGGTTCTTTTCTGCGTTCGCAGGGCGCTTCATCGCCTTCAAAACACGCGGGTGTGCATGCTGGAAAGGAACGTCAAGGTACGGGAGAATCAACCCTTCGGCCATCATCGGCACAATCTCATCGACATGCGGATACGGGTACACATAGTGCAAACGCGTCCACATCCCTAAGCGGCCCAATTCTTGACACAAATCGAGCAGACGCGTCTTCATTGGGCGCCCATTGGCAAAGGAGAACTTATATTTCGCATCGACCCCATAGGCCGCCGTATCTTGACTAATGACGAGCAACTCTTTGACGCCTGCGCTCTTTAAGCTCTCCGCTTCGCGCACCACGTCCCCAATAGGACGGCTCACCAAGCGACCGCGCATATTCGGGATGATGCAAAAAGAGCAGTGGTGGTTACACCCTTCACTAATCTTGAGGTAGGCATAGTGCTTCGGGGTCATACGCACGCCACAAGCTGGGACCAAATCGTCCCAAGGCTCGTGTGGGCGAGGCAAATGAGATTCCACGAGGCGAAGCACTTCATCAACCGAATCTGGTCCCGTGACGCCCAAAACTTTAGGCTTCTGGTTGAGCACAAAATTGCTCCCGTCAGCCTCTTTTCGGCCACCCAAGCAACCGCAAACGATCACACGACCGTTTTCGCGCAGTGCCTCAGCAATAGCTTCCAAGCTTTCTTGAATGGCTTCATTCACAAAACCACAGGTGTTCACAATCACCAAATCGGCATCACGATAAGACTGCCCAATGCGATAGCCGCGAGCACGTAATTCGGTCACGATACGCTCTGTATCCACGAGCGCCTTCGGGCAGCCCAAGGACACAAAACCAACAACAGGAATCGTAGCCATAGATATCTCTCTTAGTTTTTGGGGTACTTTTTTTCGAAAAAATTATTTCTCGGGTTTAATCCATACCATTGCAGCATGACGACCCGTTTTTTCGCCATCACGGCGATAACTGTAGAAACGTTTGGGATCGGCGTAAGTGCTCAATTTTGCGTCGACAATATTTCGCTCTTCGAGCCCCGCACCCACGAGCGCCATTTTAGCGAGTGCGCTCAAATCCGCCAGTAAACGATCGGAATTTTCTTTTTCCGTGAACGCTTTTTGTGCTTCAGGAAGCGTGGTGAGCATCGCTTCAAGGACGTCAGGCCCCACTTCAAAGTCACTTGCACCAATGCGCGGTCCTAACCAGGCAACTAGGTCCAACGGGCGACCCATTGCAGAGGTCATCTTGGCAATCGTGCGCTGAATAATCCCTGCGGCTAAGCTTCGCCACCCCGCATGCACCGCGGCCACGATTGCCCCTTCTTTGTCCGCTAAAAGAACGGGCAAACAGTCTGCCACCATCACCGTGCAGACTACGCCAGGCGTGCGCGTCCAAGCAGCATCAGCTTCGGTTTCTGGCGTCACGCTATCGGCTTCGACAATAGTGCACCCATGTACTTGCTTCATCCACTTAGGATCCGTTGGGACCAATTGCGCCACGAGTTGACGGTTCATTCGCACACAGCTCGGCGCATCTTCAACGTGGTCTCCAACATTAAGCCCCATCATCCCCTCGGCATTACCCCAAGGACCACTTGACACCCCACCATCGCGGCAGGTGAAAAGCATATCGACGTTACGTGGCGTCGTGGCCTGACGCCAATCGGGTTGCAAAATATCAAGACCAGGCTTAAAAAGTTCGCTCATTTTTTCTTCTCGTTAGATCAATTCTTTTTCAAACACATTCACAGGGCGATCCCAAGGACCAAAGCACAATTCCTCCATGAGGTTAATCATATCTTCGGGTGGCGGGACAAACCATTCCATATATTCACCCGTTACAGGGTGCAATAGCCCTAAGCGAGAGGCGTGGAGCGCCTGACGATGAAAATCCAGTGCATTTTCTAGTTTCACCGCAAAGCCTGGGGCACGACCACGATAGACCTGGTCGCCAATGAGCGGCAAATCTTCCCCTGTTAAGTGCACGCGAATCTGGTGCGTGCGACCGGTTTCCAAGCGGCATGCCACCCAGGAAACTGGAAGACCTTCCATTTCGCTCCAACCCACGCAACGTACACGTGTTTTAGCGGGTTTCGCTTTCACGCCAATGCTTCCTGGGAAGCCCTTAAAACGCGTACGGCTATGCGGATCACGTCCAATTGGAACATCGACCACAAAGTCGCGCGCGGCGCTCCCCAGCGTGATCGCCCAATATTCGCGCTTCACAGTGCGCTCTTGGAGTTGGCGCACCAAAAGGGTCTGTGCCGAAAGCGTACGCGCTACGACCATCAAACCACTCGTATCACGGTCAAGGCGGTGCACAATCCCCGCGCGAGGCACTTCTTTTAATTCTGGATAGTGAAAGAGAAGCCCGTTCATGATCGTGCCATCGGGGTTCCCTGCACCAGGGTGCACCACTTGGTCTGGCGCCTTATTGATCACGATGATGGCATCATCTTCATAGACCACTTCGAGCGGTACATCTTGCGGCTCCGCACCGAGCATTTCATCAATATGGGGTTCCTCTAAGAGTTGAACCTCATCGCCGTCAGAGACTTTTTGGCGAATTTTTGTAACGACTTCGCCATTCACCTCAACCTGCCCTTCTTCAATCAACTTCTGCAGACGAGCGCGAGAAACATCGGGCATTAAGTTCGCTAAAACTTTATCTAAGCGTTCTCCCCATACCCCTTCGATCAAGAAACTTGGTAAAGTGTCACCATCGTCACCGTCATCTCCGTGCTCAAAATCGGAGAGATCGTTATAATCAGCTAAATTCTTTTCGTTTTTGCTCGTCATGAATTTCACTTTTCCTTTTAAGCGCTTCGTTGTTCGAAGCCTTCTTGTCACTGCCATTACTTTGGCGACGGCCTCTTGCTCTTGGCTTGAGTTGCTCGACAAAGATCCTACCATTGATTGGACGGCAGACAAATTGTATACAGAAGCTCGCTCCAGTCTCGATGACGGTAACTGGACTCAAGCGAAAGATTACTACTCTAAGTTGGAAGCTCGCTACCCATTCGGTCGCTATGCCCAGCAGGCTCAAGTCGAACTCGTCTACGCCTACTGGAAGGACGGGGATGCTGCTCAAGCTATTCAAGCTGCAGATCGCTATCTCCAATCCTATCCCAATAGCGAAAATAGTGCCTACGTTATGTACATGAAAGCACTCGCGACGCTCAACGAAACCGATGGCTGGTTCTCTTGGCTTACCAACGAAGACGTGGCTGAACGTGACGCTAACGCCTCTCGCGAAGCATTTGACATCTTCAAGGAATTGGTGCTCCGATTCCCAGATAGTCAGTATGCTCCAGAAGCCCGTCGTCGTATGCAGGAGCTCGTGATTGCACAGGCTCAGCACGAACTCTCCACGGCGAAGTACTACTTCGTGCGTCACGCTTATGTGGCCGCGATTGACCGTGCTCAGCGCGTGGTACGAGAATTCCAGAATACGCCGCAGCGCGATGAAGCCCTTGACTTGATTGCAAAGAGCTACGATGCGCTGCAACTCAACGATCTCGCCACGGATACGCGTCGAATCATTGAACTCAATAAGCAGAATTAAACTACTTTTCGGGTTCTCTCAGAAGAGGTCGCTAGCTTCGTGTTAGTGACCTTTTTTCTTGCCAGTCTTCTAAAGAAAGTGAGCCATTTTAGGCGAAATAGCACTTTACTGTTTTCGGAAAGGAGGACTTTTCTACTTCTGCTTTCCTCTCCCAACTAAGCGATCTTCCTCACTCGATTTTTAAGCCTAGAACCTCTAGAATGTTTCTCTTGCATGAGGTTTCTCGCCGCCAACTCCCCCTTTCCCTAACTTGAGCCATAACGATGTCTTTTATTTTTAGTCTGATGGTGATTCATCTCGTCGCACTGATGACACCTGGTCCCGACTTTTTCTTTGTGACGCAAACCGCAGTGAGTCGCTCTCGCGCTGAGGCGCTCTATGGCGTGACTGGGATCACGTTGGGCGTGGTTTTCTGGGCTGCTTTGTCGCTCATCGGCTTGCAATGGATTTTTGAACAGTTCGCGTGGCTTCACCGCGGGCTTCTTGTCGCGGGCGGCCTCTACTTGATGTGGATGGGCTACAACCTCTTAAAGAGTGCTCTGCGTAAGCCAGAAGCTTCTGAAGGTGGTGCTAAACCCGCAGAGCTTCCTGTCTCTAAGGTGCGTGCCTTTACGATGGGGCTCTTTACGAACCTCGCTAACGCCAAGGCGGTGGTCTACTTCTCCTCGATTTTCTCGATGATGTTAACCCCCGATATGAGCTCTTCCATGCGTTGGGGGATTTTTGGCATTGTTGTCGCAGAAACGTTCCGCTGGTTTGCGCTTGTGGCACTCGTGTTTCACCTTCCTGTGATGCGCCGCGGCTATCTGCGCTTATCTCGCTGGATTGATGGTCTTGCTGGCGCTCTCTTTGGTATCTTTGGTCTTGCGCTTCTCTGGGAAGCCCGCCGCTACTAATTGGCCTACCAAAGATAAACAGACAAAAAAATCTCGGCTTCATCATTTTTTCGAGACCGAGATTTTTTGTGTTAAGTGTTTTTTAGAAGCGGATACGCAACCAGTCGTTTTCGCGCACCAAGAACCACTCTAAAGCGACGCGACGAGCACGTACGAGTTTCTGATCCTCAATCCCCTGCTCAGCATAAAGACGATAAAGGTCAATCAAGGCTGCCACTTCAAGCTGTGGCACGAGCTCGGCTTGCTCCATCAACTTCTGAATATGTTCGCCACGAATCACCACATTGTGTGCGGCGTCAATATCGGAGGGCTTCGTGGGATCCACAGGCGCAGGACCACCGTTTAGTGCCCAAGCCACCACTGCCATCGCTTCTTCAGAGCCCTTAACGTCTTCAATATCGCGCTCAGTGTTGTCACCGTGCAAGAGACTGATTTCGCGTTGCGTCATATCGTAGTCGACCCCGTAGTTGCGAGAAGTTTCGCGAATCGTGGCGCGCGTTTCATCGTCGTCTTCGTCAACCAGGAGAGCGTTGGCTAAACGAATGGCAAAAGAAGCTGCCGCGAGACGTCGAGCGATGACGCTCAAGCCTTTAACGGATTCAGGATCTTCGCTCATGATGGGTACCGTCACCTTGTCAGGCACCAATCCGAATGGTGCACCTAAGGCTAAGGCGCGTTCACGTACTTGTTCTTGCAATGTGAACATGGGGTCTCCTTTGTTTTCGTTTGGACAGTCTTTTTCTGTCATCCTCACATTGTGCCACGGCGCTCCTTGTTCTGTGATCAGCTAAAAGTCGAAAGAGCACCGCGCCACAATCCTCCAAAAGAGGTAGAAAATCGCTTTTTAGGCGGTGAGATTACCAGAAGCTTTGCGGCCTCGTTCAATGTTGATGCGTTGAAGCACGAGTAGCGCCACCACAAAAAAGAGACCAGTCACTAAAATCGCCAAGCGGTGATTATTATGAAAGATTGCCGTCATCAAACCATAAGTGAGCGGGCCCACAATCGCTGAGAGCCAAAGCATCATATTCCAGAAGCTATAAAACTCGGCTAAGCGCGACTCTGGTGCAAACACGGCCACCATCGCACGTCCCGCGGACTGACTCGACCCCATCGCAATACCCGCCAAGTTGGCAGCCACCCAGAACATCCAGCGCTCGGTCGCAAAGTAAGCGCAAAGCACCATCAAAAGCCAAACCGCAAGCGTAATGGCGAGGGCGGTTTTGTGACCGATTCGGTCCTGAAGATACCCAAAGCCAAAAGCACCCACAGCGGCGGTCACATTCACTGCGCACACCATGATGAGAATATCTTCTGTGGTAAAGCCCATGACTGCCGTTGCGTAGACGGCTGAGAGCGTAATCACCACTGACACACCCGCTTGATAGAAAAAGCCGCAGAGCGCCAAACGGGCAAAGTCCTGATAAACCTTGAGGCTTCCCAGCGTATGGCGAATTTCTTCAAAACTACTCACAAAAAGCGCTTTGAGGTTGCTGTTATTTTCTTTCATGCGAGGCGTACTGCGCTCTTTTAAGAAAAGGAAGATAGGCGTTGCCGCTAGCGCATAGACAGCAGCCGTAATAAAGAGCGCCCCATCAACGAGTAAATCGGTGCTGTAGCCCGCTTTCATGCTCCAGCTCGTCCAGGCAATGGCGAGCAGCAGGGTGACAAGACCACCGCAGTAACCCATTGACCATCCCCAGCCAGAGACTTTCCCCACAGATTCTTCACGCGCAATTTCAGGCAAAAACGCTGAGCAAAGCGACTCGCCCACGTTGTAGCCAAAGTTACTGAGCATGATCATGAAGGTAGCGAGCACAACGGTGCCAGGACCCGGCCCCATCAGCCCAAAAGTGCCTAAAACGCACATTGCCGTCGCAACCAACAGCCAACGTTTTTTCTGTGCACGCGCGTCAGCCAAAAGTCCAATCACAGGCATTGTGAGCATACTCACAGCGTTACTAATGGCGATCACCACGGTCCAGAGCAACGTGCCGTAGTCGGAATCTCCAGCAATGACGCTCACAAAATAAGTATTAAACACCGCCGTGAGAACCACAGTGGTATAACCCGAATTGGCAAAATCATAAGCCGCCCAAGACCAAAGCTCGCGCGGCTTAACGCCTTCTTTGAGGTGTTCTTTGAGTTGACCCATGCTGAGCGCTACTCCGTTTTACGACGCTGGTTAACAAGGGTAGCAATATGACTCATCACACTTCGGCTCAGAGAGCGTAAGCTGTAACCGCCTTCTAGAACGCTCACGAGTTTTCCGTCGCAAAGCACTTCTGCCGCGTCCATCAGGCGCCCGGTCATATAGGCAAAATCAGACTCTTCCATTTTGAGCTGTGCCATGGCTTCTTCCACATGCCCATCAAATCCGGCAGAGAGCAAAATGAGTTGTGGCTTAAAGGCTTCCAACCCTGGGAGCCAAACGGTCTCTACCACTTCACGCAATTTTTCACCACCCGCGCCCGCTTCGAGCGGCACCCGAATAACATTGCTGGGCACTACTTCCGTTAAGCGGTTGGGGTAAAGTGGCCACTGGAAAAGAGAGTAGAACTGAAAGTGAGGGTTACTGCCCAAAATTTCTTCGGTTCCATCTCCGTGGTGCACGTCAAAGTCAAGCACCGCGACGCGCTCTAAGTTCCAGCGCTTATGCGCGTAGAGCGCCCCAATCGCGGTGTTATTAAAGTAGCAAAAGCCTCCACCGCTGCGACGCCCTGCATGGTGTCCTGGTGGGCGCACCGCACAAAACGCGTTCGCAATTTCGCGCTTCATCACCGCATCAATGGCTTCAATCACGGCGCCTACGCTTTTTAGCGCTGCTCGGTAAGAGAGCGGACCCACTGGCGTATCTACCGCTTGCCACTTTGCTAAGGCTTCAACGTGCCCAGCACTCGCCAAAGCCAAACTTTGCACGTAGGAAGGATCATGCGCAAGATGCACCACGGAGAGTGGCGCTTCATGCACCTCGTAGCGACGCAACTGATCCCCAAACCCCATTGCCATAAGCATGAGCTCAATGGAAGCAAGTCGGTCTGGATTTTCAGGCGCATCCTTAATGGGATTCGTCAGTGAGGTGAGATCGTGTGTGAAATACCCCGTCGCTAGTGGAAGGTTTGACGTCAATTGATCTGTCCTTTATAGCGGTAGAAAAAAGCTTTTAATGAAAGTCTATCAGTTGCCGCAGTGCTTAGGTTGCCAAAGCGTGAAAGAAAACGCGACAAAGTCGCAACAGATTCTCGCCTCACCGTCCTCTTTTTTTCATCTATGCTATTCTGAAAACCATTCAAAAATTTTCGGGAGTCTTGAATGCCAAAGTTAACGCGTCGTCAGTTAGGAACCTTCGCCATGCTCTATGGTCTAGGGGTCATGACGCCTCTTTGGGCCAAGGCACCTGCGACAGGCGTCAATTATACGGATCGCGAAGACATCATCGCGTTTCTCAAAGAAGTCTCTGCTCAAAAGGGCATTCCCTACGATTGGCTGGAAACGGAGATCGCTCTGGCGCGCTACTCTCCGCTTGCCGAGCGCTACATGACGCCTAAACCCCAAACAGGACCCGCAACAACGCCAGACAGAAACTTCCGCCTCTATCAGCGCAACATGGTCAACTCTGAGCGCATCTCCAAAGGGGTGGACTTTCTCGAGCAGCACGTTGAACTTTTTAGCCATATTGAAAACACTCAAGGAGTCTCTCACTATGCGATTGCCGCCATCATTGGGGTGGAAACCATTTATGGGAAAAATATGGGACGCTTTCGCGTCTTAGACGTGCTCGTGACGCTCGCTTTTGACTACACACGTCGCGCCACATTCTACAAAAAGGAATTGGCTGAATTTCTTGACTTTTGTTGGCGAGACAAACTCCCTACCGTATCGGTCACGGGAAGTTATGCGGGCGCGATTGGTTATGGGCAGTTTATGCCGAGTTCTCTCAATTCCTTTGGGACGGATGGGGACAATGATGGTTTTATCGACATCATCAATAACGAGGCCGATGCCATTGCTTCAGTAGCGGCGTATCTCAAAGCACATGGCTGGAAAGCTGGGTTAAAGCCACTTTATCCAGTAAAGCAAAAAATTCGTCCCGAAACGATTCCCCCTTCAACAGGGATTCGTGCGGATAAAACCGTTGATGGCCTCTTAAAAGGCGGGATTGAGCCCGTGGGACTTTTGGATCTGCCGCTCAACCACCCTGTGCTTTTGGTGGATCTTCCCTGGCAAGATGACGGTGGTCCCCTAGAACGACACCTCTACATTGGGACGCAAAACTTCTCTGCCTTCCTTTACTACAACCGTAGTTACTTCTATGCGGCGGCTGTGAGTATGCTCGCGCAAGCTCTAGAAGACGCAAGCAAATCGACTAAAGAAAAAAGTGGCTCTTAGCCACCTCTAAATAGCGAAAAGGAGCGGTTCTTGATGAAAAGAGTCGCTCCTTTTTTGTATCTCACTTAAAGCGCTAGAGGTTATCGTTAAGCATTTTCAACGATTTTCACCTTGATCGAGCCGATACCATTCACTCCAGCGTCAATCATGTCGCCCACAGCTAGCGTTGAAGAGCCATTAGGCGTCCCGGTAAAGATAATGTCGCCGGGCTCTAACGTGAAATAGCGAGAGAGTTCCACAATTTGCTCATAGGGCGAGAGAACCAAGTTACTGGTGCTTCCGGCTTGACGCTTCTGATTATTAACGTAAAGCCACAAATCCACAGGATTAGGCAACGGGGTGCGATACGCAGGCTTCACAAAAGAGACGGGCGCCGAGCGTTCAAACACTTTCGAGCGCATCATATCTCTCCCTCCAGAGGGAAGCTTTTGATCTGCCACCGTGAAATCAATCCCAACGCTCCAGCCCCAGACGGCTTCTTGCGCTTCTTCTAACGTAAGGTTGCGACCACCACGACCCAAGCAGGCCACGAGTTCAATTTCGTGGCGTAAATCGTTGGTCCCCGGAGGCATGGGGATGGAGAGCACTTCTCCTTCAGGAACCGCGACAACGTTATCCGCGGTTTTCATGAAATAAAAAGGCGTATCCTTCGGCGCACCAGGTTCAGCATAGTTTTTTGCAATCCCGTAAACACGATGAATCGGGAAAAATTCATAACGTTCATCTAACACAGGAATAGCAGCCTGAGCTGGCGGCGCAAAAACGAAAGGCATGAAAACGCTCCTTTTTTCTAAAGAAAATTTACAGGTTACGGCGACAGAACTCGGTTCTTTTGCTCGAAAACCAGTGATAATTCTAATCAACTCTACCAATCTAGGCTGATTCTTATCGCAGAAAAGGTACACCTTTTTTGCCTAATTGCCTTGAGGTGAGTAGAATGTGAGTTTAGTTTTTTGGACGTTCATGCCCTAGTCGGCCGCTTTCCCTTCTAGAGAAAGCCTCTCTTTGAGCCCGCTAGCGCACAACATTATTGACGGACCTATATCAATGACCTCAACACCTCCTTCTCAGCGAGAAAGCCTGACTTCGATTAGTCAGCGTCGCATTCAAGCCGTGAAGTCGAAGAGCATTTACGTTCTCCCGAATGCCTTCACCGCCGCTGCGCTCTTTGCGGCTTTCTACGGTATCATCTCGGCGATGAACGGCGACTTCTTGTCTGCTGCGATTGCTGTTTTCTTCTCCATGCTCTTTGATGGTATGGACGGACGTATTGCCCGTCTCACTCACACCCAATCTGAATTTGGCGTGCAGATGGACTCCCTTGCCGATGCGGTGAGTTTCGGTATCGCACCAGCCCTTATCGTTTATGAGTACACGCTCAAAGGCTTAGGTAAGCTCGGTTGGGCTATCGCCTTTGTCTACGCGCTCTGTGCGCTTTTGCGTCTTGCTCGTTTTAACTGCAACGTGGGTGTAGTGAGTAAAAACTACTTTCAGGGTCTTCCCTCGCCAGCGGCGGCTGCACTTGTTTGCGGTTTCGTCTGGCTATGCGTGGAAAACCACGTGCCTAATTTCCTCGTGGAATATGTGCCGCAGATTGCGGCTGTCGTGACGCTTTATGCTGGTCTCACGATGGTCTCGAATGCGCCCTTCTTCTCGGGTAAGAGCTACGCCGTTGTGAAAACCATCCCCTTCTGGGTGATTTTGGTTGGCGCCGCGCTCTTCTTGCTTCTTTCGAGCAACACCTCGCTCTCGATTTTTGTGCTCTTTTGCTTGTACGCCCTTTCTGGCTACGCCTACGGTTTCTTCTGCTGGTGGACGGGTCGCCCGAATCCCATTCAGGCAGGCATTGCCAAGGCCATCGCCGCCATGGAAGAACATAAAGCCGAAGGTGCTCACGAAGAAACACCTGCTCACTAAAACGATTCGTCGTTAAAAATACCGCCGAAGTTCGAGCCTTTCCTTGAAGTCCTCGAACTTCGGTTTTTTATTTCCCCCTCTTCTGTTGAGCGAACTAAAAGGCGTTTTGCTATGATTGTGCGCGAAATCTCTTTCTTTTAGTTCATCGTCCTCTTTGGAGTGTTTTTCTGTGAACGCAAAACTTTATCCGCATCCCTTCTTTGCAAAAGAAGGTCGCCCCTTTATTTATGGCGGCATTGCACTCACTGTGATCTTCTACTTGCTCGACTGGGAATTCCTTGCCACGATCGCACTGCTGTTGACGATTTTCTGCGCGCAGTTCTTCCGCGATCCTGCTCGTCCCCTGCCCGATGATCCTCGTGCTGTGGTGAGCCCTGTGGACGGTCGCGTTTGCAAAGTCCAATTAGCTGAAGATCCTCTCACTGGCGAAAAGGCCCAGATGATCTCGATTTTCATGAACGTTTTCAATGTTCATAGCCAGAAGGCACCTGTGGCCGGTAAGGTGGAAGAAATTCGCTACACCCCTGGCCTCTTCTTAAATGCCGACTTGGACAAAGCCTCGACTGATAACGAACGTAACGCCGTGCGTGTGACGACGCCCGAAGGTCATAACGTCACCTTTATTCAGGTGGCTGGTCTCGTGGCTCGTCGTATCCTCTGCTACGCCAACGTGGGCGATACGTTGGCGCGTGGTCAGCGCTATGGCTTCATTCGCTTTGGTTCTCGCATGGACGTCTATCTCCCGGTGGACGCTGAAATCTGCGTGACGATTGGCGACAAGGTGACAGGTGTGATGACCACCATCGCACGTCTCTAAAACGCACAAGACATGAAAAAAGCTGGACGCCATTGAGGTTTGTCCAGCTTTTTTTGCGTTTAACGACTCTTCATTACGGCAAAATCAACGCTTCCGTCGACACACGAAGCGTCAACTGAGTGTCGCCCGACTCCACCTGAGGAGCAGCACCGACCATCGCATTTTCCATCTTGGCCATGCTCATCGGAGCATAGTCATAGACTGCGCCACCCGAGGCCTGAGACTGGGCATTCAATTTCACCAACTTGATATGCTTTTCATCCAAACCTAAAGATTTCGCAATCGTATTGAGTTTTTCGACCGAATCTTTCGTTGCTTCCGTTAAGAGTTGCGACTCAAAGCGCTGTTTCGTTTCGCGAGAAATACGGAACGTCACCCCTTCATAGGTCATACTCTGATTAGCGACCTGCATAATGTCGCTCATCTTCGTGAGATCCTTCACTGTGACCGAAATGCGAGAAACCGCCTCCCAGCCATCAATCTTTGGGGCAGCCTTAGCGGTGCCATCGGTGTAGCGGGGGTTAACAGAAAGACCCGTAGTACGCATCGAAAGGATGGCATCTTTGAAGGCACTCTTTTTAAGAGCATCTAAAGCGCTATTCGTGCGCGTCACCACCTTATCAGAAGCCGTTTTCGCATTTTTCGACTCTTCAATGGCAGAAAACGTGATTTCTGCTTCGTCGTTAGGCACGCTGACAGCTGCTTGCCCCGTTACCTGAACTTCCATTCCTTTTTCAACGGGCAAGGGGGCTGCGCTCAAAGCGGTGGCTGCTCCCAACAAACCCATACCGACGGATGCCACGGCGAGAGATTTTTTCATCGTTTTTTCCTTTTTTGTTGTACACAAGGTGTGCGTTGACCAGAAAAGAGAAACTCGTTTCTCTCTTCTTAGAAAGTCTATAAGGTGCAATACCTAGTGAAAAAGCCTATTCTCTACACTTTTCTCTAAGATATTAACCTTACCTTTTCCAGTTTAAGTCTAAGAGTATGGCTTTAGTTTGTCCGCGCACGTTTATGGGAAATATTTACCGTTACAATCAAAAACATCAACTCGTGTTTTGTACACCTTTGATTACACGCTTCCCTTTACTGCCTTGATCTGACTTTAGGGAAGAGAATACAAACTTATCTAAAAAGATCGACATCATGACTAATAACACACAGTGGAGTTCCCGTATTGGGTTCATTCTCGCCAGTGCCGGTTCAGCAATCGGTTTAGGCGCGATTTGGAAATTTCCGTTCTGGGCTGGTGCCAACGGTGGCGCTGGCTTCATCATCCCCTACATTATTTTCACCTTCACCATTGGGGTAGCGTTGGTCATGGCGGAAGTCGCCATTGGTCGTCGAGGCCGTGGCTCGGTCGTTTCTGCTATGCGCCGCGTGGGTGGTCGTTGGTCCGCTGCCTTGGGTGCTTTGGCTGTATTGACTTCGTTCTTCATTTTGTCCTACTACTCTGTGGTGGGTGGCTGGTGTGTTGCCTATCTCTGGGACGCTATTTTGGGCAATATCACGATCAATGACGCTGCTCTTCTGAAGTCGCACTTCGGTAACTTGGTGAGCACGCCCTCTTCTAACGTGTTCTGGCACTTCGTCTTCTTGAGCCTTACCTGCGGTACGGTGGTCTTGGGCGTGGAAAGCGGTATTGAACGTCTTTCCAAATACTTGATGCCGACGCTCTTCATTCTCATGATCGCCATTATCATTCGTGGTTTGACGCTCCCGGGATCCTGGGCTGGTGTGGAATACCTCTTCCACTTCCAGTGGGATAAAGTGACGAGTAACTCCATCTTGAACGCCATGGGCTTCACGTTCTTCTCGCTCTCCTTGGGCGCTGGCATTTTGGTGACCTACGGTTCCTACCTCTCTGACAAGACTGACATTCCTAACGCCAGTCTCTGGGTGGCCGTGCTCGCTATTCAGGCAGCTCTCTTGGCAGGTTTGATGATCATGCCGGCTGTGTTCGCCTTCGGTCTCGAACCCAATGGCGGTCCTGGTCTCGTGTTCGTGACGGTGCCGATGATCTTCTCGCACGTTCCGTTTGGTTATGTGTTTGCGTTGCTCTTCTATATCTGCTTGCTCGTGGCCGCTCTTACTTCGGCTGTGTCCTTGCTCGAAGTGGTGACCGCATTCTTGCAGAATGAATGGCATCTCTCGCGTAAAACCGCTACGATTATCAACTGGGTCACGCTCTTCTTCCTGGGCTGTGTTTCGGCGCTCTCCTTCGGACCTTGGGGTGACTTCAAGATTGCAGGTATGAACTTCTTCGACTTCCTCGATTACGTTTGCACCAACTACATGATGCCGCTCGGTGGTCTCGCTATTGCTGCCATTGCTGGTTGGTTTGCTTGGCCTGCAATTCGTGAACAGATTGTCGCCGTCAAGCCTTACAGCAACGGTACACTGAGTGTGTTGCGTGTGATGATTGCCATCCTCGCTCCGATCCTCGTGGCAGTTGCAATTTATCAGGGTCTCTTCGGTGGTTAAACTCCACGGACGCTGACCTATAAAGACTTTGAACCGGCGCCAACGTTGAGTTGTTGCGCCGGCTTTTTATTTATCACTTTTTTCACTGAAGGCCTACTTTATGCCAAACATACAAAGAAAATCTTGGACCAGCCGAATTGGCTTTATTCTCGCAAGCGTCGGGGCGGCGGTTGGGTTAGGAGCCATCTGGAAGTTCCCCTATATGGCTGGCTCCAATGGCGGAAGTGCCTTTCTCTTCCCCTACATTTTGCTCACGCTCACAGTTGGGCTCACGTTGATCATTGCTGAAATCACGTTGGGCCATATTGGTCGTGGTGGTATCGTGACCACCTACCGCAAAATCGCTGGCTCGAAGTGGGTGCCGATTGGTTACTTAGGGGTACTCACCGGCTTTTTGGTGATGACCTTCTACTCGGCTATCGGGGGATGGACGCTTGCGTACTTCTGTGAAGCTTTGACTGGCTCGGGCCTCATTACTGACCAAGCTCAATTAGGAGCTCACTTCGGAGAACTCACCTCGAACCCCATCATGGCACTTGGCTACCAGTGGCTCTTCTTGCTCTTAAACGGCATGATTGTGGCTTTTGACGTCACCAAGGGGATTGAACGCGTCTCCAAAGTGTTGATGCCACTTCTTTTCGTCATAATGATCATCTTGATCATTCGTGGTCTCTCGCTTCCTGGGGCTTGGGCTGGCGTGGAATACCTCTTTAAGTTCGATCCTGAAGCCTTTACCTTGACGGGGCTCTTGCAGGCAATGGGCTTTGTGTTCTTCTCGCTTTGCGTGGGTTGCGGCTGTATGCTCACCTATGGCTCCTACTTAAAGGAAGGCGCTAATGTCGTCAATGGCTGTGTGTGGATTACGGTTTTAACGCTCATCTCTTCGCTTTTGGGCGGCTTGATGATCATGCCTAGTGTGTTTGCCTTTGGTTTGAATCCGGGCGCGGGTCCAGGCTTGACGTTTATTACGATGCCTGCTGTCTTCGCTCAGCTCCCCTTCGGGCAGATCTTTGCGGTGATGTTCTACCTCTGCATTGTGGTGGCAGCAATCACGAGTTCGATTTCGTTGATCGAAATTTTGGTAGCCTTCTTGGTCGATGAATACCAGATGACGCGTGCAAAGGCGAGCGTGCTCTCGACAATTGCTTTGGCAGTTGTGGGCGTTCTCCCCTGCCTCTCCTTTGGTATCCTCTCTGATGTGACGTTCTTCAACGGCAAGACGTTCTTCGATATTTTCGACTTCTTCACGAGCAATTTGTCCTTGCCCATTGGTGGCCTCGTCATTCTGGGCTTAGCCAGTGTTGTGTGTTGGGACAAGGTTCGTGCTGATCTCGCTGATGTAAAGGGAACGGGACTTTCTGCAGGAAAGTTGAAGCTCTTGCGCATTATGATGACCACGGTTTCGCCCATTTTGGTACTAGTTGTGCTAATTTCTGGGTTGGTGTAAAACATTCTCTTCATCCTCGAAGAGGGCTTCCCTCTTCGAGGATGGTCTGTTTTTAGACCGACCTCATTTGAGTTCCAAGCTCAAAACCACCTTAAAAAAAGACAAGACACCTATGACAGAAAGATCGCAATGGGGCTCACGCCTCGGTTTTATTTTGGCTAGTGCAGGCAGCGCTGTGGGTTTAGGTGCCATTTGGAAGTTTCCGTACTTAGCGGGCACGAATGGCGGCGCAGTTTTCATGCTGCCCTATATTTTCTTCACCATTACGATTGGCTTGACGCTCTTGATCGGTGAAATGTGCATGGGGCGCTCTGCTCGCGCTGGGGCAGCTGGAGCCTATCGTCGCTGGGGCGGTCAGTATTTCTCCTGGATTGGTCAGCTCTCCGTTTTGACTGGCTACTTGGTGCTTGCCTTCTACTCGGTAGTGGGCGGCTGGTGCGTCTACTACATGGTGCAAGCTTTCTTGGGTAACGGCATTGTGAACGACCCAGCTATGATGAGCACGGTCTTTGGCGAATTTGCCTCCTCTGGCGTAGCTCCTGTCATTGCACACTTGGCCTTTTTAGGCGCAACCGCGCTTGTGGTGCTCTTTGGCGTTGAAAAAGGGATTGAACGCATCTCGAAAGTCTTGATGCCACTTCTCTTTATCATGATGCTCATCTTGATTGCGCGTGGTTTGACGCTTCCTGGTGCTTGGGCTGGTGTGGAATTCCTCTTTAAACCTGATTTCTCAAACTTCACGGGCGAAAGTTTGCTCAATGCCATGGGCTTTGCTTTCTTTTCGCTCTCTGTAGGTTCTGCCTCCCAAATGAACTATGGGAGCTACTTGAGCAACAAAGTAAACCTTCCCACCTCGGTAAGTTGGATTGTGTTCTTAGCAATCATCGCCTCGCTCCTTGGTGGCTTGATGATTATGCCAGCCGTGTTCGCCTTTGGACTCAGCCCTGACGCGGGTCCTGGGCTCACGTTTGCGACGATGCCCGCTGTCTTTGCCCAGCTCCCCTTTGGGCACTTCTTTGCGATTACGTTCTACGTTTGCCTTTTTGTGGCAGCGCTCACTTCGAGTATCTCTATTTTCGAGATGTCGGTGCAGTACCTCTCGGATGAATGGAAACTCAATCGTAAAGCAGGTGTGGCGCTCGCCTTTATCACCTTGGCGATTCTCGGCGTCTTATCTGCTTTGAGCTTTGGTCCCTTGGCTGATGTGAAGATTTTAGGCTTTACGTTCTTTGATTTCTTTGACTACTTGACCAGTAACATCGGCATGCCGATTGGTGTGTTGGGGATTGGTTTAGTCGTCGCATGGCTCTCGCGCCCAATGGCCGAGTCGCAACTGCAACTCGTTCGTCCATACTCTCCTGCGTTCTTAACCACCTTCCATGTGATCGCAGGTTACTTTGCGCCGGTCTTAATCGTGATCGTCATGCTCAAAGGGTTAGGCGTTTTTTAAACTCTCATTTTTTTGCGTAGGGCAATGAGACCCATCTCTTTGCCCAGTTCTCTCAAAAACAAAGGAAGTTCGGTATGTCCTCTTCAACGACATCCACCAGTTGGGGTTCCCGACTGGGTTTCATTCTTGCTAGTGCAGGCAGCGCCGTAGGTCTTGGCGCAATTTGGAAATTCCCTTATATGGCTGGTACCAATGGGGGCTCGGTTTTTATGCTGCCGTATATCTTTTTTACGCTCACCGTGGGCGTTTCGCTCCTCATTGCTGAATTTGCAATGGGGCGTGCCGGTCGCGCGGGTCCCGTAGAAAGTTTGCGTCGCGTTTGTGGTCGTGGATGGGGCTTTTTTGGTGGCGTGGGTGTGCTTACCGTTTTCCTGATCCTCTCCTTTTACGCCTGCGTGGGCGGTTGGACGTTTAAGTACCTCTGGGATGCCATCACGGGTAATGGTCTGATCACGGACCCAGAACTCTTGGGACAAGTTTTTGGTAACTTCGTCTCCAACGGGAGTGCGAGTTACGCCTACTTGGTCGGTTTCTTGCTCGTGACTGCGCTCATTGTTTTGGGTGGGATTGAGTCTGGGATTGAAACCGTCGCGAAATTCTTGATGCCCGCGCTCTTTATTCTCATGATCATTTTGATCATTCGTGGCGTCACGCTTCCTGGCGCAGAAAAGGGGCTCGAATTCTTGTTCTTGCCACGCTGGTCAGACTTTAATGCCTCGGCGCTCTTTAACGCGATGGGCTTTTGCTTTTTCTCGCTATCACTGGGTGCTGGTACCATGATCACCTACGGTTCCTACTTGGATCCGAAGGCAGACTTGCCTAACTCCGTTTTCTGGGTAGCACTCCTTGCGATTATGGCCGCACTTTTGGGTGGTTTGATGATCATGCCGGCGGTGTTTGCCTTTAACGTTGACCCAAGTGCTGGTCCTGGGCTCACCTTTGTAACGATGCCTGCCATCTTTGCGCAGATGCCCTTGGGTCACCTCTTTGCCATTCTCTTTTATATCTGCTTAGTGGTGGCCGCCCTCACGAGCTCCATTTCCATGTTGGAAGCTTGTGTGGCAATGACCACGCGTCAGTTCTCCATGAAGCGCACCACTTCGATCGTCTTGATCACGATTGGTTGTGCTTTGGTGGGCTTGGCTGCCAACCTCTCCTTTGGCGCTTGGGCTGATGTGAAATTCTTTGGAAAGACAGTGTTTGACTGCCTTGACTATGTGACGAGTAACGTTGGGATGCCGCTCTCGACCTTCGGTATCGCCATTGCTGCCGCTTGGGTGGCTTGGCCTGCTACGAAGGAGCAGCTCCTTACGGGTCACAACATGACGGATGGAAAACTCAAAGTCATCCGCTTTATGGTGGGTGTGGTGAGTCCCCTCTTCGTGTTAGCGGTTGCAGGTGGTAGCCTTTAATTAGAGCGCTTTATTGCTCGCGAAAAAGGTCATCGTTTCACTTTAGAGACGGTGACCTTTCGCTTTTGTGCGCTTTCTCTAGTGCTCTTTTGTACAATAGTTCTTTAACCTGTTCACTTTGCGCTAGGAGTCTTTTGCGCGTGTCTAACCTCAAGCGACCTGATGGCCTTAAAGTCCTCCACGAGCTCATTGCTTTTGAGTGGAGAGCGCACCGCGCTGTATGGCTTTCGCTCATTGCGCTCATTTTTGGCGTGAGTATCCTCTTTGGTATTTGGACGGCTAGCGCAGAAAATTGGATCCTGAGCGTACTGAGCTATGCGCTCTTAGCGGGCATCCTTCTAGGGACTCTTGCAATTCTTGCGCTAGAGCTTGTTCGACTAACATTAAAGCGTGCTCTTAATACGCCTCGAGATTCTGCGCTCACGCGAGTGCGTCTTTATCAAATCGGCATTGGTGCCTTAATGGTCGTGCTCTTTCTTGTGCGACTCTTTTTGCAAACGATGAACCTCTAAACTAACTAAAAAAACGACCCCATGACCTCAGAAAATACTTCTTTACGCCTCACCATCGAAAGCTTAGCGCCCGATGGACTTGGCCTTGCTCATGTTGAGGGCTTCCCTCTTAAATTCGCAGGGACTTTACCCGGCGAAGAAGTCATGGTGAGCATTGATCGCACAAAGCGCCCTTGGCGTGGAGAGGTTCTAGACATCTTGACGCCTTCACCATTGCGCCGTACCCTTACTTGCCCGCACATTGAAGAGGCGCCTCGTTGTGGGGGTTGCCCTTGGGGCATGGTGACGCCAGAAGGACAGGCAACGCTCAAACGTCAACTCACGCTCGATGCCCTCTCGGCAGAAGGGATTTCTGCGCCTTCTGAAGTGATTCACCACAGCGCTACTCAGCAAACTGGTTACCGCTCTAAAGCGCTTTTCACACTCATAAAAAATGGAGATACATGGCTCTGGGGACTCTATGCCAACGGCTCTCATAAAGTCGTCGTCACCCCTGTTTGCCAAGCGATTCCCAATTGGATGAATTCGGTAGCTGGAGTGATTGCGACCGTCTTAGGGAAAACTGATCTCACACCTTACGATGAAAAAACTCATCAAGGGGGCGTGCGCTCTCTTTTACTGCGCGAAGGAGTGAATCGCGAGGGAAAGGTCGAGCGACTGGTATCGCTCATTTTGCGTAACGTCACGGAAAAAACGCTATCACTTCTGAAAAACCCATTACTTGAGGCGCTACTTCCTTGGGATGTAAAAGTCGTGAGTCTTTACGAACACACGACGAGAGGCAACGCCGTCTTAGGCGAAAAAGCATATTTTTTGACTGAAGCGCACACTATCTCCACCACCATTGATGGAGCGGAATTTGCGGTGGGTTCTTCTACCTTTTTACAGATTCACCGCGAGCAGATGTTGGCGCTTTACCAAGAAGCACTCAATTGGGCAGAAATTGAGCCTGGTGATACCTTCCTTGACCTCTACTGTGGTGTGGGAACCATGACAATTTTGGGCGCACGGCAAGCAACCAAAAGTATTGGTGTAGATGTTGTGGAAGCCAGTATTGCAGCGGCACGCGAAAATGCCAAGCGCAATCAGATTGCGAATGCGGAATTTTTTGCGGGCACCGTAGAAACGGTTTTACCCTCTCTTATTGTAAAAGGCATGCGTGCCGACAAAATGATTGTGGACCCTGCCTTTAAAGGAATGGAAGCTTCAGTGCCCGCTATGATTAAAGCGCTTTCTCCTCGCCGCCTTGTCTATGTGAGTTGCAATCCAAAAAGCTTTGCAAGGGATGCTAAACGCCTTCTGGAACTGGGGTTCAAGCTTGAACGTTTAGCGACCTTTGATCTCTTCCCAGATACGGCGCATGTCGAAAGCGTTGGGCTCTTCACCCGCGGATAAGCTCTTCCAAAGGCCTCGATATCAGGAATAGAGGCCTTCTTTAAAGAGCTCTGGCGACAAGAAGAACTGCAGTGCCTTATCCTCTCTGCGTGTACGGTAGAAGTCGGGCAAATTTTTGAGCACAATCTTCCCGTAACCCTTATCGATCACACGCGAATCACAAAGTACCACCATACCTCGGTCGTTTTCACTACGAATGAGACGTCCAGAACCTTGCTTCAAGGCAAGCACTGCCGCTGGCAGTGTATGCACAGCAAAAGGATGCTTTCCTTCTTTCTCAATCGCCTCGCAGCGAGCAACTTCCACAGGATCGTCTGGTGGCGAGAATGGAATCTTGTCAATAATGACGAGCGAAAGTGCATCGCCCTTCACATCAACGCCTTCCCAAAAGCCCATAGAACCCACCAAAATCGCGTTTCCATGCTGACGGAATTCACTAATCAACGTGGGCTTCGGGGCAGAGCCTTGCACTAAAAGTTTATAAGGCAAATTGTTTGCTTCGAGTTTCGCCTCAAGCATTTCAGCAGCATCTTTCACGGCGGCAAGAGACGTACAAAGCACAAAGGTGCGCCCTTCGGCTGCGTTAATGAGCGGCCAAGTCGCCTCGATCACATTTCGGGTGTGCTCGTGAGTGTTATTTTTGGGCGCAGGTAACTTTGGGATATAAAGGCATCCCTGCTCCCAATAGTTAAAGGGACTGTCCCAGGATTCTTCCACAGCCTCATCAATGCCAAGTTCGGCTTTGAAATGCGTGAAATTCTTATTGTTCGAGAGCGTAGCCGAGGTAAAGACCCAAGCGCCCCCCATTTGCTCTCGCATATAGCGAAAATCTTTAGCAAAGGAGAGTGGCGTATTGTTAAAACGCACCCAACTGCGCCCCACGGTAAACCACAACACCCGGTTGGCCGACTCTTTTTCTGTGGGAGGCGTCACCACTTCACCTTGCTCTTTAATGCGCTCAGGAATAGGCGCTTCGAGTTCGCTCTCTGAGGGGTTCACACGTTTTTTGATGAGCTCACCCCAATCAAAGACTTCTTCATAGAGTTCGTCAAACCACGCAATGAGCGTATCGAATTCGTTATCGCGCCCCTCATTGACTTTCATCTGCTCTTTATATTCATTGCAGACGTTTTCGAGTTCAATAAAGGGATCAAGCAACTCTGAGAGATTGCTCATCGTATCAAGCGAAATACGGTCTCCTTCTTTAAAGCCCATCTCGTTGATGCGCAACACAATGCGTCGGCAAGCGTTTTGCATCTTGGTGTAGAGCTTATTCCAAAGCGCACCAGCTCCATTTAAAGTCGCACGAGCCCCTAGCGCTGCTGCCTCTTGCCCAATGCTATCGAGTTGGTTCGTGGAAAAGCCCGTGCCAAAGAAGTCTAAGGCAATATCGGGGAGCTGATGTGCTTCGTCAATCACGGTGAGTGCCGCTTCTGGGAGAAGTCCATCAATGGCGCCACGAGAACTATTTTTGAGTGCCAAAGAGCTCAAATAGAGGTGATGGTTCACAATCACCACATTACTTTGCATGGCGCGCTCTCTTGCGCGGCGCACGAAGCACTCTTCCCAATGCGGACAGCGATCACGACCCAAACAGTTTTCACGCGTACTCGTCACCATCGGCCAGAGCGGATCGTCTTCAGGAACGTCAGGGAGCTCTGCACGATCACCTGTCTCAGAAGTTGCCGCAAAGCGCTGAATTTTACGCAGTTTGATGAAGGAATCTTTTTGCGGGAGGCGATCGTTACTCGCCATCACTTCTAAGTGAAAGTGGCAGACGTAGTTTGCACGCCCTTTTAAAAGCGACACCGTCACAGGAACGCCTAAAGCACGGCGAATGGCGGGCAAGTCCTTGGCAAAAAGCTGATCTTGCAAGGACTTTCCAGCGGTAGAGACAATCGTTGTCACCCCAGCCACAATAGCAGGAATCAAATACGCAAACGTCTTCCCCGTCCCTGTCCCCGCTTCCGCGATCAGGGTTGTTTTTCCTTCAATGGCTTTTGTAACCTCTCGGGCAAACTCCTGCTGTCCTGGGCGAGGGCGAAAGTCATTGAGCATCTGGGCCATAGGACCATCTGCATCATAAATACGGGCAATACGAGTGGGAAAGTCCAGTTTGGGATCTTTCCAGTCTTGATTCGGGGCCATGTGTGACTGATTCAATAAAAAATCAAATAGTTAGAAATACTTGCTCAACGAAGAACGGTTTTTGTTTTGCTGATCCTGTAAGCGCTGCTGGGCGTCTTCACGCTCTTTACGAGACTTTTCATAGTCTGCCTGCTGAGCGGCACGTTCGGCCTGGCGCTCTTTGGCTTGGCTTTCAGCTGACTCTAAGCGCCCTTTAGCGGCACGCTGCTTTTCTTCGTAGCGTCGAATATTTTCCGCCTCTTGCGCCTTTTTCTCAGCCGCTTCCTGTTGCTTTTCCTTGACGCGATCCGCTGCCGTATTGTTAATATTCATCGGCTCGCTCGCTGCCTGAGGCGTCTTTGGCGTCACACCCATTGGGGTGCTTGCTGCCTTAGGTGTTTTAGGGCTCACCGTGCTCGGTGCTTTAGGCTCTTTCATCGTCTTAGTGCGAGGCTTCATAGGTGGCTCTTTCGTTTCGGCTGCGGCTTTAGCACGTCGCTCTTGAATTTCACGCGTTTTTTGAGCACGAAGAATACTTTCCGCTTGATTGCTAATCTGGCGGATTTCACGCGTGCGAAGCATATTCTGCTCACGCGCCTCTTCAATACAGTGGTTCACGAAAAACTTGCTGTAGCAAACCTTCGTCATGTCTTTGAGGGCCGCCTCCAACTGCGCAGTGGCGCGTTCACCTTCGCTTTTAGCCTGCTCGGCTTGCTCTACGCTCTTTAAAGCCTCTGGCTGAGACCACTGACGAAAATAGCTATCGTCCTTTAAAACAGCGCTCGCTTCTTCTTCCGTCATGGAGGCTGCGCTTGCAGTAGTAATAACGCCTAACGCACAAAGCACTAAAAGAAATTGAAACGGACGACGATTCATGGAAAGCTCCTTGCCAGCGATTTTTAGTATCACTAAATGATACCAGTAATCAGTAAGGCGTGCAAAAAAGAAAAAGGCCAATCATTTACTAAACTCTTGCAAGTCTAACAAAATGATTAGCCTTAGGCGTCATTGGGTAGCGCTATTCGCGTATGAAGTCGTAGCGATTCGTGACAAAACCGAATCGCTCCTTTTCACGCCGTAGTGCTCTAGATTAAAGGACCGTCATGACCTTATCAGAGCTCAAACGGGACTTCGGACGCGTAGCGTTGCCATCCTGAGCGGAACGGTGACCAAAGCTCACCGCCACGGCCGTGCGCAAGCCCTTACCCTTCAAGCCCAAGATTTCGTCAATCTTGGCATAGTCCAAACCTTCAAGGGTGGTGCTATCAATGCCCATTTGCGCAGCCGCGTAAAGCACAAAGCCTAAAGCGATGTAAGCCTGACGAGAACTCCAAGCAAAGAGCTGGTCTGGCGTCTTAGTATGCAAGCCAACAAAGAAACGGCGACCCTGATCTTGCTGGGTGCGAAGCGCATCGTTAGGATAGCGGCCGTCAACCGTTTCCTGTTCCAAGCGAGATTCAAAATCGGCATCCGTGTAGGCATCGTTAGCCGCAATCACGAGCACAAAGTCAGCGTCCAAGGCACGGCTCTGGTTAAAGCCCAAAATGCCAGGCAACAATTTTTTTCTTGGCTTCTTCCGTGCGAGCCACGAAGAAGTGCCATGGCTGAGCGTTCACAGAAGAAGGAGAAAGGCGAGCCACTTCAAGGAGCGTGGCGACTTCTTCGTCAGTTAAGGGCTTCGTTTTGTCGTAGTGCTTCGTGGTATAACGCTGGCGAACAATCTCAAGAGGAGACATAGTTAAATCCTTGTTTAATTTGATAATGAATTCTGTTAATTTCGCGCACTAGAGAAAAAGAGGCGCGAAAAAAGTGTCGTAGAAATAGTTTAGCGAGAATACCGACTATCTAAGTCGGGCATTAACATTTTTTTTTAAATATTCTTCTTGTCTTTTCATGCCTTCTCGCTTTTGGTACACTTTTGGGCAATGTTTTCGCGCACTCCCATCAGTTTGGTGCGAGAAAACCCGAATTTCTTATCGATGTTTTATTGAGCAAGGCGGACTCTCTGCGCCTTCTCGCCTCGGGACTAATTGTTATGAAAAAACCTATTCGTGTTGCTGTCACAGGGCCTGCTGGCCAAATCGGTTACTCTCTTCTTTTCCGCGTTGCCTCTGGTGCAATGTTGGGTCCCGACCAGCCTGTTATTCTCTCGCTCTTAGAGCGTGATAACCCCCAGAGTCAGAACGCTTTAAAGGGCGTGATGATGGAATTGGAAGACTGCGCTTTCCCGCTCTTAGCGGATATGACGTGCTCTTCCGACACAAAAATCGCCTTTAAGGACGCCGAATACGCTCTTCTCGTCGGGGCTCGTCCTCGTGGACCTGGGATGGAACGCGCCGACCTCTTAGAAGCTAATGCTGAAATTTTCCAACTTCAGGGTCGTGCGCTAGACGAAACCGCTGCTCGCAATGTGAAAGTCTTGGTGGTGGGCAACCCCTGCAACACCAATGCCTATATTGCTATGAAGAACGCGCCTTCCCTCTCGCCTCGTTGCTTCTCCGCAATGTTGCGTTTGGACCAGAACCGTGCCATGAATCAGTTGGCCAAGAAAGTGGGTGCCCACGTCACCGATGTGAAGGATGTGGCTGTCTGGGGGAACCACTCTCCGACGATGTACGCCGATATCACGCACGCAACCGTGAAGGGCGACCCAGCCTTGGGCTTAGTTGATCAGGCGTGGATTAATGAAGACTTCATCCCCACGGTGGCTAAACGTGGTTCTGCCATTATTGCTGCGCGTGGCGCGAGCTCTGCTGCTTCAGCCGCTAGCGCTGCCATTGACCATATGCACGACTGGGCGCTTGGCTCGCGTGGCGAATGGGTGACGATGGGGGTACCGAGCGACGGCAGCTACGGAATTCCAGAAGGTCTCGTCTTCGGGTTCCCCTGTGTGATTGACGAAGCTGGTAACTACAGCATCGTGCAGGGCTTAGACTTCACAGAAGAAGGAAAGGCTCGCATTGCTAAGACAACCGAAGAGCTTCTCAAAGAGCGCCAAGCGGTTAAGCGCTTCTTCGCTTAATTGTTTCTCAAGCAGGATTTGGCCACAAACTAAATCCTGCTTTTTTGCCTTAATGACTTCCTAGATGCCTATTTCTGCCCAAATCATTGAAGCGATCGAGCAGCTCGAAGCTCAACTCCCCGCGTCAGTTCTCAGTAAAGAAGATCTCAGCACCCAAGAGAAAACCGTCTGCGTTTTTGATACCAATGCGCTCCTGGATATTCTCTTTTGGAGGGATCCCCATATTGCACCGCTCTCTTTTTCTCTCTCGAAAAAGAAAATCGTGGCGCTACGCTCTCGCGCCACGATGATTGAGCTCTTAGATGTGCTCGTTCGCCCTCAGTTTGCAGGTTCGCTTGAAGCGGCGCTTCCTTTTTTGAAAGAAGCCTTTGCTCTCACCACGCCAATTGATGAAGCGCTTCTCACGCCAGAAGAGACCCTCACGGGGACGCTTGCCCCAAGTGTGTGTCGTGATAGTGACGATCAAAAGTTTTTAGATCTCGCCTTTGTGGCACAAGCCGCCTTCTTATTCACAAAAGATAAACTCGTCTTGAAAGCAGGGAAAAAACTGAAAAAATTTAACCTTCTCGTGGTCACTTCTGAGGAGTTTATTAAGAAAAATCTCTTATAAATCAATAAGTTATAAGGAAATCTAATCAAAATACTGTATGAACTGTGAGTAATCACAAGGAGTGAGTGGTCTATTTGTAAATAACTTATCTGTTTCAAATGAAGGCTTTTTGCTAAAAATTTATACTATGGGTGGAATTGAAATGCTGTTCTTCTTTATGAACAGCATTTTTTCTCCCGCCACTAGAGACCGGTGGTAGCGATCTTTGCTAGGTTGCTAGCCGTTCTATGGTTCTAGGTGCAGTCGCAGCCCAATGCTTTTTGCCCTTGAGCTTGGAAGAGTAAGTCGACTTTTGTGGTGTGTGTTCTTGGCGCGTTGCTCTTCGTGCCCAAGAATTGTTGGAACTATCAGGAGAATCTCTCGTGGATCAAGCTACTCTCATCGTCCAGAGTATTAATAGCATGCTCTGGGGCGTGTACTGCCTTATTCCCCTCTTGGTGGGAACGGGCATTTACTTTACGTGGAAACTTCGATTTGTCCAAGTCAAGCGTCTTGGAGAAGCCCTTCGCCAAGTTTTTGGCGATTTTTCATTTTTCGGCAAGTCTGCTGGTAAAGACGGGATGTCTTCCTTCCAGGCTCTCGCTACCGCCATTTCAGCTCAGGTCGGTACAGGTAACTTAGCGGGCGTTGCAACCGCGCTTGCTATGGGTGGTCCTGGGGCCATCTTCTGGATGTGGTTAGCCGCTTTCTTCGGTATGGCCACCATCTTTGCTGAAGCCGTGCTCGCTCAGCTCTATCGATCTCGTGACGCCAAAGGCAATATCACGGGCGGTCCTGCCTTCTACATCTCTGAAGGTTTAGGAAGTAAAGCGCTCGCCACTTTCTTCTCCATCACCATCATTATCGCCCTTGGTTTTGTGGGCAACATGGTGCAGGCCAACTCCATTGCGGATGCCTTTAATACCGCCTTTAACATTCCCACCTGGTTAACAGGGATTGGGATCATCGCCCTTTCTGGCTTCATCTTCATTGGTGGGATTAAGCGTATTGCGAGTTTTGCCGAAAAGATGGTGCCCGCTATGGCCCTCGTCTACATCGTGGGCTCGATCACGATCATCTTCTCGAACTTTACGGAAATCTTCCACGTGATCGACATGATTTTCGTGGGCGCATTTGATCCGCAAGCCGCAACGGGCGGCGTGATTGGTGCTGGTATCCGTGAAGCTATCCGCTACGGTGTGGCACGTGGCCTCTTCTCTAACGAAGCTGGTATGGGTTCTACCCCTCATGCTCACGCTGTCGCTAAAGTCAAGCACCCTGTGCAGCAAGGTCTCTTTGCTATCGTGGGGCTTTTCTTTGATACGTTCATCATCGTGAATATGACCGCTTTCGTGATTCTCTCCACGGGGGCCTTAGATGGCGTCTTGACGGGGAGCGCATTGACGCAGCGTGCCTTCACGTTAGGTCTGGGGCCAATCGGTAACGGCTTTGTGGCTGTCTGCTTACTCTTTTTCGCTTTCACGACGATTGTGGGTTGGTACTTCTTTGCTGAGCAAAACGTGAAATACCTCTTCGGTATGCGCTGGCTCTCTACCTACCGCGTGCTCGTGCTTTGCTTCTTGATGTTGGGCTCTTTCTTACATGTCACGCTCGTTTGGGAATTGGCTGACCTCTTTAACGGGTTAATGGTCATTCCTAACGTGATTGCCTTGATTGGGTTGTCAAAACTCGTCGAAAAGGCGCTCAAAGACTACGAGCAAAACTTCACAACGGGTGGAGTACCGCTTTTTGGGGCAAATGCCCCAGACGGTGGTCGCAGTCAGATTCCGATGCGCATTCGTGTACGTGGTGATCGTCCGTTCGAGACGGAAGATGATGACGATGAAGACCTAGAAGCTCGCTTTGGTAAGCGTCCTGTCAATACGCGCCGCTTGGTACGCTTTATGAATTTGCGTCACCACTTGCGCCGTCGTCATCCACCAAAGAAGAAATAATCCTCTTCTTGAGCGATACATTCAATACGGGCTCTTCTCCCAAGTAGGAAAAGAGCCCGTATTTTTTTGCTCGATTTTAAGAGGTGGGTGTTTGCACTTCGTGCGCTGCTATCTCTTCTGAGGCATTAGGAAGAGAAAGTGTAGCGGCGCTTTCCTCCGCCTCCTCTTCTGCTGGAAGGCTCTCCGGTGGGAGCGTCACATCAATGCTTGCCATCGTCTTTTGCATCTGATTCTGACGAGTCTGCATCGCAGCAAGGCTAGACTGCGCTTCACCAAACTTCTTTTGCACCTTAGCAAAGCCCTCCACAAAGCGCAGGAATTCACTCTTCACGTCGCCTAAGACTTTCCAGACTTCACTACTGCGCTCTTGCAGAGCCAGTGTCACAAAGCCCATCTGAAGACTATTAATCAATGCGCAAATCACCGTGGGACCCACTGGCGTGATGCGAAGTTCTCGCTGCAATCTATCAAAAAGTCCAGGAATACGGAGCACTTCTGCGTAAAGTCCTTCGCTTGGCAAATAAATCACGGCAAATTCCGTGGTATAAGGCGGGCGCACATACTTGTCGCGAATCGACTTCGCTTGCGTCCAAATCGCACGTTCTAACCCCTTACGAGCCTCTTGCTCTGCGGCAATATCCCCCGCTTCGAGCGCTGCCATTAAACGCTCGTAGTCTTCCATTGGGAATTTCGAGTCAATCGGAAGCCAGCAAGGCTCTTCGCCAGAAGCCCCGGGCAGGCGCACAGCAAAGTCCACCGTAGCAGAACTGCCTGGAATAAGCTGAAACTGCTCTTTATATTGGCCTGGCGTCAACATATCGGCGAGCAGAACCGAGAGTTGCGTTTCCCCAAAGGTGCCACGCGTTTTCACATTGGTGAGCACCCCTTTCAAATCGCGCACACTCGCAGCCATACTGCGCATTTCGCCTAATCCGTGTTCCACCAAACCTAACTTTTCGTCTACCATTTTAAAGCTTGCGCTCAAGCGCTCGTTTAAGGTGCGGTCCAGCTTTTCCTGCACCGTCTCGCGCATTGCTTCAAGCTTCATTTCGTTTAATTGGCGAATGCGCTCTAAGTTTTTGTCGAGCGCCTCACGCATCTCGTTAATTTTGCCGTGAAGTTGCTCTTGGAGCTGGCGCTCTGTTGTGGCGTGACTCGCTGTCATGCGCTGGAAGCGTTCATCGACCATCGCCTGAATCTCGAGGAGGCGCTTGTGCAGAATATTGTTTAAGTCGTTAAGACTCATCTGCGCCGTTTGATTAAGGGACTTCACCTCAGCCGCATTTTTTCCTTGCTGATCGGTCACAAAGGCCATTAAGTTCGTAAACGACTGGCGTGAATTACGATCAACATTGAGAATCTGCTCCTGCAGCTCGTGGCGCTCACCACGCTGGCCCATCAAAATCGCTTCGATGATTTCATCGCTACGGATTTCCCAATCACGTTGCTGTTGGGCTTCCATATCGAGTTGACGCTTGTAGAGCATCGCAATCATGACGACAAGCAACAAAATCAAAGCACAAAGTATGGTCAATATGACGTTTGGCGACATCAGGTCTCCTAGAAAAGTCGGGAGAGAAAGTGAATGCTTCAAACACTCACTTTCTCTTTGATTAATGGTCAGCAGGTGGTGGCGTATTGGAGTTGGAATCTCCACGGTGGCGCGCTTTATGGGCGAGTTCAGTAGCTTTATGCCAAAGGTTACTTGCGCCGTCCTTTAAATGTTGCCCTTGTTCTGCTAGCACTTCTTCGACTCGGTGCATCACTTCCTCAGTCTTTTTCGCCTTGGGACTTTCGGGCTTTGCTGCCTCCACCTTCTCTTCAGGCTTAGTCGCGGTCTCCGCTTCGTCTAAGGGCTCCGCAGTTTTAGCGACATCGGCTGGCGCTTTGGCATAAGCACGTAAGAGTTTGTCAAGAAGCGCCAAGCTCATAGCCTCATCGCTACCCATGACATGGGTGAACTGATCATCTGCTTCGTTACTCAAAAGACTATCGTCTGCACCACGCACCAGTACGCGAAGGTTGCTGCGCAACTGGCGAATATTTTTGAGCACTTGACGGTTAAGGAGTGGATCGCTTAGCGCTAAAACCACATACGCCGCCGAAGTGATACGGGCTTTCACGAGCGTCATCGGGTCTTTGACTTCCCCTGCGACAACGCCTGGTGCGTTTGCCCCTTCAAAACTCGGGTGGTTCTCTGTTCCCGAAGAGCTTGTCACGCAAATCGCTGGGATGGCTACCGCTTGCAGCTGCTTCAAAAGCGGTTGCGTTACATCATTCAATCCCACGACCACAACGTGGCCACGTTGCACCGTGCTAGTTGTCGGTTGCTCCGCTAGGGCCTTCACAGGCGTTTCTCGCATGGCCACTTTGCGGAAATACGCACGCTTTGTCACTAAGAAGTAACGTAACTTCGGAATCGAGGCGAAAAGGAGCGGGTTAAACGCAATCGAAACAATGGAGGCCGCCACGATTAAGCTCATCGTAGAGCGGTTCGCTAAGCCTAAACTCATCCCCTGACCACAGAGGATGAAAGAAAATTCTCCAATCTGCGCCACGCACGCACCCAAAATCAAGGCGGTATCAAGTGGCCACTTAAGCCACAGCACTAAGAGCGCTGCCGTAGCAGAAGTCACAAAGAGAATCACCAGCAAGATGGTGAAAATCGTAAAGGGTTGCTGAATAAAGACGTGCCAGTCCAGTAAGAGCCCGACTGAGACGAAAAAGAGCACCGAAAAAGCGTCTTGCAAGGGAAGTGTATTTTGGGCAGCGCGGTGAGCGAGGCTACTTTCACGCATCACCATGCCAGCGAAGAAAGCGCCCAATGCGTAACTCACGTTAAAGAGAGCGCCTGCTCCATAAGCAATCCCAATGGCGAGCGCCAACACGCAAAGCGTAAAGAGTTCTCGGCTTCCCAAGTCAGCGACTTTCTTCAAAATCCACGGGAGCACACGACGCCCCACAACAAGCATCACAACAACGAATACCACGACGCTCAGAAGTGTAGTGGAAAGCTCTTTAATGATCATCTTAGTGGAGAGATGTTCTCCCCCAGTAGCAACCTGCGCGAGAAGCGGTAAGCACACCATGATGAAGACCGTCACTAGGTCCTGTACCACAAGCCAGCCGATCACAACCTGCCCATTAATCGTGGTCGTTAAATGGCGCAACTCCAGTGCTTTCATCACAACGACCGTGGAAGCGCAAGAGAGCGTCAGCCCAAAGACTACTGCTTGTGGGAATGACCACCCCCAGGCGAGCATTGCCAGGGCGCTGCCGCCCAGCGTAGAAACCGTCATCTGAATGAGTGCCCCAGTCCCAGAGACGGCCTTCACACGCATCAAATCATTGAGCGAAAAGTGTAGACCCACGCCAAACATCAGGAGCATCACCCCGATTTCAGCAAACTGTTCCGTCATAGCACGGTCCACAGCAGGGAGTCCTGGAATTAAGGAGACTGCCACCCCAGAGATGATGTATCCCACCAGGGCTGGCGTTTTGAGGAATCGTTCTGCAATATAGCCAAAGATAAGGGCTAAACCAAAAGCAGTGACGAGCGTGGTAATAAGGACGAATTGATCAGTCATCGCTAACTCTTATGATCAAAAAAAGCGACGTGCATTCTTGTGCGTCATGTCGCTAAAAGCTTGCGGCTTGATACTCTTCATTTTGCCACTTTTTCTTCGCTACTGAACGCTTTCTTTCGTTTCGTTAAATTTTTTTCTCCGCAAACGTTGATAGATAGCAGAAAAACGCTCACCAGAGCGGTCTCTTTTTTTTGAGAGAACATCTAGTGAGCGTTGTTTGAATCACTCAAAGCGATTAGCTTTGAAGAGTTGCTCTAATGATTATTTCTGGTTCGGAACCTTGGCAGCAACGCCTTCAACGAAGTACATCATGTTCTGGAGATCTTCGTCAGAAGCGGTCTTACCAGCAGGAATCATTTCCTTGCCTTCGTTAGAGACGACAGGACCGTCGAACGGGCGGAATTCACCCTTGGCCATACGGTCGTAAGTCGCCTTGATATCGTCGACGATAGCCTGCGGGGTATCCTTAGCGATATCGGCCAATTCAACCATGTGAGCCTGCACGCCGCCCCAAACAGGGATGTTGTCCCACTTACCATCAAAGACCTTCTGGATTTCCTTGGTGTAGTATTCTTCCCAGCGATGCACCACAGCGCCCTTCAACATCGTCGGAGCAGCCTTATGCATAGCGGAGTGGTACGAAATCACAGGCACTTTAGCTTCTTCAGCAGTGCTAGCCACAGCGGTCGAATTGGTGTGGTGCGTTATCACGTCTGCACCCTGACCAATCAAGGATTTCGTCGCGTCAGCTTCTTTACCCGGGTCGTACCAAGCATTGGTCCAAACCACACGCACGGTCGCCTGCGGGTTCACCGTACGAGCACCCATCGTGTAAGCGTTAATCCCTTGGAGCACTTCAGGAATCGGCATAGCTGCAACGTAGCCCAAAACGTTCGACTTCGTCGTTGCGCCGGCCAACTTACCAGCCAAGTAACGAGCTTCGTAGAAGCGAGCCGTGTAGTTCTTCACGTTTTCAGCCGTCTTGTAGCCCGTGGCATGTTCAAAGTAAACGTTCGGGAAGTCTTTGGCGACCTTCAGAACGGAGTTCATATAGCCAAAGCTCGTGGCGAAAATCAACTTGTTGCCCTGCGTGGCCAAGTCGCGAATCACACGTTCCGCGTCAGCGCTTTCAGGAATATTGTCGATCATCGTCACTTTGATCTTGTCGCCAAACTGCTTTTCCACATACTGGCGGCCCAAATCGTGCTGAGAGGACCAGCCTTCTTCATTGGCCGGACTCACATAGACAAAAGCCACTTTCATAGGTTCCTGGGCAGCAAGAGCGGTGCTCGTGCTAGCAGCGGGTGTCTGAGCGGCAGGAGCCTGCTTGGGTTCTTCTTTACCGCAAGCGCCTAACATCACCGTAGCGACACCAGCCATGCAAAGCTTGAAAGCGAAACGTTTATTCATGGAAAAATTCTCCAAAAAAGTGAATGGTTAAGAGTAAAAATAAAAGAAAATCAACACATTAGCAATCGAGAGCGCCTGAAAAATACACTTAGAAAAAAGACCATTCCGTCCGCTTTCTCTAACGAGAAGAGTGGAACGGTTTTCCAAGCGAGGCGGGTACATTCAAACGAATCCACGTGGGGTTACGGCTAATTAAGACCAGGACCAAAATCGTGGCCAAGTACGGCGTCATCGACATCAATTGCGAAGAAATCGCCAAGCCCATCCCCTGCACGGCAAACTGCAACATCGTCACGCCCCCAAAGAGGTAAGCGCCAACCAAGACGCGGGCAGGACGCCACGTTGCAAAGGTCACTAGCGCTAGGGCAATCCACCCACGCCCAGCGACCATACCTTCGACCCAAAGCGGCGTGTAGACGAGCGACAAGAATGCGCCAGCAAGACCCGCCATGGCAGAACCAAAGAGCACAGCAAAAAAGCGAATCTTTCCAACGGGGTAGCCCAAAGCATAAGCGGATTCTGGCGACTCTCCAACCGCGCGAAGAATCAAACCCCAGCAAGTTTTAAAGAGGAAGAACCAGACCGCAAAAAGAAGCAAAAGCGCCACGTAAACGAGCCAATGCTGAGAGAAGAACGCTTCTCCGACAAAGCCTAAATCCTTGAGACCAGGAATACCCAGCTGAGCACGCACAGGAAGCGAAGCGCCCTGCATCGGCTGACCAATAAAGGCAGAAAGCCCAGAGCCAAAAAGCGTTAACGCCAGCCCTGCCGCATATTGATTGGCCTGAATGCCCACCACGAAAAAGCCAAAGAGGCAACCAAGAAGGAGCCCCACGGCAATCCCTGCTAAAAAGCCCAACGTGAGGCTTCCCGTGGAAAGCGTGACCCCAAAGCCCGTCACCGCTCCCATGAGCATTAACCCTTCGATACCGAGATTTAAAACACCAGACTTCTCGTGAATCAAAATACCCACAGCAGCAAGTAAGAGTGGCGTACCCGCGTTAAGAGTTGAGGAAATAATCGACGCAGCTAAACTCATTTCGCAACTCCTCGCGTCCAACCAATCCAACGCACACGGTAGGTGATCATCGTGTCACAAGCCAAAATAAAGAAGAGCAAGAGCCCCTGATAGACCCCAGTAATCGAGTTTGGTAGTCCTAAACGACTCTGAGCGAGTTCGCCCCCTAAGTAAAAGAGCGCCATCACAAAGGCAGCAGGAATGCACCCAATCGGAGAAAGTCGTCCCACAAAAGCCACGATAATGGCAGCAAACCCATAGCCAGGGCTAATCGGGAACGTGAGCGGTCCCAAAGGACCCGCCGCTTCAATCCCACCAGCTAAACCTGCCAAGGCGCCACTAATTAAGAGCGATGCCCAAATCAAGTGCCCTGGTTGGTAGCCTGCGTAGCGAGCGGCCAAAGGAGCCATCCCAGAAATCTTGAATTCCATCCCGAGCGCCATCTTATCCATCAAGACCCAGATGCCCAGCGAACTCATCAAAGCCAAAATAAAGCCAAAGTGCAGACGTGTCCCGTCCATCAAGACGCCCAAGGTTGCAGCGGATTGAAAGAGCTCCGTTTGCGGGAATCCGTAGCCTTGTGGGTCACGCATCGGTCCTTGCACAGCCCACTGTAAGAAGAACTGTGCTACGTAGACCAACATCAAGGAAACCAAAATTTCGTTGGCATGGAAGCGATGACGAAGAAGCGCGGTAATCGCACCCCAAATAGCGCCACCGAGCGCAGAAGCAATAAGAACAAGGATCACCCAGTAGGGACCCGTGTTGGGACCTGCCATCAGCGCGACAGCCCCACCCGCGACAGCGCCCATCACTAATTGTCCTTCTGCCCCGATATTCCACATATTGGCGCGGAAACAGACCACGAGACCCACCGCACAAAGAAGAAGTGGCGTCATTTTGACCGCAACTTCAGTCCAATCGCGTAATGAGTCAAGCGGATCAATAAAGAAGGTATAGAGCGCCATGATCGGATCTTTGCCAAGCGCTAAGAAGATAAACCCACTCGTGATGACCGTCAGAATAAGGGCTGCAATGGGAGAAATCCAACGCAGTGCCTTTGCCTGATCAAGACGGGGTTCTAAATGAAGAGGAAACTGCATGATTTACTCCCCGTCCTTTGGCGCGTCAGCCTTCTGCACTGGACCATTTGGCCAGAAACCAGACATCCACTGCCCCACTTTTTCGATATTCATCTTTGCCTTATCCTCGCAGGGCGACAAGTACCCGCGGTACATCACCCCAATGCGGTCACAGATTTCAAAGAGTTCTTCAATTTCTTCAGAGACGATCAAAATCGCCGCACCATCATCACGCAAGCGCATGAGCGAGCGACGAATATCTGATGCGGCCCCTACGTCCACCCCCCAAGTCGGTTGATTGACGATCAGGACTTTCGGGTTTTGCAAGATTTCGCGACCCATGATGAATTTCTGCAAATTCCCCCCAGACAAGCTCGCAGCCGTCTTTTGAGAAGAGGGAGTCTTTACATGGAAGCGTTCAATCACGAGTTCGGCAAAGCGGCGCGCTTTATCCGCGAGAATAAAGCCACCTTTGACAAACTGGTCACCCGTTAAATAGGTGTTTGTTTGAAGCGTCACATCAGGTACTGCGGCGTGACCTAAGCGCTGCTCAGGCACATAGCGTAATCCTTGCAGACGGCGTGGTTTCGTGTAGAGGTGTCCAACGGGCTTACCAAAAAGCTTCACGCTTTCGGGCGCTGTTAACTGCTCTCCTGAGGCCACCGCCATTAAGCGCGCCTGACCATTTCCAGAAATCCCGGCAATCCCCACGATTTCCCCTTCGCGCACGTCAATCGAAACATTCTGGATGCCACAAAGGCGCAAGTTTCCTTCAACAGAAACGTCCTTCAAAGAGAAAACAACTTCGCCTGGCTCGCGGGTGGCTTCGCGCATCTTGGGCGGTTCTGCTCCAATCATCAATTGCGCAAGGGAAGCGGCGGTTTCTTCTTTGGGATTAACAGTGGCGATGATTTCTCCGTGGCGCAAAACCGCACAGCGGTCTGCTAACTCACGAATTTCATCGAGTTTGTGGGAGATAAAGAGAATGGAGACGCCTTCGAGCGAGAGTTTATGTAGCGTCTTAAAGAGTTTTTCTACAGCTTGAGGAACCAAGACAGACGTGGGTTCGTCCAAAATGAGCAACTTAGGTTCAGTCATCAAGGAGCGAATGATTTCCACGCGCTGACGCTCACCCATGGAGAGTTCGTAGACGACAGCGGTGGGGTCGACTTCAATCCCGTAGCGCTCGCCCAAACGACGCACTTCTTGAGCAATTTCAGCAATTGGGCGCGGTTCTGGAAGGCCAAGGGCGACATTTTCCGCCACAGTGAGGGTGTCGAAAAGCGCAAAATGCTGGTGCACCATGGAGATCCCTGCTGCACGAGCCTCTGAGGGGCTATTTAAGTTGAGCGGCACACCATCAAACTCAATAGTGCCTTCATCAGGACGCACTGCGCCGTAGATGATCTTCATCAGGGTGGATTTTCCCGCCCCGTTCTCCCCCAAAATGGCCAACACTTCGCCTGGAGCAACCTCCAGAGAAATGTCATGATTGGCCACGATATTGAGGTAGCGCTTAGTGATATTTTGGAGTCTAAGTCTTGGAGTCATGAGCCAGTTCACTGAGCTAAGCGCACCTTAGCCAGTGCAGATAAAAACAATAATCCAGTCATCTCGATTGGCATTAGCTCTTAGAGAGCGAATTCAACTCAATAGCACAACCCGCGCTAGAGGAACTCAAGCCCTCAGAAGCGCCCCCTCACAAAAAGAGAAATTCTTCCCGTTTGAGAGCATCGCTCATCGCCTTAATTGATAGCCCGCATTTTAGCGATCTTTCAGCCTTTTTGCCGATAATTCTTTTAAAAATCGCTCACTCTAAGGATTAGTCCTCACCTCCTCTTTTGTACCTATAAGAGACTCGAAAAAAGAAGACGCCTTCCACACAATAATTTTTTTGCATTTTCTTTTTAAACGTGCTATGCTTCTCCTCTCTCTTGATCTTTCACGCTCAAGAGGGCATAAATCGGCGGAGAAGTGGCAGAGTGGTCGAATGCACACCCCTGCTAAGGGTGCAGGTCCGAATAAGGGCCTCGAGGGTTCGAATCCCTCCTTCTCCGCCAATTTCACTTCTTTTTCCCTGTCTCACAGGCGATTCCATCAATTTCACAAAAATCCCAAAATCTTTTAAGACCCTATCTTCGTTTTTTCAGAAGAGGCTCTGTTGCGCCTGTACACAGCGTTGTAAACGCGTTTTGACGGGCAACAAAAAACCCGCTGCAACGCAATTCGTGCAACGGGCTACAAGAATTCTGGAGCGGGTGAAGGGAGTCGAACCCTCGTCTCTAGCTTGGAAGGCTAGGGTAATAGCCGTTATACGACACCCGCAATTGAGAAGTTGAATCTTAGCATACTCTTTTAAAGTTTGCCAAGATCGCTTTGCAATTTCCCAACCTCTGATTTAAAGGCTTGAATTTAGCGTCGTTTAGGCTTTTCTGCTCTCTAATTCTTTTTGAAGCCAGAAAATCCCTACGAGCGTTTTCACGTCCGTGATGCGGCCATCAAGGCACATCGCGAGTGCTTCCTCAAAGGGGACTCGATAGAGTTCTAGGTATTCACCAGGATCGAGTTCTTGCTTGCCGTAGGTGAGCTCTTCGGCCAAATAAATCACGATATGCTCATCGCTATAGCCAATCGCATTATTAATGAGCCCTAAACGCTTCCACTTCGCCGCGCTCAAACCACACTCTTCGTGGAGTTCACGCTTAGCGCAGGTCAACTCATCTTCTTCATCGTCAATTTTACCCGCAGGAATTTCCCAAAACGCTTTACGCAGGGGATGACGCCATTGGCGCTCGAGCACAATGTTGCCATCATGGTCTAGCGGAATCATTGCACACGCGCCGCGGTGTGGGAAAACAAAGCGCGTAGAGGATTCACCACCAGGAAGCGTCACCGCTTCTTGTCGCACCTTAATAAAGTGGTTGTGGTAAATGGTCTCTGCACTCACAGTGGTTTCCGTGAGCGGATCATTCTCGCGCTCAGCGCGTGGCGCAGGCAAAGAGATGAGAGGAATACTGCAGTTGTCGCACGTCTTGTCCATGGTCTATTTCTTCTTAAAAAGGAAAAGTCGTTGTGGCGAATAGCTACAAAGCGATTCGGATGAATCTTTTCATTGTAGCGAGGAGAACTCAAAGGTGCTAATTTTTCCGATCTTCGATACAATGTGAAAGCTCGTTTTTAGAATTCATCCTCAAAAAATATCATGCAGGTTTTAGTCGTCGGAGCCGGGATCACCGGACTCATGACAGCGTATGCGCTTTTTTCTCGTGGCATTCGTGTCACGCTCCTTGAAGGACGCCCCTCGCCTTGCCAAGGAGCAAGTTATAGTTGCTCTGGGCTCATTGGCGATGCCGAGCCTCAGCTCTTAAGTTCTCCGAATACGTCTCTCGTCTATGGGGCTGGTCTTGTTTTCCAGCACCCTATTTTTGCGCATCTGATGAAAAAGAGTCGCAGCGAAGAGCGTGCCGCTGAACTCAATCGTCTCACCAAAATTTTCTCCGACGCCTCTATTGCTTGGTTGCGTCAGCATTCTGAGTCGGAAGGCTTTCTCCTTCAAGAAAGTGCTGGCACACTCATTGCTCAATCTGACCAAAACAAAACCACGAGCGAACACGAAGAAATTCCGCTCGATATGTGGTTGCAGATTGAACCCTCGCTCTACGGGGTAAAGCCTGGCACGAGTTTTCAAGTAAGCCGTAGTGTTTCTTGGTCGATTAGCTACTTCGCTAAGCAACTCAAAGAATGGTTGCTCGAGCATGAAGTCCCTATTCTCAACAATCAGCTCGTCACCGACTTTGTGATCTCTGAGGGACGCTGCCGTGGAGTCAAAACCGCCACTGAAACGTTTAAGGCCGATGCCGTTGTCATTGCCTCTGGGTTAGGTGCTCAAGCGCTCCTGAAAGTAGCCAAGATCAAATTCCCGATGTTGCCCTTAACACGTTGCGTCTTGAACACAACGCTTTTTGGCGATGCAATGCGTATTCGTCATGCCATCATCGATCCTGATGGTTTCCTACTTTCGCCGCTCGAAGACTTCTTGCGAGTACAAGGCCGCTGGTATCTTGGTCTAGAAGATGACTTTGATCGTGATGCCGAATATCGTGCACTCTGGGAAGCCGGTATGAAGTACTTCCCCGAAATTGGGGACTGGAAAAACGCGCGCTACTTCTCGCAGAGTGTTCTCACTACGCCTGACTCTTTAGGCGTTGTGGGTGAAAGTGGAATCCCAGGGCTTTGGCTCAATGTTGCTGGCGGCATTCATGGTGCCGACTTTGCGCCCTACTATGCCGATACGTTGGCGCAACTCCTGCGCGGCGAAACGCCTGAGCACGCCCAAGCGCTTAGCATTGAGCGCTTCCGCTAAATTAAGCCCGATGCTCGTCAATCGACTTTAAGCTAGGACGAGTAAAATGTGCGCAACAGTCTTGTTGACCGAGAAAAGAGCGAGGCTTTTTCATAGGACTCGCTCTTGACCTCAACGGTCAGAAAAAATATTCCAAGCTATTTCTGAAATAAGGACAGTTTCAAATGAGTCTCACCATTTTCAATGATGACGAATTTCAAGCTTTAGAACATCGCGCTGCCAATCAATTGGGAGAAGCCACGTTGATGGAGCGTGCTGGTGCTGCTGCGGCAGCCTTGATCGAATCTCGTCTCCCAAGCGACGCTAAAGTGAGTATTTTGGCGGGGCCTGGCAACAATGGTGGAGATGCGATTGCACTCGCCTGTGAATTAAAAGAGAAAAATCGCGACGTTGTGCTCATTTTGCCTGCTGGTCGTCGTCCGACGACTGCGCTTGCCCTAGCACAGCTCGAGCGTTGGAATGCTTTAGGTGGAGAAATCGAAACCGACCCCTACATGGCACGCAAAGCTGACTGTGTGGTGGATGGTCTTTTCGGAATTGGCCTCAAAAAACCGATCACGGGCGACTATCTTGATGCCGTGCTTTGGTTCAACGAACGCCAAGCTCTCAAGATTTCGCTTGATGTGCCCTCTGGGTTAAATCATGCAACGGGGCACTGGATTGGCACATACCCGGGTTGCCGCGCTGACATTACGCTTACCTTCTTAGCGACCAAAGCTGGTCTCTATATGAATGACGGTGCTGATGCCGCTGGCGAAATTGTGATCAACAATTTAGACGTCTCTGTCCCGCTCTCGAACCTCTCTGTGATTGGCCCAGATGAAATTCAGCATGTCCTACGCCCGCGCGACCGAAACACGCATAAAGGCAACTTTGGTCATGTTGCAGTGGTGGGTGGTGCTGACGGGATGATCGGTGCAGCACTTCTTGCAGCTCGTTCTGCTTTAGTCTCGGGCGCAGGTCGTGTCACGGTTTACCCCGTGAGCAAAAACGCTCCCGCGGTCGACATGCTCTACCCAGAATTGATGTTTGGTACGCCCTCTTCCGACTTCACAAGCGCTTCTGTCATTGTGGTTGGCTGTGGCCTGGGTCAGACCGAAGAAGCTAAGGCGCTCGTTGTGAAGGCGCTGGATTCCGATAAGCCAGTGGTATTTGATGCCGACGCGCTTAACATCATTGCCGCGAATATGCCCCTGCAAGATAAACTCCTTGCTCGCCAAGCTCCCACAGTGATCACACCGCATCCAGGCGAAGCCGCTAGACTCCTTCGTCGCGATACCAAGGGGGTTACCGTGGATCGCGTGGCCGCTTGCCGAGAGTTGGCCGTGCAAAGTGGTGCGATTGTGGTCTTAAAAGGTGTGGGCAGTGTTATCTCACTTCGTAGCGCACGCGCTTGGATTAATCCGACAGGCACTCCTGCGCTTGCCACTGCTGGGAGCGGTGATGTGCTCGCTGGCATGATTGGTGCAATGTTCGCTCAGGGCTTTGATATGGTTGAATCCGTTCACGCCGCAGTTTACCTTCATGGACTCGCGAGCGAAGGGATTGAAGCCGGTATGACGGCAAGCGATATTGCTCCCAATGCGATGGCGATTCTTCAGGATGCTCGTGCTGATGGGCACTTGAAGAATACGGATGCCTGCTTCATTTAAAAATCACTCTGCGACTAGGTAGAACATCGTGGGTTGAGGTAATACCTCAACCCATTTTCGTTTTCTCCCACAAAAAAATTTTCCTTTCGGTAAAGTAAAAGTACGCCCTCCTGTGAGGAGGGTGCAGGAAGGTCTCATTTGACGCAGCTTGTGGTGCTCGCACTTTCAAGTTAGTTCTCTCTCCTGGTCGAAGGTCAGCGGTTCCTCTACCGCGAAGCCCCTCACAGATTACGCCGCGGGCGCACTCTGGCTACCAACCTCGACCAAAGTCTCTGCTTCATGGGTAATTTCCCGCTTTGCTCTCTTTTTTGAATACTAAGGCAATCAGCGCTCTACCCAAACTTTTATCCAAACATAAACATTGAATCCAGATACTTTAGGAGTTTTATTATGTCTCTCTCGCTTCTTGACGCCTGTCGCTCTTGCTGCTGCACTTGCTTTTGGTTCCGTCGGTACGTCCGCTTTTGCCAAAAATATCGAATTGAAATTCGGTGTGACGCCTGTTCCTCACGCTGAAATCGCTGAATTCATTAAGCCCAAGCTCGCCCAGGAAGGGGTTGACCTGAAGATTGTTGAATTTAACGACTACATTCGGCCGAACCTCGCTTTGAAGTCGGGCGACTTATCCGCTAACTACTTCCAGACGATTCCTTATTTGGAAGACTTTGCTAAGCAACACAACCTTGACTACGAAATTCTTGTGAGCGTGCACTTGGAACCTTTGGGACTCTACTCGAAGAAAGTGAAATCCTTGAAGGACATTCCTGATGGCTCTCAGATCGCCATTCCGTCCGACCCGACGAACGAAGGCCGTGCTTTGAAGGTGCGACGCTCTTGGCCACGACGGCTGACATCGTCGAAAATCCGAAGAAGTTGAAGTTCCTCGAATTGGAACCTGTACTTCTGCCGCGTTCCTTGGATGACGTCACCGCTTCTGTGATTAACGCCAACTTCGCTTTGGCGGCTGGTTTGAACCCGGCTAAGAACGCCATCGCTCTCGAAGAAAAATCCTCTCCGTTTGGCAACGTCGTTGTGGTTCGCAAGGGCGACGCTCAGAAGGAAGAATTCCAGAAGTTGAAGAAGGTTCTCACTTCGCCTGAAGTGAAGAAGTTCATCGAAGAGAAATACGAAGGCGGGGTGATCCCGGTTTTCTAAACTAATGTCTGAGTTTCTCGAGATGAAGTATTGATAAGTCAAAAGGCATGCTCAAAAATGAGTGTGGCCTTTGTTTTTGGTCTCTGATTATTGGATACGCATGGTGTGCTGCACTTGATCGCGCACCACTTGAAGAACGCCTGGCACCTTTTCGAAAGCGGTGATGGCTTTTTCAATATCGTCCTTTTCAGGGATACTGAGCGCAACTGCGTTGATAATCTTGTAGTCGTAGACGACTTTTGCGCCTTCTTTTTTCGCAGCTTCTAGGAGCGCTTCTTTTCCGAGAGACGCATCGTAGTACACAATCAACGTGTGAGAGACGAACTGAGTGCTCTCTCCTGCTGGTGGCATGATCGCTAGCGCAGGCTCCATCAACAGCGCTGTTGTCGCAGAGAAAAGTGCGAAGAGAAATGTTTTTTGTACGATAAAAAAACTCCCAAAGGTGTGTTTTGGTATTCTCACTTGTTTCCAGAAACAGTCTTCTCTTTTTGTTCCATTAAAACGTAACAATTTCACTGAACACCGCCTCCTCTCGCTCAGATTCACTCTCTTCGTGGCACGATCTCCGAGTGCTAGAGTGCTTAAACTTTTTCTTCTCAGCCTCACGTGGTTGCTGATTTTCTCGAGCGCATTGCCAAAGAATTAATCTAAACACAGCAAGGCATAGTGAACACTACGCCGTTTTTTCCTCCCTTCCAAGAGAATCCCGTCCGTACCTTTCTTTCTCAAAATGGACAATTTCTGGACCATCAAATCACTCCTTCCTTACCCAACTTCTATAAATCGATAAAAACCCTATAAATAATGCTAGTACCTCTATAGGACAAAAACTAAAGTTTTATACTTTGGACTAAAACTAAAAATTTCTCCTCAATGAAAACAATTGACTAATCTACTTAACTTTAACTTTTGTCTTACATAGGTACTAGTATATTTTTAAACACTTTTATAGATATTCGTGCTTTCATTTTCCCCTTCCTATAGAGTGCCATTTTCGGCACTTACTCCACCTTTTTCTCGCCAAAATGCTTTGTCCAAGGTAGGTTTATGGATGGACAAAGTAAAAAATAACCTCAAAAAAGACAAAATTGAGGACTCCATAGTGCCTAAATTTTTACTAGTCCAAAATAATTTTCTTTAACTTTTGTCTAATAGCTATATACAATAAAAATTGTATAAAAATCATTGAGTTAAGTTTTCTAAAGAAGAGCTACAGAAAGAAATTTTTAGCTATTGGACAATGGATAAATTTCTATTAGTTTGGACTAATATTTTTGAACACTCTTTTCCAAGCTTTTCTCGTCCTGAGAGGAAGATTCTCCACAGAGTTGCTTCTCTGGGAAAACCCTAGGGGATTTTGTTCACTCGAGTCTTTAAAATGGACTGGATAACCTCCTCTCATTGACCACCGGAGTTGAACTGCATCATGAAAAAACTCATCCTCGCCCTTAACCTCGCGCTCTTGGGTCTCACTTGCCAAGCTCAAGCAGCTGAAAACACCCAACCTCAATACACTTTCAAACCTGGCACTTATAGCGCCACCGTCACTGGGCACAACGCTCCAGTCACAGTCAAAGTGACAGTTTCTGAGCACCGTATTGAAAAGATTGATGCAAGCGAAAACCTTGAAACGATTGGCGTTGGTCGCAAAGCCATTGAAAAAGTGACTGCCAAAATCTTGGACTACCAAAATTTAGGTGTTGATGGCATTACTGGGGCTACACTCAGTTCTTTTGCTGTGCGTGAAGGCGTGAAGAAAGCGCTTCAAGGGGCCACTCAAGATATGGAAGCGTTAAATAACGCATCCTGTGTAACGCATCCTGTGGGTGTGCTTGATCTACAGTCTGATGTGGTCATTGTTGGTGGCGGCGGTTCTGGCCTTGCTGCTGCGATTTCTGCTTACGAAGCTGGTGCTCGTAAGGTCATCATTCTTGAAAAATTAGGCTTCTTAGGCGGTTCGACAAACGTGAGTGAAGGTGCACTCAATGCACCTGATCCGCTTCGCCAGGGTAAGCAAGGTATTGAAGACTCGACTCGCTACTTCTTTGAACAAACTATGCACGGCGGCCATGATAAAGGCGATCCCGCTCTCGTGCGTCACCTCACCTCTCGCGCACTCGATGCCGTTCACTGGATGGAAATGGAAGGCGTGATCTTTAAGGATGAAGTCGGTACCGCAACAGGCGCGCTCTGGCAGCGTAGCCACTATCCTTCTACTCCGTCTGGCAACAGCTACATTCGTGCTTTTGAAAAGCGTATTGCTGAGACCAATGGCGCTATTGAGGTCTACACTGACGCGCAAGTCATCGATTTAAAGAAAGAAGATGGTCGCATCACTGGGGTCGTCGCTAAGAATTTCGGTCGTACGATTAACGTGAAGAGTCCGGCCGTGGTGATTGCCACGGGTGGCTTTGGTGCCAACATTCCGCTTCGCCAGAAAGTAAATACCGGCGTTTGGAAAGACGTGGAATTGAATAACCATATCGGCACGACTAACTTAAACAAAGCCGCCCAGGGCGAAGGCCTGATTTTGGCTGAAAAATATGGTGCTGCACTTGTGGGCTTAGACGACATTCAGCTCCATCCTTGTGGCACACCAGGCACTGGTTTGATGGAACACATCCGCACCTCGGGTCGCAACCGTATCTTTGTCAATAGTGATGGGGAGCGCTTTGTGAACGAAGGCGCAGCGCGCGACGTTTTAGCCAAGGCGATCTTTGCACAAAAGGGTGGCCAGTACTGGATTGTAGTGAACCATCTGCGTTATCCCTCTCGTGACTTCATCGACAACAATGGCGATTCCATTAAGAATATGGCCGCAGTCGGTGCCGTTGTTGAAGCCAACACGCTCGAAGAGCTCGCTCAGAAGTGCAAGATGGATCTGACCAAATTAAAGGCCAGTATCGACGCCTACAACAAGGCTGTTGAAACCAAGACGCCTGATGAATTGGGTTTTGTGGCGAACAACAAGGCTGACCGTCAGATGACCGAAGGTCCTTGGTACGCTAGTCGTAAGGTGCCAACTGTGCATCACACGATGGGCGGCATTAAGATCAATCCGCAAGGTCAAGTGCTTGACGCCGAAGGGAACGTCATTCCTGGACTCTATGCTGCTGGTGAAGTCACTGGCGGCATCCACGGCTCGAACCGCTTGGGCGGTAACGCGATCGCAGACTGCATGGTCTTTGGTCGTACGGCTGGCACGAATGCGGTGATGCTTCGTTAATCGCTAAAACTCATCACACAAAGCAAAGAGCCAAGGATTTCGGTCCTTGGCTCTTTTGCATTGGTTGAAAAGTTTTTAGTCTTCTTGGAAGGCTTTTTCTCGTCCTTTGCGAATACTTGGTGCAAGCACCAAGAGAAGCAAAACTAACGAGACAAGAAGCAAACCCGCGGAAATGGGACTCGTCACAAAAGTCGTGAGATCGCCTCGCGAGAGAATCAGCGCACGGCGCATATATTCTTCCATCATCGGGCCCAAGATGAACCCAAGAATCAGTGGCGCTCCTTCACAGTCGAGCTTATAGAAGATGTAGCCCAAAAGCCCGAAACCAATCGTCATCCAAATATGGAAAACGTTGTTGCTAATCGAGAAGACCCCGATACAGCAGAAGCACAAAATCGCAGGATAGAGCCAACGATACGGCACTCGCAAGAGTTGCACCCAAACCCCAATCAGCGGGAGATTCAAGATGATGAGAATGAGGTTACCCACCCACATCGAAACAATCAGCCCCCAGAAAAGATCAGGGTTCATTTGCATCACTTGAGGTCCAGGGGTGATGTCATGAATCATCATTGCCCCAATCATCAACGCCATCACCGCGTTAGACGGAATCCCCAAGGTGAGCATCGGAATGAAGCTCGTTTGCGCACCAGCATTATTGGCAGACTCTGGACCCGCCACCCCACAGATGTTGCCTTCACCAAAGGCGGGAGTCGCGTTTTTGCCAGCGAGCTTCTTCTCCAAAGTGTAGGAGGCAAAGCTCGAGAGCAAGGCGCCGCCACCAGGCAGAATCCCCAAAAGAGAGCCCAAGATCGTTCCACGGGCAATCGGGCCCGCAGAAGCCTTCATTTCCTCTTTACTAGGCAAAACGCTCTTAATTTTTTCGGGAACAAAGGAGCGAGTCTGGCTCTGCTCAAGGTTTCGCATAATCTCAGCAAAACCATAGATCCCCATGGATAAAGCGACGAAGTCAAGCCCTTCCATCAACTCATCAATACCGAAGGTGTAGCGTAGAGCGCCAGAGTTGACGTCCGTGCCCACAAGCCCCAACAGTAGCCCCACGAAAATCATCGCAATGGCTTTCAAGAGGTCGCCGTTAGCGAGCACTACAGCGCTCACGAGCCCCAGCACCATCAAAGAGAAGTATTCGGCAGGACCAAACTTAAAGGCCAGTTCGGTCAAGGGTTCCGCAAAAGCAGCAATGAGTACCGTGGCAAAACAGCCAGCGATAAAGCTCCCGATGGCAGCGACCCCTAGAGCCGCGCCAGCGCGCCCTGCGCGAGCCATTTTGTGTCCATCTAGACACGTCACCACCGCTGCGGCTTCGCCAGGAATATTGACGAGCACTGCTGTCGTCGAGCCACCGTACTGCGCACCATAGTAAATCCCGGCGAGCATGATGAGTGCTGTTGCAGGATCGAGCGAGTAGGTAATTGGCAAGAGCATGGCAACCGTTGCCACAGGACCCATGCCAGGGAGCACGCCGATGAGTGTCCCAACCGAGACCCCCACAAAGCAGTAAAGCAAATTTTGTAGGCTAACAGCCTGCTCGAAACCGAGCCACAAATTAGCAATTAAATCCATGACCAGGCTTCCTTAGAAAAAGCTTGGCCAAACAGGGACCTGGAAACCGAGTCCATAAACGAAAACGCCCCAGCAGACTGCGCAGAGCACCACAATCAACACACCGACCTCTTTACGACGAGCCATCGGAGAGGCAAGCGAAGAGACGGCAATCATCAGTGCCAACGCAATCATGAGCCCTAAGCTCAGAAGCGCAAACGCAAAGCAGGCCACACCACCCAATACGAACAGGAGCACGCTCCAGTGCGCGGGTTCAATACGGCTACTGCCCTCGGCAGGTTTGATAAAGAGAGCCTTAATGGCAATCACCAGACCTAAAACCACCAATCCTGTACCCAGAATGGTCGGAAAATAGGCAGGCCCCATATGGGAAAGACTTCCCAAATCGTTCTCTTGTGCGGCAACCACAGCGATCGCCCCAATTAGTACGAAGAGAACCCCAGCCCAAAAATTTTTTTCGTGTTTGATTCTCATAGGAGTCCTATGGGTAATTGGATACGTCATAGCAACGTGAGCCCTTTAACCAATATCTTTTTGCACAGCACTCAGGAACACAACGGCCCCGAACATCTCGGGGCCGAAGTAGTGTCGTGCGAGTTAATCCACTTTAGCGCCCGAAATCTTAACGAGTTGGGCGTACTTTTCACTTTCACGACTAATTAGTTGAGCGAATTCAGCAGGTGTTGTTGGGGTAACCATGCCACCCAACTTTTCCAATCGCTTTGTTAGCTCAGCGGAAGTCAATGCTTTAGTCAATACCTTATTCAAATCTGCGACAACATCGTCTGGCGTGCTAGACGCGACGAAGAGACCGTACCAAGTTGAAATATCGAAATCCTTCACACCAGCTTCTTGCATCGTCGGAACATCAGGCAACATCGGTGTACGAGACTTGGTGGTGACCGCTAGCGCGATCAACTTACCATTTTCGATATTGGGTAGGCAGCTCGCGAGGTTGTCGAAAATAAGATCAGTTTGACCAGCCAAAACCGACATGCGAGCGGCAGACGCCCCATTGAAGGGGACATGCACCATATTGATGCCTTCACGGTTCTTCAAGAGTTCGGCAGCCATATGACCCGCAGAACCATTGCCACCCGAGGCGTAATTCAATTCACCAGCATGCTGTTTTGCGTAAGCGACCAAGTCTGCAACGCTCTTCACACCGGTCTTTTCAGCGAACTGAGGCGTCACGACCAACACATTTGGTACGTGAGCGATCAAGGTCACTGGCTTGAAATCCTTCACAGGATCGTAAGGAAGGCGCTTGTAGAGGTGCGGGTTAATCGCATGCGTTGCCACTGCGCCCACGACAATCGTGTAGCCGTCACCCGGCTGACGTGCAACGTAGGCCATCCCTACGCCACCACCAGCACCGGGGCGGTTGTCGACAATCACATTGCCCAAATCATCCTTCACCGTATCGGCAATCGCACGAGCCGACACGTCAAGCGGACCTCCGGGTGGATAAGGCACCACTAAACGAACGGGGTTACTACCTTCTCCCTTGGGCAGGCTCGCAAAAGAGGCTGCCGGAAAGCTCAATCCAGCAGTTACGCAGAGTAAACCCATGGCTTCTAGTAGTACACGTCGTTGCATTTTTATCTTCCTCATTAAAAATGTGATTTGGAAGTACTGTTAGAGTCTTCAACAGCACTGCATAGTCTCTATTTGAACACAGCCACCGCGATAATGCAAAATAAGGAAAAGATCTTAGATAGAGAAAAAATCCTTATATTTCAATATCTTAGCTTTTCTCTAATCACTTTCTCTTAAGGTGTATTTCTTTTTTTGGCTTTTTCGAGCCCCCAAAAATCCCCCTAATCGTCCTAGAATAAGCAGACAAACTTCTCTTTCATTCACATAGTGTGGAGTTTTCAACGATGTCTACCCTTCTTCCTTGGCCCTTTAGAAAAATCGTTGCGCATCGTGGCGCAGGTACGATGGGGCCGGAAAATACCCTGGCTGGTTTCCGCGTCGGTTTAGAGCACGGTTTTCATGCTTTTGAAACCGATGCCATGTTGAGCAAAGACGGCATTCCCGTGATCATGCATGACCCGAAATTCGGTCGCATTATCCGCGATAGCCGTAGCGTGCCGGAATTAACCGCTGCAGAAATCCGTCAGCTCGATGCTGGTAGCTGGTACAGCCCCTTTTACGCGGGCGAACCTCCCGCTGGTTTTGAACAGGCTGTGCGTTGGTGCCGCGCCAACCAAGTTTGGCTCAACATTGAAATCAAGCCCGCTCCTGGGTTTGTGCGCGAAACGGGTGAAGTGGTCGCTCACTTAACGACCGAGCTCTACAGCGACTTGGTCAAAGCTGGTGGCGGTAAGGCCGAAGGTATTGTGCCTGAAGTGCCGCTCTTCTCCTCCTTTAAGCCCGATGCACTGCGTGGTGCTTATGCGGCTGCCCCTGATATTCCTCGTGGCTTTTTAGTGGATGAATTCCCAGATAACTGGCGCGAAATCTTAGAAGAAACCGACTGTGTGGCACTTCACTGCAACCACAAGCGCTTAACGCAAGAGTTGATTGATGAAGTCCACGCTATGGGGCGCTGGGTTTTCTGCTACACCGTGAATGATCCCAAGCGCGTACAGGAAATTTTGCGCATGGGCGTTGATGGTCTTTGCACCGATCGCTTAGATTTGGTTCACCCCACCGCCTAACTGATCGCAATTTCACCTAGTTCGAGTGAGTATAAGTAAATATTCACTTTTACGAAACGCCGTCTCGCACAACGAAAGCTTGACGGCGTTTTCTTTATTCCAGAGGGTTTTTTAGGTTATAACTGAATTCTCGATTCTGTGACAATTTGCACCGAACGTATGTCGTCGAGGACATATCCTCTAAAATAAGAAAATATCTATCGCTTCTCTGAAATCGATAACTTTTAAGTAAGTACTAGAAAGACTTCTACAGAAAAGCTAGAAGAGGTTGTCGTTTTTAGCCAGGAAGCGAAGAAAAGGAAGCGTCTCCTAGCAAGCAAAGTGAGAAAAATAGATCCAAGCAAATGAGATCTTTTTCTATACCCCAATAAATGAAGGAAAAATTGCGTAGTGAGTACTTCCTTTCTTTTTAAACTTTTGACTATAGGAAGCTATGAAATGTCCTCTTTAACGACAAAAGTCACTCTTCCCAATGGCTACGGTATGCCGATCGTTGGTTTTGGTACCTGGCAGACGCCCGATGGCGACACCGCGGTGAATTCCGTGATGCGCGCCTTGCATGCTGGCTACCGTCATATTGATACGGCTGCCATTTATGGCAACGAACGTAGCGTGGGTGCTGCCATTAAGGCCTCTCGCGTGGCTCGCGAAGACCTCTTTGTGACAAGCAAAGTGTGGAACGACTTCCGTGGCTATCAGACAACGCTTGACGCCTTTGAGCGTACGTTGACAGATTTGCAGCTCGACTATTTAGATCTCTACCTCATTCACTGGCCTGCCTCTTCTTCTCGCTTTGAAAATTGGGAAGAAATTAACCTGGAAACGTGGCGCGCCATGACGGAGCTCTATCGCGCTGGTCGTATTAAAGCCATTGGTGTCTCTAACTTTAAGCCACACCACTTGGCCGCTTTGATGAAGGCTGATGTGAAGCCCATGGTGAACCAGATTGAATACCATCCGGGTTGGATGCAGCAAGAAACCGTGGACTTCTGCAAAGCTAACGGCATTGTGCTTGAAGCTTGAAGTCCGCTCGGCTCTGGCGCTCTCTTGAAAGAGCCCAAACTCGAAGCGCTTGCTGCTAAGTACGGCAAGACTGTTGCTCAGGTGGTTCTGCGCTGGGTTCTCCAAAACGGTTTGGTGCCGCTGCCCAAGTCTGTGACGGAAAGCCGCATTATCTCCAACACGGAAATCTTTGACTTCGAGTTAAGCGCCGAAGACATGAAGGCAATCGATGCCTTCCCAGAAATGGCCTTCTCGGGTCAAGATCCAGATAAAGTGACGTTCTAATCACTCTAAGAGAAGAGAAAACATGTGAGTAACTACTTACTATTTTTTCTCTTTTTCCATAAAAAAACGGTGGAATTTCTTTTTGAAATCCACCGTTTTTTTGCGTTTGCTCTCTCTTACTCTTGTTCGTCCTTATAAGGCACCACATTGATGCGCTTACCGTAACCCGACTTTTCATAGTCTGGGGTGCTACGATCAAGATTCACCGCGGAGACAATCGCGCGCAGTCCTTCTGGGTCGAAGATTCGCACGTGTTTCTGATTCACCTCAATCAGACCATCATGCGAGAAGCGAGAAAGCACACGGCTCACGGTTTCGAGTTTCAGTCCCAAGTAGGAACCAATTTCAGCACGCGTCATACGCAAGACGAATTCACTGCGAGAATAACCGCGGTTTTCAAAGCGTTGCGAGAGCGAGAGCAAGAATGCGGCCAGACGTTCTTCCGCGTGCATACTCCCCAAAAGTAACATCACACCGTGCTGACGCACGATTTCGCGAGAAAGCATTTTTTGGAAATGAACGCCCATTGCTCTCATGGTCGTCGTGGCTTCTTCCATTCTTTCGTACGGAATCACGCACACTTCGGTATCTTCTAGCGCGACGACGTCACAGGAATAGACGCCACTCGAAATCCCATCGATACCGATCATTTCACCGGCCATAAAAAAATTCGTGACCTGTTCGCGACCGTCACTACTCATGACGGTGCTTTTCAAGAAGCCCAAGCGCACAGCATACAAATTGTCGAAGTAGTCGCCCGCGCGATAAAGCACATCACCACGACGAATGCGGCGACGCAAGGCAACGAGCTCTTCGAGTTTTTCCACCTCTTTGAGTGTGAGGCCTAAGGGCAGGCAAACTTCCCTTAGATTGCAGCTTGAGCAGGCTACACGAAGCGCAGAAAGATTCATAAACTACAGTCCTCTGGAACCTTCTACCAACTCTACGGGGGGCGTGGCAGAAGAATTTTTTGGGTGAACAGCCTAGAGGGCCATTCATCGATTTTTTATCAGAGCGAGATCTTCGCCCCGCTTGAGCGAGGGATCTCCATGACCTGAGCGTCCGTGGTTATTGGAATGTCCAAAAAGACCGCACTAGTACCGAGTTACACTCGCGCGCAACAGAGCACTATCACCTCCACACGGTTGCCCGTTGACCCTTCTCACTACTGCTTCTTCAGTTCTGCAAGCCTCTTTTCAAAAGGATCAACTTTCTTTGAGAAAATCATCATTTTTCGAGGGACTAATAATATTGCAGTAATCTGAAGAACCTACAATATTCAGCAGAACCTTCCTCAAGTGAAGCATGAGGAGGGCTACTCGCTAAGTTTAGCGAAGTATTTCTGATTTGACTAGTATCAATAAACCACTATCTTCTTAGGAGTTATTCCATAGAAGTTTAACCTAAGTCACAAGCCGGAGAAAAACGAGATGACGAATCCAGCATCAAGTGGTGTAGAGCTCCCCGACATGGACTTGCTTCGCAAGTTCGATGTACCCGCACCCCGCTACACGTCTTACCCTACTGCTGACCGCTTCCACACGGAGTTTGGTGTCGCAGATTATGAAAAAGCACTCGCCATGCGAGCTCAAGCCAAATTCCCGGCCCCGCTCTCGCTGTATGTGCACGTGCCGTTCTGCAACGATATCTGCTACTACTGCGGTTGCAACAAAATCATTACGCGCGACCACTCGCGCAGTGCTGAATATATTGATGTGATTGCTCAAGAAGCTCAGATGGTCAAGGAAAAGTTGACTGGTTCTGGCGAACTCGAGCAGTTGCACTTCGGTGGTGGTACGCCAACCTACCTCTCCGAAGAAGAAATGGCCCGTTTGATGGAAGAGCTCACCTCGCGCTTCCCGCTTGCCAAAGACGGTGAATTCTCGATCGAAATCGATCCGCGTACCTGTGATGCGAGCAAAGTAGCCAACTTAAAGAGACTTGGTCTCAATCGTATGTCGTTGGGCGTTCAGGACTTTAACCCCGAAGTTCAGAAAGCCGTCAACCGCATTCAGCCTTTCGATATGACGAAGGCGACGATTGATGCCGCTCGCGAAAACGGCTTTGAATCGATCAACATGGACTTGATCTATGGTTTGCCCAAGCAGACGCGCGAAACGTTTGCCAAGACGATTGATCAGGTGCTTGAACTCTCGCCCGATCGTATTGCGCTTTACCACTATGCGCACTTGCCGAACCACTTCAAGAGCCAACGTCGCATTTTGCCAGCCGATTTGCCCGATACCGTCGAAAAAGTCAACATCATGTTTGACGCCATTACGCGCTTGACCGCTAACGGCTATCGCTACATCGGGATGGATCACTTCGCTAAAGAAGATGACGAGCTCTCGATTGCTCAGCGTGAAGGCACTTTGCAGCGTAACTTCCAGGGCTATTCCACCCGCGCTGAATGCGACATGATGGCGTTGGGCGTTTCTGCGATCTCGAAGATTGACAACGCATACGCTTGCAACCCGCGTGAACTCGAAGACTACTACGCAGCGATTCGCGCCGGCCACTTAGCCACAAACCGTGGCTACTGGCTCAACGACGACGATGAATTGCGCCGCTACGTGATCATGACGATTATGTGCAACTTCGAGTTGAAGAAGCGCGACGTGGAAGAACGTTTCGGCATCAACTTTGACGAAACCTTCGCCTACGAATGGTCCAAGATGAAGCCCTATGTGAAGCACGAACTCGTTGAACTCTATGACGATCGTTTAGTCGTTTCCGCCAAGGGCAAGATCTTCGTGCGTGCTGTCGCTATGCAGTTTGACCGCTACTTGCGTGAATCGAACCGCACTGGCGGCTACTCTCGTATTGCTTAAGGCTTGACACGAGCCTCAGCCTCCACAGAATTCTCTCCTTTCTGTGGGGGCTTTTCCTTTTCTAGAAGCCTTGAAAATCAAGACTCTTTAAGAGAAAACTCGCGAAAAACTTTTTCTTCTTATTCGCGTGAAAAAGCGAGTTAGAGGTAAAATAGATGTTTTCGCATGAAGGAAGCGCATAACATGCCACTCCTTCACAGACAGAATTCCCGCACTCAGAACTGGCCTCTCTCTGTGGCTCTGAGTGCTCCTATCAATCATTGAAGAAACAATTACTATGAAAGTCGCAGATATTCGTCGAACCTATTTGAAGTTCTTCGAAAGCAAAGGACATACGATTGTTAGCTCGAGCCCTGTGGTTCCGGGTAACGATCCCACCTTGCTCTTCACCAATGCTGGTATGAACCAATTCAAGGACGTCTTCCTTGGTTTCGACAAGCGCCCCTACTCCCGTGCCACCACCAGTCAGAAATGTATTCGCGCAGGCGGCAAGCATAACGACTTGGACAATGTGGGTTACACCGCACGTCACCACACTTTCTTTGAAATGCTCGGCAACTTCTCGTTTGGCGATTATTTCAAACACGATGCCATTAACTTCGCCTGGGAACTCTTGACGAAGCACTTCATGCTTCCGGCTGAAAAATTGTGGGTCACCGTCTACGCAGAAGACGACGAAGCCTACAACATCTGGAACAAAGAAGTGGGCGTTCCCGCAGAACGCATCGTTCGCATCGGTGACAACAAGGGCGCTCGCTACATGTCCGACAACTTCTGGATGATGGGCGACACGGGTCCTTGCGGTCCATGCTCGGAAATCTTCTATGACCACGGTGCTGATGTGCAAGGCGGCCCTCCGGGCAGCCCCGACGAAGATGGCGACCGCTACATCGAAATTTGGAACCTCGTGTTCATGCAATTTAACCGCGACGAACGCGGTGTAATGCACCGTTTGCCCAAGCCCAGCGTTGATACGGGTATGGGTCTCGAACGTATTGCTGCCGTTCTTCAGGGCGTGCACAACAACTACGATATCGACCTCTTCAAGAACCTCTTGGCTGCCGCTAAGAAGGCTGTTGACTCTGTGAGCGAAACGCCTGCTGACATCAACTCCCCGTCTTTGAAGGTGATAGCTGACCACATCCGCGCTTGCGCTTTCTCCATTGCTGACGGCATTTTGCCTGGCAACGAAGGCCGCTCCTATGTGTTGCGTCGTATTTGCCGCCGCGCTATTCGCCACGGCTACAAGTTGGGGGCTCGTTCTCCCTTCTTCTACACGTTGGTCGATGCCCTTCGCACGGAAATGAGCGAAGCTTATCCTGAACTCAACAATCCGCGTATTGCTGAAGTCATTAAAGAAGAAGAACAGCGCTTCTTCTTGACGATTAGCAAGGGCATGGAAATCCTCGAAGACGCTATCGCACATTGCGAAAATGGCGTCTTGGATGGCGAAATCCTCTTCAAGCTGCACGACACCTACGGGTTCCCTGCTGACTTGACGGCTGACGTCTGCCGCGAACGTAACCTCAAAGTGGACATCGAAGGTTTTGACGCTGCGATGGCCCGCCAGCGTGAAGCTGCTCGCGCCAATGCGAAGTTCAAGATGGCTCAGGGTCTCGAATACACGGGCGCCGATACGGTCTTCACTGGCTACGAAACGCTCGAACAAAAAGACGCCAAGGTGATCGCGCTTTACCGCGACGGCGAAGCTGTTCAGACGGTTGACGCAGGTGACGATGCAGTGGTGGTCTTTGACAAGACTCCGTTCTACGCTGAACAAGGCGGTCAGGTGGGCGACAAGGGGCGGGCCACAAACGACACCTCCATTCTTGATGTGCTCGATACATTCCGCGTCAAGGGCAAAGTAACGGGTCAGCACGTTCACGTTGTTGAAGGTCATGTGAGCGTTGGCGAAACGTTCGCGCTTCGTGTGAACGAAGAATTGCGTGCCGCGACAACCCGTAACCACTCCGCCACGCACTTGTTGCAGAAAGCCTTGCGCAAAGTCTTGGGCAAACACGTCCAGCAGAAGGGTTCTTTGGTGAGCCCCGATGTTTTGCGCTTTGACTTCTCGCACAACAAGCCCATGACGGCTGAAGAAATCCAGGCTGTGGAAGACATGGTCAACCATGAAATCCTCGAAAACACCGCCACTCAGGCTCGTGTGATGCCGATCGATGAAGCTAAGGAAACTGGCGCTTTGATGCTCTTCGGCGAAAAGTACGATGACATCGTTCGCGTGTTGAATATTGGTTCTTCTATCGAATTCTGCGGTGGTTGCCACGTGGCTCGCACAGGCGACATTGGTTCCTTCAAGATTATCTCTGAAGCTGGTGTGGCCGCTGGTGTGCGCCGTATCGAAGCTCAGACGGGTATGAACGCCTTGCGCGTTGCCCAACACAACGCTGAAGTCTTGAACGATGTGGTTCGTCGCTTGAATGTGAAGACGGAAGAATTGCCGGCGAAGGTTTCTGGCCTTCTCGATGATTTGAAGTCCTTGGAAAAGGCGCTTGATCAGTTAAAGAGCAAGATGGCCTCTCGTGTGGGCGACAGCCTCATTGATCAGGCTATTGATGTCAAGGGCGTCAAGGTCTTGACGGCTCGTCTCGATGGCGTTGATGTGAAAGCCTTGCGCGAAACGATGGACAAAGTGAAGGATAAGCTTGGCACGGTGGCCACTGTGCTCGCTACGGTCTCCGCTGACGGTAAAGTTCAGCTCGCCGCTGGCGTCTCTCGCGGCCTCACTGACCGCATCAAGGCTGGTGACTTGGTTAACGTCGTTGCCGTCCCGTTGGGCGGTAAGGGCGGTGGTAAGCCCGATATGGCTATGGCTGGTGCCCAGTCTGCTGATAAGCTTGACGAAGCGCTCGCTGCGGTTAAGGGTTGGGTGGAATCCAAGCTCTAATTAATTTTGAGCTTTACCACTATTGAGTGTTAGTCACCACAAGAGACATCACTCAAAGTTAATCAAAAATGAACAAAGGGTTGTTGAGGATTTTATCTGGTCAACAACCCTTTTCTTCTTACTTCGTTTTTTTGTTTGAGAAAATTCTCATGGCTACTGATCTGACGATTACCGAGCTTTGTTTACCAGGAGAGACCTGCCCTATTCCAGTACTCAAAACCAAGAAGGCTCTTACTAAGATGGCAGCAGGGGAAAAGATTCGCGTCATTAGCACGGATCCGCACAGCATCCCTGACCTCAAAGAGTTTTGCACCCAGACAGGTCACCACTACCTAGAAGAAAATACACGTGAGGGAGAGAGCGGCGTAGAGTACATCTCTCTTATCGCTCGCCGCGATTAAGAAGCGCTTTGAGCGAATTCTCTCTTGAGTGATGATTGCTTTAAAATTGAGCAGTCATCACTTTTTTACGGTATTTCGCCCTTTCCTCTTGTATTCTTGGAAAAAAGTGTGTAATATACGATTTCTCCACTTTTTGAAGCGGCTGTAGCTCAGTTGGATAGAGTATCTGGCTACGAACCAGAGGGTCGTGGGTTCGAATCCTGCCAGCCGCGCCAGAATTTCAAAACGCTGTTTCTTCGATGAGGAAACAGCGTTTTTTCTTGCCAATTTTTTTCTTCCACCCGTTCGAGAAAAAAGTGCTTGAGGGTTTACTCGGACACTCTTTCACCCTGTGAAGAAGAAGTCCACAGTTGCTTAAAAATTGAGCAAATACCTAAGTCATTGATTAACAAGGATCTAGGACTGAAAAAGACTCTTTTTTCCAGAGTTACACACAGTTTCTGTGAACAACTTTATTTTGGCTGTGTGAATAACTGATCAAGCACTACACCGAAAAGTCTACTCTGTCAAGGTTTAGATCAAAAAAAACCAGTTGCTCAATTTTTAGGCAACTGGTTTTTTATTCACAGGGCGAAGTCTTACCGACGATGATACTCATTAAAGCTCACCGTGTAAGGGCGAGTTTCCGTCGGGGACAAAATGTGAGTGACTGTTTCTTCCCAGACCGAGGGATCAATCTCTGGGAAGGTCGTATCTCCTTCAAAATTTTTCCCCACAATCGTCACCCACATGTGGTCAGCAAGTGGCATCGCCTGACGATAAATTTCGCCGCCACCGATCACAAAAACTCTCGGTTCATCACGCAATAATTTGAGGGCTTCTTCGAGTGAAGAAACGATTTCAGCCCCCTCTGCTTCATAATCCTTTTGACGCGTGATCACAACATTTTTGCGCCCAGGCAAAGGACGTCCTAACGACTCCCAGGTTTTTCTTCCCATGATGATGGGGTGACCCATGGTCGTCTTTTTGAAGTGCGCAAAGTCTTCTGGAATATGCCAGAGCATTTTATTGTCTGAACCAATCACACGGTTTTGCGCAATGGCAACGATCATATCGAGAATCATCTCAACTTGCTCCTTATACCGCGACAGGTGCCTTGATATGAGGATGCGGATCGTAGTCTACGATCTCGAAATCTTCATAGCGATAATCAAAGAGCGAATCCGGGCGGCGGTGAATCACTAACTTCGGATAGGGGCGAGGTTCACGGCTTAACTGCAGCTCCACCTGTTCCATATGGTTATCGTAGAGGTGGCAGTCGCCGCCCGTCCAGACAAAGTCACCCGGTTCCAAATCGCACTGCTGCGCGACCATGTGTGTGAGAAGCGAATAGCTGGCGATATTAAAGGGTACGCCCAAGAAAATATCGCAGGAGCGCTGATAGAGCTGGCAGCTCAACTTCCCATCGGCCACATAAAACTGGAAAAGACAGTGGCAAGGTGGCAATGCCATCTGATCAATGAGACCCGGGTTCCAAGCGCAGACGATCATACGGCGGCTGTCTGGGTTTTCTTTGATCTGCTTGAGCACATTGGAAATTTGGTCAACGTGACGACCATCGGGCGTTGGCCAACTGCGCCACTGCACGCCATAGACTGGACCCAAGTTACCGTCCTCATCCGCCCATTCATCCCAAATACTCACCCCATTGTCTTTGAGGTACTTAATATTGGATTCGCCCTTCAGGAACCAGAGCAACTCGTGAATGATCGAGCGCAGGTGCAACTTTTTCGTCGTCACGAGAGGGAAGCCTTCCTGAAGATTAAATCGCATCTGATAGCCAAAGACGGATTTCGTTCCCGTCCCCGTACGGTCAGACTTATGAGTGCCATGCTCGTAGACATGGCGCATTAAGGTTTCATACTGATTACTAGGCATGACTTCCCCTTATAGATAAAAATAGAATTCTTTTCACGCGCTGAAATTTCGTTAGGCCATCTCGTTGGCTTTATGCAGCAACAACGGTAGTGGAGTCAGGAGTCGATTCGCTTTTCCAGCAAAAAGTGCAGACCAACCTTCCATCAAATCATTGTAGTCTTTAGAAGGCATCACTCGGCCCGCTGCTTTTACGCTTTGCTCATACGAGGTCAATAAATTTAGGTCATCTAAAAAGCGTTCCATGGCTTCACGGATGATGCACTTATCGGTCTGTCCATCAAGTCCTAAACTCACTGCCAAATGCGAGGCCAATCGGTCTCCCGCCCAAGTATTCGGTTTCACACGTCTAGATTGAGCTTCGCCAGAAAGAATCGTGAGCAAGTCACCAAAAAAGGCAACCGCCTGTGCACGCACTGTAGCCGCTCCAGAGCACTCTGGTTCATGCTTTTTAATCCACATGCTTTGCAGATGCGCTAAGCCGAGCTCCTCGAGAACGAAAAAAATATTTTCTTCGTCTTCGAGATCAATAAGAGCAGGCGGTGCAAATCGTGCTTTTCGGTTGAGAGGCATGTAGACATCCTTCCTTGTCTGAAGCTCAGACAATCGATGAGTTTAGCAAAGAAAACACTCATATAGATTCTGGCACAGCTCGAATGCACTGAAAATCCTCTAACCGACCCACTCCTAACAGTGATCTCGGGTTTATCCTAAAAATACGGTATGGACAAAAACTTGCTTTTTCTCAAAAACCGTGTATACTTTCTCTTCTCAACATTTGACGAGGCGACCTTTTGCTGAAAAGGCTCTCTTCGTATCATCTCGGAAGGATGGCAGAGTGGTTGAATGTACCGCCCTGGAAAGGCGGCATACGGATATTCCGTATCGAGGGTTCGAATCCCTCTCCTTCCGCCAGTTTATCTTCATAAGCTTCTTCCCATTTTTTCACCTACGCTGAAAAGTCCTTTATTTTCTTGGCATTCAGGCGAAGTTGCGCCATTATTGTCCTTATACGTTCCCCTCTTTATTCCAGTTTTATTGGGGTCTGAATTGGGGGCGCGATGGGGCATACAAGGGGGCACGATGGGTCAAGCGATGCCCCCCCCCACCGACAATCCAGCCTATGTTTTCAACCACCAGGGACTCTTGACTCCATCACATCGCTATGGGTTCACGTTCTTCGTGCGCACGTTGCCAAAGTGAGACCACGCGCCCGACGCACTCTTCTAAATGATCCGTTAATTCATGGTGCCAGAGGCGATAGACAAGCCAGCCTTGAGAGACAAGATCCGCATCAAGCCAGTACGTTGCCTCACGCATTGAGGTGCTCAACATCAGCGCTAATTTCACCGAACGGTCTTCAAGCGCGATATCGATAAAACGTCCGCCTGATTTTTTATGCACACAAAGAGGAAGACCTGCCTCTCGAAGATGTTGGATAAGCTGCTCTTTTTCAGACCATTCATTCTCACTTCGTGTTTTGTCCAATGCATCTTGCCAGTTCTGGGTAAGTCCTTCAACAAATGGAATACGAGAGTTCACTGCCCACGTGTAGTCCCCTACGACAAGTAAAAGTGCTCTGGCGCGGCTAATTGCCACGTTGAAAATTGATGGGTTATCCGCGATAAAGCGTAAGCACCCTGGCGGCATCCCAGATCCCGCGCACAAACTCAAAATCATCACGTCACGCTCTCCTCCCTGGAAAGCGTGCGAAGTCGCCGAAACAAATTGCGTTTTCTGAAGAATCTCTTCTGGAATTTCCGCCTCAACTGCCTCGCGGATGACCTCTCCTTGATAAGCAAACGGGGTGACAACACCGACGGTACCTTCATAGCGCTCATCGAGTAAAAGTGTTTTGACGAGCTCTACCACGCGGTCGACTTCTTCTGGCGCATGGCAGCTCGTGCCATCTCTCCCACGTTTCACTTCACTCTTTACCGAGATCCACTCAATCCCAGGCTCACGAAGGAAGGGCACTTTCAATCGATTTTCATCAGTGGCGGTACGCAGTCTTCCACCATAGAAATAGTGGCTGCAGTAGGCCGTGATAGGCGCACAACTTCTAAACGTATCCGCTAAGAAAACGCGGCGTGCCGTCGCTCGTCGATATGCCAAATCGTAGAGCGAGACTTTGTTGTAGCAATACTCTCGTGCTTCTTCTGCAGTGAGTTCCGCGCGCTCCCGCGCAATCTTTTCTTCTAACTCGGTGACACTCGAAATAAAGGCAAGCTGCATGGGGTCGCCCACTACTGCCACTCGCTTTGCACGGAAAAGCAAAGGTAGCGCTTGCGCCACATTAATTTGAGAAGACTCATCAATCATGAGAAGATCAAAAGTGGCCGGTGAAAGCTGAATTTGACTTCCGACTGATAACGCAGTCACACCCCAGGAAGGGAAAACTGACCGTAAAATTTCTTTTTCTTTATCTCGATGAGAAGCGCACCAAGCAATGAGTTCTTCGCTGTCCAAAAGGTATTTCTTTGCCTTTTGTCCAACATAATCTTTGATTGGAAAATATTGCGCAAGCGCTTCGCAAAGGCGTAGCGCGTTAAGTGAACGGACCGTCACTGGAAAAGCTTCTGCAATAGCGAAATTACGCTCTGCGATCTGCTGGGTATAAAGCGAATAGTTCCCTGAGAGCGACTCTTTTTCTCGCCACGCTTCTGTAAGGCTCGTTCGGGCGAAAACGTAATTTTTGAGGTGCTTTAGTTCCTCAACAATATGAGACAACTGCTCCGAGCTAGCTCCCTTCCAATAAGGAAGAGAACCTTTCCCTAATGAGCGAACCCACTGACGAAACAAAGTGTTTAGGAGCGGATGGCGCAGTTGAAAAATGTTGCGCTCCCACGCGCTACCACGCCAATTGGCAAGTGCACGTTCATAGCCTCGCACACGACGGATATCTTTTTCGTGTGCTTTTTGAGGAAGATTGGGATCACGTTCCCGCTCTTTTTTCATGACGCGGTAAGCGACTTCCATTTTCTCGCGCAAGAGGAGATAGCGCTTTGCTCTCTCTTCGACTTGGGAGCGAAATTGTACTGCTTGCAAAAGTTTTTCTCTGGCAACGGAGAGTTGCTCCGCAGCCTCTTTACTCATCGCAAGCTGAAGTTCTGGTAAAAGGGCCGAAAATTTCTTTTCTAATTTGTCTAAAAAAGTCGCTCTTGGAGACTGGAGTCGCAAAAACGGATAGTCGCCTACGAGATCGTGCATTTTCCCGAGGCGCTCTTCAATAGCATCGATCGCCTTATGGGTTGTGGCCGAGACGAGCACTCTACCGCCGTGCGCATTCACGTTTAGCATGCCACCAACTAAAACTTGGCTCTTCCCTGTGCCTGGCGGCCCTTGTACCACAGTGAGGGGCTCTGAGAGCATACAACTCACCGCTTCTCGTTGACGTAGCGTGAAGCGCTCCAAATCAAACGCATCGGCAATCAGTAAAGGTCTCTCTTCATGCTCAACTCGATCAGCACTAAAAAATGCTTTGAGCGCCGTTCCTTCTAAAACTTGGTCGGGCACATGCTCCAGATGACGCAATTCTTTCTCTAGATTGCGGGTAAAAGCAGAGGCTTCTTCATTAAAGAGAATGGCGCGGTTGTAATACCCAAGCTCAGGTTCCCCATCAAATCCCACACAGCGCAAATCCTCTGGATTAAGGCTTTCACGCATATGGCAAGCAAAGTGCGACTCAAGCACCTTCACTAATTGCGAAAGAGCGTAGTCAATCTCTAGGGCGATTTCATCTCGATCAGATAAGAGCGTTTCGGGAAGCATCCCACAGTCTCTCAAGAAGCCTTCTTCCTTACCCTTTCCACGACAAACGCGACGCAACCAGGCGTGGTTCACTTCGGGCTTGGCTTCAGGATTGAGCAATTGGCAAAGAAAACCTGGCTTTTCTCCAGCGCGTTTCGTCACTGAGAGTCGCCAATAAAAGACTGGTTCGATAGAAAGACGTGTTTTCCCTTGTGTATCTTTCACTGGGTGTACGCAAAAGGGGTACCCCAAACTCACATGGTGCTCAAAAGGATCGAGTTCTTCATAGTGCTCGCTCCCCTTTTCTGGAATCCAGCGCTCCCAGTCACCCGCGCGAGGATACCAATCCTCATCATGCGTGAGAAAAACCGCTTTTTTCCCAACCATCTCAAGAGGGATCGCGCAAAGCGCATCGTTTTCAAGTCGCACACACTCTCGGTAGTAACGCACAAGATGGCGAAAACGCGCCCATGACATGGGAGTAGCAACGGGTTCTGGAGATGGAGAACGGGGAATGCCTATCGGACCAAACTCTTCGGATCGGCGGGCAGGATATTGGCCAAAAGGAATCAGAGAGTAGTAGCCCAACCCTCTGTCACCATAGAAATCGATCTCGCTCTGGGGATCCCAAAAATCTATTTCTGGACTCAAGCCTGACGTGGTTCGTTTTTCTTCCTCCCAATAGCGCCAAGTTTCCATCACATGCATATCTAGCTCGCGATGAGAAAATTCATCATCGAAAGAATTGTTAAAAGAAAGCATTGACCCGAACTCGTCTTGCATATCAAACGGTTCGAATTCAGATGGTGGCATGAGTGGTCCTGAAAGGAAAGAAGTGACTGGCTGACGTGGAAATTTTAGCATAGCGCCAGGGAGCTTTTTCTTTTGATATAGCTCAAGGTCATACCGAAAGCACTTCTAGAAACACGAGTAACAACTTACTCTCACAGGGATAAAAAGTAGTTTACAAGTCGTATGTGTAAGTATTACCTAAAAACTGGCAAGATTTCAGTTATATTTTTCTTCAATTCTCTCTTTTTCCCTCTTAGAGAATAGTGTTCGATGGTTTTCATACTTTCAAGGAGAGAGAAAATTTTGTGGCTTCAAAAACTCGATCCCCAACTTTCCGTCAAAGAGGCGAACTCGTTTTTTGCGTGAGTTTGCGGTGCATTTTTTCCATTTTTTAGATTGGAATCGAGTGAAACTTTTTCGGAAATTTTCTTTATTTTCCTTCTTAGAGAGTATATTTCGAGATTTTTTGAAGAAATTTTTTTTATTTTATGGCAAATTTTCACGCGACTGGACTGACTTTCAAAGATCTCTAAAAACGATCTATACAATTTTTGATAACTTTCATATTTTCATTCTTAGAGAGGCTTTAACATACGTTAAGTTGTTTAGTTTGAAGAATTTTTTCTTACATACAAAAATTTATATGTCTTGTTTTTACTTCTTAGAGAGTGCCTTAGAGAATTTTTCTCCTATAAAAAAATTTTCTAAAATTATTTTAGAAAATTGACTTAGTCTCTACTTTGCCTTTTACTCCATAAAAATTTTATGAGATAGTTTAAATTACTGTCTAACAAAGTGATGAAAGAGATATAGAATTTCAGACATCACTTTTCCTCTAAGAGGGAAACCCTTGAGAGGTTTCCCAAAAGGAGCAAATAGGCTCTATTTTGCGTCTCTTCTTTTCACTTAAAAGTGTTCTTTCAGAGGAAACGTACAAACGTTAGAAAAAGGACAAAAAAAGCGTTCAAAATCGAGAAAAAGAAGCACCATCTCCAGAGCTTCAAAAATAGGGAAAAGAGCCTTTAACCACCAGCAATATCAATAGATTGAGAGATATTAGGGATTTGGGGCACATTGGGTGACTTTTCTTCAAAACTGGAAATTCAACAAATTTTATACTCAATCTCTTACATCCTATTCTTAGAGAAGGCTATTCGAAATTTTTCATACCTAAAAAAATGAGGCGCTATCTAGCGCCTCATTTTCATCAAAATTTTTTCCCCTTTATTTCCTCTCTTGCCAAGTGCGATAGGAGTTTATCGCAAGCATAGAGTTGTAGTAGCGAGGCTCTCCTGAGACTTCTTCCCCGATCCAAGATGGCTTTTCAAAGGGGGTATTCTCTTCAGGTAACTCAATTTCGGCCACAATTAGCCCTTCATTGCCCCCTAAAAATTCATCGACTTCCCAGACCAAATCTCCTGCTGGAATGCGGTAGCGAATCTTTTCAATAATCGGTTGCTCCACTAAGTCGTTCAGCATCGTGAGGGCGTCCTTCAATGGAATCTCATATTCAAACTCGAGTCGAGTAATCCCGTGCGTGGGTCCCTTCACGGTTAAAAAGCCTTTTTCTCCTACCGTGCGCACTCGAACGGTGCGATCTTTCTGACTGTTGAGATACCCCTGGCGATAGTGCACCCCAGCAGCGAGCTGGCGCCATGCAGTACCATGCACTAAAAATTTGCGTTCAATTTCTTTACCCATCATTTCCTCCATCAAGAACACCACCCGCCATTTTTTATGAAGCATGCAGCATTCTTTTGTTGTGCTTTTCACTTTAGCACCACTTTGAAAGAAGTGTGCGCGATGCCACCAAGCTTGTCTTTCCTCCAGTATGATGAAAGGACTACCAACCAAAAAAGAATGGAGTTCACCCGATGTCTTCCACACTCTTTCGCCCAATACCTAGCACTGGGCAGCTGCCTCGTGTTTGTGTTTTCGACCTTGATCACACTTTGATTGCGGGCGACGCGACTGTCGACTGGACTCGTTATCTATTAGAAGAAAAGCTCGTCACCGATCCTCGTTTTCTAGAAGTAGACCGCTTAATGGAAGAGCGCTATATCGCGGGAACCTTGCTCCTTGAAGATTATTTGCGAGAAATCATTCCTTTCTTCTCCTACCTTTCGATGGATGAGCTCGCCGTGCATGGGGAGCGCTTCATGGCGCGCTACATTGCGCCAACGGTCTATCAAGAAGGACTTGATGCGATTGCTGAAGCGCGCCGTCTCGGAATGGATGTGATGATTATTTCCGCGTCCAATACTTTCCTTGTTCAGCCTATTGGCGAAAAACTGCTTGGAATCCCCGAGAGTTTTGGCGTCGATCTTGCTACTCACGAGAATCACCTCACGGGCGAAGTTGTCGGCGTCCCGCCCTTTCAAGCGGGCAAGATTCATTGCTTAGAAAAGCAACTCGCTTCGCTTGGTCACACGCTCTCGGAAGTTGTCTTTTTCACGGATAGTCGCAACGATTTACCGCTTGCGCGAGCCGCTGGCGACTGCTACTGCGTCAATCCAGATCCTAAGCTCGCCGCTGAAGCGCAAAAAGCAGGCTGGCCGATTTTGCCTTGGCAAAACAAAATTGGAAAAAACTCCTGACGAAGCGCTCTATTGTGTCGACTTAATATCTTGATTTGTCGACAAATTGTCGCCATTTGAGCGCTAAACACCAACAGAATGACTTTTCCCCTCAAAAAAGAGAAAAACGTCAAAAAATCTAGGTAGAAAATCGGAACAGACAAAACTTTGTTTCGTTATAGTGATTCTCACGATCGTTGAGTTCCCCCTCTTTCGTAAACTCAACTCGACAAAATTTCAGATCTTGGAGCACTTACCATGTTGAAAAAAATCATCCTCGCAGCTACATTGTCCGCCGCTCTTGTGAGCACCTCTTTTGCTGCTGAAAAATTGCGCGTTGGTACGGAACCGACCTTCGCCCCGTTTGAATTCTTGGACACGAAGAGCAATCAGATTACGGGCTTTGATATTGAATTGATCAAGGCTGTGGGTAAGAAGGCTGGCTACGAAGTGGAAGTCTCCAGCATGGGCTTTGACGCTTTGATTCCGGCTTTGAGCACTGGCGCCATTGACGTCGCTGCCGCAGGTATCTCCATTACTGAAGAACGTCAGAAGAAAGTGGACTTCACGAAGCCCTACTACGAATCGGGTCTCTCCTACCTCACGCTCAAGAAGAACGCTGAAAAGTTCCCGACCTTTGAATCTTTGAAGGGTAAGACCATTGCCGCTCAGATCGGTAACACGGGTGCTGAATACGCCAAGAAGACCTTGAACGCTAAGGTCTTGACGTTCAATACCACGAGTGAAGCCTTTATGGACCTCTCCTCTGGTCTTTCCGCTGAAGCTGTTGTGCTCGACCGCTCGGTGCTCGCCTACTTCTTGAAGACGAAGCCCAACCAGGCTAAGAACTTCCAGCTCTCCACTGAAATCGCTGATGCTGAATGGTACGGTTTCGCAGTGAAGAAAGGCAACACGAAGTTGCTCGACGCATTGAATAAGGCCTACGACGAATTGAAGGCCAGCGGCGAAGTCCAGAAGATCTATGACAACTGGTTCGCTCAATAAGATGCTTTATTGATAGATAACGCCGTTTGTTGAGTTATGAGACAAACGGCGTTTTCTCAATCTCCCATTTTTTTTCTGCACAGAGAGTCCCGAATCGTTGGACACTTCGCGCAGCTATCGGTAGAATGATGGGCGTTTTACCTACACCTTTGCGAGCCTCTCCTCATTAGGCTCAAAAAGACCAGACTGACAATATATAGACTCACCGCTTAGAGGTTACGAGATGGATTTTGACTTATCACTGATATCAAACAGTATTCCACTGCTTATTAGAGGTGCTGGGGTTACGCTTGAAATCACCGCCTTGGCTGTTGGCTTTGGCTTACTTGTTGGCCTCTGTCTCGGTCTGGGGCAGCTCTCAAAGTCGAGAATTCTTCGTTGGCCTTGCAAAATCTACGTTGACGTCATCCGTGGCACGCCTCTGCTCGTTCAAATTTTCATCATCTACTTTGCTCTGCCAAATATCATCGGGCATCGTATCGATCCGTTTGTTGCCGCAGTGACCGCCTGCTCGCTTAACTCTGGTGCCTACGTTGCTGAAATCTTCCGTGCTGGTATTCAGTCGATTTCTTTGGGTCAGATGCGCGCTGGGTTGTCGCTCGGTATGACCACCGCCCAGACGATGCGCTACATCATCCTTCCGCAGGCTATCAAGCGCATCATCCCGCCGCTCGGTAACGAATTTATTGCCATGTTGAAGGACTCCTCCTTGGTCTCCGTCATTGGCTTTGAAGAATTAACGCGTTCTGGTCAGTTGATCATTGCCGAAACCTACGCCACGATGGAGATTTGGACCGTCGTCGCCATCCTCTACTTGGTGATGACGTTGACGATCACGCAGTTGGTGGGTTTCATGGAACGTCGTTTGCGCTTAGTGGAACGCTAAAAAGAAGCGCTACTGAAGCACGCAAGAGAGGATGCCTACAGAGAAAGCGTCCTCTTCTTTTATTCGCTTCTTACGGAATCTTTTGAATTATTTCAGAGAAGCACAGAGAAAAACCGCACTTTGACTTGCATTGGATAGTCCCCATGAGTAAAATGCGATCTTTCACGGCTCGAGTTTCAACGCTCGTGTCCGCCAGTTTTTATTAATATTTCTTTTTACAGGAAATCAAATGTCCGTTGAAATGAACAAGTCCGAGATCGTTGCCAAGTTCCAGCGCGCTGCCGGCGACACCGGGTCCCCTGAAGTGCAGGTCGCTCTTTTGACCGCTCGTATCAATCATCTTACGAACCACTTCAAGGAACACAACAAGGATCACCACTCCCGCCGTGGTCTTCTTCGCATGGTGTCCCGTCGTCGTAAATTGCTCGACTACCTCAAGCGCACCGACCTCAACGCTTACCGTACGTTGATTACTGCTTTGAATCTCCGTAAGTAAGACGTACATATTTCCCGACACGGCCTGCCTTTATGACAGGCCGTTGTCACACCATTAAGGTGGTTTTCAAAGAAAAGCACATCGCTTTTTCATGTATCGGCTTAAGCCGGCATGCGCGTTGCGACAGAAGTAAATTTTTTGACCAGATTTTATTTCTGCCGCAGCGTGCCAGACAATGACTTTGCCAACCCAAGCTTAGCTGAGAGAGCGAATAGCTTTGACGAGAAAACCCTTTCATGACCATTCTTTTATAGGAATAGTTTTCTATGTCTATGTTTAACAAAGTCTCCAAGTCCTTCAAGTTTGGCGATCACACCGTCACGTTGACGACTGGCGAAATTGCTCGTCAGGCCACTGGTGCTTGTCTTTGCCAGATGGGCGAAACGGTTGTCTTGGCCACGGTTGTTGCTAAGAAAGAAACCAAGCCTGGTCAGGACTTCTTCCCCTTGACCGTTGACTACATCGAAAAAACCTACGCCGCTGGTCGTATCCCTGGTGGTTTCTTCAAGCGCGAAGGCCGTCCTTCTGAAAAGGAAACGTTGACCTCCCGTTTGATCGACCGTCCTATCCGCCCGCTCTTCCCGGAAGGCTTCTTCAACGAAGTGCAGGTCATCATTCACGTTCTTTCCGCTGAACCCGAAATCGATCCGGATATTCCTGCCATGATCGGCGCTTCCGCCGCTTTGGCTATCTCTGGTATTCCGTTCCGTGGTCCGATCGGTGCCTGCCGCGTTGGCTACATCGACGATATGTTCGTGATCAACCCGACCAATTCCCAGTTGAAGAACTCCCGCCTCGACCTCGTTGTCGCTGGTACGGAACGCGCTGTGTTGATGGTGGAATCCGAAGCTGATTGCCTCACGGAAAAGACGATGTTGGACGCTGTGATGCTCGGCCACCGCGAAATGCAGGTCGCCATTCAGGCCATCAACGAATTGGTTGCTGAAGCTGGTAAGCCCGCTTGGGATTGGCAGCCTGCTCCGAAGAACGAAGCGCTCATCGCTCGTATCGTCGAATTGGCTGACGCTGGCCTCAAGGAAGCCTATAGCATCCGCTCCAAGCAGGCTCGTACTGAAAAATTGCGCGAAGTTTATGCCGCTGTTGAAGCTCAGTTGACGGCTGATGCTGAAGCTGCTGGTACGGAACCCGCTGACATGAACGAAGTTCACGGCATCCTCTTTGAACTCGAAGCCAAGCTCGTTCGTTCCAACATTTTGAATGGCGAACCGCGTATCGACGGTCGCGACACCCGCACCGTTCGTCCGATCGAAATTCGTCAGGGCGTGCTCCCGCGCACCCATGGTTCTGCTCTCTTCACCCGTGGCGAAACCCAGGCTTTGGTCCTCACCACCTTGGGTACGAAGCAAGACGAACAGATTGTGGACGGTCTCTGCGGTGAATCCCGTGACCGCTTCATGCTCCACTACAACATGCCTCCGTTTGCCACTGGCGAAACGGGCCGCGTTGGTAGCCCGAAGCGTCGTGAAATTGGTCACGGCCGTTTAGCTAAGCGCGCTCTCAAGGCTGTGTTGCCCTCTGAAGAAGAATTCCAGTACACGATTCGTGTGGTTTCCGAAATCACCGAATCCAACGGTTCTTCCTCCATGGCTTCCGTCTGCGGTGGCTGCCTCTCCATGTTGGACGCAGGCGTCCCCCTCAAGGACTACGTCGCTGGCGTGGCCATGGGCTTGATCAAGGAAGGCAACAAGTTTGCCGTCTTGACCGACATCTTGGGCGACGAAGACCACTTGGGCGATATGGACTTCAAGGTGGCTGGTACCGAAAACGGTGTCACGGCTCTCCAGATGGACATCAAGATTGAAGGCATTACCGCTGAAATCATGCAGGCTGCTCTCGCTCAGGCTCATGAAGGTCGTCAGCACATTTTGGGCAAGATGCACGAAATGGCTGGTGGCGGCGCTAAGGAACTCTCCAACCTCGCTCCGCGTATGGTCTCCTTCAAGATTGATCAGGACAAGATCCGTGAAGTGATCGGTAAGGGCGGCGCCACGATCCGTGCTTTGACGGAAGAAACCGGCACCTCGATCAATATCGAAGATGACGGCACGGTGACCATTTCTAGCCCCGACATGGCTCGCGTTGACGAAGCCCGTCGTCGTATCGAACTCATCACCGCTAAGGTTGAAGTGGGTCAGGTCTACGAAGGTAAGGTCACCCGCTTGCTCGACTTCGGCGCTATCGTGGAAGTGCTCCCGGGTAAAGATGGTTTGTTGCACATCAGCCAGATTGCTAACGAACGCGTCAACCAGGTGAGCGACTACGTTCAGGAAGGTCAAGTGGTTCGTGTGAAGGTGATTGGTAGCGACGACAAGGGTCGTATCCGCCTCTCCATGAAGGCCTTGCTCAACGACGCTGAATAAGGGCTTTTCTTCTAGGCTCTTCTCCAAGAGAGTTTGAGCCTAGAGTAAGTACTTCATCACGCACAGTAGAGCGCCCGACAGTCTCAAGATTGCTTCGGGCGCTTCTCTTTTCTCAAAAGAAAATTTTTCCTCTGTAAGCCTGTCTTTCTTTTGATTATCAGAAGGAAAATCGCTAAAATGCACTGTAGTGTGTCGAAGTGTCCCAAACGGCATTTGGTCACACTATTATTCTTTTGACCACCGATCACCAACAGGATAACCATGCCTAGCAAAAAACTCGTTATCGCAGCTAACTGGAAAATGAACGGTTCGCTGTGGTTCGGTAAAAAATGGCTCGCTACTGTGGCGCCCCAAGTGGAAAAGCTCCCTTTGACAGCGCTCGTCTTTGCGCCTGCCCCTTATGTCTTTCCATTAGGGCTTGATGCTCAGCCGACCGTTTTGAGTGTTGGCGCACAAAATGTCGCCTCTACCGAAAAAGGTGCTTATACTGGCGAAATTTCTGCCTCTATGCTCAAGGATATTGGCGCACGTTGGTGTATCATCGGACATTCCGAGCGTCGTACGCTCTTTGGTGAAACTGATGCGGATATCGCAAAGAAGGCTCGTTTGCTTGCAAACGAAGGCATTCTTCCGATGCTCTGCGTGGGAGAAACCGCTGAAGAACGTGATGCTGGTCGCACTTTAGAAGTCGTGATTTCTCAGTTGGATGCAGTACTGAGCGTCATTAGCGTTGCGCAATTGGGCGCTATCGCTTATGAACCAGTTTGGGCCATCGGAACGGGGAAAGTCCCCACGCCTGAAGAAGCTCAAGCTGTGCATGCAACACTACGCGCACATGTGGCAAAATATGCTCCCGAATGCGCGCAAGCGCTACCGATCCTCTATGGCGGTAGTGTGACCCCGCAACGCGCGGCCCCTTATTTAGCACAACCCGACATCAATGGCTGTTTGTTGGGCGGTGCAGGTCTTAAGACCGCTGATTTTGTCGCTGTGTGCCAAGCTGCCGCAGCCTCTTAAGTTACATTTTTCTCTATCGAGTAGGTTGATATACCATGCATTTTTTACTCAGCATTGCTCTCGTTTTGCAAATCATCTCCGCTGTGGTCGTGATCGTTTTGGTGCTGATGCAACACGGTAAAGGCGCTGATTTGGGTGCCGCTTTCGGTTCTGGCGCTTCTGGCTCTCTCTTCGGTGCGACAGGCAGTGCAAACTTCCTTTCGCGTTCCACCGCTGTGGCCGCTACGGTGTTCTTCTGCTCCACCATCGCTTTGACGCTTGCCTCGGGCGCTTTCAATAAGTCCGCTCGTCAGCAGCAGCCTGGTGGCGTGTTGTCCACCGTTGAACAAACTGCAGATCAGCCTGCAGCATCCCAAGAACTTGGTACTGAAGGGGTAAAAAGTGAAAAGTCTACCCCCGAAAACCAAATTCCGCGCTAAAATAGCTCCTTCCTGTTATTTGGGTTGCCTCTCACAACCACTTAAACAGCTAGCAGGAAACAACGTGTAAAGACGCTGCGGTCGTGGCGAAATTGGTAGACGCACTATCTTGAGGGGGTAGCGGAGCAATCCATATGAGTTCGACTCTCATCGACCGCACCAGATGACTGGGGTATCGCCAAGTCCGGTTAAGGCTCTGGATTCTGAATCCAGCATGCGTAGGTTCGAATCCTACTACCCCTGCCAATCATTCAGTAGCAGCTCTAAGGTCACACTCACCTTAGAGCTGTTTTTCTTTCTCCTTCGGGTATACTGTACTCATCCTTTTCCTCTTCTTTTCTGGAAAACTCTCTCATGCAACGTTTTACCGTTTCTCTGGATGATGACCTGGCCATTGCGTTCGATAAACTCATCAAGTTGCGCAACTACACCAACCGCTCCAAAGCGATTCGCGATTTGCTCCATGAGATGTTGAGCACCAATGAATTTGATGAAAATCCTCAGGCTGAATCCGTCGCCGTGGTGAGCTACGTCTACAACCATCATGAGCGCCAATTAGCGATGCGTCTCACCGAACATCAGCACCACCACAGTGGGATGGTCGTCTCGACGATGCACGTGCATATCACGCCAGAGGACTGCGCTGAAACGGTGGTGATCCGTGGTCCCTATCAAGAGGTGAAAGATTTAGCGCAAGGGCTCATCGCTGAACCTGGTATTCGCCACGGCAATATCAACATCATGCTGGTGACCGAGCACAGCGCTGAAGAGACGCATGAGCACGGCCACGATCACGCTCACACACATGACCATGAGCACGAGCACCATCATCACCACTAAGCGCTCACAACGCGTCTAAACGCAAAATACAAGGTCTAAAAAAGGGCACGCTTCCCAAAGAAGTCGTGCCCTTTTGCTTGAGTGTCTCAGAAGACTTATTGGAGTGCGCTCGGCGCCACCAAGGTCTTCACCTCAACCGATTTTTCCATCATGCCATTTTCACGCAAGAAGGCCTGATCGGCTTCCATGCCAGCAATATCGTCTTCAGTGAGCGTATCGTAGAAGTTGGACCAGTCGTAGAGCTTGGCAGCGTCTTCAAGAGAAATCCCCTGCTCTTTAGCGCCGATCTTCAAAGCTTCTTCTTTATTAGCCTTGATCCAAGCGAGCGTATCGCGCTGGGTCTTCACAAGAAGGGTGGCGGCTTCTGGATAATCCTTCACAAAGCCTTCACGCGCCACCATCACGAGGTTGGGCTTCACTAAGCCTTCAGCCGTCGTGATCACTTCAGCGCCAGAGGCTTTTGCCTTGATGATCAAATTCGCGGCGAGCAAACCAGCGTCAGCCTTGCCAGACAAAATGGCAGAAAGCGCAGAGGCTGGATCCATGCTCACAAAGTTCACGTCCGTAATGCTCATCCCTTCGCTCTTTAAAGCGGCAACGAGCAACTGATGAAGCACGGTGCCCTTCGGGCCCACAACGGTCTTACCCTTCAAGTCGGCAATCTTCAAGTGTTCGCCAGGCTTACCAACAATCGCGAAAATGCTATTCGGATGGGCAACACCCGTTACCACACGAAGATCTACGCCGTTAGCGGCAGCCATCAAAAGCGAAGCGGTATTCATCACGGCGGAAGTATCAAGGCTACCCGATGCCAAGGCCTGAGCCTGCTGAGCACCAGAGTTGATCACGTACCAGTTCACTTTGACGCCTTCTTTGCCAAAGCTTTCTTCGAGCAATTTGCGCTCCTTCATCACGATGTTTTGAAGGTTAAAGGGGCTCTTCACATAGGTGATGTTGAGCTCCTTGGGCATTTCAGCAGCGGCAAGGGCGGTACTCACGGTCAAGGCCAAAGCGGCCACGAAAGTTTTGAAGTTTTTCATGGGTTTTCTTCAACTTTAAAAAGAATAGGGAAAGAGAAAACTTAAAGAAGAATTGATTCTCATTTCGTTTTCCATCAAAAGTGCCCCCATTCTATCAAAAGCCGTGTCGCTCAATCGAGAAGAAAGGATTTTTTCTGCAAGCAAACTTTAGCGTTTGAGAAGTAATAGCTCATCAAGCACGGTTTTTTCAAAAGGCGCTACTTTAGTGGCATCAAGACGCTCTTCGTTGGTAAGCGAAATTGTCAGATCTTCCACGAGTCGACCTTCGCTCAGAATGCACAAGCGATCTGCCAGACGCACCCCCTCTCGCACATCGTGCGTGATGAGCAAAACACTCAACCCTCTTTCTCGGAAAAGCGGCAGCACAGCGCGCTGCAACTCAATGCGAGTGAGTGCGTCGAGCGCTGCAAAGGGCTCATCAAGAAGCAACAATTTCGGGTGACGTGCGAGTGCTCTCGCAATACCGACGCGCTGCGCCTGACCGCCAGAAAGCGACTCTGGAAGGGAGTTGGCCCAAGCGACTAAATCCACCTTTTCTAGAGCTTCCAACGCACGCGCTTCTTGCTCTTCTGGAGGGAGGTTAAGAAGCCCCAATTGCACATTTTCTTTCACCGTTTTCCACGGTAAAAGACGAGGCTCCTGAAAGACCACCCCAATTTCTTCACGGGCAACGCCGTAATTCAAGGTGCCGGCGTTGGGGGTAAGTAGCCCTGCAATGAGTTTAAGTAGCGTACTTTTGCCGCACCCAGAGCGCCCCATGAGCACAGTAATCTTCCCTGCTTCAAGCGAGAGGGTGAGATTGTCAATCGGGCGAATGTCGCCCCCGTTGAGGGAAAAAATCTTACTTACGCCACGAAGTTCAACTGCGTTCATCAGTGAGCCCTCCTACGATTAGAGAGCAGACGATGAAAGAGCCAACTAAAGATTTGTTCAGAGCCTAAACCCAGCACAGCGATCGTCAAAATCCCGACGAGCACCACATCGGTGTGCATAAACATCCCTGCGTCCGAGATGAGATAACCCAAACCTGACGAGGTGGCAATGAGTTCTGCGGAAACCAGTGCGCGCCAAGCGTAGCCAAAGCCAATTTGTAAGCCCGTCGCGAGCTCCTCGCGCGCCCCTGGCAAAAGAATGTGCTTTAAGTGTTGAGAAGGGGTGAGTGCCAAGACTTGGCTCAATTCGCCAAAGCGTTTTTGGGCTTGTGCTAAACCTGATCTCACCGAAATATAGACAGGGAAAAAGGTTGCCAGAATCACGATGGCAATCTTTGGACCCTCAGCAATCCCCAGCCACAAAATCAAAAGTGGGATGAGCGCGAGCGGTGGAATCACTCGGAAGGCATCGAGCACCACACGCCAAGAGAGGTCTGCTTTTTCGGATTGATGCGTCCAGAAGGCCATCACCATCGCAAGCGTAGCAGAAAGCGTAAAACCGCCCAACACACGTAAGCAACTCACCCACACGTGGTGCAGGAGTTCACCAGAGGTGATCAATGCCCAGCCACGAGTGAGCACAGCCCACGGTGTAGGAAGGAGCAACGGTGGCACCCAAGCGTTAGCACTCACGACGGCCCACAGGGCAAGAATCGCAAGCGGCATCCAGGCGAGTAAAAGAAAGCGACACACTAAAGCACCTTTTCCGAAGAGGCAAAAACAGCAATAGCGCCGAGGTATTTCTCCCGCAGCGCTATTGACTGAGTTTAAGCGGTATTGCACCTTAAGTGCAAGAGGCTTTATGCCACAAAGACCAAATCCATGATCATGAAGGTCGGGATCAAGATCAACACGGACCAAACCATGTAACCAAAGAAGCTTGGCATCTTGATGCCGCGTTCATTACAGATTGCAACCGTCATGAAGTTAGGTGCGTTCCCAATGTAGGTCATTGCGCCCATGAAGACCGAACCCAAAGAGATGGCCATCAAGGTGTGGGAGTGCGTCGTCATCAAGGTTTCAGGCACGCCACCGGCCAAATTAAAGAAGGCCAAATAGGTCGGTGCATTATCCAAGAACGCAGAGAGCACTCCCGTCAACCAGAAGAAGACCGTATTGTTGAATTCCCCATCGGCGTTCGTCACGAGTGCGACGAGCGGGGCGAATTCCCCATTGTGACCAGCACGCAACATTTCGAGCACCGGGACGATACAGATGAAGATCCCAAAGAAGAGCTTACCCACTTCAAGAATCGGATCCCAGGTGAAGTGATTGGCTTCACGCGTAGCACGCGTCGTGAACTTCAAGGAGAGTGCCGCAGCAATAATGAAGAGCACATCACGCAAGAGACCTTCCACCGAGAAGCCAACGCCCAAGAAGTGCACTTCCATGCCAGAGCGCCAGAAACCAGCCATCAACACGGCGCCAATGATCAACGCCAAGAAAATCACATTGATGCCACCATCAATCCCGAAGCGACTCGTCGATTCAGGGGCTTTAAAGCCAGCAGCAACGTCCTTACGGAACATGATCGAATCGATCACGAAGTAGATTGCCAGCAACATCCCAACCGTCATCAACCACGGGGCCATCAAATGAATCGAGGTCCAGAAGAAGTCCACGCCCTTCAAGAAACCTAAGAAAAGAGGTGGATCGCCCAACGGCGTCAATGCGCCACCGACGTTCGCCACCAAGAAGATGAAGAAAATGAAGGTGTGTACTTTACGCTGACGGTTTTCGTTAGCACCAATCAACGGACGAATGAGCAACATGGCGGCGCCGGTCGTCCCCATGAAGTTCGCGAGCACAGCACCCAGTGCTAAGAAGGCCGTATTCACAATCGGGCGACCCACAAAGGAACCGCGCACATGAATACCGCCAGCGACGATAAAGAGTGAACCCACGAAGATGATGAACGGCACGTAGTCCGTCAAAAGAATATGCGCAATGGCGTCAAACGCGATATGCCCGCCAAAGATAAACCAGAGAGGGACTGCGCAGCAAAGCGCCCAGAAGACAGCAATCTTACCGAAGTGATGATGCCAGATATGAGGAATGAGAAGAGGACAGAGTGCAATGGAGAGCAAAATCCCTGCAAAAGGAATAGCCCAGGTCAGCCCTAGCGTGGAACCATCAAGCCCTGCCGAGGCAAAAGCCGCCATCGGCGCGAGCGTTCCCCCTAGAGCCAGTACTCGTCGGATAACAGAAAACATCATCAAAAAAACTCCCAGTCTACTCCCACCTTCTTCAGGCTCTACCCTACTGGCAGGAGTCTATCAACAGTTCAATCTAAAAAGTGTGCGTTGGAAGAATCGCAAGCTCGTCCACCTGGGAGAGAAGTGATTTTTACAATGCGCACCTCGCTATAAAGAGGTCACCTTTTTTGGGTGACCTCTGAAAACATACACTTTTTTTGAAATTTTTGCTAACTTTTCGCCACTTCTTTGAACTTTAAGCTAGCCAGTAAGTGTAATTCCTTAGAAAGACTAAGCCTCTTTCTTCTTATCCTCTTCCGTTTTTATCCCGAAGACTTGGCGCAAGTAACGAAGGTAGCCCTCATCCTCACACATCCCTTTTTCGGGCGCGTCAGAAATCTTTGCGACAGGTTGGCCGTTAGCTTGCACCATCTTAATCACGACGTTGAGCGCTGTTGGACCCAAATCATTCATCAGGTTCGTCCCTACCCCGAAACCAATCCCCACACGACCATGAAAGCGTCGATAGAGTTCGATCACGCGAGGAATCGTCAAAGCATCACTAAAGATGAGCGACTTGCTGCGTGGGTCGCACTTGTTGCAGGCCCAGTGCTCAATCATGCGTTCGCCCCAGACAAAAGGATCCCCAGAGTCGTGGCGCGCCCCATCAAAGAGCTTGCAGAAGTACATATCAAAGTCTTTTAAGAAGGGCTCCATCCCGTAGACGTCCGAAAGCGCAATCCCTAAGTCCCCTCGGTACTCTTTTGCCCACATTTCAAAGCCATAGGCCTGAGAATCACGAAGGCGTGGTCCCAAGGCCTGGCAGGCTTGAAGGTATTCATGCGCCATCGTTCCCAAAGGAATCAAGCCAAACTTCTTTGCTAGCAACACATTGCTCGTCCCAGAGAGCATCGGGCCCAATTCCTTTTTTAGGGTCAGTAGCACCTCTTCTTGCCACGCGCGAGAGAAGCGCCGACGCGTCCCATAGTCCGAAATGTGCAGGTCTCCATTATTGGGTTCCGAGAGAAGAAGGTGAATTTTTTCTGCTAAACGGCGACGCCCTTCGCTCTTATCTAAGTCGCCATAAAGACGGCGGAAATAGACCTCGTTCACAATCGCTAAGACGGGGATTTCAAAGAGAATGGTGTGCAACCACGGGCCCTTAATGGAAATATCAATGCCGCACGGGTAATCGTCACTCTCAACGACTTGAATGTAGTTGCGCTTTAAGTGGAAAAGGCTCAAAAAGTCGACATAGTCAGACTTAATAAAGCGCAATCCGCCCAAATATGCCAGCTCTTCATCGGTGAAGTGCAATTCGCACAAGTGGTCGATCTCAGCGTTGATTTCGTCTAAAAAAGGACGAAGGTCAACATTGGGAGTACGGCACTTAAAGCGATACTGGACCTGCGCACCAGGGAACTGGTGCAAGACGCACTGCTGCATCGTAAATTTGTAGAGGTCCGTATCTAAGAGCGAATCGATAATCATAAATTTTTCCCTCCTCACAAAAAAGCGAGAGTGTTGGGCGAGTGTTGAGCCTTAGGCGAAAAGCACTGCTTTGGCCTGCACGAGTGTTTTGGGCGTCTGAGCCGCTTGAGGACGCAAACGATCAAAGCGTCGATCAAAGTCTTTCGGACGCGTCCACTTGAGGCCAGCTAAGAGTTCGTCAGCTTCTTCAGGATGGTTACAAATAAGCACCATATCGCACCCCGCCTTCAAGGCATGCTCTGCACGATCAACGATCGTATCAACCACAGCTGCTTTCATCGAAAGGTCGTCCGAGAAAATAAGCCCATCAAAGCCCAACTCCTCACGGAGCACTTTCTTTAAAAGCGTTGAAGAAAAAGTGGCGAGCTCGCCATGGTAGGCCTCATAGCTCACATGAGCGGTCATCACAGAGGCGAGCTTCTTAATTGCGCGATAGGGTTCCATATCGCGCTCGAGCGCTTCAACAGAACGCTCATCAGTAGGAAGCGCAATGTGGCTATCGGCTTCAGCCCAACCGTGTCCTGGGAAATGCTTCCCACAGCTTGCCATCCCTGCGTCTGCAAGCCCTTCGATAAAGGCCCCTGCGTTTTTAATCACTTCGAGAGAATTCTTGCCAAAGCTACGATTCCCAATGACGCTCGAACGACCATAGTTAATGTCAAGCACTGGTGCAAAGGTGAGATCCACCCCTACTTCACGAAGTTCTTCAGCTAAGACTTGACCCGCCGCACGGAAAGCCTCTTCAGGGTGTTCGCGCCCGGCAATCTCTGCCATGGCAGGAACTTCGGTAAATTCGGTACGGAAGCGCTGCACGCGCCCCCCTTCGTGGTCCACAGCAATCAGAATTTCTGGGCGCGTCGCATGAATATTAGTACAAAGCGCTTTGAGTTGCTCGCGGTTAGCGTAGTTGCGAGTAAAAAGGATCACCATCCCCGTTAACGGGTGGCGCAGACGGTCACGCTCATGATCAGTTAATTCAAGACCGGCGATATCAACGCAAACGGGACCGGGGGGAAGAGCTCTGCTTGTAGTCATGCTAAAAAATATCTCACTCAAATCCTCTCTTCACTTCAAAGAGAGGCACTTTTCAAAAGAATTTGTTCATTATAGGACTCGTACCTTCGTCTCTGAACGTGAAGACTCATTTAGATACGGTTTTTTCGTCTTCAAGCGCTAAAAGCAGGGTTTTCCTCTAGGAAAAATGTCGCGCTAAGTCTTCTCCTTATTAGGATTTTCCCGAGCTTCGCGTTATTCCTATTTTTTCTTTTTGTGCGCTGTGTTACGATCTCAGGTAACTAACCACATGGGTTGTTTGGCGCCGTGCATGAGTACTCCTAGACTGCACGAAGAGCAAAACAACCCCTTTTCTTTTTAGCCACGCGAGAGTTGCTTTAATTCGGCGAGAATGCGGCGCGTATTAATCATGCGATCTCCTAAATGGCATTGAATCAGCTCGCGGAGCATATCGCGCAATTCGCGCTGTGTGCTTTTGGCTTGAAAATCCTCTTCGATTAAAGCTTTAACGGCTGCACGGCTATAGCGCGTCGTACCCTCGGCCACTTCACTTTTCTCTGAAACACCTCGCAATATGCCTTCTGAGACCACGTAGTGCTCTGCAGCGGGATACTCTTTTGTGCCAGGCTCCCAACCCGCAAGCGTCAAAATACGCTTTTCAAAGTGACGAAGGGCAGGTTGAATCCCCTCTTTTTCACCAGAAGAAAGAGCATCCATCACGCTCACATAGTCAGCAAAAAGACCAGGATGCACCTCTTCACGTGCGCAGAATTTAATGATGAGCTCGTTCACATAAAAGCCCGACATCAGACTTTCCCCTGTAAGCGGCATCAGGGACCCTAACCATTCCACTTTGGTGAGGTTCTTCCCTTCTCGCTTCCCGCTCCAAGAAAAAAGCAAAGGACAAAAGCCTGTAAGAAGCCCTTTGACGCGAGAAGAAGGACGTTTAGCCCCTTTCGCGACAATGAATACGCGTCCATAGTGAAGGGAGAGCACGTCTAAAAGTTGACTCGTTTCGCTCCACTCCCAGCTATGCAAAATAAAGCCTGGTTCATCTTGCACTCTGGCGGGCATGGTTACTCCCGCCTCTTCTTCATCGACAAAATTCTCGAGCAACTTCGAGGCGCTTTGCCGGTTCGAGATTATTTTCACCACTGAGTGGCGCTTATCGGTTTTGTCGAGCGAAAGCCCTCTTTTACTAGGTGCAGAACGTCCCCCCGAGAAACGCTTTTGAGGCAGCTTAGCATCCGCTTTCGCGTCCTTAGTTTCTCGGGTTGCGGGAGTCTCTGGGTTCTCGAACGAACCAGCAATAGGAAGAGGCATTCTGTTATTCGTAGCCCAAAGTCTTCAAGGCTTTAATATCGTCAGACCAGCCACGGCGCACGCGCACCCAAACTTCTAAGTGAACGGGTTTACCGAGCATATCCACAACGTCTTGGCGCGCTAAGCGACCGATTTCTCGCAACTTGCCACCACCCTCACCGATCACGATCGGCTTATGGCTTTCGCGCTCAACAATGAGGGTTGCGACGATATCAGCGTGCTGATCATCTTCCGCCCACTTATCAATCGTCACGGCAATCCCGTAGGGGAGCTCATCGCCCAGAAGACGAAATGCTTTTTCGCGAATCGTTTCTGCCACGAGGAAGCGAGGCGAGCGGTCCGTGTACATATCGGGGTCAAAGAAGGGAATGCTTTCTGGGAGGAGTTTTTCCACTTCGTCTAAAAGTTCATCCAACTGGCGACCCTTTTCGGCAGAAACTGGCACCACCGCAGCAAACGGGAATTTCGTCATCGACTCTGCGATGAGGGGCAAAATCTGTTCTTTTTGCTTATTTAAGTCCGTTTTATTGATCGCCAAAATGACGTTTTTCTGCTCGCGGTTTAGAAGCTTCAAAACTTCCAAATCCGCAGGACGCCACCCGAGCGATTCAATCACGAAAATCACCGCATCCACTTCACCCAAGGTGGAGCGCACGGTGCGGTTCATACGGCGAATGAGCTGATTGCCAACTTTCGTTTGAAAGCCCGGCGTGTCCATAAACACAAACTGTGCCTTTTCGCGGGTCACCACCCCTAAGACGCGATCACGCGTCGTCTGAGGCTTTTTGGAGGTGATCGAAACCTTCTCGCCAATCAAATGGTTGATGAGCGTTGATTTCCCCACGTTAGGGCGGCCAATCACCGCCACGTAGCCACAGCGAAACCCTTCTGGGAAGGATTGGGTGTTCGCGTTCGGGAGCGCAGCGAGCATCGCCTCCAAGTCGGGCGTTGCGCTTTGATCATGTTCACTCATTCGTGATCCTCCTGAATGATGCTAGTGGGCGCATGCAACAAATCCAAGGCCTTAGCCGCCGCTTCTTGCTCGGCACCACGGCGATTCGTTGCCTCTCCGCGAGTCACAATGTCTTTACTCGGGATACGGCATTCGCATTCAAAGCGCTGAGCATGCGTGGGGCCCGAAACATTCACCACCACGTACTGTGGCAGACCGATGTGCTGGGCTTGCAAGAATTCTTGCAGACGTGTTTTCGCGTCTTTACTCAACTGCTCTGGCGTTAAGCTCGAGAGAATCGGTTCAAAAAGACGCATCACCACGCGCTGGGCTTCTTCAAAACCGGCTTCAAAAAAGACCGCGCCAAAGAGGGCTTCTAGGGCGTCAGCCATAATGGAAGCGCGCTGACGACCTCCCATCTTCACTTCCCCTTCACCCATGAAGAGGTATTCCGCAACGCCAATTTGGCGAGCGATCTGCGCTAAAGTCTTTTCACATACGAGGTTCGAGCGTACACGGCTCAATTCCCCTTCCGTGAAATGCTTATCACGCAAAAAGAGCGAATAACCCACGACGCAATTTAAAACCGAGTCGCCCAAAAATTCCAGACGTTCATTGTGCTGCGAAGAGAAACTGCGATGCGTAACGGCACGTTCCAGTAACTGGCGGTTCGTGAAGTGGTAACCGATGCGCTCTTCGAGCAAGGCTAAATCTTTAGCTCCCTGCACGGCACTCTCCTTACTTAAAGGATCCAATACGGCTCATATCGCCGAAATTGGCCCAAATGAACGTCGCGCGTCCCACTAAGTTTTCATCAGGCACAAAACCCCAGTAGCGACTGTCTTCCGAATTGTCGCGATTGTCGCCCATCACAAAGTAGCTATTTTCTGGCACTTTGCACACAAAGCCCGTATCGCTATAGGAGCAGGTGGGTTCTTTTTTCAAAATCGCCTGCGGATAGACCCAAGCTGGACGAGTTCCATCCACGGCCATCAAGTGCTTCACGCCGCTTAAGTCTTCATCGCGCTCATTGAGCGTACGAAGACTCTGTTCGTCCACAAAGTCACGGCTACCCGTCTGGGGCTGTTCTTTGCCGTTAATAAAGAGCACTTTGTTGCGATATTCAACCGTATCGCCAGGAAGCCCCACCACGCGCTTAATGTAGTCCACGCTCGTGTCCATCGGATACTTAAAGACCACCACGTCACCGCGCTCAGGCGAGCCCAAGGGGATAATCTTCGTACCCGTCACAGGCAAGCGAATACCGTAGTCAAACTTATTGACGAGAATGAAGTCGCCGATATGCAACGTTGGCAACATCGAACCCGAAGGAATACGGAATGGTTCAAAGAGGAAACTGCGAAGAATAAACACCACGCAAATCACCGGGAAAAGTCCAGCGGTGTATTCGAGCCACATTGGCTGCTTAATGTGTTCATTTTCAATGCGGTGCATTTCATCGATCACACGCGTATCGTGGCGATCAATGGCCTCAGCATTTGCGGCGCGGAATTGGGCAAGAGCGCGATCCGCGGCAGCACGTCGATTCTTAGAGAAGACCTTCTTATCAGCAATCCAGCAGATAAAGGTCACCACCGTCAAGATGGTCAAAATTAAAGGAAAATTCATAGTTTGTGCAGCGTTTGATCTAAAGAGACATCCTCTTTTTTGCTCACCCGCCGACTCCTTAAAAATCGAATAAATTCATGGAACGTAGAAACGATTCAGAGACTTTTCTGTGGCGCTTCTCGCGCTACTCAGAAAAGTCTCTGTGCTTTCTTATTTATCGTCCACCTGCAAAATGGCCAAGAAGGCTTCCTGCGGAATCTCCACCGATCCCACCTGTTTCATGCGCTTCTTACCTGCTTTTTGTTTTTCCAAGAGTTTGCGCTTACGCGTGATGTCACCACCGTAGCACTTCGCCAACACGTTCTTGCGCAACGCTTTGACGTTTTCACGCGCCACAATGTTGGCACCAATAGCGGCCTGAATGGCGACTTCATACATCTGGCGCGGAATCAGAGAGCGCAATCGAGTCACGATTTCGCGACCACGAGAAACCGCGTTGCTGCGATGCAAAATACTGCTCAATGCATCCACTTTGTCGCCATTGATGAGCATATCGACGCGCACCACGTCAGAGGCGCGGTACTCTTTAAATTCGTAGTCCATCGAAGCGTAACCACGCGTCAAAGACTTCATACGATCAAAGAAGTCGAGCACGATTTCAGCCAGAGGCAATTCGTAGGTCAAGTGCACCTGACGGCCATGGTAGGCAAGGTTAAGCTGCACACCACGCTTTTCTTGGCAGAGCTTCATCACGGCGCCCACATATTCGTCAGGGACGAAAATCGTGACCGTATCGATTGGTTCGCGAATCTCCGCAATCTTGTCGACTGGGGGCAACTTCGAGGGGTTTTCCACGTGAATGACTTCCCCATTGGTCATCAACACTTCGTAGACCACAGAAGGCGCCGTTGTGATGAGATCCATGTCGTATTCGCGCTCCAAGCGCTCCTGCACAATATCCATGTGCAGAAGTCCCAAGAAGCCAGCACGGAAACCGAAGCCCAATGCCTGAGAGACTTCTGGTTCAAAGTGAAGTGCCGCGTCGTTTAACTGCAACTTCGTGAGCGCTTCACGAAGCGCTTCGTACTGATTGGACTCAACTGGATAAAGACCCGCAAAAACCTGGGACTTCACTTCTTTAAAGCCAGGGAGCGGTTTTTCAGCAGGACGATTAGCAAGCGTTACCGTATCGCCCACCTTTGCGTCCTTCAACTCTTTAATCCCAGAGATCACAAAGCCCACTTCACCAGCGGAGAGTTCAGTGCGACCTTCAGACTTCGGCGTAAAGACACCGAGCTGCTCCACTAAGTGGTTAGCACCCGTTGCCATCAAACGAATCTTGTCTTTAACGCGAAGCGTGCCGTTGACCACGCGCGCCAGCATCACAATGCCGACGTAGTTATCAAACCACGAGTCGATAATCAAAGCCTGCAGAGGCCCTTCTGGGTCGCCTGAAGGAGGCGGCACATCGCGCACGACGCGCTCGAGAATATCGTCGATCCCCATCCCAGTTTTCGCCGAGCAGGGAATCGCGTCCGTGGCATCAATGCCGATCACGTCTTCAATTTCTTCAGCGGCTGCCGTCGGGTTGGCACTATTTAAGTCCATCTTGTTGAGCACTGGGATCACTTCGACCCCAAGATCGATAGCCGTATAGCAGTTCGCCACCGTCTGTGCTTCAACCCCTTGCGTTGCGTCAACCACCAGCAAAGCTCCCTCGCAGGCAGACAGAGAGCGACTTACTTCGTAGGAGAAGTCCACATGGCCCGGGGTGTCAATCAAATTCAATTGATAGACTTCACCGTCTTTGGCCTTGTAGCGTAAGCTAGCCGTTTGAGCTTTGATGGTGATGCCGCGCTCGCGTTCCAGGTCCATGCTATCTAAGACCTGTGCGCTCATTTCACGGTCAGAGAGCCCGCCGCAGCGCTGAATCAAGCGGTCTGCAAGCGTCGACTTACCGTGGTCGATATGCGCGATAATGGAAAAGTTACGGATGTTTTTCATTGCGAAAATAAAACACCAAAAAGAAAAATTAGCTTCATTGAGTCAAGAAAAGCGGTGCACGACAAATCTGTGGTGTCCTTTTCTAGAACCTATCATTGTACCATTAGCGCTGATAGGATCTAAGGATTTCCGCCCATAGTGAAAAAGAGCAACGCATATTTTTCAATACGTTGCTCTTTTCTTGCTTTTCTCAAAAGTAGAATGACTCACTACTCAATCTTTGAGATCGGTTCAATGGTCTTCTTAGGCTTCATAGCGCTTGTAGATCACCGTGGAATTGGTACCACCAAAGCCAAAGGAATTCTTCATCGCGTAGCGAATCGTCATCGGGCGAGCCTTATTAGCGGCGCAATCGATGTCGCATTCCGGATCCTGATTGAAGACGTTAATGGTCGGAGGCGAAATCTGCTCTTCAATGGCTTTCACCGTGAAGATGGATTCAATCCCGCCAGCGCCACCCAGCAAGTGACCAGTCATGGACTTCGTGGAATTGACGACCATATTCTTCACATGCTCACCAAAGACTTCACGAATTGCCCTCACTTCGTTCGCGTCACCAAGCGGCGTCGAGGTACCGTGGGCATTGAGGTAATCAATGTCTTCGGGCTTCAAGTTCGCGTGGCGAAGAGCAGAGCGCATGCAGCGAGTCGGACCGTCGGTCGAAGGTGTCGTGATGTGGTAAGCATCCCCCGTTAAGCCATAACCCACGATTTCAGCGTAGATCTTAGCTCCGCGAGCAAGCGCGTGTTCGAGTTCTTCAAGGACGAGCACACCAGCGCCTTCACCCATCACAAAGCCGTCACGGTCCTGATCGAATGGACGGGAAGCCGTCTTCGGATCGTCGTTACGACGAGAAAGTGCATGCATCGCGTCAAAAGCACCAATAGCCAAAGGATGGACCGTGGCTTCAGCACCACCGGCAATCATCACCGTAGCGTCCCCGCGCTTAATCATATGCATCGCTTCCCCAATGGCATGTAAGCCCGTGGAGCAAGCGGTGGAGTGCGCAATATTGGGACCACGCAAATTCTTCATGATGGCCAACTGACCAGAAGCCATGTTGACAATGCAGCCTGGAATCATGAAGGGGGAAATACGGCGAGGACCACGGTCGCGATAAGCATCATGGTTCGTGCAGATCACCGGCAAGCCGCCAATCCCAGAACCAATAGCGCAACCGACTTCAGGCGCCAATTCATCCGTAATTTCGAGGCCAGAATCTTCGAGAGCCATCAGACCAGCGGCAACACCGAAGTGGACGAAGCGGTCAAAACGACGCACTTCTTTCACGCCTAAGTATTGGGCCGCATCGAAATCTTTCACTTCAGCGGCGATTTGACACCCAAATTCAGAGGCATCAAAGTGCGTGATCTTATCCACGCCACTGACGCCTGCCAAGGCGGATTGCCAACTCGTCGCCACATCGTTACCGATGGGAGAGATCATGCCAAGGCCAGTAATAACTACTCGACGTTCTTGCATAGTGTGTTTTCCTTCTGAGCCAAGACCCAAGGAAACGATCTGGGCCCAGTTTCCAAAAAAGTGATCAACTGCACGAAGAAGTGTATGTGGTCTTGCTGGTTTTCCTTTTTCTCCATCGGCGGAGAAGGAGGGAATCGAACCCATGATCGTGCAGTGGCGCATGAGTTCACTCTTTTTCAGCAAAGACACTCCTAGTGAAAAATGAAAATATTTCTTCACTAGTTTCATCCGTCTAGATTACTTAAAAAAAGACTTTTCGTCTCTCATAAATGACGATGGGACCCGCATTCTCGCAGATCCCAACTTCATTGAGACGATTGTCGCTTAATGCGGCTCGTCTTCATTCGGAAACAAGACGGACTTGTTCTCCGATTACTTGTTAGCGTGTTCTTTCACGTAGTCGATAGCCAACTGAACGGTACGAAGCTTTTCCTGGTCGGTGTCAGGGATTTCGATACCGAAGGCATCTTCGAGGGCCAACGACAATTCAACGGTAGACAAGCTGTCAGCACCGAGGTCATCAATGAAGGAGGCTTCGTTGCGCACGTCGGCTTCTTTAATGCCCAACTGTTCAGCAACAATCTTCTTAACTTTCTGTTCGATTTCGTCCATTTCTCTTTACTCCGCAAAGGGGTTAACCCCCGCTTGGTGCGGGGAAAGGTAGTTGAGGGAAACGTTCCCTAAAAAATTCGTAGCTTAATATTGTAGCAAGTGTAGGCGGTTTTGTGTAGCCAAACACTAGCCCATATACATTCCGCCATTCACATGAAGGGTTGTACCCGTCACGTAAGCCCCAGCATCAGAGGCTAAGAAGAGGCAGGCTTGAGCCACATCGTTAGCGCTTCCCAAGTGTCCAAGAGGAATCTGGGAGAGCAAGTGAGCACGGTGCTCTTCAGGCAAATCCGCGGTCATATCCGTATCAATGAACCCCGGAGCCACACAGTTTACCGTAATCCCACGAGAACCGATTTCGCGAGCTAGTGCCATGGTCATCCCCACGAGCCCAGCTTTGGCAGCGGCGTAGTTGACCTGACCCGCATTCCCCATTGCGCCCACCACAGAGCTAATGGAGATAATGCGACCAGCGCGCTGACGCATCATCGGACGCACCACAGTTCGAGCCAAACGGAAAGCAGCGGTCAAATCGGTGTCGATCACCTCGTTCCACTGCTCATCCTTCATACGCATCACTAAGGTGTCGCGCGTAATGCCCGCGTTATTGACGAGCACATGAAGTGCGCCAAAGCGTTCGAGCACTTCAGCAACAACCGCTTCAGAGCGAGCAGCATCGGTCACATTCAAGACCACACCATCGCCCTTGGCGTTTAATTCTTTCAAGAAAGCGCGGATATTTTCTGCGCCCGACTCAGAGGTAGCGGTCCCAATCACGGTTGCCCCAGCGCGAGCAAAGGCTTCCAACACAGCGCGACCGATACCACGGCTCGCACCAGTGATCAAAACCACTTTTTCTGCGAGAGCGGTCGGGGAAAAAATCATTTCTGCCATAACATCCTCAAAATTAGGTTTGACTTTATTGAGCCTCAAGGGCTTTCAAATCAGCAACGGCCTTCGCGAGCGATTCTTCGTCCGAGAAGTTATATAAACGCACATTGGGATCAATGCGGCGGATAAGCCCAGTGAGCACTTTACCTGGTCCACATTCCACAATATCCGTCACGCCCATAGAAATGAGCGTCTTGATGCATTCAATCCATTCCACAGGGCTATAGGCTTGGCGAGCAAGCACGTCTGGTAAATCCGAGAGCGGATGCACCTTCGCATCAACGTTAGCGACAACGGGAAGCGTCTCTTCTGAGAGCGTCATTTCGCCCAAACGAGCACGAATTGCCTCCCCAGCGCTCTTCATCATGGGGCTATGGAAAGGCGCCGAGACAGGAAGAATCAGGGCACGGCGGCAGCCTTTTTCTTTTGCCAATTCAACCGCGCGTTCCACGGCTTTCACTTCACCCGCAATCACAATTTGCCCAGGGGCATTCTTATTTGCGGGGCAGACAAGACCCACCTCAGAAGCCGCAGCGCAAATTTCTTCCACAGCAGCATCATCGAGCCCAATCAACGCAGCCATCGTCCCCACGCCCACAGGCACAGCACTTTGCATGCATTCTGCACGATAGCGCACCAAGCGGATCGCTTCTTCAAAAGCAAAGCTTCCTGCCACGGTATGGGCACTGTATTCGCCAAGCGAATGACCTGCCAACACAGTGGGTTCTGGGCCGCCCGCTTTCTTCCAAGCTTCGCGATAAGCCACAGAGGCAAGCAACATCGCTGGTTGCGTATTAACAGTAAGGGATAAAGTCTCGATTGGTCCTTCGGCAATGAGTCCAGAGAGCGACTCTCCGAGTGCGCTATCTGCTACGTCCATTAATTTTTTAACTTCAGGCAGATTGGCAAAGCCGTTAAGCATGCCCACACTCTGACTTCCTTGCCCAGGAAACACAAAGGCTATTGTCATGCGATTTGTCCTCGCTATGAATATTGAAGGTGATAGAGTCTAGCAGGTCTTGCTTCGGCTCTACAGATGAAGGTCTCTACCATATTCGTATGAGTCGGTGAAAAAGAAGCCTTCTGAGAAATCCGGTCGGTTGTGATTCTCAAGGGTGACTGAAGTGAGAAGAACGACTCTCGCTTTCTCACTTTCAGTGCATAGTGTCGCCTCTTTAGTGCTGTACGTCAAGCGTCCAGCGAACAAGTGCAGAGCCCCAGGCCATCCCTGCGCCCACGCCTTGCAAGAGAACAAGGTCGCCAGGGCCCACGCGACCAGCCCGCACCGCCGAGTCAAGCGCAAGTGGCACGGAGGCCGCGGAGGTGTTCCCGTGTTCAGCCACGGCTTTGACCATCTTTTCTTCGTCAATGCCTAGCTTTTTCGCGACCATACTCATGATGCGCAAATTCGCCTGATGTGGCACAAAAAGTGCCACGTCTTCGGTCTTCACACCTGCAAGCTCTGCTACATCAATGGCGCTATTGGTGAGTCCTTCGACCGCCAACTTAAAGACTTGGCGACCGTCCATACGGATAAAGGGGTCACCACAGACCTGACCGCTATCAACGCGAGCGCTCAAGCCGAGCACATTTTCATCGTAGCGGCCGTCCGCATACATACGGGCGGCCAAAATACCAGGCTCTTCGTCGGCTTTCAACACAACCGCGCCTGCGCCGTCCCCAAAGAGCACGCAGGTCGAGCGATCTTTCATATCGAGTAAGCGAGAGAGCGTCTCGGCCCCAACGACGAGCGCGGTTTTGTATGGCCCCACGCGAAGCATCGCGTCCGCGACATTCAAGGCATAGATAAAGCCAGCACACACCGCCTGCACATCAAAGGCTGCGCAACCCGCTGCGCCCAATTGCGCTTGCACGTGGCAAGCTACCGATGGAAAGACCATATCCGACGAGGTGGTCGCCACAATAATCAAATCAACGTCAGCACCATCGAGCTTGGCCATTTCAAGCGCACGTCGAGCCGCCCCCACAGCCATCACCGTGGTGGTTTCTCCTTTGCTCACATCGGCAAAGTAGCGGGCTTCGATCCCAGTGCGGGTACGAATCCACTCGTCGCTCGTTTCAATACCATCTTTGGCTAAACGCGCGGCTAATTCGTTATTGTCTACTCGGTTCTGGGGTAAAAAGGACCCCGTCCCTACGACTCTTGAATACATGCTGACTTATTCTCCGTTAACAGCAAAGCGCCAGTACCTCCCTCTCGAGCACCACAGCTCGAGAATACTGTGCTTTGAGAGAGCCTTCTCGCTCTCAATTCGGATAGTTTACATTATGGTTTTTACGAAAACACAGCCCGAAAACACGAGTTATGTCGGGACTTGTGAGAGAAGTTTACAAAATTTGGCACTCGAAATCGGAAACGAATGGGCAATAAAAAAGGACCTACTCGCATAGAGAGAGTAGATCCTTTCGACTTTTTTCTTACCTCGTTCGACAACATTTGGCGTTTTGAAATCTAATCGACTTCATCACCAAAGGAAGCTTCTTTGTCGTCCACAAGGTGAAATAACGTCAATTATTCGTCAGCCTTAGTCGCAATCACTTTCTTGCCGCGGTAGAAACCGGTCGGGCTGATGTGGTGACGGCGATGCACTTCACCGGTCGTAGCTTCGACAGCGGTGGGCGGATTCGTTAAAAAGTCATGAGCACGGTGATTGCCGCGCTTGCTGGTGGATTTTTTGTTCTGCTGAACAGCCATGGTAAACCCCACGTTGTTTACGAGTGCATTTTCTTATGTCCACAGGCTTGCACTCGTCAAGGGGCTTGTAGACATTCCGGAAAAAAGTTTCTGCTAGGCAAAGCAATAAAACCAAGGCTTTACGCTTTCGATGGATCGCATACCACCCGTGGCGGCAGTTATACCGACCTATCGCCACCCAAACAGAAAAAAACGAATTCTACCAAAAAACTCTGGACTTATCATCTCAAGGCCGCATTTTTTTACTGACGCCTATTTTGTCTATATTTTTTGGCGTTAAAAAAGGGGAGGCCTCGACAAAAAAGCTTCCCCTTCTCTTGGAATTCTGGAGCGGGAAACGAGTCTCGAACTCGCGACCTCAACCTTGGCAAGGTTGCGCTCTACCAACTGAGCTATTCCCGCCTACGTTCATCAAAGATGAAAAACTATACCGACCTTTTTCGCGTTTGTCAAAGCGCTTTCCTCAGAAGTCCCACAAAATACCAAAAAGACGGTATCTAATGAAGTTTGAGGAGCGCTTCGAGTTCGTCGCTGGGAAGGTCGCCCAACCACTGCTCTCCCGTTGTGACGGTGAGTTCTGCGAGCTCTCGCTTTTTCGTCATCACTTCGTTAATGCTCTCTTCAAAGGTGCCGCTCGTGATCAAGCGATAAACCTGCACTTTATTTTTCTGCCCAATACGGTACGCACGGTCGGTTGCTTGGTTTTCCACCGCTGGATTCCACCAGAGGTCATAGTGCACCACAACTGTGGCGGCCACGAGATTTAACCCTGTACCCCCCGCCTTGAGCGAAATAATCATCGATTCCACTTCTGGGTCGTTCTGGAATCGGTCCACCATTTCCATGCGCTTTTTGACTGGGATCTTGCCCTGCAAAAAGTCTGGTGTGCGCCCAGTGTGCACTTCAATCCATTTTTGTAAGAGCTCTCCCATCGTCACGTACTGCGTAAAGATGAGCACTTTTTGCCCATTCGCTCTTGCGGCGTCCAGAATTTCCAGCAGCGCCTGACCTTTGCCGGAATCGGGAGACAATACGCCTGAAGTTTGCCCTGTAAACTGCGCGGGCGAATTACAGATTTGCTTGAGTTTGGTCATCAAGGCAAGGACGAGCATACGAGCGCGTCCTTGGTCACCCGCTTCTCTTGCTTTCATCATCACCTTCATCATCTCGTCCAAAGTGTGTTGATAAAGCGCGGCTTGATGTTTACCAAGCGAGACGAAGTGATCAATCATCATCTTGTCTGGTAAGTCACTGATAATCGATTTATCGGTCTTCAGGCGGCGAAGCATGAAAGGCGAAATCAACTGCTTCAAGCGATCGGCAACCTGGGGGTTATGTTCTCGCTCAATTGGCTGCGCATAGTTTTCAGAGAACGCGTCCCAATGGCCCAAAAGACCTGGTTCCACCAACTCAAAGATTGACCACATTTCGCTCAAGCGATTTTCTACTGGTGTTCCAGTCATCGCAATCGTGCCTTGCGCTTTCACGCGACGCAATGCTCGGGCGATGAGGCTGCTACTTGCTTTGGCCGCTTGCGCCTCATCGATGATCAGTAAGTGCCACTGGTGCGAAGAGAGGACTCCAATATCAACGCGTGCCGTTCCATAAGTGGTGAGTACAATATCAGCCTCACGGTCAAGCACGCGGTTTCCCCCGTGATAGAGATTTACCGTAAGCGAGGGAGCAAACTTTTCAATTTCACGACACCAATTGCTCAAAAGCGAGGTGGGCACGACAACAAGGTGCGGAAGGCGGGCCTTTCCTTCTTCTTTAAGTTTGAGTAACAGCGTGATCACCTGCAAGGTCTTCCCTAACCCCATATCGTCAGCGATCAAAGAACCAACCCCTAACTGCTCGTTTTTGTAGAGCCAAGCGTAGCCTCGCTCCTGATAGGGGCGCAAAGTCGCCTGCAGGCCCTTGGGTAAAGGCACTTCTTTCACGCGTTGAAGTTCTTCCACCGCGCACGAGAGCTCTTCGGTCACACTGAATTTCACACCGTCGACCATGCCTGTTTGCACTGCGCCTAAAACCTCAATACACCCCACTTCTTGAGGCTCTTCAAGGCGAGCGCGAATCTTCGCCATCATCTCAGGGTCGAGATAGACGAATTCATCCGCAGTCCATGGAATCACTTCGCCCGCATGCGCTTCGAGCGCTCTAAATTCTTCCTCGGTGAGGGTTTTGTCGCCAATCGCGATCTTCCAGTCAAAGCTAAAGACCGCATCTTTATCAAGCAAGGAGACTTGACCAGTGGAGGATTTCACATCCGCGTTGAGTGTAGGCTTCAGTAGATTCGCTAGACGCTTAGGGAGCATCACCTGCACGCCCAAGAAACTAAGCGCAGGAACTGCTTCAAAAAGAAAACCCGTGAGATGCTCTTTGGGAAGCGTCGTGGCTTTTCCGCCCGACTCGATAATGGGTTCCAAGTCTGGATAAGCACGAGTAAGGCGTTCCATCAAGGAAATGACTTGATAGCGCTGCGCTTCGTAGCGTGCGTCAGACAAAATCGTTTTGTACGGCGTGGGTTTCGCCTCTTCTTCGCCACGGGTACGTACCCCCAGATTGAGCGAAACGGACTGCTCTTTGCCAGAGCGAACCATCAAAACAGCCTGTTCTCTTCCTGCGTAGTTTTGAAGAGAAAGTGGCGCCACAAAGTTGCAAAGTTTATTAAAGAGTCCACTCGCGACAAAAGGCGTTTTCCCTGTCAACGTCAAAGGGGTGAGCGCTGTGAGTGATTTCGTACCCACAAGCGTCATCAGCTGTAAGAGCCCAGTGATCATCCCCGAAAGAATCATGAGTGCCATTGAAGGATGCTGAGCGGCGTTTAAAAAGACATGTTCGGGCTTTCGTTTAGCGTACGCCTTCTCCCACTCTGGTGCCGTCTCCACAAGGTGCTGCTGCACACTTGCCACAATACGAGCGACCACATCAGACATAATCGCAGGGAGCCACAAAATACCATGGTTTTCGCTTCTTTTGCTGTTGCGATAAACCATTGGCACATAGGCGCCTCGCTCCACTAAATAAAGTGCAATTTGAGCCATCTGTGCCCACGTAGTCAGCACAGCGGACTCGTTCTTTAATTCTTCTTTAGTGAGCGCGGCTAACCCTCGGACAATATCCCCCGTAAATTCCACAGGGTACTGGATCCCTGTGCGAGAGAAAATCCCCAGTTGCACTCCTTCGCCATCGATTTCTGCGTAAGGAAGGCCGGCTTTTAAATGGGCACTCTCCTGTAGGAATTGAGACCAGGAGCCACCCTCAACATAAACGCTAGAAGCATCAGCTTCCTCTTCACCCTCTTTACCAAAGTCATCCAGCTCGAATGACCAAACAGCGGCTTGCTTTGCACTCTGACGATAGAGCGCTTTGAGTGCGTCCATCGTAAAAGGTGCCTCTTCGTACTTCGCATCAAAGAGCGTTGGGACCGTTTCCTCTAACGAATAAAGAAGGTAAAGAGGAAGAGAAGTAATCGGTTCTTTAAAAGGCTCTACGCCCTCTAAAACAGGCCGTGAAGCGATCTCTTCAAGTGTCCAATAGGATTTATCCTCGGCAAGGTCCAAATTGACGCCATAGGCCTTTAATTCTTCGACAAGGTCAACCCCTCTAAATTTGAAAATCCAGAAGGGGTCCGTATCAATCGCTTCGACGGTTTTGAAAAAGACTGCGGCCAAATGCTTACAGGGCACAGCCATATCGGGGCATGAGCACTCCATGCGTAGCTCCGACCAGTCTTTGGGAAAGAGTTCGAGCCCAGCGCGCTCCGCAATATCACAAACCTCTGGAGGCAGTTCCCCTTGCAGGAGCGCTGAGAGTAGACGTGGTTCTGCACTAATCGCCTCGACTAGTGCCTGGACCTTCTTTTTAGGAAATGGGCGAAAACGGATTTTTCCCACATAAGGAAAGTAGGCCGAGCCATCTACCATAGCTTCAACCATACCATCGTGGAAATTCATCTCCACAATGCGATTCTGGTTGAAGTAGGTTTTGCCTCGTGCTAAGCGCTTGTAGTAATCAATGGCTTCAAATGCCTCTAGCCAACGACGGCTCCACCAGGTTGTTCCAATTTTGCTTTTGCTCGCCATAGAGCGCCCATTGAAAGAAGATTAGGAAAAACGCACCCCAAACCCTGTTCGGTGTCGTATCGAACATTGTACAAAAATTATTTTTCCTCTCTTTCTCCAAAGAGTCGATCGCTCGGAAGCTTGACAATTTTTCTATTTCGTGTAAAATTCATCTTCTCAATGCGGGAATAGCTCAGTTGGTAGAGCGCAACCTTGCCAAGGTTGAGGTCGCGAGTTCGAGACTCGTTTCCCGCTCCAAACGACTTTTGAAAAGGAAGGAACTTGTCAAAGGTTCCTTTTTTTCAATCTATGGTTGCCGGGGTGACGGAACTGGTAGACGTAGCGGACTTAAAATCCGCCGCCATTTAAACACGGCGTACGGGTTCGATTCCCGTCCCCGGCACCATTACTCTCTACTGCCACAGACTTTTGTCTGTGGTTTTTTCATTTCTAAAGCCTAGCTTTCCTTTCCCTTCCCCTCTTCACCCTAGCAACACCTTGTTCCACTTAAGTTGCTAGATAGTTCGATATCGAACTATAATATCTCCTATTATGAATAAAACACATTGTCGCCCTTTTGTCTCTCAAGCCTCTTTGGTCACGTTCCATGCTGGCAGAATCATCACCGATCAACTGCAACGCCATGGCATCACGGATCTGATGACCTGCCACGGGGATATCTTGAGTAAGCTCTACCGAGAGGATGGCCTCACCGTCACGGAATTGGCTACCCGCACGAAGCGCACCAAATCCACGGTATCGGTTCTCGTAGACAAATTGGTGAAGTTAGGTTACGTGGAAAAACGAGCAAGCGAATTTGATGCTCGTGCCCTGGCGGTTTGTCTCACGCCTAAAGCCCTAGAGATCAAACCCATTTTTGAAGAAGTGAGCGAGAAACTCAATGCCATTATGCAGGCTGCGCTCACCGAAGAAGAAGCCCAAACACTCGAGGAGCTCCTCAATAAGCTCATTGAACCGCTCGTCGCAAACTAATCCGTCTTCTTAAGTACAGAAGCGAATGGCCAACGTCGTCTCTTCCCAAATTGTGCAAATCTAGATCATTCTTGAACTAAGAACACTCAAAAAAACTAG